>Ga0111538_10015009_pt1 | contig 10195 bp, 12 predicted proteins | sample SoiMethybrSBSTD1_FD_79669 | JGI IMG/M metagenome (GOLD analysis project Ga0111538, IMG submission 79669) | Bulk soil microbial communities from a Populus tree surrounding site in Tennessee, USA - Soil MetaG P. TD hybrid SBSTD1 (version 2)... | ecosystem: Environmental > Terrestrial > Soil >... | reverse complement strand
GGTCGGCCGATCTCGGGATAAAACGGCGCAAGCTCAGAATGCACCCATGACAAGTCGAGAACGGCAGCTATCTGGCGAACCGGATGATCATCCGGAACTGCCTCATCAAGACAGAATGAATAGAAAAATTGCCCTTGGTCGTGATTGAGCCGCCCCATCATCGCCCGCCTCCGCAGCGAATCGTCTCCCAGCGACGGAATCACTGTTCACCAAAATCGCAAACGACTTTTGCAACAAAATCGGCCAATAGCGGACATGGCGCCCGGTCATTCGATCACCTCATCGGCGCGTGCAAGAACCGATGGCGAAATTGTGAGGCCAAGCGCCTTGGCGGTCTTGAGATTGATCACAAGCTCGTACTTGGTCGGGGCTTGTACCGGCATATCATTTGGCTTTTCTCCCTTGAGAATACGATCAACATATTCCGCCGCGCGCCGAAATGGGTCGATTCGGTTCGGGCCGTATGAAATTAGGCCGCCGGCAACAACGGCAGGACGAAAGCCGTAGACAGCGGGCAGCTTGTACCGTGCCGCAAGCGTCACAATCGCATGACGACGAACTGCCACTGCCGCGCTGGGTGTCACAACTAGGCCGACATTCGGAGAGCGAGCGAAAGCCGCCAGAGTGCGTTCGATGTCGCCGGCATCATTTGTATCGACTGGGCGCAATTCCACGCCGAGTGAGGGCGCTACAGATTGGATGGCAGCAAATTGGCCAATACCGGCACGGTTGCCGGAATCCCGCAGAACAGCCGCTCGCGCCAAGTGTGGCACGATCTCCTTGAGGAGTTCGAGCCATTTCCCGCTAAAGCTATATTCGTAGAGCATGAAGCCGGTTACGTTGCTGCCTGGCCGAGCCAGACTATCGACAAAGCCGCCACCGACGGGATCGGCGACGTTCACGAATACGATCGGCACAGTGCGCGTGACGCGTTTCAACGCTGCAACACTTAGGCTACCACTCGCCAGGAAAACGTCCGGTCCAAGCGCGACCAAGTCCGCCGCGTATTTGCGATCGAGGTCTTCATCGTTTTGGCCCCAGCGGGTATCAATCCGCACCTGACGGCCGACGGCCCACCCTAATTGTTGCAAGGCTTGGTTGAATGCGGCGACGCCAGCTTGACCATCTGGATCGTCAGGGGTCGTGTTCAAAAGCACTCCGATCCGATGCATCTGCTCGGTTTGCTGAGCACGCGCTGCAACGGGCCACGCCGCCACCACACAGCTGAGAAGCGATATGAACTCTCGTCGCCTCATTGCAGTCTCCCAAAGCTAGAAGACGAGACATGGTACCGTGTCAAACAAGCACACCGGAAGGGGTCGGATGTGACGCAAGGCAATGTCCGCTTTGGGTCATAAGCGGACATTTCGCACTGCAATCGCCATGTCCGCTCTACCCCTAAAAGCGGAACGTCCGGCACCGGCCTGGGCGCGAAGGTTTTCTTCGCGAAAAGCGGCTTTCATGCTGCCGTCCGCGGCCACGCTCACGATGTCATACCGCCGCCTCAAGTGCGCGACCGCGATCATCGCCGGTCGCGACGACAAGATCGTCGACAGCGAGCAGGCGGTGCGCTGCAAAAAGTGATGCCAAACGCCGCCGTGACGCTCGTGCCCGAGGTTGGGCACATGGTGCATTATTTCGTGGCAGACCAAATTGTGAGGATTGCGGACGTGGCGCAGCTCGATTCCCAAATTCGGGTAACGAATAGGTGCTGAAAATTTTCTCTTATCCCGGCCCTGATAGTACCAGCGCTGTTTCGTAAGCCGACCAGCGATCACGTGGGGCGTTAGCTTCTTTTTGTATGTGTCGCCGTAACGGCTACGCAGCGGGGCGCCAGCGTGGCTGACCAGCGTCACCATTCCATCCTCATAAGTGTATTGGCCTTCCTCAACCTGTCCGGATGGGTCTCTGTCGGTCCGAACATCTGGACGACTACTCTGTTTATTTGCATCAGACGATTCCTATGTCGGGATAGATCAGGGGCCGGCGGAAACTGTCGTAAATAGCTTTCGTCGATGAATGGCGCAGCATCATGATTGCATATCGAGTTGCACTCATGAGGTCGTCGCCCTCCTTGAAAACTTTCCCATCCTTGCGGTGATAGAGCCGAAACTCCTCCCACCAATCGTTGAGGTGTTTGAAAACTTTGAATCGGCCGGTCTGCATTCGTGTGAGCATGTCCATGAGGCCAGCCTCGACTGACACGCTCCCGTCCTCGAACTGCGCGTGCTCATGCAGCATGTTCAGGCCCTGCGCCGTGTATTGTTGTGCGAGTGCGATGCCCGCGCCTTCCAGCGTTTCGCGTCTGCCGTCCCGCGGCCAGGCCCACGGTAATTCCTTGCCCCAGGAGCGAATAGCGGCGGCATGGATGACGGGCGTTGCTTCCTTCAGGCGATGGATCTTGCTGACATAAACAACGTCAGCATCGCGATCCCATACCAACTCCACGGCAGCGAATGGGTGGTCCCAGCCAAAGTCCATGCCGCCGATCCTCGGCCAATGCGGCGGGAAATCGCGGTTATCGATGGCGATCTTGGATTCCTCGATCGGAAATATCCGACCCGAGCCGAGGACGGGGATACCCTTGGTGCGGGCTTCCAGTTCGTGCGGCGGGTAGCTTGCAATAATCGTTTTCTTGTCATCGTCGCTATAATGGTCAACGTCATCAATGGTCATCACGACCTTGTGGCGGTCGTCGGACTTCTCGTGCAGAAATCGCTTCACCACTGAGGAGACGCCCAAGAGCGGCGTGAACGTCATCCAGACGGGATTGGCGCCGACGTTGGTGCGCGTCAGTCCCTCCACGTAGATGTCGATTGGCGGCTCTTCGTCGAACCAGACAAAGTCCAGGGTCTCGCCCTGAAATTTCTCGCGGCCGGAGGCGTAGGTCTTGAGGCCGATTATGGATTGACCACCGGAGACGTGCTCGACCTTGATCGTATCGAGCAGGTCGGGCGTGCCGCGAGCTGATACGCAGTCGCGCAGCGCATCCTTGGGAATCGCGCCTGTGCCTGCCTGGCCGGGACGACCGACCAACACACGCTGCACAGTATCGCGAACCACTTCGCCGGTTATGCCACAGACCCAGCCCACGACAGGGCGTTCAAACCGTCGCCCCTTCCACCAATCAGGATACCGGCCAGTGGCGTGCATTGCTACTTCGTTGCCACCGGCCAGTGTCTTGCCGAGCTGGTTCCCCGCCATGAGCAGGCGCTCCCGTGCTGTGGCGCCTGCATCGTGGAATTCAATCTGTTTTTTATAGGGCCGATAGTAAGCCAGCCGATTTTCAGTTAAGCGTCTGGTCTTTTCCGCTGTCAGCGCTCGCAGCAAGGCCTCTCGCGATTCGCTGTCTGGCGTATTCGAGGAGGAGATCAAGTTCGTCATCTGGAATATCCTTGAGCCGATTGTCGGTTATTTCGAATTCTTTTGGTAATAGAGACGCCACAACCCGCAGGTATTCGACGGGACGCTCAACGCGAGCGATCTTCACGGCCTCTTCTCCGTGTTGCTCGAAGTCCTTTGCGATGGCTTCAAGCAGCGCCGTGCAGATCCTGTCGCGAGAACCTTTCCTGCGGCCGCCCGTTTTTGTACGGGGATCGCCAGGTTTGAACTGCGTTTCACTACTCATTTGTTTTTCCTATTTAGTTCACCATGAAAGTCCGTCTCTCGTAACCGAGTAACAGCTCACGCTCGGCTTTGCCGACTAACGGTTCTGTTTCAAACATAAAAATCCTTCAATAAAAGACCCGCCGAAGCGGGGGGTGGTGAACATTGCGCCTCTCGGCCTCGGGAGTCATGCTCTGATACGTTGTCAAATAATCCTCAGCGCAAAAATTGGAAATCATGCACTTCACCAAAGACCAGGATGAAAACGAATTCTTTGCCGACCTGCGCACTCTCCCGGACCGTCTGGTGGGGCTTCTTGCTCCTATCATTGTCGACCGGCGGCTAACGGCGGCTCTCAAACAAAGAATGGTGGATTCTAAAATCTCCGGCGGTAATACGATTTTTGCAGAGCTGTTCGGAGAAAATGGAGAGTTAGGCGATATGGGTTCGCGCGCCAAGCTTGGGTTGGCTTGCGGACTATTTGGTGCCTCAACTTATGCCGATCTTCGCTTGATAATTAAAATCCGAAATGCTTTTGCTCATAAACTAGAAACTCCAGACTTCAATGCGATACGCGTGAAGGACTGGGCTCTTGAACTATCTATTGTTGAGCGGTTTCCGATCCATAACCCATTAAGCGGCTCTTACACTGGAGACATAAAAAGCCCGGATGATTTGTGGGTCGCGTTTCTGCATGCAACGCCCAAGAGTGACGTTACTAAGCCTCGGGACCGCTTTATCAGAGCAATAGAACTTCTTGGCGGCCTTTTGCTAAGAGAAGAAATGTTTCCCAATCCAACGCCGCTCAATCCCCGTTTCTAACAGACATCATTGCTGTCCAGATGCGAAGGACAATCTCGTCCGGCTCATCATAACGTCGGTCATAGGAGCAAAATTCTTTTACGCCAGCTTGCGTCATTTTGGACGTAATTTCAGCGCCTTCCGCCAAAGTCGGTCTATCAAATTCAGGTCCAGCCATGTTAAGCATTGCCTCCTTCAATCAATTCCAGGCGGGCGGCCTGGTTGTTTCGGAGAGGTATCGTCGGTCATTACGCAACCTCCAGCTCAGGAAGGAAGCCGCGTTCCTTCAGATCCCTGAGAAGCGCCCGACGACAGACATAGCTTATCGAGCAGAGATCTTTTTGAGCCACATCCCGCGTCGCTGATGCCATTTCCACCGGCACAGCAAACGCGATGATGCGCTTGTTGTGACTTTCATCGTTATTGGTCATTTCAATTCTCCATTCAGGCCGCAACTGCGGCGATCGGTTCGTAACTGCGCCAGGCCCTGATGCGGGACCGGCGTCTTGGTTTTTTTAACAACTTACGGCGATTGCGTTTCGCCTTTTCAGCTTGGCCAATCTCCACTAAATGAAAGCGATGATGTTGATTGCCGTAGAGCCAGTGAGTCGTTTCGCTGAAGATCTTGCGGTCTTCCTCGATGCGCTCCTGCCTTCGCACGAGCCACAGCGCGTACTGCCTGCGCTCCATGTGGGCGAAACGCTGTATGTTGCGAACTTCGGCCTGCGCCGCCAAATATTCGACAACGCCCAAAGACGGAGCATTACCCCGTATAGACTCAGGGACCTTGTTGATGTGCGCCTCAGGCGTCGGGTTTTTCTTCAGGTACTCGTGCAGCGGCAGTGGCGTGACACCGCCTTCGCCGCTGCGAATCTTAAAACGTGACTTTGGGATCTTTCGGCCACCATTGCGCCTCGGGTTCTCGTCAACGCCGAAACATTCACGCAACACGCCGAGATTGCGGCCGATGTTTATGAGGCGTCGAGAGAGGCGCTGTTGTACATACGCCGCGGTGTCGAACCTGTATGCCCGGGCCTGGTCTTCGGCGTATTGCTTCCGCGAGATCGGCCAGCGAACACCAGAGGCTTCCACTTGCGGACGGTGCTTTCTGATGTACGCGTAATCAGCGTCGGTTACTTTGCCGCCACCGCCGTCACATTCCCGCACCTCCCTGTCCCAGCATGCGGGTTCCACCCTTGCCTGCCCCGACCATTCAGGGTCGTAATCCTCGCTGTAGCCGCTCTCGATCGTCGAACTAAAGGCCTGACGCTTCCTGCGCTCGGTCATTGCCTCTTGAGCAACAGCAATCTTGTCGATCAGTTTCTGAGCCTTGGGATCGGCCAATAGCTCGGCGGCCGCCTTAGGCGACCAAAGAACGCCAGGTTTTTTGATCGCGAAGGCTATCCATTCCGGCTTGTCGTAAGGCCGATTGTAAATGCGCCGGTCAATACGCGTTTCACCGGTAATGCCGTTCTGCCAAAAGCTCTTGGCTTCCTCTCTGATGGCCTTCTCGATGTAGTGCTTGGCGTAGGCGTACAGACGGTTGTTTCGTCCAGGATTGAAGCGGTGCAAAGCCTCCAGAAAACCGACGGCGCCAGCTGCGACCAGATCGCCGAAATATGGGCTGCTATCAATCTTGAGCCTGGGGTCAGAAACAGACTTCCTCGCAATCTTCAAGATCGTTCGATGAAACCTCTTCAGAAGCCATTCTTTGGAAGGTCCATGACCAGCCTTGGCACGACGAATGAGGTCCGCCTCCTCCATTCCGTCCAGGATCGGACCGTTATCGCGAAAGACAACGAGATTGCTGGGCGTCGGACTGCCGCGTCTCGGCAGCTCATCAATCAGGCGATCGAACGTTTCCGGTCTTTCGACCTCGTCATCGAGACCGCGCTCACCATCAAGGACATCGGGCAGCCTTGCAGGACGCCGCTGCTCGGCCACGCCCATAACCGGACGATCAACTGCTTTGCGTCGCCTGTTGGTCCTTCGATGCACCGGTGGCAATTCACCGGTTTTATGAAATCGTTCTAGGTCTTCCCAAGAAAGCGAACGACAGGATGATTCCCCGTCGCCGCAAGGCCGCCAACTCCTGGCAGCCGTGAGTATATCTTCCATGTATGATCCAAACTTAGCCCGGTCTCGCGATTGCTCATTGCTTTCGCAGGCCGGGCTATTTTTTTTCCCAGCCACCGGGCTTTATTCGCCGCGTTGGTCGCGGCCCCCACTCACGCGTTACTTCTCTCCCCTCACTACAGATATACGCACCGCATTCATGTTTCGTTCTGGTTTTTTATAAGAACGTTGAAGGTGTGACGTTTCAGACTCAGGTCCTCCAAAAGAATTGGAATTCGGTTGGACTGTGCAAGCGAGGGTGGATGGGACCCATATTCTTGAAAATATGGGACCCATTTTCTGGACCCACCCGGGGGGTCTGGCGCCTGGGCGGCGTAGGACGAATTGAATTTGATTTTGAATCATGACCTAGGCGACCTTGGTTTGACGCATGGGCGGAGCTGTACGGGGTTTTCTTGCGCGTACAAAGCGACAGCCACCGTCTATCTCGAGTCGTGCAGCCTCACCGATCGAGCGAATACGCAGACACAGCGTGTCATTGCGGTACGCCTCGAGAGGAGTCGAAGGATCATGGCCGGCGTCAACCAGCGTCCGGCACAGCGCCAGCAACGGTGAGCTGGTGTGCATCACGAAGCCACAGGCTAATGCTCTGTCGTCACCCTTGAGCTCGGCTCGGATCGGATTATTCATGGTCCAAAAGTCTCTGATAATCGGCTTTTGCATCTGATTGTCCGGTTTTAAATCGTTGAACTGACTCACGTTTTAGATTCGTGTTGCTGCCGTGTTGCTCGCAGCGCCCACAGAGCTGCACGACCGCGACCGAAACGATTGCGTGCAATGATCACCGCAACTCGCCGCAGTGCACATCGTGCAAGATCGTATTGCCTGGATCTGAATCGTCGCTGGCGTGGATAACAGCGCTCCAGAACATCGCGCACCGTAATCGGCTTGCCATCGCTGATGATAAATCCACGAAGCACGGCATGGCGAACGCGGCCAATCCTGGACTTGGCCCCAATAACAAAGCCGCGACCCTTACGTGAGGTCGTCAGCACCGTCTTCAGCACTGGCTCCCCCACCCGCTCTGGTAGGTGAAGTAGGTGAAGTAGGTGATTTTCTCTTTCTTATATTTCACTCTCTTTCCTCCTTTGTTCTAGTTTGTGGATGGTAAGGGGGAGAAAAGTGTGTAGTGGAAGGAAGTGCTGGATCACATACTTCACATACTTCACATACTTCCCCTTCCCTTATCGCATGAGGTCCTGTGCTGCCACGTGCCTTTCGCGCTCGTTGAGGTCCTGTTTGGCGTAGATGACCTGCCGTCTGTTGCCGATTTTCCATTGGCCATCTTTTGCACCGTCATTGCGGACCGGGCGATAGCCGCAGGCCTCCATGCGGTGCGGTATCTTTCTGGAGTTCTTGCGATCAGCCAGCCATTCGGAAAATTCGGCGCTGTTGGTGTGGTTCTTAATCTGGGTGAGTGTTACTGCCTTCGGGTTACCCATTACATCAAGCGCGTCCGCGAACTCGGAATCTTCCGGTGATCGGGAAGCATCTACGATCTCCCAGAAGGCCGGCGTTTTGGCCGGCGGCGCTTTGGGGTTGAACGCAGAGATGTCGAGATTTGCGAGATAGTGCGCTACGGCCTCATTCCCGCCAGTCTCATACCAGCCGTACAGCCTGTTCCAGTATTCCTCGGTGAAATCGTCCTTGGTTAGATCGCTCCATGCCACGAAGTGCCGTCTATCATCTGCAGGCAGATAAATGCCGTTCACCTTGTCGTTCGCGGTAATTATCACCCCGGTCACGTTCGGCACTGAATGTTCGCGCAGGTGCTTCTCATCCACCCGCAACACATCCGGCGGCGCGGCGATGTATGCCTTCATATGGTCGTAAAGGGCGTAGCGATCGTAATCGCCAACGTCGCGCGCTTCGCTGATGCGGAGAACCACCGACTTGAGGAAGCTATTGAAGCGCCCCAAGACCTGCATCGGATTGACCTCGGAAAAATTCCAAGGCCCGACCGCGGCCTTTATCGGCTCAAGCAATGTATCTTTGCCGATGCCCTGCGCGCCGAGAAAAACGAGCGCATGATTGATTTTTTCCCACGGTCGTTGCACTCGATGGGCAAACCAGGGGACGATCTGCGTCTCTGCATGGTGGGGATATAATTTGTGGATATGGTCAAGCCATAGCGATACGTCGCCGCTTTTTGGCACAATCGAAGGCGGTCGATAGAGATTGAATACCGTGCAATCCGGGGCATCAATCCAGCCGCCATCGCTTATGATCTTGCCGGGAATAAGCATTGGCTTGCCCGGCACCCATGTCGCCTGTTCAACCGCGGCGTTTTTGTCCAGCCACTCGCTGGCTTTTTTATCGCCGATCAGGTCGATCCTGGCATTGACGCTGGACGCTGGCCACGTCTCGCGTGTCGGCTTGAAGATGTAGTTGTGCATCGGCATGTAGGCGACGAAATCCTCTAGCCGCAGGTCGGGTTTTTGGTCCTGCCCGGCGCTATCGACCAGGCGAACGATATTTTCCTTGCTCATGACGCCCTCACAGTACGCAGGGCGCTATGGGCTATTTGTCTAGCTTCGGCGGGCAGGAGTCCGGTTCGCCCGGCAGCTTCAACAACAATGCCAACCATGTCGTTACGGCTGACCTGTCCACTGCAAACGTGCTCGGCTAACCGACACGCAGCCCAAAATGTCGCGGTATTGCGCTCGCCTTCTTTTGCGCGAAGGATGACGCGGATAATAGGTTCCAGGTCCTTATCGGACCGCCGGTAGGAGCGTGCAAAAGGCACAATGCGGGCTGAATCAGGCTGCGGATTTAGTTTCCGCATCACCCATTCCGGCACTTCAACCAAGATGCTGCCATGCATGACATCAAAGCCATGCGCCGGCCACCAGATGATGTAACCGCCCTTTCCGCGCGTATCGACGCCATGTTCAATTTTCGCGGCGCTACATTTGAAATCATCGCGCGGCTTGAACAGTAAATGACGCCCGCCCGAGCGCGTGACATGCGTGCGTGTGAGTGGCAGGTTCGCGCGCGCGTACCACGCCTGCGCTTCGGGGTGCTGTAGATCGAGATCGAGCACCACAAACTTGTGGCCAGTGGGAACGCCGACCAGGGCATCGGCGTATTGCTTCCACCATGCTTCAATGATGGCCGGATCGGTCGAGGCGTCCTTAAACCCGCGTATGGTGTGCGGCTTCTTGCTATCATGGTGACAGGGAAAGACGGGTATCCCCTGCCGAGCAAGATTAAGAGCTTTCTGCACCACGTCATGATTAGATGTCATCGTGGCGCTCACCGAAGAATGAAATCGATGTCACTGGAGAACTTTCTTTCTTAAAAAATCTACTAAGTGCATGTACGGGCAGCGTCCCGGCCTCGCTGGTACATCCGCAGACTGCAGCCGGTGATTGACGCGCCTTACTCGCCCATTGCACCCGCAATGGAGAGAAGCTCTAGAAATTTAATGCTCGGTCCGTGGCACTTTTATTTTGACGATGGGCGGCTCAATTATTTTTTCGCGAACAACCAATGGCCCAAAGCGAATCGGCACCTCACTCACCCTTACTTTCATGGTGCTCGCCGGCCGGATTGTTATCTCCCGGGTCCGGATAGTCATTTTCACGGTAGGTTTCTCTTCAGTCATTGTTGCCGCCCTCGCCGCTGTCGGAGTCGCTCGGTGCACGGCAAG
>Ga0111538_10015007_pt1 | contig 10196 bp, 8 predicted proteins | sample SoiMethybrSBSTD1_FD_79669 | JGI IMG/M metagenome (GOLD analysis project Ga0111538, IMG submission 79669) | Bulk soil microbial communities from a Populus tree surrounding site in Tennessee, USA - Soil MetaG P. TD hybrid SBSTD1 (version 2)... | ecosystem: Environmental > Terrestrial > Soil > Tree... | reverse complement strand
CTCGCCGACCGCCTGCAGCGCCTCGCGCGCGGCGCTGCGCAGCGTCTCGTTGCCCAGCGCCCGCGTCAGCTCGAGGATGGCGGTGCGGCCGCCGATCTTGCCCAGGGCGTAGGCGACCTTGACGCGGAACTCGTCGGAGCCGCGGTCGAGGAGCGGGATCAGATCGTCGCGGGCCTCGACGGCCCTGAGGTTGCCCAGCGCCTCGGCAGCGGCCACCCGGACCTCCTCGAGCGGGTCGCGCAGGAGGCGGAGGAGGGCGGGGACGGCGCGCGCGTCGCCCAGGCGGCCGACGGCGCGGATGGCGGAGATGCGCACCTCCTTGGCCGAGTCGCTGAAGCGCTCGACGAGGGGGATGACGGCGCGCGCGTCGCCGAGCTCCATCAGCCGCTCGGCGGCCTCGCGCCGCACCTGCATGTTGTCGTCGTCGAGGCGGCCGACCAGCGGCCCGACGGCGGCGGCCCCGCCGATGCGGCCGAGGGCGTCGACGGCGGCGCGCCTCACCTCGGCCTCGCTGTCGGCGAGGACGCGCGTCAGCGCCGCGGTGGCCGCCGGATCGCCGAGATCGCCGAGGACGTCGGCGGCCGCCACCCGGGTCGTCTTCTCGGTCGCGGCCAGCCACTCGGAGACCGGCTTCACCGCGGCGGCGACGCGCTTGCGCCCGAGGACCCGCGCCGCCTCCAGGCGGACCGCCTCGTCGGGGTCGGCGAGCGCCTCGAGGAGCGGCGGGCCGGCGTCGCGCGGATCGAAGTCGGCGAGCTTCTGCACCGCCTCGAGCCGCACCTGCGGGTTGGGATCCTTGAGGCTCCGCGCGAGCACGATGAGCTCCCCGGCCCAGTCGAAACCGAGCGTCAGAACGGCCGCGCACGAGAGCGCGACGAGGCCGAGGCGCCGCACGCGCTGAAGTATAGCGGTAGGGGCGGATGACGCATGGCGTTTCCGGCGCTTGCCGTGCCATTGCGGGAGCTTGCGGGTTATCCACAAACCTCCACAGGCTGTGCACAGCCTGTGCGGTGGCGAGAGGGCGCTATACTCCACGGCCATGAAGACCGAGCAGCTCACCGAGGTGTTCGTCAAGCAGGTTGGCGCGCGTAAGGATGGTCACGCCTATCTCGTGCCGTCCGAGTCAGAAGCCTCGCTGTTCGTGGCGCTGGAGGGCGAGACGCTCACCATCGCCCGGGTGACGCGGCTCGAGGTGTCCGACGCGCTGCTGTCGGTGGACACCGCCAAGGGCGAGCGCTTCGTGCTCGCGGCCGAGGACGTGCGCGCGGTGAAGATCGACCGCGGCGAGAACATCCGTCGCGAGCGCAGCGCCGGCTTCGGCAAGTAAGCCTTTGCCTCGGGCCGATTTCGTGTTACATCATGTAATGTGAAATCGGAGCGCGCCTACCGCCAGGTCGCCCGCGCCGAGTCGGCGGCCCGCACGCGCCGGACGATCATCGACGCGACGGTGGCGCTGTTCACCCGCGAGCGCTACGAGGGCCTCACGCTGGACGCGGTCGCCGAGGCCGCGGGCGTGACCCGCCAGACGGTGTTGCGGCTGTTCGGCTCCAAGGAGGGTCTGGTCTCGGCGGCGGCGCGCGAGAAGATGGACGAGGTCCTCGCCGAGCGCGAGGCGGGCCCGGGCGACGTGGAGCCCGCGATCGATCGGCTGGTGGCGAGCTACGAGCGCATCGCGACGCTGAACTGGAACCTGCTCATGCAGGAGGGCCAGTTCGAGGTCGTGAAGCAGATGCTCGACGGCGCGCGCGCGCTGCACCGCGGGTGGCTCGAGCGCGTCTTCGCCGCGTGGCTGCCGGCGAGCGGCCGCGAGCGACAGCGCCGGGTCGATCTGCTGTTCGCGGCGACGGATTTCTATGTCTTCAAATTGTTCCGCAGCGACCTGGGAGCGAGCCGCGCGGCGACGCGCGAACGGATGGGCGAGCTGGTCCGGGCGACGCTCGCCAGCTTCAGCAAGGAGCCGACATGAGCCAGGGCAGAAGGTTTCTCTTCGCCATCGTCGAGGGGGGAGGCAACGTGCCGGTGCAGCTCGGCGTGGTGCGCCGGCTGGTGGCGCGCGGCCACGAGGTGCGCGTGCTCGCCGACGGCGTCCTCGAGCCCGAGGTGCGCGCCGCGGGCGGGGCCTTCCGCCCGTGGCGGCGGGCGCCGCAGCAGAACATGCGCAGCCAGACCGCCGACCGAGTGCGCGACTGGGAGGCGTCGAGCCCGCTCAAGGCGCTCGGCCGCCTCGGTGATGAGCTCTTCTTCGGTCCGGCGGCGCGGTACGCCGACGACATGCTCGAGGAGATCGGCGCCTCGCCGGTCGACGCGCTGGCGGTCGACCAGCTCGTGTACGGCGCGATGGTGGCGGCGGAGAAGAGCCGCCTGCCGACCGCGGTCCTCATGCACTCGACGTGCTTGCTGGATCTGCCGGGACTGCCGCCCTACGGCCTCGGGCTGCGGCCCGGCCGCGGTCCACACGGGCGGCTGCGCGACTGGCTGCTCAAGCGCGTCGCGCACCGTATCTTCGACGGGGTGGGGCGCGCGCGGCTGAACCAGCTGCGGGCGGCGCACGGCCTGCCGCCGCTGCGCCACGCGCTGGACCAGCTCACCCAGCTCGACCGCGTGCTGGTCTTCACCTCGCCGGCGTTCGACTTCACGCCGCGCAGCGTCCCCGCCAACCTGCGCTACGTCGGTCCGGTGCTCGACGATCCCGAGTGGGTCGAGCCGTGGACCTCGCCCTTTGCCAAGGGTGACGACCGTCCGCTGGCTCTGGTCGCCCTGGGCTCGACGTTCCAGAACCAGAAGGGCGCGCTCGAGCGCCTGATCGCGGCGCTGGGATCGCTGCCGGTCCGCGGCCTGGTGACGCTCGGCGGCGTCTTCGACCCGTCGGAGCTACCGGCGCCCGACAACGTGAAGGTGGTGCGCTCGGCCCCGCATTCGGTGGTCCTGCCGCAAGCTCGCGTGGTGGTGGCGCACGGCGGCCACGGCACGGTGATGAAGTCGCTCGCCGCCGGGGTGCCGCTGTTGTGCGTCCCGCTCGGGCGTGACCAGGTGGACAACGCGACGCGCGTCGTGGTGCACGGCGTCGGCCTCATGCGCAAGAGCAAGGCGTCCAGCCCGTCGTACCGGACCGCGCTCGAACGTCTCCTCGCCGACGCGAGCTTCACGGAATCCGCCCGCCGTCTCGGCGAGACGATCCGCCGCGACGCCGCCGAGAGCTCCACCCTCACCGAGCTCGAGAGCCTCGCGTCCCGGCCCGTCGCACGCGCCGCCGCCTGACGTTAGCCCTTCTCCGACGGCGGCGAGGGCGGCTGTCGCTTCCGCGTGAGCTGGAGCACCTCGGTCGCGACCGGACGCTGGGTGCCGGAATCCGCACGCGCGCGGTCGGCGGAATCGAGGATGAAGCGGCCCGAGGCCTCCGCCGCGGGGCGGGCAGGCGGCGACGACGCCGCCGCAAGGGCCTCACGCCGCTCCTCGCGCTGCCACGGATACTCGATGCGCCCGTGGTTGGCGTGCTTGAGGGTATCCACCAGCGTGTTGGCGAGCTTCTTCAGCTCGGCGACCGTCAGCCCCGACTCGTCGAGCTGGCCGAGGTGCAGCTTGCCGTAGACGATCCGCTGCACCAGGGCCTCGATGGCGCGCGCGTCGCCCTGGCGCAGCGTGCGCGAGGCGGCCTCGACCGCGTCGCAGATCGCCAGGATCGCCGTCTCGCGCGACTGCGGCTTGATGCCGGGGTAACGGAAGGCCCGCTCGTCGAGGCCGCGCGGGTTGCCCTCCTCCTTGCACTTGCTCCAGAAGTACTCGAGCAGACCGTCGCCGTGGTGCATGTGCATGAAGTCGATCACCGCCGGCGGCAGCCCGCGGTCGCGCGCCATGCGCACCCCCTCGGTGACGTGGGCGAAGATGGCGTCGGCCGAGGTCTCCGGCGGCAGCTGCTCGTGCGGGCTGGGCTGCCCGGCGGACAGGTTCTCGATGTAGTACTGCGGCTGCAGCGCCTTGCCCAGGTCGTGGTAGTAGGCCCCGACGCGCACCAGCAGCGCGTTGGCGCCGATCGCGTTGGCGGCGATCTCGGCGAGGTTGGCCATCGCCAGGCTGTGCTGCCAGGTGCCGGGCGCCTCGCCGGCGATCTTCTTCAAGAGAGGGTTCTCGAGATCGGCGAGCTCCACCAGCCGCCCGCGCGACAGCTCGCCGCCGACGTGCAGCACCGGCCCGCGTAGGAGCAGGGCCACCACCGCCGACAGCGGCCCGCCGAGGAAGGCCGCCACCGTCGACGAACGCAGCGGATCCGCGAGCTCGCCGGCGCCCGGCAGGTGGCCGTTGTACAGGTACGCCGTCGCCAGGTACGCGGCCGCCGCGGCGCAGCCCGACACCAGCCCGGCGATCAGGAAGTGGCGCGGCTTCTTCAGCGACGTGGGACAGCCGAGCACGGCGCCGATGCCCTGCGCCCCGAGGACGATGGCCACCGAGGGATCGAAGGGCAGGAGCGCGGCGCCGATCAGCCCGAGCGCGACGGCGGAGCCGAAGCCGGCGTAGCGATCCACCAGGGCCATCGCCAGGAGGGCGCAGGCTCCCGTGGGCACCAGGAACCACGACATCGGCGTGAGCAGCAGCATCAGCTTGGCGGCCACCGCCAGCGAGACGAAGAGGCCGAGCACGGTGAGCTGTACGCGAAGCAGGCGCCCGCGGTGCGAGCTGCGCAGGTAGGCCGAAAGGAGCAGGCCGGTGAGGGCGAAGACCACCCCGAGGCCGACCATGGTCTCGCGCGTCCCCGGCGGGCGGGCGTGGAGCTGGTTGACCGTCGCCGCCTGCTCGGCGTCGAGGATCTGGCCGCGCACGGCCAGCAAGCGCCCGCTCCCCAGGCCAATGCCGAGCGAGGGGTCGCGCAGCCGGCCCTCGTCGGCCAGGCGCACGGTGATCGGCGCGGACTCGCCGGCGGCGAGCGGCCGCGTCAGCCCGAGCAGGTGCTCCGCGAGGGCGATCGGCACCAGCGCGACGGCGAAGCCGAGGCCGAGGATCACGGCGGCGATCGGCCCGACGCGGCTGCGCATCGCGATCATCAAAGGCTCATCGGGAACGAGGCCTTGGTCCGTGGCCCGTTGAAGGTGGGAAACTGCATGCCCTGCATCGCCCCGCGCACGCAGCTGGTGAGCGCCGAGCCGCTGTCGCCGTTCACCCGCACCTGCGACACCTTGCCGGTACCGAGGACGATGAAGTCGATGTCGGCCTGACGCGACCCGCCGCGCGCCGCGTCGGCGGCCAGGCAGCGGCCGAGCGCCCCGGCGTGCCTGGTGAGGACGCCGTTGATCTGTTCGTCGGAGAGGCGCTCCTCGCCCACCTCGTCGCCGACCATGTCGAACGAGAGGGCGTCGTCGAAGCCTTGCTTGTCGCCGCCGGCCGCCGCGGTCGCCGGCTTGCCGCCGCGCGCGGCCCGGGCGCGCCGCTGCGCCTCGCGGTCGTCGGTGCGGCGGGCGGTGCCGACCTTGAGCCCGTTCACGTCGGCCAGCGCGATGTCGGCCTCGGCGCGCGGCCCCGAGCGCTCGCCGGCCCGGAGGTAGCCGACCAGCAGGACGGCGCCGCCGATCAGCGCCACCGCGGCGACGCCGATGAACCCGTACAGCGCCCGGCCGCGCCGCTTCTCGTGGGCGACGGTGCTGGTCTCGACGTGGACGCGCCGCTCGTCGTCGCGCACCTGCGCCGCCGCGTGCACCAGCTCGTGCAGCAGCGGGTGGGCCTCGACCTCGGCGCGCGTGCCCAGCTCCATGTCGATGACGATGTCGCCGGGGACCACCTCGTGCTGCTCGATCTTCTCGCGCAGCTCGACCAGCGTGAAGGGGCCGTAGTCGAGCTTGCCCTTCTGCACCAGCCAGCGGTGCTCGTGGTGGTCGACCTTGACCTTGCGCCGCTTCTCCCGGCTCTCCTTGATCGGCTTGTGCGAGCTCGAGGCGCGCTGTGCCTGCTGCTCGCGCCGCGCGTCCTGCTCGCGCTCGACCTCGGCGACCACGATGCCGAGCTTCTGCCGCACCACCTCGGGCTCGGCCAGGCGTGTCTCGGGCGAGGGCTCGACCAGGGAGCCGCAGAGCGCGTCGAGGATCGGCGAGAGCTCGGGCCTGACGTTGCGCGGCAAGACGCCCGGCACGTAGGACTGCCCGGTCAGCATCTCGAAGAGGATCACGCCGACGGCGTAGAGGTCGGCGCGCGCGTCGCCGGGCCCCTCGGGGGCGCGCGCCGGGCGGTCGGCCGCGTCGAGGTCCCCGGCGGGGAGGGCCAGGGCGCGCGCCAGCCCGTATTCGGCGACGCGCACCTGGCCGGTGGGCTCGATGAGCACGCACGAGGCGGTGAGGCCCCCGTGGGGGGTCATGCCCGAGGCGTAGCTGAGGGCGGAGCAGATCTGCGAGACCACGCCGGCGGCGTCGCGCACGGTGAAGCGGCCCTTGCGCGCGGTGATGACGGAGCGCAGCGTCTGGGCGGCCACGTGCTGGCTGACGACGTAGGTGTGGTCGGCGTCGCTCAGCATGTCGAGGGGCTTGACGATGTGCGGGTGCTCCAGCGAGCAGGCGCGGGCGATCTCCGAGGCCAGCCGCTCGCGGGACGGTCCGTGGGCCAGCTCCGAGCGCAACCGGCGCATGGCGACCGTGCTGCCGTCCCGGGTGTCCTCGGCACGCAGGACCTCCCCGTAAGGACTGCGCCCGACGAACCCGGTGAGCCGGTACCGCCCCCCAAGCAGGCTCCCCGCGCTCGGAGGCGGCGGCGGGGGTGGTGGACCCGGGCGACGGGCAGGCTGAGATTCCACGGGCTCTCGAGAATACCGGGTCGGCGAGCCCTCGGTCAATGCTCGGCCGGAGACCTACATCCAGCCTTTTCGTACAGCGTTTTCGCCACGTTACCAGCCTTGGCAAGCCGCGCACACCCGAGGTCGTGTTGCCCGTCCTCGATGAGCGCCGCCCCCAGCCGGTACATCGCCTCGCGATTGCCCGGATCGGCCCTGAGAGCCTGCTGCAGGAAGAAAAGCTCCTTGATGCGGTTCCCCGCCTTGCGATACCGAGCCGCCGCCGCGAGGTGCTTGTCGGCGTCACGCGTGGGCCGCTCCGTTTCCGTTTCCGCAACCGGAGCGGGCGCCGGAGCCGGAACCGCAACCGGAGCTGCATCCGGAACCGGAGCCGGAACCGCAACCGGAGCCGGAGCCGCAATCGCGACCGCAGCCACATCCGCTTCCGAGCTTGCCGGCTGCCGGTCGCCGGTTGGCGGTTGCCGGTCTCCTGTTTCTTTGCTTCTGCCCGCCATCACCACCGCCGCCGCCACCCCCGCCGCGAGCACCCCCGCCGCCACCCACAACGGCCACCGGCTCCTCGCCGGCGACACATCCTCCGCTTCCTCGATCGCCTGACTCAGCTCCACCGTCGGATGCGACGCCACCTTCACCGGCACCCGCGGCGCCACCTCCAGCGGCATCGTCGCCAGCGCCTCGACGACATCCCTCGCCCGCTGCGGCCGGGCGGCCGGATCCTTCTCCAGGCACTTCAACACCAGCGCCACCAGCCCGGCGGGCAGCCCCAGGTCCGGCCGCCGCACACTCGGCGACACGGGGGTCTCCGTCATGTGCTTGCTCAACACGGCGATGAAGCTCCCCGCCTGAAAGGGGAGCTGCCCGGTCATCATCTGGTACAGGACGACCCCGAACGAATACACGTCGGTCCGCGCATCCAGCGGCAGGCCCTGCGCCTGCTCGGGCGACATGTACTCCGGGGTTCCGAAAACCGACCCCACCTCGCTGAGCGTCGTCAGCGAGCCGGCGGTGGGCCGCGCCGCCTCGACGAGCTTGGCCAGACCGAAGTCCAGCACCTTGACCGTCTCGGCGCCGGAGCGCTCGACGAGCATGATGTTGTCGGGCTTGAGGTCCCGGTGCACCACGCCGAGCTCGTGCGCGTGCGCCAGCGCGGCGGCCACCTGGCGCGCCAGCGCCATCAGGCGCGGGAGGGGCAGCGCGCCTCCATCGGCCAGCTCCTCGGCGAGCGAGCGCCCCTCGAGGAGCTCCATGACCAGGTAGGCGATGCCGTCGGGCGTCCGGCCGAAGTCCGTCACCCGGATGCAGTTCTCGTGGTCGAGCCGGCTGGCGCTCTGCGCCTCGCGCTGGAAACGCTTGGCCGCGAGGTCCTGCACCGCCTGCGGCCCGCGCAGCACCTTCACCGCGCACGCTTTCCCCATGAGGGTGTGCGTCGCGCGGTACACCGCGCCCATGCCTCCCTCGCCGAGCTTGTCGTGGAGCTGGTATTTCCCGTCGAGGGTGCGGCCAAGGAGCGGGTCGGATACGGCCGCGGCCTCGCCTTCGTCCCCTGGCCGTGGCCCGTCCATGACGAGAGCTAGAAACGCATGCCGCGCTTGGCGCGGTACATGAACCAGTCGTAGGCCAGGTAGCCCGCACCGGCCAGACCGATCACGCCGAGCCACGGGGCGCCGACGATGGCCAGCGCGACGCCGCCTGCTCCGACGGCAGCCGCCGTGAAACCCTTCCGTCGGGCGGTCCGCTTGTCGGTTTCCATGAGCGTTCCCATGCCTTAACTCTTCCTCATGCCAGCCGTCGTGTCCAGTGACGCGGCCGCCGCTGGCTTCGCCCGAGCCGCGCGCTTCGCGCGAGGCACAGGTCGGGTCCCGGCGCTCCGCGCCACCCGACGAGTCTGCTACGATTGCCGGAACGATGTCGCACGACCGTCCTGAATCCCCTGGTTCGTCCAGCGCCCTGCTCGCATCCGGGGTCATCCTTCTCCTCGCCGGGGCCGGGGTCGCCGTCGCCGGCACCCTGGGATCGCCGGGCGAAGCCGCCACCGTGGCCCCGGTCAAGATCGAGCCCGCCCCCCTCGGCGCCCCGCAGGGCGCCGGCGATCTACCCCGGGTCCGTGCCGCGGTCGACACGCTGCTCACCGGGGCGGTCACCGTCACCTTCGACGGCAAGAGCGTCACCTCGTCCTGGAAGGAGCTCGGCGCCGTCCTCGACGAGCCCGCGGTGGCGCGCGCCGCCGCCCGCGGCGACGGCCCGCTGCCGGTGACCCTCGACCGCGCCAAGGCCCTCGAGGCGCTGGTCGGCATGAAGGACAGCCACGACCGGCTGCCGGTCGACGCGCGCGTCGATCTGGTCTCGAAGAAGGTGGTGGCCGAGGAGCCCGGGTTCGGCATCGACGTCTACGGCTCGCTGGCGCTCCTCGCCGAGGCGGCGCGCGCCGGACAGCGCGAGGTGGCGCTCGCCGGCGGGCCGATCGAGCCGGCGGTGACCCTCGCCAAGCTCAACAACCTCGACATCAGCCACGTCCTCGGCTGGTTCGAGACCAAGTACCCGCCGGGCGAGAAGGACCGCAACTACAACCTGCGGCTCGTCGCCGAGCACGTGAACGGCCACATCATCATGCCGGGCGAGACCTTCTCCTTCAACGAGGTGGTCGGCGACCGCACCGAGAAGCAGGGCTACCGCGTGGCGCACGTCATCCAGGCGGGCGAGATGATCGACGGCCTCGCCGGCGGCGCCTGCCAGATCTCCTCGACGCTGCACGGCGCCTCCTGGTTCGCCGGCCTGGAGCTCATCAACTCGCGTCCCCACTCGCGGCCCTCGGTCTACATCCCCATGGCCCTCGACGCGACGGTGGTCTACCCGTCGGTGGACCTGGTGATGCGCAACCCGTACGACTTCCCGGTGGTGATCTACTACGTGGTCAGCCAGGGGACGGTCCGCGTCGAGATCCTCGGACGCAAGCGCCCGTGGGACAAGGTCGCCTTCGAGCGCGAGATCAAGGAAGAGAAGCCCAACGAGACGGTCACCCGCGAGGACGAGACCCTGCCGCTCGGCACCAGCGTCACCGACCAGGTCGGCTTCCCCGGCTACAAGCTCGAGCGCCGCCGCATCTTCTACAAGGACGGCAAGGCGGCCAAGGTCGAGAAGTGGAACGTGGCCTATCCGCCGACGACCGAATACGTCCGCATCGGCACCAACCCCGATCCGAACCTGGTGCCGCCGAAATCCGGAAGTCACAGCGGCCCCCAGGCCCCCGGCGGCAAGACCTTCCACCTCGAGCGCTAGCTCCCTGATTGAAACGCCAAGACGCCAAGACGCCAAGGCTGCGCCAGCATCCGACAGCTCCGTTCCGGAACCCCTAAGACCATCCTTTTGAGGGGTTTCCGGAGAGGTGCCGTCGAATACTGGCGGCCCCTTGGCGTCGTGGCGTCTTGGCGTT
>Ga0111538_10015006_pt1 | contig 10196 bp, 3 predicted proteins | sample SoiMethybrSBSTD1_FD_79669 | JGI IMG/M metagenome (GOLD analysis project Ga0111538, IMG submission 79669) | Bulk soil microbial communities from a Populus tree surrounding site in Tennessee, USA - Soil MetaG P. TD hybrid SBSTD1 (version 2)... | ecosystem: Environmental > Terrestrial > Soil > Tree... | reverse complement strand
GTCCGGCAGGTTCCCCACTTCGTTGGTTCTCAACGACTACTCGCGCCCGTGGTGTGTCGGGGCGCAGAGGGAGTTTGATCATGAAGAGATTTGCCGCGGCCCTGGTGCCGCTCCTGATGTGTGCGCCCGCATGGGCGCAGGAAGACGTGGCCGCCGGCCAGAGCGGAGAGTCCGTCTCCGTGACGGCCGCCGCCAGCGAGACGGTCGAGGAGATCATGCAGCGCGAGGCGCGCCTGCCGCTGGGCGCGCTGAAGGTCGCGGTGCCCGCACTCCATCGCGCCCCGGCCGACAAGCGCACCGACGTGCCCGCGCCCCCGGTGGCGCAGTGGCCGCCGGCCGACGCCCAGGCCCGCTTCGGCCCGCTGCCGCTGGCCCCGCAGACGCCGGGCACCAACTTCCTGGCCATGCAGCTCTCCGAGTCGGGCTTCATTCCCGCCCAGCCCTCGGGCGCGGTGAGCCCGACCCAGGTCCTCGTCTCGTCCGCCGGGCGCATCAAGGTGTTCGACAAGACGGGCACCCTCGGCGCCCTGAACGTGACCACCGACAGCTTCTTCGCCGCCGTCGGCGGCGTGACCAACGGCACCAGCAACGTGCACGTGCGGTTCGACCGCCTGAGCCAGCGCTGGTACGTGACCGCCATCGACGTGGGCACGCCCACCCTGATCTGCCCCAACCACCTGCTGGTGGCGGTCAGCTCGGGGCCGGTGATCACCGACACCACCAGCTTCACCTTCTTCTCCTTCACGCTGCTGGCCGGCAAGTTCAACGTCCTGCCCACGCTGGGCGTGGACGCGAACGCGGTCTACGTCGGCCTCGTGTCCCGGCAGAACACGGCGTTCGGCTGCGCGAGCAACGCGGCTGACCAGTCGACGGCCGTCGTCCTCAACAAGGCGTCGCTGGCCACCGCCAGCGCCACCGGCACGGTGTTCACCAACCTGCGGGGCGCCGTCACGGGCATGTTCGCGCCCCAGGGCGTGGACAACGACGATCCGGCCGCGACGCAAGGCTACTTCGTCGACGTCGACGTCAATGCCTTCAGCCTGCTGGTCTTCCGGCGCATCACCAACCCCGGCGCGGTGCCCCCCGCGCAGCCCACGATCTCGGCCGACATCACGCTGACCGTCCCCACGACGCGCTTCCCGATCAACCAGGTGCAGCCGGCGGGCAACGCCCTGAGCGCGCTCGACGACCGCCTCTTCGCCGCCGCCATCCGCCGCGACAAGATCAGCGGCACCACCGCTCTCTGGACGTCCCACAACATCGGCACCAACCCGGGATGCGCCGCGACTGGAACCCTCAACCGCAACGGGTCCCGGTGGTACGAGATCCGCAACCTGGGCACGACGCCGACGGTCTTCCAGTCGGGAACGCTCTGCGACCCCGTCAATGGCGCTGGCGCCAATCCTTTCGGCTACTGGATCCCCAGCGTCACCGCGTCGGGCCAGGGCCACATGGCCCTCGGGTCCAGCACCGCCGGTGCCAGCCCGACCGCCGGCTTCGCCAGCGTGGCCACGGCCGGCCGGCTGCGCACCGACGCGGCCGGAACCATCCAGCTGCCCGCCGTCGTCTTCCAGAGCACCTTCTCCTACGGGCTCGGCGCCGCGCCCCAGCCCTGGGGCGACTATTCGCAGACCGTGGTCGATCCGGCCGACGACCAGTCGATCTGGACCTTCCAGGAGTACACGAACGCGACGAACTCGTGGGGCGTCCGGGCCGCCCGGCTGCTGGCCCCGCTGCCGGCGCTGCCGGCGACCGCCGCCCCGGCCAGCGTGTTCGAGGGACAGCCGTCGGTCAACGTGACGCTCACCGGCACCTCGGCCGCCGGCACCGAGTTCTTCGATCCCGGCCCGGACACCGGCGGGCCCGGCTATCCGAACCACGTCGCCAGCAGCATCAGCGGGGGGGTGACGGTCAACTCCACCGCCTTCAACTCGACCACCCAGCTCACGCTCAACATCTCGACCGTGGGCGCCCCGCCCGGAGCCAAGGACGTCACGGTCACCAACCCCGACGGCCAGACGCGCACCGGCGTCGGCGTCCTGACCGTGGTGGCCTGCCCGGTCATCACCGTTGACCCGCCCACGGCGCCCGGAGCCACCATCGGCAGCCCCTATTCGGTGAGCTTCAGCCAGACGGGCGGGGCGGCCCCGGCCACGTTCTCGCTGGCCGGCACGCTTCCGAGCGGCGTCACGTTCAGCGGCAACACGCTGTCCGGCACGCCGACCCAGCTGGGCAGCTTCCCCTTCACGATCTCCACCCGCGACACCAACAACTGCCCGGGCAGCCGCGACTACACGCTGGTGGTGAGCTGCCAGACGATCACCGTCGATCCGCCCACCATCCCGGCCGCCACCGCCGGCTCCGCCTACACGCAGACCTTCACGGCTCAGAACGCCATCGGCACGGTGACCTGGTCGCTCACGGGCACGCTGCCCAGCGGGATGTCGTTCGACACCGCCACCGGCGTGCTCTCGGGCACGCCCACGCAGACGGGCAGCTTCCCCATCAGCGTGATCGCCACCGACGGCAACACCTGCGGCGGGAGCCAGTCCTACACGCTGGTGGTGAACTGCCAGACGATCAGCGTGAGCCCCGGCACCGTCCCCAACGCCACGGCCGGCTCGCCCTACTCGCAGACGTTCACCCAGACGGGCGGCATCGGCACCGTCACCTGGTCGCTCACGGGCACGCTGCCCAGCGGGATGTCGTTCGACACCGCCACCGGCGTGCTGTCGGGCACGCCCCTGCAGACGGGCAGCTTCCCCGTCACGGTCACGGCCAGTGACGGCAACACGTGCACCGGCAGCGTCTCGGTGACGCTGGTGGTGGACTGCCAGACGATCACGGTGGGCCCGGGCACCATCCCGGCCGCCACGGCTGGCACTGCCTACACGCAGACCTTCACGCAGACCAACGGGATCGGCACCATCGCCTGGTCGCTGGTCGGCACACTGCCCAGCGGGATGTCGTTCGACACCGCCACCGGCGTGCTCTCGGGGACGCCGACGCAGACGGGCAGCTTCCCGGTCACGGTCACGGCCACCGACGGCAACAACTGCACGGGCAGCGTCTCGGTGACGCTGGTCGTGAACTGCCAGACGATCACGGTCGGTCCGGGCACCATTCCGGCCGCCACCGCCGGCAGCGCCTACACGCAGACGTTCACGCAGACGAGCGGCATCGGCGCCATCACCTGGTCGCTGGCGGGCACGCTGCCGGCCGGCATGTCGTTCGACACCGCCACCGGCGTCCTGTCGGGCACGCCGACGCAGACGGGCAGCTTCCCGCTGACGGTGACCGCCACCGACAGCAACAACTGCACGGGCAGCGTCTCGGTGACGCTGGCCGTGAACTGCCAGACCATCGGCGTCGACCCCGCCACCATCCCCGGCGGCCAGCCCAACACGCCCTACAGCCAGTTCTTCACGCACACCAACGGGCTGGGCACCGTCACCTGGTCGCAGACGGGCGCGCTGCCCACCGGCTTCAGCCTGAACACGGCCACCGGCGAGCTCTCGGGCACGACCACCGACATCGGGAGCTTCCCGATCACCGTGATCGCCACCGACGGCAACCTGTGCACGGGCAGCCGCGGCTACACGCTCACCATCGGCTGCAACGCCATCAGCGTGGACCCGGCCACCATCCCCGACGGCACGGCCGGCGCGGCCTACTCCCAGACGTTCACCCAGACGGGTGGAACGGGCACGGTGACCTTCTCGCTCACCGGCACCCTGCCCACCGGGCTCACCTTCGACACGGCCACGGCCACGCTCTCGGGCACGCCCACGCAGACGGGGAGCTTCCCCATCACCGTGTCCGTCAGCGACAGCCTCGGATGCCCGGGCAGCCGCAGCTACACCCTGGTCATCAACTGCGCCACCGTCACCGTGAACCCGGCCACCATCCCGTCCGCCACCGCCGGCACCGCCTACACGCAGGCCTTCACCCAGACCGGCGGCCTGGGCACCATCACGTGGTCGCTCACGGGCACGCTGCCCACCGGCCTCACGTTCGACACCGCCACCGGCGTGCTCTCGGGCACGCCCACCCAGGTGGGCAGCTTCCCCATCACCGTGGGCGCCTCCGACGGCAACGCCTGCGCGGGCACCCGCGGCTACACGCTCATCGTGAACCGCGCGGCCCCGTTCGCGTCCACGCTCCTGGCCGCGGACACGGGCGGCAACTCCGTGTTCGAGCCCGGTGAGACGGCCATCGTGGCCCCCACCTGGCGCAACGACACCGGCGCGCCCGAGACCGTGACCGGCACGGCCAGCAACTTCACCGGTCCCGTCGCGCTCCTGGGCGGCACCACCTACACGATCACCGACGCCTCGGCCGACTACGGCACCGTGGCCGCCGGGGCCACCGCCACCTGCGCCACGGGCGGCGACTGCTACGGCTTCCAGGTGTCGAACCCGCGGCCCACGCTGCACTGGGACAGCACCTTCACCGAGACGCTGTCGAACACCGACGCCAAGACGTGGACGCTGCACGTGGGCGACAGCTTCAACGACGTGCCCCGCACCAACCAGTACTACAAGTTCGTGGAGACGATCCTGCACGGCAGCGTGACCGGCGGCTGCGGGGACTCCATCTACTGCCCGGGCGACTCCTCCCAGCGCGACCAGATGGCCGTGTTCGTTCTGGTGGCCATGGAGGGCCCCGGTTATTCACCCGCCGCCTGCACCACGCCGCTCTTCAGCGACGTGCCCGCCAGCAGCCCCTTCTGCCGCTTCGTGGAAGAGCTGTCGCGGCGGGGCGTGGTGGCCGGATGCGCCCCCGGCAAGTACTGCCCGGCGGACCCGGTCACCCGCGAGCAGATGGCCGTCTTCGCCCTGCGCACCCTGGACCCGACGCTCGACCCGCCGGCCTGCACCACGCCGATGTTCAACGACGTGCCGGCGGGCGATCCGTTCTGCAAGTGGATCGAGGAGCTGGCCCGCCGGGGCGTGGTGGCCGGGTGCGGCGGCGGCGCCTACTGCCCGGACAGCCCGGTCAGCCGCGACCAGATGAGCGTCTTCATCAGCCTGACCTTCGGCCTGACGCTCTATGGGCAGTAGCCTGACTTAGGACTTGCGGGCGCCGGATTCACTCCGGCGTCCGCAACGCCAGACCCAGCCGGGCCCTGCATCCAGGGCCCGGCTTCTTGTTTTCCAGCGTCAGCGTGCCGCCGTGGGCCTCGGCGATCTGGCGCGAGAGCACCAGGCCCACGCCGCTGCCCTCCGGCTTGGTGGTGAAGAAGGGCACGAAGAGGTTGGCCGCGTCGGGCAGGCCCGGCCCCCGGTCGTCCACCCGGATCTCCAGCGCGCCGTCGCGGGCGCTCCACGACACCTCCACCGGCGCCCCACCCGTCTCCAGCGCGGCTTCGGCCGCGTTGCGCACCAGGTTGATCAGGAGTTGCTCGAGCTGCACGGGATCGGCCGCCTCCAGCTCGACCTCCGGCCCTCCGGCCACCTGCACCGCCACCCGCGTCTCCAGCCCGCTCACGCGCCGCACCAGCGGGCCCACCGCCACGCGCTGGCGCTGCGGCGGTGGCAGGCGGGCCAGGCGCCCGTAGGCGTCCATGAAGCGGCTGAGGGCGTCGGCCCGGGAGGCGATCACGGAGAGGCCGCTGCGCATGTCGTCCTCCCAGTCCGAGGCCCGCGGGGCGCGGACGAGGAGCTGCTCCAGGCTGCCCGCCACCGAGCGCACGGCGGCCAGCGAGTTGTTGAGCTCGTGGCCCAGCACCCGGATGAGGCGCTGCCAGGCCGCGCGCTCCTCCTCGCGCAGGGCCCGGCTCAGGTCGGTGAGGACCAAGAGCCGGTGGGGGAGGCCGCGCTGGCGGAAGGCGCCGCCACCCACCGCCCAGCGGCCGGAGCGGCCCGCGAACGAGAGGGAGAGCACCGCCCGCGGCGGCGCGGACAGGGCGGCGTCGAGCCCCAGGGCGCCGGCCGGGCTGTCGAGCAGGCGCTCCGCCGGCAGGCCGAGCAGGCGCTCGCCCGCGCGGTTGACGAGCTGCAGGCGCTGGCCGGCGTCGAAGGCGAAGACGGCCACGTCGATCTCGTCCATCACCGTGCGCAGCAGCGCGCCCGCCTCCAGCGCGCCCAGGCGCTGCTCGCGCAGGGTGTCGGCCAGCAGGTTCACCTCGCGCATGGCCAGGCCCAGCGCGTCGTCGCCCTTCCCGCCGCGGGCGCGGAAGGAGAAGTCCTCCTCGCGCAGCGCGGCCAGCAGGTTGCTGATGGTGCGCAGCGGGCGCACCACCGCTCCCACCAGGCCCGCCGCGCAGGCCAGCCACAATCCCACCACGGTGAGCCCCACCGTCCAGGCCACGCGCGGCCCGTGGCCGCCGGCCCACAGGAGCACCAGGGCCGCGCACGCGCCGGGCAGGCCGGCCAGGACGGCCAGGGCCATCACCCGGCGCTCGAAGTCGAGGCGCGGCCGGCCGGCCACCGCCTTCAGAGCCCGTAGCGCTGGAGGCGCCGGTAGAGGGCGCTGCGGCTCACGCCCAGCGCTTCCGCGGCGCGGCTCACGTTGCCGTCGTGGCGGGCCAGGGCCTTGCGGATGAGGACCTGCTCCATCTCCTCCAGGCTGAGGTCGTCGAGGCTGCGCGCGTCGCCGCCCCCCGCCCGCAGGCCGAGGTCGGCCGCGCGCACCTTGTCGCCCGCCGCCATCAGCACCGCCCGCTCCACGGCGTGGTCCAGCTCGCGCACGTTGCCCGGCCAGGGGTGGGCCAGCAGCGCCTCCAGCGCTGCCGGCTCGAAGTCGGACAGGCGCTTGCGGTAGCGCGCCGCGTGCTGGCGCAGGAAGTGGCGGGCCAGGGGCGGGATGTCGGCCCGGCGGTCGCGCAGCGGCGGCACGTGGATCTCGATGGTGTTGAGGCGGAACAGCAGGTCCTGGCGGAAGCGGCCGCCCGCCACCTCCAGGGCGAGGTCGGCGTTGGTGGCGGAGACGATGCGCACGTCGGTGCGCCGCGTGCGCGAGGAGCCCACCGGCTCGAACTCGCCCGTCTCCACCACCCGCAGCAGCTTCGACTGCAGGCCGGGGGGCACGTTGGCGATCTCGTCCAGGAAGAGCGTGCCGCCGTCGGCCAGCTCGAAGCGGCCCACGCGGTCGGCGCGGGCGTCGGTGAAGGCGCCCCGCACGTGCCCGAACAGCTCGCTCTCGAACACGCCTTCCGAGAGCCCGCCGGCGTTGACGGTGATGAGCGGGCGGGCCGCGCGGCCGGACACCGCGTGCAGGGCCTGGGCCACCGTGCCCTTGCCGGAGCCGTTTTCGCCGGTGAGCAGGACGGAGGCGTCCGAGGGGCCCACGCGCTCGATCAGCTCCAGCACCGGGGCCATGGCCGCCGACTCGGCGATGAGGCGGGGCGCGCCTTCGCCGCGCAGGGCGCGGTTCTCGGCCTCCAGGCGGCGTCCGTGGCGCAGCGCCCGCCCCAGCTCCACCTGCGTGCGCACCACGGAGAGCAGGCGCTCGTTGTCCCACGGCTTCTTCACGAAGTCGCGGGCCCCGCGGCGCATGGCCTCCACCGCCACCTCCACCGTGGCCCAGGCCGTCATGACGACCACCGGCAGCACGTCGTCCGCCTGGGCCAGCCGCTCCAGCAGCTCCAGCCCCTCGCTGCCCGAGGTGGTGTCGCGGGCGTAGTTGAGGTCCATGAGCAGCAGGTCGAACTGGCGCGCCTGCACGGCCTCCAGCACCGCCCGCGGAGAGGTGGCGGTGTCGGTCTCGTAGCCCTCGCCCTTGAGGAGGAGGCGCAGGGCCTCCAGCACGTCGCGCTGGTCGTCGGCGATGAGGAGGCGGGGGGGCACAAGCGTACTCATACTCGAAACCGCCCCCAAAAGCCCGAGGACTACAGATCGCGCAAGGCCACCGCGGGGTCGACCCGCATGGCGCGGGCCGCCGGCACCGCGCAGGCCAGCAGGGCCACCACGGCCAGCACGGCGGCGGCGGCGGCCAGGGTGGCCGGATCGTGCGCCTCCACGCCGAAGAGCAGGGCCGAGAGCGCCCGGGCCAGGACCAGCGCGGCGGCCAGGCCGGCGGCCAGGCCGGCCAGCACCGGTTGCAGGCCGCCGCGCAGGACGAGCCGGGCCACGTCCCCCGCGCCGGCGCCCAAGGCGATGCGCAGCCCGATCTCGCGCGTGCGGTGCCCCACCACGAAGGCCACCACGCCGTAGATGCCCAGCGCGGCCAGCATCAGGGCGGCCAGGGCAAAGGCGGACAGGAGCCGCATGCGGAAGCGCGTGCCGCCCAGCGCCTCGTCGACCGCCGCCTCCATGGTGGTGGTCGCGCTCATGGCCAGGCCGGGGTCGACGGAGCGTACGGCGGCCCTGACCGCCGGCACCTGCGCCAGCGGGTCGCCGGCCGTTCGCACCACCACGTGGTTGAGCCACTCACCGGACTGGAGGTTCGACATGTACAGATCGAGGCGCGCGGTGGCCAGCTCGCGATAGCGCACGTTGGCCGCCACGCCCACCACCGTGAGCCACTTATCGTCGTAGCGCGAGTCGAGCAGGGGGATCTTGAGGCGCTTGCCCACCGCCTCCTGGCCCGGCCAGTAGCGGCGGGCCACGGCCTCGCTGACGATCACCACTCCCTCCGCTCCGTCCGCGTCGCGGGCCTCGAAGGCGCGGCCGCGGAGGATGGGGATGCGCATGGCCTGGAAGTACGCGGAGGTCACGGCCTCCAGGTTGAGCAGCGGGTTGCGCAACGCGTCCTCCAACGACTGGCCCTCCACCTGGAACGGCCAGTCCATCCCGGTCTCGCTCCACAGGGGCCGCAGCAGGACGCCGGCCGAGGCCTCGACACCCGGCAGCGCGTCGATCCGCTCCAGGACGGCCCGGTACAACTCGCGCTGGGCGGGGGCGCCTGTGTACCGGCCCGGCGGCGTCGACAGCTCGAAGGCCAGCACCTGGCGGGCGTCGTAGCCGAGATCCACGCGCCGCAGGTTCTCGAAGGTCCGGATCAGGAGGCCCGCTCCGGCCAGCAGCACCAGCACCGCCGCCGCCTCGCCGGCCAGCAGGATCGTGCGCAGGCGCGGATGGCCCTGCGCGCCCGCCGTGCGGGAGCCGTCGGCCAGCGCCTCGAGCAGCGACGGCTTGGAGGCCATCGAGGCCGGCGCCAGGCCGGCCAGCAGGGCCGCGCCGGCCGTCAGGACCAGCGCGAAGGCCAGCACGCGCGCGTCGATGGCCGCGTCCGCGAGGCGGGGCACGTCCGCCGGCACCAGGGCCCGCAGCAGGCCCAGGATCCAGGTCGAGAGGAGCACGCCGCCCAGGCCGCCGGCCAGCGCCAGCAGCCCGCTCTCGGCCAGGAGGCCGCGCACCAGGCGGGCCCGCGAGGCGCCCAGCGCCAGGCGGAGCGCCATCTCCCGCCGCCGCTCTCCGGCCCGGGCCAGCAGCAGCGCCGACACGTTGGCGCAGGCCAGGAGCAGGACCAGCACCACCGCCGCCAGGAGGATGGGGAGGGCCGTGCCGGCCGTGCCCAGGAATTCTGCCGGCAGCGGCCGCACCGCGGCCTTCACTCCCTCCGCGTAGGCGGCCGGGACGTGCTGCGCCTCCAGGCGGGACACGATCGCGTCCATCTCCTCCGCGGCCTGCGCGGCGGTGGCCCCGTCGGCCAGCCGGCCCAGGACCATGGTCCAGCCGACGTTGCGCTTCTCCAGCAGTTCTCCCGCGGCCGGCACGAAGGGGATCCACAGCTCGGCGCCGCGCGGATAGGCGAAGGCGGGCGGCATCACGCCCACGACCGTGGTGGGCGTGCCGTCCAGGAGGATGGTGCGCCCCAGCAGTCCCTCGTCCGCGCCGAACTGCCGGCGCCAGTACCCGTCGCTGAGCACGGCGACCCGGGTCGCGCCCACCCGGTCGTCCGCCGCCTCCAGCACACGGCCGCGCCCGGCCGCGGCGCCCAGCACCTGGAAGAAGTTGCCGGAGACGAGGCGGCCTTCCACCCGCGACGGCTCGTCGCCTCCCAGCGTGAAGCGATGGTTGGCCGTGGGCAGGATCGCCATGTCCACGAACGTGCGCGCCTGCGCCCTCCAGTCGCGGTAGTTCGGATAGGAGACCTCGAGCAGGGCGTGTCCCCGCTGCGGGTTGCGCTCGCCCAGCACCAGCAGCCGGTCGGGCCGCGCGAAGGGCAGCGGCCGCAGCAGGACGGCGTCCACCACGCTGAAGACGGCCGTGCTGGCGCCGATGCCCAGGGCCAGCGCGCCCACGGCGGCC
>Ga0111538_10015005_pt1 | contig 10197 bp, 6 predicted proteins | sample SoiMethybrSBSTD1_FD_79669 | JGI IMG/M metagenome (GOLD analysis project Ga0111538, IMG submission 79669) | Bulk soil microbial communities from a Populus tree surrounding site in Tennessee, USA - Soil MetaG P. TD hybrid SBSTD1 (version 2)... | ecosystem: Environmental > Terrestrial > Soil > Tree... | reverse complement strand
TGGCCCGTTGCGGTGTCGGGCGCATCCAGGGAGTGCGGGAGTACGAGGCGGAACCTGGTGCCTTGTCCGTAGTCACTCTCGCATGAAAGGGTTCCGCCGTGCTCCTGAACGATGCCGTAGGTCACCGACAAGCCCAGCCCGGTGCCCCGGCCCTCCGCTTTGGTCGTAAAAAACGGATCGTAGATGCGCGCGAGATGCTCCGGTGGAATTCCGACGCCGGTATCCGCGACTTCGACCGTGACATCGCCGCCGCGAACCCGGATCGCCACGGTGAGCCAGCCGCCCTTCGGCATGGCATCGCGCGCGTTCAAAAAGAGATTGAGAAACACCTGCTGCAGCTTGTACTCCTGGCCCTTGACGAAGACGGGAGATTCTTCGAGTTCGCGCCTGACCTGTATCCGGCTGGTTCGGAGCTGATGCTCGAGCAGCGACAACACATCGCCGACGATGACGTTCACGTCGACGGGCGCCGCTTCCCCGGTCGACGGCCTGGCAAGGTTGAGCAGGTTGTTGACGATCTTCGCGGCTCTGAAGGTCTGCCGCTCGATCTTTTCGAGCAACTCTCGCCTGGGATCCTCAGCGTCGGATCGCTCGAGCAGGAGTTGCGTGAAGCTGGAGATGCCGGTGAGCGGAGTGTTGACCTCGTGCGCCACGCCGGCTGCGAGCAGGCCGATGGCCGCCATCTTTTCGGACAGCCTCAACTGCTCTTCGAGGCTCGCCCGATCGGTGACGTCGGCGATCACCAGAATCCAGCCCGCCTCACGCCGGTCTGGCTGGCGGAGCGGCGCGATCGCCAGGTTGACCAGCAACTCGCGCTGGTCGCCCGTGGCCGGGGCAAGCTGTACGCGAAACAGCGTCGTGCCGCGCGGCTGGTCGCGGCGCGCCGCGACCAGAGTGTCGAAAAACGATCGATGAAAGAGCGATGCGATCGGCTGCCCGACGGCGGTCGCCCGGTCAACGCCCACGAGTGACTCGGCGCGCCGGTTCCACATGAGGACGCGATCTTCCGGATCGATGACGACCAGGGCGTCCGTCAGGGACTCGACCACGTTCGTGTTGAACTGACGGACGATTTCGATCTCGTTGGCCTTGTCCTGAAGCTGGCTGTAGAGCCGCGCGTTTTCTACCGCCGTCGCCGCCTGCCCCGCCACGGCGGCGAGCAGGCTCATGTCCTCGCTGCTCAGGGGATCACCGTGCGCGCGGCGGCCCACGCCTATCAGCGCTATCGTGAGGTCGTTCGAGACGCAGGGAACGAAGCTCGAGAACCCGGCCTCGCGCCAGGCCACGGCGTCGGTGCCAAACCGTCTCGCGGCCGCGGAATCCTCGATCGTCACAATCTGGCCGTCCATCAACCGTGCCGCAAGCATCGATCCGTGCTCGATGGCGTCGATGCCGGCCGGAAGACCGCTCACCGCGCGCACGAGAAACCGGCCGTTGTCATCCCGTGAATCCGGCAGAAGCAGCGCGACCTTGTCGATGCCCAGCGTCTCCGCAATTCGATCGACGAGCCGTTGCCCGAGACGATTCACGTCCAAATCGCTGTTCAGATCCCGGGTGAAGCTCAGCAGCGCGCGACGGTAGTCGTAGCGGTCGCGGTAGTACAGCCGATCGAGGCCGGTCTGAATCGACTTCCAGAGCCACGGCGATACGACCGCGACGACGAGCGTGGCGAAGAGTGCCCAGAAGCTGCGGCTGTTGCGATCGGTGCCGGGCAGAAGTTCAGCGAGGAGCAGCGTGCCCACATAGATCCCGGTGAGCAGGAGGCCGACCGCCGCGATGGTGAACGCCTTCTTGATGATCACCTCGATGTCCATGAGGCGATAGCGGACGATGGCCGACGCGAACGCCAGCGGGATGCAGCCTAGCAGCACGGCTGTGTACTCCGCTCCGCGCAGCACGTGGCCGAACAGGAACGGAATCAGATAGAGCGAGACGAACGGCAAGGCACCGAGCGCCGATCCCCAGACGATCCAGCGCAGCTGCCGGCGGGCCGTGACCGATCGCAGCCTCGTCAGCGCACGAACCATGACGGCAAGGCCGCCCAGCAGACACGCCGCCAGGTACACCAGCGACATCGTTTCGAATCGCGTGAGCCAAATCGAGACCGGCCCGATGTGGACCACGCCGGCCATGACGAACGCGCGGGTGAGCCCAATCGCAAACGCCGGCACATAGAACAGCGGAAGGACGATGCGCCCGACCGGAGTGCGAACCCAAGGGTCGTGCCGTTCGGGAAATACAAAGGCAAAGTGCAGGAATAGCGGGGGAAGCGCGAGCCTCGCCACCATGTCCGCCCACTCGAAGAAGTAATCAAGGTGGTCGTACCGCCCGCTCGGGGTGAACGACAGCACGCCGAAAAAGGAGACCGTCAGCCAGAAGAAATGCAGCGTCGCCCGATCGTTCGGCCGGCGCAGGCGAACCGACGAGCCCACGCCGATTGCGAGAATGCCGACGAGCGCGATCGAGTAGTACAGCCCCGCACGCGGCAACGGCATCGGCTGGAGGCGGACCTCCATCGGCACCTCGGACGATGCGCGATGTACCACATAGCGAAGTACCCGGCCATCCTCAGAGGCGTCGAGCCTGGCCTGCACCTCAGAGACGGATGCGATCTCCTCGCCGTTGATGGTCAGCAACAGGTCGCCAGGCGCCAGACCGGCGCGGCGCCCCGCACTGGGATTGGCCACCTCGACCGCCACGACATTCGCGCCTTCCTGTCCCCACAGAACGCCGTCTTCCGGTTCTCCTTTCCAGGCCTTGACCAGCGCCATGTTGACGACCGCGAGGCAGACCAGGGTCGAGGCGACGGCGACTGGAAGCGCCACGCGCAGCAACGGCCTGAGGCGGAGGAACGGCGACATCGAAATCTGGACCTAAGCCTATCCGATGGTGGGCAAACGGCTCGCGGAGCCGGACGCGTTAGAAACGAACCTGAATGCCACCTATTAGACGCAACGGCGGGGACACGGTGAGCAGCTCGTCATAACGCGACGAGCCTGCCTGGGGATCGCGGAACAAAGTCCGCACGGCGAACATCAGCTCGAGTTGGCTGTCCGGCATCGGACGATACGGAAGGGCCTGGTGGAACTGAACGTCGAACCGGCTGCCAAATGACGGATGCGAACCATCGGCCTGGCTGAATGCCGTGTTCGTGCGGTAGGCCACGCTGACGCGCGTGCGGTCACGATTCAACCTCGCGTCCAGCGTCGCCGTCACATCGTCGAGCCATTCGAAACTGTCTCGGACGACCGAGGGCGAGATCCGGCGAAGGCCGCGAGTCCGGCCCAGACCGGTCCAGCTCGCGCCAAGTCGCGAGTACTCGATGGTGCCGGTCAGGGCGCCGAGCCACTGCCCGCTCATCCCGGCGGCCCAGCCAGACACGTTCACCGAGCCGGCACGCGCCACGCGATAGTGTCCCGTCGAATCCGTAATCGTTGTCGAGAACAACGTTGCGATCTGATCGGTCGTATCCTCCGAAAACCCCCGAACCTGAACCGAGCGGCCGCGGCCATTCGGTCCGAACTCACGCGCGAGCGAAACCTCGACGTGCCGGACGGTTTCCGCACGCAGTCCCTCCCGCGATACGAGCGCGGCAAACGTACGCTCGGGCGGAAGCCAGGGACCGGCAGCCGGCGGCGGAAGGAATTCCTCCGCGCCAGGCGCGTGCATGGACCTGCCGACGCGAATAGCGACGAATGTGGCGGGCAGAACCCGGGCGCGCACGCCTCCGGACGCGCTCAACAAGTACGGGTCGGCAAGAAAGTCGTACCGATCTGCGCGAACGGCATATTCGACTTCCAGATCGGACAAGGGGCGCCACAGATCCTGCGCGAAGACACCCGTCACGCTGCGGGCTTCGAGGGTTGACCGGGCGTATTCGCCGAGTCCCGGCTCGACCGGACCGCGGGCGCTGTAAGACATCCCGAACCGGAGGGCATGCGCCTCGCTGTGACGCGCCTCGTACTCGCCCAGCACGTTCCAGGACGATTGCGTGCCCGAGCCGATGGCTCCGCGAATCCGCCAGTCCCCTGCGCCGCCAATCGGTGCGCCCACGACGACAGTCGCAACGCTTCGCGGCAAGGCGGTTGCCGCAAAAGTTCCCGGGGCTGCCGACGCCGTCGTGACGAAATTGAGCTGCCCGGTGAAATCGGTGTCCGCCAGTCGGGAGGCCAGCCGCATCGATGAATCGACCGCGCGACCCCAGACCGAGCCAGCGGGCTGTCCGGGGAAGCCGGTTGGATCACCTTCGGTCCACTCGGTCTCCGTCGTCGCATCTCTCAGCACGGACCGCGGCAGATGTCTGAGACGCCAGGCGAGATCGGTATGGGCGTGGTTGTCCGCCACGTTTTCCACCATCGCGGCCTCGCCCTGGCGAAACAGCGTGATGACGCGCTCGAGGGCGATACTGTTCTGCACGCGCACGGACTCGCGGTAAGTCGACACGTAGCCGGCGCGTGTGGCGCGAAGGACGTAGTCGCCAGGCGGCAACGTCATCGAAAACCTGCCGTGCGCGTCACTGCGCGCCGCAACGACTGCCTGTCCGACGGCGAGCACGCTGGCTTGAGGAACGGCGACGCCGGCCGCGTCACGGACGAAACCGTTCACGCGTCCGCTGGTGTTCGCGCCGAAGGTCTCCACTCGCTCAGGAACCGCAGCGCGTGCGTACAGCGACTGCCCGGACGACAAGAGAATGATGACGGATGAGAGTGCCGCGACGGGGATGCGGTGCATACCGGCCTCCCGAGCAAAAGGCAGTGGTGCTGTGGCGCCATCGTAGCAGAATGCGCGTGGTATCATCGCCGCGTTTTTCCGCGGGAACGGAGACGAATCTCTTGCGAATACGGAACCTCCTGGGACGCGAAATCCTCGATTCGCGGGGCAATCCCACTGTTGAAGTTGAAGTAACGCTCGAGTCCGGTGCGCGCGGGCGCGCGGCGGTGCCGTCAGGCGCCTCGACCGGAAGCCGCGAGGCGCTCGAACTTCGCGATGGCGATAAACAGCGCTATGCCGGCAAGGGCGTGCTCAAAGCCGTCGGGCACGTGAATGGCGAGATAGCGGCCGCTCTCAGAGGCACCGCCGCAGACCAGACAGCGCTCGACCAATCGCTGATCGCACTCGACGGCACGTCCAACCTTGGCCGGCTGGGCGCCAACGCCGTCCTGGGCGTCTCGATGGCGACGGCGCATGCGGCCGCGGCGGAGAAGGGCGTCGCGCTCTTCGAACACCTCGCGTCGCTCGTGCCCCATGCAGCCCGCGCGGGTGGCCCGCTGCTGCCGGCGCCGATGATGAACATCCTCAACGGCGGCGCGCACGCGGACACGAACGTGGACTTTCAGGAGTTCATGGTCATGCCGCTCGGCCTGCCGACGTTTGCCGATGCGCTGCGCGCGGGCACCGAAACATTTCACGCCTTGAAGTCGCTGCTGAAGAAGCGCGGGCTCGCCACGGGTGTCGGAGACGAGGGCGGCTTTGCGCCAAGCCTCGCATCCAATCGCGAGGCCGTTGAGCTCGTGCTCGAGGCCGTGGGCCTGGCCGGCTACCACGCGGGCCGCGACATGTTCGTCGCCCTCGACGTCGCAGCGAGCGAGTTCTGGGATGACGATACGAAGCACTACGTGCTGAAGAAGTCGGGCGAGGGCACGAAGTCATCGGACGAGATGATCGCGATCTATGAGGATTGGACGCGACAGTATCCGATCATCTCAATCGAAGACGGACTCGCCGAAGGCGACTGGCCTGGCTGGCAACGCCTGACGGCCGCGCTGGGCTCGAAGGTCCAGTTGGTCGGAGACGATGTGTTCGTGACGAACCCGGCGATCCTGCGCCAGGGCATCGAGAAGAAGGTCGGCAACGCCCTGCTCGTGAAACTCAACCAGATCGGCACGGTGACGCAGACACTGGCCGCGGTCGAGATGGCGCGTCAGGCGGATTACAGCAGCGTGATCTCGCATCGCTCTGGTGAGACAGAAGACACGACGATCGCGGATCTCGCGGTCGCCACGTGCGCCGGCCAAATCAAGACAGGGTCCGCCAGCCGCGCCGACCGGACGGCCAAATACAACCAGTTGCTGCGAATCGAAAGCGCGCTGGGGCCGGCCGCGCGCTATGCGGGCCGAAGTGCCATCAAGCAGCTCGCGTGATGAAGCTGGTTCTTCTACGCCACGGCGAAAGCACCTGGAACAGGGAAAACCGGTTCACCGGCTGGACCGACGTCGATTTGAGCGACAAAGGCCGCGAGGAAGCGGCGGCGGCCGGGCGCCTGCTCCGCGATGGCAGCTACATCTTCGACATCGCCTACACCTCTGTCCTGAAGCGGGCGATCCGGACCTGCTGGATGGCGCTCGACGAGCTCGACCTGCTCTGGATTCCCGTCGAACGCCACTGGCGCCTCAACGAACGCCACTACGGGGCGCTTCAGGGACTGAACAAGGCTGAAACCGCCGCCAAACATGGCGACGCGCAGATCAAGATCTGGCGCCGGAGCTACGACATCCCGCCGCCGCCGCTGGACGCGGGCGATCCCAGGCATCCGTCGCACGACCCGCGCTACGCGACGCTGGCGCCGTCCGACATTCCTTCGACCGAGGCCCTCAAGCAGACGGTCGATCGCTTTCTGCCTTACTGGAACGGCACGATCGCGCCGGCGATTCGCTCAGGGCGCCGCGTGCTGATTACGGCGCACGGCAACAGCCTGCGCGCGCTCGTGAAATATCTCGACAACATCTCCGACCAGGACATCGTCGAGCTCAACATCCCGACGGGAATCCCGCTGGTCTACGAGCTGGACGCGAACCTCGCGCCGCTCAAGCACTACTACCTGGGAGATGCGGATGCCGCCGCCCGCGCTGCGGAGGCGGTGGCAAAGCAGGGAACGTCCCGCTGACCTACTCGACTTCTTTTTCTGTAGCCTCGTCGGCCGCGATGCGCAGCGACTTCAAGAAGCGGCGATCGTTCGCGCTCATTTCAAGACCTGAGCGCGACCCGGAGCGGCGGCTGCCATGGCCCTTCGTCGCGGCGGCGTCTCGGCTCGAGAACGCCACGACGGCTTCGAGGGAAACTCGCATTTCGAATCCTGCAGCGCGCGCTTTTTCGCGACACGCCTCGACACGCGCGTCTCCGGCGACAGCCGCGGAGACCGCTTCGGTGAGTTCGCGCGCCAGTTGATTCATCAACGAGTCCATGAAGACCTCCACGTTACGACAGCGGAAGCGAGGTGCGGCAAAAACTTGGGGCATTTTAGACACGGGTAGATGGGGTGTCAAACTCGAAAGCGTATTTGTGTGAAGGTACACGACAATCCGACGAACCGCGGCGCGCGTCGATGACGACCTCGTGTGAACTTCGTGCCAACGTGGCAGACTAATGACCGCGATGGCGAAGAATTCCGGTTCGTCTGCCCCTTTCGTCCGCCCTCCGAGAGAGAAAGACGCGTTGGCGGCCACGAACTCTGCGCCGGAGGTGCCCGGGGAGTTCCCGTACACCCGTGGAATCCAGCCGAACATGTATCGCGGCCGGCTGTGGACGATGCGGCAGTATGCCGGCTTCGGCACCGCGGCGGAGTCGAACGCCCGCTATCGCTACCTGCTGGCGCATGGCGTGAGCGGTCTAAGCGTGGCGTTCGATTTGCCGACGCAGATGGGCTACGACTCCGATCACGCGATGGCGGGCGGCGAGGTCGGCCGCGTCGGTGTGGCGATCGACTCGATCGAGGACATGGCCGTGCTCTTCGACGGCATCCCGCTCGACCGCGTCTCCACGTCGATGACGATCAACGCGACGGCGATCGTCCTGCTCGCGCTCTACGTCGGCGTCGCGCGACGTCAAGGCGTTCCGATCGCCTCGCTCTCGGGCACGATCCAGAACGACATTCTCAAGGAATACATCGCGCGCGGCACGTATATCTATCCGCCCAGGCGCTCGCTTCGCATCGTCACGGACATCTTCGCGTGGTGTGAGCGCGAGCTCCCCAACTGGAACACGATTTCGATCAGCGGATATCACATTCGTGAAGCGGGCTCGACCGCGGTGCAGGAGGTGGCGTTCACGCTTGCGAACGCGATTGCCTACGTCGAGGCGGCGCGAGAGGCGGGCCTGGATGTCAACCGCCTCGGTCAGCGACTTTCCTTCTTCTTCAACGCGCACAACGACTTCCTCGAAGAGGTCTCCAAGTTCAGGGCCGCCAGGCGGCTATGGGCCTTCATCTGCCGCGATCGTTTCGGCGCGACGAATCCGCGTGCGATGCAACTGCGCTTCCATACGCAGACCGCGGGAAGCACGCTGGCCGCGCAGCAGCCGGACAACAACATCGTGCGGGTCGCGATTCAGGCGCTCGCCGCCGTCCTCGGCGGCACGCAGTCCCTGCATTGCAATGGCCGGGACGAGGCGCTGGCGCTGCCGACGGAGGAAGCCGCCCGGATTGCGCTGCGGACGCAGCAGGTCATCGCCGCCGAGTCGGGGGTCGCGAACACCGTCGATCCGCTTGGCGGCGCGTGGGCGATCGAGAAGCGCACGGCCGAAATCGAAGAGGAAGCGCGCGAGTTGATTGCGAAAATCGACTCACTCGGAGGCACGCTGGCGGCCATTGAATCCGGCTGGATTCAACGCCAGGTTCAGGACGCCGCGTATGCCGCGCAGCAGGCCATCGACTCCGGCAATCAGGTCATCGTCGGCGTGAATCGATACCAGACCGATGAACCGGCCGGCATCGAGCTCCTCCGAATCGATCCGGCGGGCGAACGGCGTCAGGCGGACGCCGTTCGAGCGCTTCGGCAAAGCCGGGATGCGTCCGCATGGCGTTCGTCCATGGAATCACTCGAGCACGCGGCGGCAGACGGATCCAACCTCGTGCCCCCGGTGCTTGCCGCAGTCGAGGCGCGCGCCACCCTGGGGGAGATCTCCGACGCGATGAGACGCGTGTTCGGTGAGCATCGTGACCAACTCGCCTGACCCCTCGACACGCTCAGGGCAAGCGCCGCTGCTCCGTGTCACGGGACTGCGCACGCTGTTCCCGCTGCCGGGCGGCCGTGAGGCCGCCGCCGTCGACGATGTCTCGTTCGAGATCGCGCGCGGCGAAACGCTCGGACTCGTCGGCGAGTCCGGCAGCGGAAAATCCGTCACAGCCTTGTCGATCATCCGTCTGGTCATGCCGCCGGGCCGGATCGCCGCCGGGCGCATCGAGCTCGAAGGCCGCAACCTCATGGAACTCGGCGAAGAGGAGATGCGGCGTGTGCGCGGCCGTCGCATCGGTTTCGTGTTTCAGGAGCCGATGGTCGCACTCAATCCGGTCTACACGATTGGGTTTCAGATTCGAGAGACGTTGCAGGTCCACGACCTTGCGCGGGGTGCGGCGGCCGACCGGCGCACGCTCGAACTGCTCGAAGCCGTGCGCGTGCCTGACCCGCAGCGCCGCGCAAACGAGTATCCGCACCAGCTCAGCGGTGGCTTGAGACAACGCGCGATGATCGCGCTCTCGCTCGCCGCAGATCCGTCCCTGCTGATTGCCGACGAACCCACGACCGCCCTGGACGTCACCGTGCAGGCCGAGGTGCTGGATCTTCTTCGTGAGCTGCGGCGCACGTTCGGGTTGTCGCTGCTTCTGATCACGCACGACCTCGGAGTCGTCGCGGAGATGGCTGACCGCATCGCGGTCATGTACTGCGGACGCATTGTCGAACACGCGACGGTTGCGGAAATCTTCGGCGCGCCCGCGCATCCTTACACGCGCGGGTTACTCGCTTCGATACCTGGCGGCAAATCCGGAGACAGGCTCAAGGCCATTCCTGGCGTCGTGCCGCCCCTGGGACAGTCGGGGCCCGGCTGTGCATTCGCGCCGCGTTGCGCGGATCGTTTCGCGCCCTGCGACGCCTCCGCGCCGACGTTGACCAACCTTGGCCCAGGACACGACGTGCGGTGTTATCTGCACCAGGAGGCCTGGTCTACCGCCTTCACAGATGCTTCGGCGGACCGCCGTAGCCTTGGCGAAGGCCGGTCGGACCCGGCAAGACGTTCGTGACGCCTCTCGTTCGCGTGTCTCACCTCGTGAAGGAGTTCCACGGCCGCGGCTGGTTTCGGCGCGGCAAGGGCGTGCGGGCGGTCGATGACGTGACGTTCGATGTGCTGCCGGGTGAGACCTTCGGCCTTGTTGGTGAGTCAGGGTCGGGCAAGACCACGACTGGACGATGCATCCTTCGATTGATC
>Ga0111538_10015004_pt1 | contig 10197 bp, 10 predicted proteins | sample SoiMethybrSBSTD1_FD_79669 | JGI IMG/M metagenome (GOLD analysis project Ga0111538, IMG submission 79669) | Bulk soil microbial communities from a Populus tree surrounding site in Tennessee, USA - Soil MetaG P. TD hybrid SBSTD1 (version 2)... | ecosystem: Environmental > Terrestrial > Soil >... | reverse complement strand
CGGGACCAACCGCGTCACTGACTCTGGATGCCGCACTGCGGGCGGCGGTCGAGCGGGGTCCGCTTGGCTCGAGCGTGCGCGACGCCTACTGGGACCTGGTCTACACCGAACACGTGGTCGAGGCAGTCCGGGAGTCGCTCAGCCTGGCGGGAACGCTCCTCCTCGATCACAGTATTCGCGTGCAGCTGGGCACGCTGCCGCCGGCGGATCTCGCCACGGCGCGAAATGAGCAAGCGGATCGGAGCCGCGAGCTCATGATGGCAGAGAACGGCCGGCGGGTGGCCGAGCTCACGTTGAAGCGCCTCATCGTCAACGGCCCTGACGATCCGTATTGGATGGCCACACTGGACACCGTGGACCGAGGGCGTTTCGAGCCGGATCCCACGGATCTGGCCGAGGCGATCGACCGCGCCAGCGGCGTGATTGAGTCGGAGGGGTCGACTGGCGTCACTGCGGCGGCCCTCAACGTTCGCGAGATGGCACAGTCGGTTCGAGCGGCGCAGATCGCGCAGGAGCTGTCATTGCAGCGGCTCGACTTGGAACAACGCAGCTTCGAGGCCGGCAACTCGACGAGCGAACGAGTCGTGCAGACGCAGCGCGGCCTCCGCGAAGCCCGACTGGCCGCCCTGCGTGCATCGCTCAACTACCGCAAGGCCTTGATCGAGTTCGATCGGCTACGGTCGTACTAATAGCGCAGGACTTTAGTCCTGCCTTACGGCGAGTACTTCACACGGACGGTCGCGGGAAACACCGACGCCCCTTCGCGTGTGACCCTTGGCAGGCCCCCGAGCGAGACATCCTGTAGCCTCGGCAGGCTCGCAAGATGTGCGATGCCCGCATTGCTAATGCCCCGACAGTCCTGCAGGTCGATCCGCTCCAGCGATGAGATCCCTCCGAGAATCTCGAGGCTCCGGTCAGTGATTCGGGTGCTGCCGGCGTAGTACGCCTTCAGATTGTGAAGACCCGCGATGTGCGCCGTGGCGGCGTCCGTCGTGTCACGGCAGTACATGCACCAGAGAGCCTGGAGCCGCTCACAACGGCCGACATGAACGAAGCCTTCATCCGACACGTCCATCGGCATGAATTCCTCGAGCGCTGGAAAGCGCGGCAGGGCAGCGAGCGCCTCATCGTCGACGTTCTTGCAGCTCACCGACAAGCCGCGCAGCGCCGGCATGGATGCCAGTGCGGAAAACCCTCGACCTCTCAGGTTGTGGCAGCGCCGGCCCCAAATGTACTCGATGCTTTGCGACCGGCTCAGCGCCACGAATCCATCGTCTCCTGCTTGGGTGTCCTGACACATCAGCATCCGCAGCCGCGGCATCGATGCGATACAGCGCATCGCGGCGTCGCTCGGATCGGCGCCCAACCAACCGAGATTCGACAGCTGCACCAGCGGCTCGAGATCTTCGGCGGCCATGACCGACGGACCGGCCAGGTTCAGTGCGAACAGACCGTCGAGCCCTGCCAGATGTTCGAAGCCCCGTCTTGTAAAGTGAGCGGGCAGCAGAAGGTAGGTCGGCTTCGCATTGAAGTCCAGGAGTCCATAGGACAGTTCACCGCCCTGCCATGTCTTGAACATCGGAAACTGGTGAAAGAGCGGCAGGCTCGCAGCCGTCACACCGCTGCCGGTCTTCAGCTGACGAAGCTTGGGTTTGCCGGCGAGGGCGCGAATCACGCCATCACCTGTCCGCGTGCCCATGACGTCCACGGTTTCCAGGCGCTCGCAGAACTCGAGGTGAGCGACGCCAGCGTCGGTCACCCGCTGAGGCCAACACATCTGAAACCACTTGAGGGCGGGAAGGCTGCGCAACACTTCGAGCCCCTGATCGGTAATCGGACTCTCCCAGCCGCTCAAGTCGAGGCGCTCGAGTTGCGGCATGCGGCCGAGATGACGAAGGCCAGCATCCGTGAGCTTTTTCGAGCCGCCCAGGTGGAGACTCGTGACGTGCTGAAGTTCCGCCAGGCGAACCGCGGCGTGGTCGGTCATCTGTCCGCCGGCGTTTAAGCCGGTCAGCTGCATCTCCTTCATCAAGCCCACGATCGTGTCCCAATCCTTTTCGGACAGCGGCGGTCGCAGCTCGACGGTGCTGTCCGTCCAGTCGATTGTGTAGAAAGGTGGAGTCGCACTCATCCCCAGCGGCACAGCACGTGGGTCGCTCGGAGGTCGGACGATGCTCTCCGCGAAGGTGGCCCAGTTGTCGAAACCATATTGACGCGCAATGAAGAACCTTGCGTCCGCCAGTGCGAACTCGCCGGTTCGATGCTCGGCGCCCGGTACCAGCGCTTCCATCCGCTGAGCGACGCGCTGGTGAAGCTGGTCCACGGTGATCGAGCTCGCGAGAAGATGATTCAGTCGCTTCAAGGCTTCGGCATCACCGTTGTGCGCGGCAAGAAGATCCCACGGCAACCGCTGTAGTGCATCGGCGGTGTCAGATGTCGTCGCGGCTTCAATGTGATGTTTGAGCGTCGCCCACGTCTCGAATCCATATTCGCGCGCCAGGACGAACTGGGCGTCGGCCAGCGTCGCCGTCTCTCTCAGACGTGCGCCGGACGCGCGGAACCGCTGCGTGGCGGACTGATCGCCCGCGCGGTGCTGCTGCAGGAGTTCCTTGGCTTGCTTGTGGAGTTGCTCGAGCGAGGGACGCGCAGGCAGACGCGAGGAGGACTCAGACACGACGATCTCCTTTCACCGATGCCCGCGTCCGCACGACAGGCTGAAAGAAGATCTGAAGTTGTGACGGCGGTCGAATCAGGTGGGCTCGGCCCTGTCCGCGGACGGGATGCGTCCTGCTACGCGAAGCCACTGTAGCGCCTGCGACACGGGCAGGTCAACGCCTTCAGGCGGGAACAAACCATGCGGCGATCGGGCTAGTCAGACGCCTTGGCGAAGGGCGCGATGATGAGATTCTCGATGATGTCATCCACTGTCCGGCGATGGCTGCGGCGATCGTCACTGACGTTGGGGTTCGATGTCGAAACGACCACGAGCTCGAGCCTGGGCACGAGAACGATGAACTGGCCGCCATAGCCCCAGGCGTAATACGTTTGCTGGCCGGCCATCTCGCGAATCCACCAGCCATAGCCGTAGAGCTGCTCGCTGAAATCCGAGCGCCCGCGTGGAACGAATGAGGCGTCAATCCATTGCTCGGGCACGACCTGCACGGAGTTCGCGCGTCCCCGATTCAGGTAGAGCTGGCCCACCGCGAGCATCTGCCGCGGCGTCATCGACATCTCGTTGCCGCCGAAGTAGATCCCTTGCGGATCGCGCAGCCACTCCACGAGCGTGAACGCGAGCGGCCGGGCGAGCGTCTCCTGTGCGAACTGGCGCGTGGTCTTCTTCGTGGCCTTGGTGAGAATCGCTGAGAGCAGATGTGTGTTGCCGGTGCTGTATTGCATCCGGGTGCCAGGATCCGCGAGCAGGTGCCGCGTCAGTGCGTACCGTACCCAGTTGGGGCTCTGCACCCAGGCGCCGTAGTTGCGATTGCTCGTCGATTCAAGCCCCGAACGCATCGTGAGCAGATCTTCAATCGTAATCAGTCGTCTCGGATCGTCGGCCTTCGCGAGGACATCCGGAAAGTAAGCGGCGATCGGCTGCTTGACGCCGGAAATGTGGCCGCGATCGATGGCAATGCCGACCAGCGCCGAGATGACGCTCTTGGATGCCGACTTGATGTTGGCCTGGCTCGTGGCTCGTCTGCCGTTGAAGTAGCGCTCGAACACCACCTCTCCGCGTCGGCTGACAACGAGACTGTGAAGGCGCGGCAACTCGGTCGCCGCTTTCAAGGCATCACTCAGGATCTCCGGGACGGCGGGCAGTACAACGGCCGGAACGGACTGTCCGCTGGCAGCCGATCCGAAGCAGATGGTCCACAGCACGAGAACGCCGCCCAGGAAGGCGGAACTACGGAGCATGAGGCGGGCGCGCGGCGTGCGTCTCACGTCGCCTCGGCGTCGCGGGCGACGAGCATCGTCACGTTTCGGCTGGCGGGCGTGAGCACGAGGCCAAGCTGATCACGGAGCCGCTGCCGAAACTCGTCAGTGCTCGTGGCTTCTCCGGTCACCTGAAGATCGTAACGCCCCGTGAGTCCGGTTTCGTCGACCACGAATCGATCGAGTCCGGGCTCAAGCAGCTGTCCAAATTCGCCCAGCGTCGCGTTCGAAGCCGCGATGTTGACGAGGGCGGCCGGCTTGTCCCTCAAGAATGCGTCCAGAGACTCTGGTCTAGGTGTTTCGTCGCCCGTACGTTCGAGATAGAACATCGAGCCAAAGGTCCCGATGCCACCATCCTCCCCTCGTGCCTCTTTGACAGAAGGACTGAGACCGTCCGGCGCGGTCAGTGCGTATACGTCCATTAACCGCGCCTCCCGGGTGACCACAATGTGGAAGTGGACTTCGATCCACGCGAGCATCAATCGATTCCTCATGGGTTCCGGCTGCTCGGGCGCGTATCTGATTGAGAACCGGTGCCGCTCTCTCTTGTCGAGCCATGACGGCAGTTCGACTCGCGCCATTGGGCAATCACAGATGATCGACAACAAGGTGCGCAGATCGCAGTCAGCCACCCACAAACCCGGCCCGCCGCTAGTGGAAACGCCGGCGCTCGATGCCGGCGAAATCCGAACCTCTAGGAACGAAGAGGATTCCGATACTTGCGCGTCCGCTCCAACGGACCCGAAGTCTCCCTCGAGGTCCGGTGCGGACCGATCGTGGAGGAGTTGGACGAGATCTTCCCGCACGGCGTTGAGGCGCAGCCCGAGCTGCATCAGGATGGCCGCGGCTGCCGATCCTTCCTCGCGCAGAATGCCCAGGAGCAGGTGTTCGGTCCCGATGTAGTTGTGCAGAAGGCGATCGGCTTCCTCGCCCGCCAGCAGGAGCACCCGTTTGGTCTCTTCGGTGAACGGTATTTCCACAGAGGTCGAGAACTTTGCTCCCTCTCTTGCTCGGTCTGTGATCGCAGCGCGAATTTTGTCGAGCGGCAAGCGAGCGCGAGCCAGAAGCTTGTTCGCAATCCCCTTGCCCTCATGAATCAACCCGAGCAGCAGATGGTCGGTCTCGATCGTGACGCTACCGAGCTGACTTGCTTCGTAGCGCGCGAAAAACAGGGCCCGTCGGGCGCGTTCGGTGTAGCGTTCGAACATCGGGGGAAGATTACAACGAGACGGCTCTACCTTGAGGGCGCGTCGCGGAATCGCCTCAGTGCGAGGGTGAGGGCGCCAGGACCGCCAGCACCAGCAGACGCGTCGTTCCGGTGTTGCTGACGCCGTGCGGCACGCCATCGGGCGCGATCAGAAGGTCGCCGGCCTTCATCGGCAATTCCTCGCCCTCGAGCAGGAAGAGGCCGGCTCCTTCCACGACGTAATACATCTTGTCCATGCCGGCATGTGCATGCAATGCGTGCAACTGCCCCGGCTCGAAAGCGTTGGTGCCTATCAGCAAGTGCGCCGACTCATAGATGGTGCCCTTGCCCATCTTGTCGCTACGCCACACGGCATGGTCAGTCGGTCGAACGACGGAAGGATGTGTCATGGCGAGATCATGACACTTGAGAAGGCAGATTTCAGATTGCAGACTAGCAGCCGATCGCGGAGACGCTGGCAATGATCGAGATGACGGCCGCGAGCGTGAGCGGATCAGTCGGCGCGATGCCAAAGAGCAGTGTCTTCAGCACCCGGTTGGCCGCGATGGCAACCGCCAGATCAGCCAGCCTCGTTGAGCGAAGTTGATGAGCGTAAGGGTTACTCGGTTGCGTCAACCAGGAATCCGAAATCCGTTTCCGGCGGTCGAAATGTGCAACCCCGTCACTCGAGCAGCTCTTCAGTTCCGGCTCAAAATGGCTTCGAAACAGCAGTTATGGCCGGTATTCACCATCACCATACCTCAACTGTTCAGGGCACGATGTTTGCCTCCCTCCAACCAGAGGTCTAAAGATGCGAACAACTTACGGTCGACTTACAGGATTCACGCTGGCGGTTGCGCTGGCAGCTTCTCCGGCATTTGCCGCCAAGCCGATGCAGGCCAAGAGCGGCGTCAAAGTGCAGGGGCCGAAGGCGCCGAAATCTTCGATTTCAGGGCAAGCCGTGAAAGCGACGAAGACGACGTCTGCGCCAAAAACAAAAGTCCAGAACACCAAGCCACCGAAGGCCACTGCTCCGAAGGCCGGCGCCACAACCAAGCCGGCGAAGGCACCCAAGGCCACAACTCCCAAGACAAACACCGGAACGACGACCACCTCCGTTCCGCCGACGACACCCACCGGAACGTTTGTTCCTACGAACCCGGTCGCTCAGAAGCTCTCGACGAAGTCGAACCTGCTCGCGCGCGTAAAGGGTTCACTTCCCGCGGGAACCGATCTGAACGCCGCGACGGCTGGCTTCAAGAACTTCGGCCAGTTCATCGCCGCAACCAACGTCTCGAGCAATCTTGGGATCGATTTCAATCTGCTGAAGAGCGCGATGACGGGAACCGATTTACGCGGTCTCCCGACAGGGCAGCCGACCAGTTCTCTGGGTCAGGCGATTCAGAAGCTGAAACCGAGTGTTGACGGCACGGTTGAAGCCAGCCGCGCAGAGAAGCTGGCCAACGAGCAGATCGCGAGCGGTGGAAACCAATAAGGTTCGCGGCTGCCTGACGGCTGCGGGTGTGTTGCTGGCACTTGTCTTGGCAACTCCTGCAGCCGCACAGGGCCGCGGCAACGCGTTCGGCAAAGGGCGGCAAGTCCCCATCTCGCCGACGGTGACGACGCCGGATTCATCGTCGTCTTCTGGAGCGGGCATCGGCATTCGCCAGTTCGGCACCTGGCTGGACGACGCGACGCTGGGCGATCCGGGAACCGGCTGGGTCGCGATGTCGCTCGGCAGCTACTTCAGCCCAGTCGGTCATCAAACTGATTTTCCAGTTCTCGACGGCGCGTACGGATTGACGAGGAAAGTGCAATTCGGCGCGACCGTGCCGTACTCGCGGTTCAGCGCCGCTGACGGCGGCGGCACCGCGAGCGGTCGTGGCGACGTGTATTTGAGCGCCAAGGTTGGACTCTTCGACGACACAGCAAAGAGTGGCATGGCTCTCGCCATCACGCCGCTCGTCGAGATTCTCAGCAATCCGGATCCTGTCGATGGCGGCCGCTTTTCCTGGGCGCTTCCTGTCAGCACCGAAGTTCGAATGAAGAACTTCCGGCTCTACGGATCGGGTGGCTACTTTTCTCGAGGTGCGGTCTTCGGCGGCGGGGCGGTCGAAGTGCCGGCAACCGATCGCCTCGTTGCCACCACTGCCCTCGTGTGGACACGATCGCTCGTCGCCGACCCGGTCGCTGACGGCCTGGGTCTTGGAAAGTCGCGCGTGGACATCACGTGTGGCGCGGCCTACGCGCTCAACTCCTCGTTCGCGGTCTTTGGCAGCGTCGGTCGCACCCTCTCACGGATCGACGCCAACAGCGCCACGATGGTGTTGAGCACCGGCCTGGCCCTGAGCTTCGCGGGGCGATCCCCTACCCCACCTTCGCGTCCACGCTGATCGACATCGTCCCGCGGTAGGCATTCGAAACCGGGCAGCGCCCATCGGCCTCCCTGGCAATCTCCACGAACTGCGCGGCATCTGCGCCTTTCAGGCCGTACGCCGTCACGCTCAGGTTCGACGACATGATCTTGATGCCGGCGTCGCCCTTGTCAGCGGTCACAACGGCCTTCACGACCGTGCGATCGGCCGACGCGCCCTTTCGACCGAGCGTGCCATTGAGCGCCATCGCATAGCAGGCGGCGTGCGCCGCCGCCATCAACTCCTCGGGGCTCGTCTTGCCGCCCGATTCGCCGATGCGCGAAGGAAATGTCACTGGCAGCGAGAAGGCGCCGGTTCCGGCCTTCGCTTCCCCTTTTCCCTCCATTACCGAGCCTTGCCAGTCGACGGTTACGTGTCGTTCGAAAGTCGCCATTCAGTCCCTCCGGTTTGACGCGATCATTTTTTTTTGGATGTGATTGCGAGCTGCACGCCGGTGCCGATCAAGCCGACCACGACCCAGGCGACCGAAACCCATCGCCCTCCCGGAGCCGGGCTGACTGGATAGAAGACCCAGGCGTCCGCCCCCGAGGCCGCCCGCACGACTGTTCGATCAGCAGCAACCGTGATGGCGCCGATGATCAGCGTCCAGCTGCCGCTGAACGCGGTACTGACGATGATCACATATCGCTGCAGCACCATCGACGTGATGGCGCCAACAATCGCGGCGACGACGGCAAATTGCCACGGCACCTCGCCCGCTCGCACACCGCTCCAGATGAGATTGGCGACGAGCGCGCCAAGTCCGGCGCCAATGAGCGCGATGCCAATGAAGTACGCGAACACAAAGACCAGCGAACCGACGAGGCCGCCGACAACCGCGGCGACAATCATGCCGACGCTGTTCGACACGCCCATCACGGAACTGGCCATCATCGCTCCGAGGACGAATCCGTAGAGGGCGAGGACGATCTTGAGCAGGCGATAGCCGGCGAAGCAGCTGAGTGCGCCGCCCAGCACCAGCAGGATCGCGAAGGGCAGCGCGTAGGACGGGGGCAGCATCGGCAACGCAGTCCTAAACCTCGCGGCGGCCTTCCATCGCCTTGTGCATCGTCACCTCGTCGGCGTATTCGAGATCACTCCCGACCGGGACTCCCATGCCGATTCGGGTCACGCGGACGCCAAGCGGCTTCAGGAGGCGCGCCAGGTAAATCGCTGTCGCCTCGCCTTCCACATTGGGATTGGTGGCGAGAATCACTTCGGTGACGGCTTTGCCGTTCGTACTGTTGCCGATACGCGCGAGCAGGCTCTTGATCTTGAGCTCGTCCGGGCCGATGCCTTGCAGCGGCGAGATCGCGCCCATGAGGACGTGGTACATCCCTTTGAATTCGCGGGTCCGCTCGACGGCATTGACGTTCTGCGGCTCTTCCACCACGCAGATGACGTGAGGATCCCGATCCTCGCTGCTGCAGAACGCACACGGATCCATCGCCGTGATGTTATTGCAGACCGAACAGTAGGTCACGAGCGCCTTCATGTCGCGCAGCGCGTCACTCAACCGATCGACCTCCTCGCGAGGCGTCTTGAGGAAGTGAAACGCGAGACGCTGGGCACCTTTGGGCCCGATGCCGGGGAGGCGCTGAAGCTCCTCGATGAGGCGGCGGATGGGATCAGGCAGGCTCACAGCTTCATGCCGGGTGGAAGCATCCCACCCATCTTGCGCGACATCTCATCGTCCACCTTCCGGTTTGCGTCGTTGACGGCGGCGACGATCATGTCCTGAAGCATCTCCAGATCGTCTTTCGAGACCACTTCGGGGTCGATTTTCAGCGACTCGATCTGCTTCGAGCCGTTCATGACGACGGTCACCATGCCGCCGCCGGCGGTGGCTTCCACTTTGAGCTCGGCCATCTCGCGCTGCATCCGCTCTTGCATCTGCTGCGCCTGCTTCATCATCTGCCGGATGTCCATAACGTCCTACATCTCTACATTTCTTCGACGTCGCGGATTTCCGCTGGCAGGACCTCGAGGAGGGCCTGCACGCCCGCGTCGGCCAGCGCCTGCTGCCGCAAGGCAGCCTTCTTGTCGGCGGCCGGCTTGTCCGCCGGTTTGGATTCAGCCTGCACCTTCTCGCCGTTCCCTGAAGCTGTCGCGGGCGCTGCAGGGACCGCAGGGCCGTCGCCCTGAACGCTTGTCACGGTGACCTTTCGTCCGGTCACCTGTTGCGCGAGTGACTCGAGCCACGGCCGATTCTGTTCGAACACATCCCGAAGGGTCCGCTGCGTCGGAGAGAAGGTGAACGCGACCCGGTCACCGGTGATCTCGATCTTCTGCGCCTGGGCGACCACGGTGTTGTAGAAGACGCCCTTGGATTTTCTGATCTCCGCGAGGAGCGCGTCCTTGAACGGCGGTGGACCGGCTGTGGCAGCGGTGCCCGCGGTTGCGCGCGACGCAGTTGCGGCGCCCGAGCCAGTCGCGCCCGGGATGGAGGCGCCCGAGCCGGCAGCGCCTGAGCTGAAGCTCGGGCCTACGACTGAACGGGCATTCGGCGGCCGGGTTGGCGCACCCGGCGTCACTCCCGCACTTGCAATCAAATCCTCGATGGCTACCAACTTGCGGAGATAGATCCACCGGAGCAGCGCCATCTCCAGGTGATATCTGGGCTGTGCGGCACTCCGGATATCGGCTTCAGCTTTGGTCAGCAGGTCG
>Ga0111538_10015000_pt1 | contig 10198 bp, 5 predicted proteins | sample SoiMethybrSBSTD1_FD_79669 | JGI IMG/M metagenome (GOLD analysis project Ga0111538, IMG submission 79669) | Bulk soil microbial communities from a Populus tree surrounding site in Tennessee, USA - Soil MetaG P. TD hybrid SBSTD1 (version 2)... | ecosystem: Environmental > Terrestrial > Soil > Tree... | reverse complement strand
CCTTCTATCCGGTCACGGATCTCCTGCAGCAGCTGCTCGATTGGCGCGGCGATCTGCCGCTGGAAGAGAAGATCGGGACCATCGAGCGGGCGGTCACGCAGGTCGGCCTCTCGCCCGCCGCGGCCGTTCCACTGCTCGCGCCGCTGCTCGACCTCCCCGTTCCGGACCGCTATGCGCCACTGCAGATCTCCCCGGAGCAGCAGCGTCAGCAGCTGATCGGGACGCTCGTGGCCTGGATGTCCGCCTCCGCCCGGCTCCAGCCGAGCGTGTTCGTCGTCGAGGACCTGCACTGGGTCGATCCCTCGACGCTGGAATTCTTGACGCTCCTCAGCGAGCGCGCGGCGACCGTCCCGCTGCTGCTCGTCTTCACCACGCGCCCCGGATTCCAGAGCCCGTGGCGGCCACGCGCGAACCACGACCACGTGGTGGTGCGCCAGCTCACCCGCGAGGAGGTCGGGGAGATGGTCGGCCACCTGACGGCAGACGCGGTGAAATCGAGCCAGGTGTTCGAGGCACTCGTCACGCGCACCGGCGGCGTGCCGCTGTTCGTCGAGGAGCTGGTCTGTATGCTCGTCGAGACCGGATTGACGGCGACGGGCATCCCCGAGACGCTGCAGGACTCGCTCATGGCCCGGCTCGATCGGCTCGGCGTGGCGAAGCAGGTCGCGCAGGTCGCGTCCGTCATCGGGCGGCGGTTCTCCTACGAATTGCTGCGTGGCATCGCGCAGCGCTCCGATGCGGAGCTGCAGGGTGCGCTCGAGATACTGGCGGATGCCGAGCTCATCTACGCCGAGGGCATAGTCCCCGACGCGACCTACCTCTTCAAGCACGTGCTCATTCAGGAGGCGGCGTATCGCTCGTTGCTCAGGCGGCGCCGCGCCGATCTGCATCGGGCGGTGGCGGACTGCCTCGTCACCCGGTTCCAGACGCTCGCCGAGGCACAGCCGGAGGTTGTCGCAGCGCACTACACGTCCGCCGACGCGGTCTCGGAGGCGCTCCGATGGTGGCAGGCGTCGGGGGAGCGCGCAAGCAAGCGGGCTGCCCATGCGGAGGCGATCGAGCACTACCGCACGGCCCTCGAGCTGCTGGCGACGCAGCCCGCGCACGCCACGCGCGACGGCGCCGAGCTGGGCCTCCGGGTCCTGCTCGGGCTGAGCCTCGCCTCGAGCCGCGGCTACGCGGCGCCCGAGGTGGAGCAGAACTATCGCGAAGCGCACGAGATATGCCAGCGACTCGGGGAGACCGCCGAGCTGTTCCCGGTGGTGCGCGGGCTGTGCACGTTCTACATCGTCCGCGACAGCCATCTGGTGGCGAAGCAGCTCGCGGAGCAATGCCTGCGCATCGGCCAGGAGACGCAGGCAAGCGAGTACCTCATCGAGGGCTACAACGCGCTCGGGTACGCCACCTTCTACCTGGGCGAGTTCCGGCGTTCACGAGCGTTGCTCGAACGCGGCGTGGCGCTCTACGAGTCGCACCGCGGGAGCCCGCCGTCCATCACGCCGCAGGACTCCGGCGTCGCGATGCTGGCCCTGCTGGCGCCCACGCTCTGGCTGCTCGGCCATCCGGAACAGGCCGTCCAACGCCTGCAAGATGCGCTCGCGCTGGCGCGCCGGCTCGAGTCGCCGTTCACGCTCGCATACTGCTACACCTACGCCGCGACGGCGTGCGAGCTCTGGCAGGATGCGGCGCGCGCCGCGGAGTACGCCCGGGCCGCCATCGACCTCTCGGCCGCGCACGGTTTCGACGTGCTCCGCTGTGGCGGCATGCTGCACCTCGGCGTCGCCAAGGCGAGGCTCGGCGAGGCGGACGAAGGCACCGCGTTGCTGACGGAGGCGCTCGCGGGGTGGCGCGCGAGCGGCACGGAGTTCATGCGCGGCTACTTCCTCGCCGGCATCGCCGAGGCCCACCGGGGCGCGGGGCGCCTGGAAGAGGCGCTCGAGAGCGTCAACGAGGCGCTCGAGCATGCGGCACGCGGACCGGATCGCTTCTACGACGCCGAGCTGCATCGCCTGCGCGCCGAGCTCCTTCTGGCGCGCGGTCCCGGTTCCGCGGAAGCGGCCGAGGCGGATCTCTGGCGGGCGCTCGACATCGCGCGGGAGCAGCAGGCGAGATCGCTGGAGCTGCGGACCGCGGTCAGCCTCGGCCGGCTCCTCGGCGCGCATCGCCGGCATGCTGAGGCGCGCGCGCTCGTCCGGGACGTCTACGGCGGATTCACGGAGGGCCTGCAGACGCCCGACCTCCGCGAGGCCGCCGCACTGCTCGCCGATCTGTCGTGACCGCGGTCAGCCGGGCGCGTCGTCCCGGCGGACGCCCGCGAGGCCGAGGAGAAAGTCGGCGCCGTAGGCTCGGGCGGGCGTCTCGAAGCCGGGCCGCAGGTCGCCCCGCAGCACGCGCGCCGCGATCGTCAGCGCCGTGGTGGCCGTGAAGCGGTAGGCCTCGGGCGTGACCGCGCGCGCCCACGTCGTCCGTCCCGTTCGGTCCTCGGCCTCGACGACCACGGCTCGCGCCGCTCGCCCGCGGATCTCGTCCGAGGGGCCGTCGGGCATGAGCTCCACCGCCGTCTGTAGCGCGATCTGGGAGAACGGGTTTCGCACCAGCCACGCCGACCGGGCGGCGAGCTGGAAGGCGGCGCGCTCCACCCGGTTCACCTCGACGTGGGCCTCGATGTTCCCGATGCCGGTCGTCCGGAATGCCGTGACCAGCTCCGCCATGCTCATGGCGACGCTGCACGACGGTCCGTCGCCGTAGTCGAACGCGTGCTCGACGGCGCCCACCGGCACGGAGGTGAGGACGCCGTCCCGTCGTACGGAGGCCGTCCCGCCCACCAGCTCGATCATCGTCTTCGCGGATCCGCGGGAGAGGAACGACGAGCTCGACGTGCCGATGCGAAGGCGATCCGCTCCGGGAAGCCGCGCGGCCACGTGCGCGGCGAGACAATCGGACACCACGACGACGAAGCCGGCGCCGGGCATCAGCATGACGCCGCGCTCGCGGGCGGGCGCGTCGAGCCGCTCGATCTCCTCGAACACGGCGAGCTCGCCGGCGACGTCCAGATAGTGCACGCACGCGCGCAGGCACGCGTCGACGAGCGGACGCGCGGTCGTCGAGAAGGGCCCTGCGGCGTTCAGCAGCACGCCGACGCCGCGCAGCGCGTCCGTGTCCCGCCGGACGTCGTCGACCGAGAGGACGCGGCGGCCGAGCCCGAGCGGCTCGGCCACGGCCCGAAGCTTCGCGGCGTCGCGGCCGGCGAGGATCGGTCTGAGCCCGTGATCGGCCGCCGAGCGCGCCAGGAGCTTCCCCGTGTACCCGGTGGCGCCGTAGATCATCAGCGCGTCGGGCATACTAGGGATGATCGTAGCCGATGATGTCTTCCAGCGCCGGCCAGTGTGCGATGGCGTGCGCCGCGAGCCGGCCCGACATCACGGCCGCCTCGACGCAGCCTTCGTTGAACCCGCACGCGGTCCAGTCGCCGGCGATCGTCAGGTTGTCGTACGTGTTGTCGAGGGGGGAGATGCGGTGTCGTATGCTGCCGGGCGGGGCGATCGTGTAGCGGTCGGACGGGTTCAGGTTCACGGTCCAGTACTGGGAGTCGAAGCGCGACTCGTCCGCCTCGGGTCCGGGCGGCGCCACCTCGGCCGGGTCGACAAGCAGCTCCCAGCGGAACTGCCCCGTGGGTCGTACGGCGCGCGGCCACAGATGCACGATGTCGCGGTTCAGGAAGCGGATCGCGTTGCGGTGCACCTCCTCGCGCCGGCGCCGCGGATAGTCGACATCGAACGGGTTCGGCGGCGCGGCGGGATCGGGGAGCACCGAGCAGAAGTACGCCACCGCGCGTGGCGCCGTCGGCCAGCTCTCCTGCGGCAGGGTCTGGTCCATGTCGGCCCAGGTGTCGAACGGCTGCGCGAACGCGGAGACCGTCGTCGTCGGGAGCGGCCACCCGAGCGCATTCATGTCCTCGCGCATCCATATCTGGAACGACTGCGTGGCCACCGTCTTCACGTGGTCGACCATCGTCCGCCAGCGGACGTCGCGCGCGAGGATATCGGCGCACGCGTGGGGGATGCCGCCGACGCCGATGCCGAGCACGACAAAGTCGAAGTCGTCGACCACCCGAAGCGTCTTGGTCGCGACCTTGCGGCGATCCCAGAACGATTCGAACTCCCATCCCTCTCGCGCGAGCCGGTCGCCGTCGACCAGCTGCGCGTAGTCCGGCTTCGCGCGCCAGCTCGGCAGCCCTTTCACGTCGACGAGCGGCCGATATTCGCCGTCCTTCATCGCCGCCTGGACGTCGAACTCCAGGGCGACGACGTGGGGCCGCTCTCCGGGAGCCAGCTGCGCCGCGTCGGCGAGCCTGACTTTCTCGAGCCGATGGAAGAACTCGAACCGGACGCCGCGCCGCTTCAGCGCCTCGTAGAACGGCGCGAACACGACGTCGCCCATGCCCGCGCGCAGCTTCCAGAACAGGTCGCCGCGGTAGGTGAAGAACATGCGGAGCGCGCCGCGCAGCCCCTGGCCCGCCGCGACGCACGGGCGCCGGAAGTCACCGTCCTCGTACGCGAGCGCGAGCGAGTAGAGCCCGCGCATGAAGGCGGAGTCCAGGGCGGCCTGCGACGCGCCGTTCAGGCGCAGCCACTCGGAGATCTCGTACTCGTCGATCGCGTCGAAGCCTCGCGGGTCGGTCACCAGGCCGAAGCGGACGATGCCGCGCATGATGGCGAGCGACAGGTCGACGACCTCCCAGAGCCGGCGCACCTCGTCGTCGTCCTGCGCGAGCTTCTCGAGCTGGTGACGGGTGTTCGCCGCGACCGCGTTCACCAGGCGGAGGACGGTGCTCGGCGGGTAGTCGCCCAGCGACCCGAGGACGGCTTCGAGGATCCCGACCGCCTCGACGAGTCCCGCCAGCGTCGCGAGGAGCCCGTACTTGAACAGGCGGCCCATCGACTCCGTCAGGCCCTCCGCCGTGAGAACGGATGCCGTCCGCGGCTCGTCCGGCCGCGGCCCCGGCGGCGCGCCGGCGGTGGCGCGCGCCTGGCAGGCGCGCAGCAGGGCGCCCAGCAGGCTCGCCGTGCGCACCAGGTAGCTCGTGACGGTGAACGGGTTCTGCGCGGTGAGCGGATCCCCGGGCAGACCCTTCCCGGGCGGGAAGTAGCCGGTCCAGTCGCGCCATGCGCCGCCCGGCGACGACTCGGCCACGCCGACGAACGAGCTGCGATGAAACGCGTCCTGCCATTCGGCGAACGGCGCCGTCGGGGGGCGGCCGAGCTCCGAGTAGCACTCGCGCAGCAGCCGGAACGCGTTCTCGTAGAACCCCATCCAGACGTGTAGGCCGTGCTCCTCGATGCGGTCGGCCGGGCCGCGTCCCGAGGCGCCCTTGCCGCCGAGCCGCCAGCCGAGCTGGTACACGGTGACCGCGTACCGGCCGCGATGCTCGGGACGCGTCAGCTCGAACGCGGCGGTGATCGCCGCGCATCCGCCGCCGATGATGGCCACGCGGACGGGCTGCTCGCTCATGACGACGGCTTCGGATCCGGCGGATCCGGCTGCGTCGGCGACAGCCACGCGGCACCCGGATCCCACTCCCTCGGCTCCTCGGAGTACCACGCGCGATCCGCCGTCAGCTTCTTCGCGAAGCCTTCGCCGACGAGCGCCGCGAGGTTGTCGAGCCCCTGGAGCTGGTCTGTCGGCCCGACTGGCCCGACCGGGTCGATCGAACGCGATGGGATGCAGAAGTCCGGCTTCTCGGTCTGCGTGAGGGAGCGCGGGTTGCCGTAGTTGTCCCATTCCTTGCTGAGGACGCTAGAAAGGACCGCCTGCGGCTCGACCTGCGCGACGGCCGCGCCCGCGTCGGCACGCGTCAACCGCGGCTGGTTCTGCTCCGACCACACCGTGGTGAGCTGGCTCAGCCCCTGCTTGTAGGCGTCGGCGAGGTCGACCAGGCTCGGGCCGACGTCGGTGTCGGTGCTGGCGACGAAGTACAAAGGCGGGGTCGAGTCCCGTTGCCAGACCTCCGTGCCGGCCCGGTAGCAGAGGTTCTGGCCCAGCTGCTCGCTCATCGCGACCTTCATCCAGAACGGCCGGATCGGTTGCACGATGTCGACGGCGCTCTCGCCCGTCGCGTCCATCCATTTGACCTTGAGCCCGAGCATCTCGACCAGCGGAAGGCTGGGATGACGGTGGATGCGCACGTGGACCGCGTCCTCGATCTCCCGGAGATCGTAGACGTGGTCGATGGTGCGCTGGCTGCGGACGATCGACTGGTAGCAGGCCCGGTTTGGATCGTCGGCGTCGCGGAACTGCTTCAGCGAGATCGTGTTGATCGGCTCGTGGCCGATGAGCGGCTCGAGCGCGAGCGCCTTCAGCCGCTTGAACTCGTCCTGATGACCGTCCCTGGCGCCGATCATGGCGCGATGGTCGCGCAGGATCTCCGGCCCCCAGCTCTCGGCGAGGAGCCGCCATCGGACGGGCTCGTTCCACGGCAGGGCATCGCCGCGCCGGATCTCCAGGAAGTCCCGTGGCACGATGTGCTGGCCCTGGCCGACGGCGGGGATGGCGAGCGTCCGCGCCACGAGGAGCGTCTGGTCCGTCGTCTCCGAGGGCCCCGACTCGGTCATCCAGGCGTTGGGGGGGCTGCCGAGCGACGCGAACACCGTGGGCAGGCCGTTCACCTCGCGCGCCGTGATGGCGGCGGTGCCGCTGTTGGCGAAGACGAACGCCGGAACCAGCGCGACGCTCAGCAGCTTCCCGTCGGCGTCGCACCATTTGACGGGAATGGCGACGGTCAGCTCGCGGTCGGCCCACCTGCCGATGGCGTCCGTGTCCGAGGCGATCTCGCCGTAGTTGGTCGCGATCAGATAGACGTAGGATCCCCACGGGACGAAGCTGTAGAAGTCGTTCTTCAGGTAGTGCCCGCAGAAATGCTCCAGGCACGCGGGGTCCGCCATCAGCGGGAGGACGCGCAGGGTGACGTTCGGGAAATTGAACGGCCCCGCGATCGCCTGCACCGCGGCGCCCAACGCCATGTTGTAGGAGGGCTCCTGCGTCTTGCTCGCCCTCGTCGGTGCCGGGTCCTCGGACACGGACCATTCCGAGGTGCGCGTGCGCCAGCAGATCACCGTGCCGCGCCCGTACTCCAGGTCCTGGTCGATCCAGAACGGGAAGACCGGTTGCAGCGTGGCGACGGCCGGATCGCCGCCGCCGGCGTCGGCCACCTCGAGGCCGAACGATTCGATGATGGGTTGTGACGGGTAGCGATGGATGCGGATCTCGAAGCCGCCGCTCGGGTCGCCACGGAGCAGGTTCTGCTCGCCGAGCACGCCGCCGCCGTTGAACTTCTCGACCCGCATGCCCGAGTTGACGAGCGCCTGGTAGCAGAACGAGTTCGGGATCTCCGCGTCGCGGAACTGCTTCAGCGTGATCTGATTCTGCGCGGGGGGCGGGGTGAACGGGTTCAGGAACCGGAGGGTTCGCTGGAGCATCGCGAGCAACGGCTCGACGCCAGGGAGCCTCGGGTAGCCGAAGATCGGCAGGCGCGTGAGCAGCGGAATGGCATCGGCGACCAGCGACGCCGATACCGCCGCCGCGCGCGGAAGCATCGAGAGGAAGCTCTCGGGACCCGTCAGGTCGGGAGGCACCTGGAGGAGCGCGGCGGTGTGCTTCTGCTGGATCTCCAGGAAGATCCGGCGCTGCATCGTCTCGCCGGCGTAGAGCCGCGGGAAGACCATGGTGCTGACGGTCACCATCGGATGCGCCGGCGTCCTCGGATCCGCCACCCACGGATCCACCTCGGGATCGAGCCACACCCAGGACTTCGGCCAGCCGTACACCTCGCGGCCGGTGGAGAGCGACATGTCCTCGTCGACGTAGATGAAGGGACACACCGTCGCCCAGTCGACGAACACGAGCTTGCCGTTCTCCACCCGGTACCATTCGAGCGGCACGGCGAACGCGATCTCGTGCTGCGAGACCCAGCCGGCGTTGCGGTAGGCGGCGGCCATCTGGCCGTAGTTGACCGCCATCAGGTACACGTACGGGAAGAGCGGACGGAACTGGACGACGTCCGGCGCGATGTTCAGGTACGCATCGCAGAACGCCCGCAGGCGATACATGTTCGCCCGCAGCGGGAAGACCCGGACGGTGACGCCGGGGAAGCGGACGGGCGGCTTCCCCTGCAGGATCTGGTCGATGCCCTTTCGGGTGGTGTTGAACTTCGGATGTGGCATGGCTCAGGTCCGCTCGAAGACCCAGGTGGCCAGCCCCTCGAGGAACCGCTTGTCGCGAGACTCGGGCAGCGCGCCGTAGGCGAGCGAGAACTCGTGCATGGCGGCGCCGGCGAGGCCGTGCGCGATCTGGCGCGCGTAGTCGATCGAGCCGTAGCCGTCCATGAGCTCGCGTACCCAACGGACGTGGCTCGGCGTCCGCTCCTCGCGCGGCAGCCCGAGCAGATCGGTCAGGCGCGTCCGCTCCGCCGGCGCGGCGGTGCGGAAGAGATGGATCAGCATCAGGGTGCGCTTGCCCTCGCAGATGTCGCCGTCGAGCTCCTTGCCGTAGCGGTCGTCGCCGACGAGGTTCAGCAGGTCGTCCTGGATCTGGAACGCGGCGCCCAGGAAGAAGCCGAAGCGCATGAAGGGGGCCACGGCGACGTCGCCGCCGGAGCCGATCAGCGCGCCGACCAGGCTCGGGTAGATCGTCGCCAGCCAGCACGTCTTCTTGCACACCATCTCGAGATAGGCGGCGTCGTCCACGACGGCGGTGTTGTCGCGTCGCCACCCCAGCTCGATCGCCTGGCCCTCGGCGGATTCCCGCGCCATGCGCTCGGTCTCCTGGAGGATGCGGAGGGACAGCCGGGGCCCGATGGTGGTCACGTTCTCGAGGAGCGGGCGGAGGCTCATGAGCGTCAGCGTGTCGCCGGCGTTGATGGCCAGCGGGACGCCGTGCAGCAGGTGCAGCGTCGGGCGTCCGCGACGTTCCGTGCTCTCGTCTTCGATGTCGTCGTGGATGAGGAGGGCGTTGTGGAGGAGCTCGATTGCGACCGCGGAGCGCAGCGCGTCCTCGAGTCGCGCCCCGAAGGCGCGGGCCGAGGCGATGCAGATGCTCGGCCGCATCATCTTGCCCGTGCGGCCGGGATAGTCGGCCAGCAGGTCGTAGAGGTAGCGGCGCGGCTCACCCGCGGGCAGGTAGTCTCCGAGCGCCGCGCGCGTGAGCCGGCCGTACTCGTCCAGCGTCGCCGCGACGAGCGGCGGCGTGACCGGCGCCGTCATGAGAGCCGCACGGTCAGCGTGCCCCGCGGCTCCTGCGTGGCGACGTCGACGACGGCGCCGACGTAGACGCCGGCGGGCTGCCCCTCGGGCACCCGCACGGACAGGCCGAGCGTCCCGGACGCGGGCGCGAACGCGACGTCGGTGAGCGCCGGCTTCCCGGCGTCGACGTCGTGGAGCGCCCGACACACGAGGGTCAGGCCTTCGGAGTGCGGACGGAGGTCGAGCGTGACCCGGGCCGGACGGACGCTCGAGACCTCGACCGAGACCGCGACGGCGCCGTTGCTCGACGGCGGAGCGGCCGCGGCCTCGGCGGGACGGCGCCACGTCGCGAAGAGCTTTCGGACCAGCTCCCCGTCGCCCGCGATCGAGGCCAGGAAGTCGACCCACAGCGCCCCGAGGTCGGCATAGTAGCGCCATGCGCGATCGGCGACCTCGCGCAGATCGCCGCCCATCGCGCGCGAATCGTAGGCGCGATGGTTCAGCTGCTCCGCGATCCGCTGACCCTGGCGGATCTGCTCCTCGATGACGCGGTAGCCGAGCTCCACCCCGTGGCGCACGACATCGCTGGCCGATGCCCCCCCGCGCTCGGCGCCGTCGGCCTCCGGCTGCCCGGGCGGCCGCGGGAGGTTCCACGAGTCCGACCGCCGGTAGAGGGTCGACCAGTTGCGGATCGGAGCCGTCCGCGCCGGGTCCTCGCGCCGCAGGCGCTCGCGCTCGCTCACGTGCGGCTCCGCGTCCTACGGGTGGTCATAGCCGATGATGTCCTCGAGCGCCGGCACGTGGGCGATGGCATGGGCCGCGAGCCGGCCGGACATGACCGCCGCCTCGACGCAGCCCGTGTTGTCACCGGAGTTGGTCCAGTCGCCCGCGATGGTGAGGTTGTCGTAGGTGTTGTCCAGAGGGGAGATGCGGTGCCGCGCGCTGCCCGGGAGCGCGAGCGT
>Ga0111538_10014999_pt1 | contig 10199 bp, 6 predicted proteins | sample SoiMethybrSBSTD1_FD_79669 | JGI IMG/M metagenome (GOLD analysis project Ga0111538, IMG submission 79669) | Bulk soil microbial communities from a Populus tree surrounding site in Tennessee, USA - Soil MetaG P. TD hybrid SBSTD1 (version 2)... | ecosystem: Environmental > Terrestrial > Soil > Tree... | reverse complement strand
TGGAAACGACCAACTTCACTCAAGGGTTTCAGGGGTCCACTGCAGACCTCAAGATGACGGAACGTTTCACGCGTGTCGACGCCAACAATCTGCGACGCGAAATCACGTTTGAGGACTCAAAAACCTGGACTCGACCCTGGACCGTTCTCATCGAGATGGGCAAAACCGGTGACAACCGTCACATGATTTTCGACTCCGCGTGTCACGAAGGAAACTACGGACTCACCGGCATCCTGATTGGATCCCGCAAGGAAGAGCAAGCCGGCAAGTAAGCGCATGGGAGCGGAGCACTCGCCCGAATCGGGCATGGAACGCTCCGCTCCCATGAAATACCCACTCGTTCTATTCCTCGCCTTTAGCAGCGGCACAGCCGCACTCATCTACGAAGTCGTCTGGTTTCATCTTCTTGAGTTAGTCATCGGCTCGTCCGCAATCTCTCTCGGAATCCTGCTCGCAACGTTTATGGGTGGCACGTGCCTGGGCAATGTTCTGTTCCCGCGTGTCATTGCAGAAAGCAGGCATCCCCTTCGTGTTTATGCAGCGTTGGAGGTGGGAATCGGCGTTGCTGCACTCCTGACTCTGGTTCTATTACCCATAGTTGGCCCGATCTACTTTGCATGGGGTGGAGAAGGCACACAAGGACTGCTTCTCCGCGGGATGCTTGCCGCAGCGTGCCTCTTCATTCCAACTCTCCTCATGGGCGCGACCCTTCCCGCACTGTCGCGTTTCGCTGCGAAGGCAAATAAGGGATTCTCGTTAGGTCTCCTCTACGGCAGCAATGTCCTCGGGGCTGTTTCCGGCTCGTTGCTGTCGGGGTTCTATCTGCTCCGCCACTACGACGTAACGACAACGACTCTTGCCGCCGCTGGCATCAATGCGATTGTCGGTGCCGCCGCGATGATTGCGACATGGCAGACATCGCAGGTCGGCTTTCGGAAGATTGAAACTGAATCGAGCGTGGGGGGACCCGAGGGAAGAAAGGGGCCGCCGCAGGCACCGCGACAGCGCGCAGCCTCAAGAAGTGATCGCGAGGGTGGGCCCAATGCTAAGAGTCGAAGTGATACAAGGCCCGCCGACATGGCCATCTACATCGTGATTGCGCTCTCCGGCTTTTGCGCGCTTGCCGCCGAGGCGATCTGGACGCGCACGCTGGGTCTCCTGCTCGGTGGTTCTGTCTACACCTTTTCCATCGTTCTTGCTGTGTTTCTGGTCGGGCTTGGGCTCGGCAGTTCCATCGGGTCACTGCTCTCACCCAACCTCACGAGTCCGCGGCGTGCATTGGGTTGGTGTCAGTTGTTCGCTGCGGCAGGCGTGGCATGGACTTCTTACAATTTGTCCGCATCGCTGCCGTACTGGCCGATCAATCCATCGCTCTCAACGAGCATTTGGTTCAACTTTCAGCTCCACCTGGATCTGGCGCTCTGGGCTCTTTTGCCGCCAACAATTTTCTGGGGTGCGAGTTTCTCTTTTGCACTGGAAGCCGCCCGGGGGGAGAGTCGCGACAACGGAAGGGTCATGGCGAATGTGTACGCCGCCAACACGGTCGGGGCCATCCTGGGAGCGCTCGCGACAACCCTCGTTCTCATTGCGTCGTTCGGATCACAATGGACCCAGCAGTTTCTCATCGCCACATCAGGTGTAGCTGCTCTCATTGCCCTGTTTTCAGTAACGCTCCGCCGCAGAATCGTTGCGGCAATCGTGACATTCGCCGTTGTCACGGCATCCACTCGCGCAGTCCCGCCCTTGTCGGAGTTGCTTGTCGCCCATGGCCGGTATTCAGCAACATGGGCAAACAAGAGCGACATTCTTTACGCGGCGGAAGGGTTGAATGCCGATGTCGCCGTCTCCAGCTTTTCCAGCGGCGCTCTGACCTTTCATGTCGCAGGAAAGATTCAGGCCTCCAGCGTTCCCCGTGACATGCGACTTCAGCGCATGCTCGGACATCTGACGTCCTTGACCGCAAAGAACCCGGAATCCGTCCTTGTTATTGGTTGTGGAGCGGGAATCACGGCGGGAGCTGTCGCAATTGATCCCCGCGTCCAACGCCTCGCACTTGTGGAGATCGAGCCACTGGTCCCCCAAACCGCCGCAACATTCTTCGGAAGACAGAATTTTGACGTCGTTACGAATCCGAAAGTCCATTTGCACATCGACGACGGGCGCCACTTCCTCCTGACAGCGAAGGAAAAATTCGACGCGATCACAGCAGATCCACTGGATCCATGGGTCAAAGGCGCGGCGAATTTATACACCAGGGAATTCTTCGAGGCGGCACGAGACCATCTCAAGCCCGGCGGTGTGCTGAGCATGTACATCCAGCTTTTCGCAACGAATGCCGACGCCGTGAAAAGCGCAGTCGCAACATTCTTCGAGGTCTTTCCACACGGCACGATTTGGGGCAATACGTATGAAGGCCGGGGGCACGACATGATCCTGCTCGGCTCCGTCGAACCCATGCAGGTCGACTTATTCAAGTTCGAAGAGCGCTTACGGCAACCGGATTACGCCAGGGTTGCTCAGTCCCTGCTTGAGGTCGAGATGAAGTCCCCCGTGGAACTCTTTGCCACGTACGCAGGCCGAGCGTCCGACCTGACGGGATGGCTCAAGGATGCCCAGATCAATCGCGATCGCAACCTTCGAATGCAGTACCTTGCCGGTGCTGCGCTGGATGCTGATGAGAGCGCCACCATCTATGCCGAAATGCTTCGCTATAGACGCTTTCCAGAAGATCTTTTCACCGGCCCGGAAAATAGTCTGAACTTCCTTCGCGCAGGACTTACGCCGGGCCAACGGTGAAAACCCTCGAGGTCGTGATGCCCGGCTTGAAGCGGATTATCCTCGCACCCCTCCGGGGTGCGGTTGACGTTGAACGAAAAACTGACAGCCCTTCAGGCTGGCCTCTTGCACGGCGGAGGCGTGCGAGGACGGTAGCCCGGGGTATGCGAGCGATAGCGAGCCACCGCGGGTTGGCGACCATACCAAATCCGCACCCCGGTAGGGGTGCGAGGAGCCTGACCCGAGACAGCAGTGAGTTTCGGACTCGCGTCGGACATCCTGACTTTCTCTGAGGCCTGTTTTCCCTCATGACGACAACGAGTGGCTCATGAATTGCCCGGTAATATAGGTCAGACGATTGCGCTGGCTCGAAAGCAATTCTTCTCGGAGGTGAATATGTCAGACGGTAACAGCAGCAATGTGGCTTCTGTAGCAATTGTCTTGATTGTGGTCGTCGCCGCCCTGGCCTTCTATGTCCTGTTTAATCGCAGTGGACATGATGCCGACATCAAGATCGATGTCCCCGACAAGATCGAGATCCCGGTCAAGTAGACCTTAAGCGGATGCCGCGAGGCAACGCACGGCTTCTTCAACGCGAGCTGCGGCATCCGCATAACCGACATCCGGAGTGAACTCGAGGGCTTTTCCGAAAGAAACACGCACAGGCCCAGGCTTCGGCCACGAGTCGTGAACGGAATAGACCTCGTATAAACCACGGATGAAGACGGGTACAACGGGAACTCGCAAACGAACGGCCATCAACCCTACACCGGGCTGAAAGCCACGCATGTCTCCATTCTCCGTCCGTATGCCCTCCGGAAAGATCAAGGGGCAAAAACCACGATTGACGAGATCTCCAGTCGCCCGCAAAGCTCGGCGAACGCCTGACATTTGTTGAGGGAGCGGGTAGACGTTGAACAATAGTCCCGCTAAACCATACTGCGCCGTGGCTTCGAAGTACTCTTTCCACGTCGCACTCTCCTGGTCGAAGAAGCCGCGAAATTGTTCCTGCCGCGCCGCTGGAGCAAGTCGCTTCCTCCAAGGCACAGGAAGAGCGGCGAAAATCGCCGGAGTGTCCAGGTGGCTCGTGTGATTGGACGCAAATATGACCGGAGCCCGGACTCCCCGGAGATTCTCGAGACCTCGGACCTCGAGTGGAATGTAATGGCGAAACAGAGGAAGAGCGATCGCGCGTTGAAGCCCATCACCGAAAAAGCGAACTACCCGATTGGCGGCCCATGGAGCACTGCTTTCTTTTGTAGACGGAACGGAGCGTTCGACCTGCTCGTCCACCCATGCCTGCAACTCCTCGGTCGTTCCAATTTGCGCAAAGGATTCTTCGTCGAATTCAACACCGTAGCGCTGTTCCAGCGACGCAAGAAGGTCTACGCGGTCGAGCGACGATAAAGCCGTCAGGTCGTCGGGAAGTTCCCTGGGCTCAGTTTCCGGCACCACGCCACGCGCAATCAACCGGGCAACCTCGCCCCGCCGGACCTTCAGGGTCGATGCCGTTCGAGGAAAATCCTCAGCCGGCCAAAGCGACCAGCCGCGAATCTGCTGATACGGTTCAAGACGCCGGTTTGCCTGATCGATAATACTTTTCACAGAAGCGGCCGATTCGCGGAGGATCAATGCGGCGTGAACATGGTCCTCTTCACTCACAACCACGCTGGCCCGAACCTGGGGCAGTTCGTTGAGAACCGTTTCGACGTCCTCGGGATACACGTTCATTCCATCGGAGGTAACAATCACATCCTTCTTTCGGCCTTTGAAATAGAGCTGCCCTTCCTGGTCCATCTCACCGACGTCACCCGTGTGAAACCATCCTTCCGGATCTACGGCTCCAACCACGCTCTCTCCCCGCACAAGAATTTCTCCATCCGCGGCAATTCGAATTTCCTGGCCCCGAATAGCTTTCCCTATCGAACCTCGACGCGCGCGGAACGGATGATTGACTGCAATCACGGGACTCGTCTCCGTCAGACCGTACCCCTGCACGAAAACAAAGCCCAACCTCCGCCAGAAGCCCTCGAGTTCGGGAGCGACATAGGCGCCGCCGGAGACCACGCACCAGAACTTCCAACCGAAAGCGGAATGCACACGTCGGTACCTCCACCAACGTCGCGCCGTCCCCTGCCATCCAGTTCCGGCAGGAGCCGGCGGCAGTTCGAACTGCCGCTCGATCTCATTGCGAAGGTTGTCAATGACGTGAGGCACGGAAGCGAGCACTGAAATCCGCTGTCTCTTGGCGGATCTGATGATCGCGGCCGAATTCAATTCGTCTGTGAATGCCACTGAACCGCCAAGCAACACGGGAATAAAGAGACCGAGTGCCTGACCGAACATGTGACTCAAGGGAAGTAGGTCCAGGACACGGATCGGTTGGAACGGGCGGCCCCATGTCAGATATTTCTCGATCTCTGTCTTGAACGGTTCCAGGTTCGCGGCCATGTTTCGATGGCGATGAACGACACCTTTCGGTTCCGCCGTTGTGCCCGATGTGTACACGATTTCGACGACATCGTCCGGCTCTATGCGGCTTGTTCTGAGCGCGGCAGCTGGCGGCAGCTTGCGAATCTCGCTGAACGAGACTGCGCGAATCGGGATCTGGCTGGCATCAGCGGAATAACCGTACAAAACCAATTCAGGTTTCGATTCCCTGCAAATTCGAACCACGAGTTCCGTTGAAAAGCGATAGTCGACGGGAATAATGGCGATTCCGCGCGCAACACATCCCCAGAAGGCAATCACCCATTCCGCCCGATTCTCGCCCCAGATCAGTACCCGATCGCCCTTGTGGAGTCCTTTGGAGTCCAACAGCGCAGCAAACCTGCCGATGGCTTCGTAAGTTTCCCGGTACGAAAGCCTCCACGTTCGAAAGTCGTTAAACCCGATCAAGGCCTCGCGAGATCCCAATGCTTCAAACTTATTGAGCAGGTCGAGGAGTGTTTCCATCAGCGGTTATCCTGCAATATGTCCGCACGCTTTCTGCAAGGGGTCATGAACGCCGCACGTTTTTGAACAGGCAGGAGCCATGGCGCAAAATTGGCCGGGTCGCAGCTGCGGAAAAATCTGCTTTGAACCATGCGATCGATCCCTCTGATCGACAGATTTAGCAACGGCAGCTTGTCGTAAAAAGTAGGCAGCCCCATACTACCCAAGCAACTGATACAAAGTCACCGTCGTTAATCATTGTCACTAATGTCACGCCAAAGAAAGACTGGCCCGGAAGTCCCAACAGAAAGAAGAAAAGGTAAGGTGCCGCGGTGAGGGTTCGCGATGTGGCGTCGCCGACTGCGCTATACTGCCTCGCAAAACTCCCGTAAAGGAGCGATCCCTATGAAGAAAGCTTGCTCGCTATTGGCTATCGTCGCAATTGCCCTGGCATCTCTCGCACTCGCAGCGCCGGACCCGAACAATCCCACCGGCACCGCGGGCCTGATCATGATTGATAAGGTTGGCGGCTACGTCCGATTCTTCGATCCCACGACGCTAAAGGAAATCGGCACCCTGCAGCTTGAAGCCCCGCCGCACGAACTTGCGATTTCCCCGGATCACAAAACCGCGTATGTGCCGCTCTACGGCGATGGCGTGTACGGAAACAATCCCAATCCCGGGCACAAGATTGTCGCGATCGATCTCACTACGCGGAAGGTAAGCAGCACCATTGACGTGTCGCCCTATATTGCCCCGCATGGGTTACAGGTGGATGCAAACGGGACGCTTTACGCGAGTTGTGACTCCAGTCGAAAGCTCGTGATCATCGACCCGAAGTCCGGAAAGGTTCAGGCGGCAATCGATACGGAAGGAACAGGCCATTGGGCGGCCGTCCTGCCCGATGGCAGCAAAGCTTACGTGGCGAACAAAAACGACCGCATGTTCGTCAGTGTCATTGATCTGAAAACGCGCCAGATGACCGGCCGCGTGCCAATGCCCAAAGGCACGCAGGGCATCACTGCATCGCCCGACGGCAAGCGCGTGCTGGCGATCGACTTTACCGATCCGCAGTTTTACGTGATCGACACGGCCACCGACAAAATAATCGACACGGTCGTTGTCGAGAAGAACACTATCGGGCCATTCCGCGCACGTTACTCGCCGGACGGGTCAGTATTGATCACCGTGAATCACATGAATGCGCTTGCGAATATCTTCGATCCGAAAAACCTGCACGCGCCGCAAAAGACGCTGACCGTGGGACGACAAGCTTTCGGAATTGCCTACTCAGCGGATGGTAAGACGGCGCTCGTCTCCAATCACGGGGATGGAACGATTTCAGTAATCGATTTGACGAAGAATCAGGTGGTGCAAACCTTCAAGGCGGGCAGCGGAATCGAAACGCTCGCGTACTACTAGGGGAGATCTGGGGACAGACTCGGAATTCCCGGAATTGCGAGTCTGTCCCCAGATCTCATTTACTGCTTCATCGGGATAATCCGCACTTCCACGTTCTCCATTGCTCCTTCCTGAACGCGAACAGCCTTACCCGCGGCCTCATACTGGCTCAGCACGGCGGCATCGAAATAAGAGAAGGGCTCAATGTCCTCCCACGCAAAGATGCGGTAATCCCCCGGAGTGATGCCCCGGAAAGTGAACCGACCTTCCTGATCCGAGGCTGCGGTCTTGTAGAGATCCTGTCTATCGCGCGCGCGATCGGGAATCAGGACAACTTGCACGCCGATGACTGGCTTCATCGTCGCGTCAACCACGTTTCCCGTCACCTGTCCCGGACTGGTCCGCAGCACGATCTCGAGGGAACTATTGATGGGTTCGGAAATCGTCACGATGCTCGTCGCGTCAGTCTGCCCAAAACGAGCTTCCTTCAAGTAAAGGTTTGGACCCAGTCCGTTCAGGGCGAGTTTGTATTCTCCCGGAGTGATGCGCGGCACGGAGAACGACCCGTCCTGGGCCGGACGCACGCCGCCGAACTGCATCATGGTCAGGATGGAGGCGGCCCCGGTTGTGGATTGGAGCGACACCGACACGCGTTGAAAATCCGCGGAATTGGCCTGGTTTCCATCGATCCTCATGTGACCTGGAACAGATGACGACGGCGTGACGGTCAGCGTGAGGTTGTCGATATTGGATCCCTGAACGTCGACGGCAATCCGCGCCGTGTTCATGGAATTCAATATGGCCAGCGCATCTTCTGTTGTTGGCGTCACACCCGGTACCTGGGCATTGGCTCCCTGCGTGAGCACCTGCAACCAGTACGAACCGCTGGCAACGCTGGGCAGAACGAACTCGCCGGTAGCGGGGTTGTAACGATTACCCTGACCAGGGTCCATACCCAGCAAGGCATCGAATGGAGAACTCGACGTTGCATCCCGCGGACTCACCGACACCTGTGCCCCTTGTGGCGGGCGTCCCGTCGAAGCATCGATCACCCTTCCCGACAGACGAACGCGCTGCGTGCGGGCCAGGGTAAAGTCGATCGCACGCAATTCCGCCCCCGGCTGCAAATCGATTCCAACGGCGCGCGTCGCATCCGTTGCGCCTGGATAATACGTAAGACCAAAGCTTGAATCGGCCACTTCATTGGGATTGCCTGGAGGTCCGAAAATCGATGCCGCGGTTGCCGCAGCCTGCGCCTGAGCCGCATCCTGCAGAGCAGCCTGGGACGCACTCGCCGTGATAAGGTCGATCGCCGAACGCGCCGTGTTCGCGCTGATGAAGTAGCGCCCAGGATTTATCCAGTAAATCCGATACTCCCCGAGATCGTTGGTGCGCGCGGTTCCAGCAGGCTGAAGAGTCCGCTTGCCCGTCGCGTCATACGTGGACCTTAGTGCTTGAACGGTAACCGCAGGCAGTGGTTCGCCAGAAGCATCCATCACACGACCGCTGATCGTCCCAGCGGGCGTCAGGCGAAAAGACACGTCCGCCACCGGCTGCCCACCGCGAACATTAATAACGGTTCCTGGACGATTGACCGAGCGTTGTCCGTACTCCGCTCGCACGAAGCCGTTGCGCGCAGCGTACAACCGATAGGAACCGTCGTCGACGTCTCGCAGAACGAATTTGCCTTCGTCGTCGGTAGTTGCCGTAAAGGTCGTTCCCTGCTGCTGGGCCGGCTGGCCTTGCTGGGCTTGCGGGGCTTGCTGGCCGCGCTGTGGCGTTCCTGCCTGCGGCGGTTGTTGTCCTCCACGAGCGCCGGCTTGAGCGCCTACTCGGGTTAATGTCACCGTTGCTCGCGCTACTGGATCTCCCGTCGTCGAACGCAAGACAACGCCAGCTATCGTCGCCTTTGCAGGAGGGGTTATGAACCCACCGACCTGGCCGGCTTGAGTTGCCTGCAGGGCTCCGACCACTGAGGACGTACCAACCAACACAACCATTATTGCCAATAGGAGAAAACGCTTATTCAAGGGACACCCCCAATTGATGAACCTTACCTAAAAGTCACGAGTCTGAACAATGCGTGCCGCGGTCACAAAGAGGGCCGCTGCCAACACAAATGCGATGGCGACAGTACCCCATGGAACGGTGTGAGTGAGAAGCGGAGAGCCTCGACCCACGACAAGAAACGGATCGATACGTGATTCCCCGTAATACTCCGATCACAATGAGACTTCCCCACACCGGCCAAATGTCTTCCAGAAAGGCCGAAGACAACGTCGATAGGAAATAACACGCGGTCGCGACCGCGAGGATCGTGAAGTCATATATGCGAGGAAATCCGCGAACCCAATCTCGACCTCCGGAAAAATCCGGAGAAGGAGAAACCTGAGAAGGAAGAGTTCCACTTGAAGTGTGACCAGCAGCTCGAGAATTCCGAAGGTCGTGCGTTTACCCAGAAGTCTCAGCCTGCTAATCGGCAAAGACAGAGTGAAGTAGACAGAATTGTGGAGCCCTTTCACCATCTCGAAGGGAGGTTGCGTTATGATCCCTGCCCCGGCAAGCACCACAGCCTGCATGACGATGAAGAGAGCAAAAATGGAAAGGATCATGCCCATCCGGAGCTCTAACGGAATCGACGGTTGCGGTCCCGGTCCCGGGGACAGGGCCATGAAGGCAAAGATTAAGATAGGCGCAAGTGACATCAGAAGACGCCACCGTGTTTCCATCCAGTACTTCATCGAGAGCATCAGTTGTTCCAAATAGTTCGTGTGGTTACTGAAGCCCGGCCATTTCAGTTGCGAAAATCAATGCCATGCCGCCCGCGCGTGGCTCACGATCCAGGATCGCGGCTCGTCGAAGGTAGTCCTCGAGTGTCCCCTGCTTGTTGGTCGACTCACACACGTCGAACAGGACACCGTTGGAACCGGCGCGCGCGAGCACGGCATGCCACGCATTCTCGACAACAGGCTGATACGTGCGCGAATCGAGCCAGCGATTCCGAATTCCGCGCAGCATCGCCGTAGCAATCATTGCGGTCGAGGAGAATTCCGCGTAAGCGCCGGGATGGTCGATCACCTCACGCCATA
>Ga0111538_10014998_pt1 | contig 10199 bp, 11 predicted proteins | sample SoiMethybrSBSTD1_FD_79669 | JGI IMG/M metagenome (GOLD analysis project Ga0111538, IMG submission 79669) | Bulk soil microbial communities from a Populus tree surrounding site in Tennessee, USA - Soil MetaG P. TD hybrid SBSTD1 (version 2)... | ecosystem: Environmental > Terrestrial > Soil >... | reverse complement strand
CCGCCTGAACAATTTCCGTCTGACGGCGGCGGTTAACACGGTGTAAACGGCGGTGTTCGGGTATCCTGCGCCCAGCGAGTCGCGGGCGGACCGCAACAAACGGAGGCCGCAGCGGTGGTCCGATTCGAGAACGTGGGTTTGCGCTATGGGCTCGGCCCAGAGGTGCTGCGCGACCTTACATTTCGCATCGAGCCGCACTCGTTCCAGTTTCTCACCGGGCCGTCGGGGGCGGGCAAGACCTCGCTGCTGCGCCTGCTGCTGCTCTCGCTGCGGCCGACCCGCGGTCTGATCACGATGTTCGACAGCGACGTCGCGACGCTCTCCAAGGATGACCTCGCGAACCTGCGTCAGCGCATCGGGATCGTGTTTCAGGATTTCCGGCTGCTCGATCACATGAGCACCTATGAGAACGTCGCGCTGCCGTTCCGGGTGATGGGCAAGGACGAGGACAGCTACCGGGGCGAGGTGGTCGAGCTGCTCAACTGGGTCGGGCTCGGCGACCGCATGACCGCGCTGCCGCCGGTGCTGTCGGGCGGCGAGAAACAGCGCGCCGCGATCGCGCGGGCCGTGATCGCGCGCCCGCAGCTGCTGCTGGCCGACGAGCCGACCGGCAACGTCGACCCGAACCTGGCGCAGCGGCTGCTGCGGCTGTTCGTCGAGCTCAACAAATTGGGCACCACCGTGCTGATCGCGACCCACGACATCGCCCTGATGGACGAATTCGACGCCCGCCGCCTCGTGCTGCACGACGGCCGGCTGCATGTGTACGAGTGAGCCCGATGAGCGAGCTGCACGTCCGTCCCGACATGGCATCGCAGCCGCAGCCCGCTGCGGCGCTGCCGCGCTCCAATACGCCGATCGTGCCGAAGAACTCGATCTCGGGCCGCGCGCTGGTCGCGGTGGTCGCGATCATGACGTTTTTGGCATCGCTGACGCTCGGTGGCGTGATGATGATCCGCACCGCGGCAGGCGACTGGCAGTCCGATCTCGCCCGCGAGATCACCATCCAGATCCGTCCGGTCAGCGGACAGGACATCGACGGCCAGGTGGAGCGCGCCGTCGAGCTGGCCCGCGAGACGCCGGGCGTCGGCGAGGTGCGGCCCTACTCCAAGCAGGAATCCTCGCGGCTCTTGGAGCCCTGGCTCGGCAGCGGCCTGAGCCTCGACGACCTGCCGGTGCCGCGCATCATCGTGGTGCGGCTGGCGCCCGGGCAGAGTGCCGACCTCGCGCGGCTCAAGGCGCTGCTCGACGAGCGGGTCGCCGGCGCCTCGCTCGACGACCACCGCGCCTGGATCGAGCGGATGCGGGCGATGGCGCAGACCGCGCTGTTCGGAGGGCTCGGTGTGCTGGTGCTGATGCTGGCCGCCACCGTGCTGTCGGTCGCCTTCGCGACCCGCGGCGCGATGGCGACCAACCGCGGCATCATCGAGGTCCTGCACTTCATCGGCGCCCGGGACAGTTACATCGCCGGCCAGTTCCAGCGCCATTTCCTGATCCTCGGCCTGGAAGGTGGCCTGATCGGCGGCGTGGCGGCGATCCTGCTGTTTGCCCTGGCGCGGGTCGCCACCAATTGGGGCCGCGCCACCGCGAGCGGCGACCAGCTCACCGCGATGTTCGGCAATTTCGTGATCGGGATCGAAGGTTACGTCGCCGTAGTGGCGCAGATCGTCCTGATTGCGGCGGTGACCGCGTTGACGTCGCGGCGCACCGTTAACCGGACGCTGCAGGCCATCGAGTAGGCTTGCGCCACGCCGAAGCCGAATTCCGCCGCTAGGCTGTCGGCGGGGAAGGACGCAATGCTGGTTGAAAGCCCGGGCGGAGCTGTTGCGCCGCGGCGCCGCCGCCGCGCGCTGCGCGCGGTGCTGCTAAGCCTCGCGCTCGCAATCGTGCTGCTGGCGGGCGGCTTTGTCTGGTTCGTCGGTTCGCTGGCTCGAACCGAGGTCATGATCGACAACCGCGCCGACGGCATCGTGGCGCTGACCGGCGGCGCCTTTCGCATCAATGACGCGCTGGTGCTGCTGGCGACCGGCCGCGGCCAGCGCCTTTTGATCACCGGCGTCAATCCGACCACGCGCACCGTCGAGATCCTGCGCCGGGTGCCGGAGCATCAGCGCTGGTTCGAGTGCTGCGTCGACCTCGACCATTCGGCGCTCAACACCATCGGCAATGCCGTCGAAACCCGGCGCTGGGCGCGGCAGAAGAACTTCAAGTCGCTGATCGTCGTGACGTCGAATTTCCACATGCCGCGCGCGATGGCGGAATTGTCGCATCAGATGCCGGACGCGACCCTGATTCCGTTTGCCGTGATCTCGGAGCGGGTGCGGGTCGAGGACTGGTGGTCCAGTCCGTCGTCGGCCCGGCTCCTCTTTTCCGAATATCTGAAGTATATCGTTGCCCTGGCCCGCATCCGGCTGGAGGACGTTCTCGACTGATCCGGAGCGCGCGCCGCGATGGTTGGCGCCGTGATCCTGATCCGTTCCATCCTCTACAACCTGCTGTTCTACCTGAACCTGCTCGCCTTGATGATGGTGGCGCTGGTCACGCTGGTGATGCCGCGCTGGGGCATCCTCGGCATGGCGAAGTTCTGGGGCCGCACCAGCGTCTGGCTGCTGCGGGTGATCTGCGGCACCAAGGTCGAATTCCGCGGCCTGGAGAAGATCGGCCACGGCCCGCTGCTGGTCGCGGCCAAGCACCAGTCGACCTGGGAGACCTTCGCGCTGCTGTCGCTGTTCGACGACTTCACGTTCATCATCAAGCGCGAGTTGACCTGGATTCCCCTGTTCGGCTGGTTCGCCATCAAGGGCGGCATGATCTCGGTCAACCGCGGCGCCGGGCAGCAGGCGCTCAACGACATGGCGGAGCGCGCCCGGGCCGAGATTCACAAGGGCCGCCAGCTGGTGATCTTTCCGGAGGGCACGCGCCGCGCGCCGGGTGCCGAGCCGCGCTACAAGTTTGGCGTCGCCAAGCTTTACGCCGAGATCGGCGCGCCCTGCATTCCGATTGCGCTCAACTCCGGACTGTTCTGGCCGCGCCGCCGCTTCCTGCGGTTGCCGGGCACCATCGTGGTCGAGGTGCTCGATCCGATTCCGCCGGGTCTCGGCCCCGATGAATTCCTCAGGCGCCTGCAGGACGACATCGAAACCGCCACCGCGCGGCTGCTTGCCGAAGGCCGGGCCGAGCTCGAGAGGCTTGGCGTGCAGGGCGCCGCGTAACTGCCTTATTCGGCCGCCGGCAGCGCGTCGTGCTGAGCCTTCAGCCGCTCCGCCAGAACGTGCAGATCGTGATCGACGATGTTGAGCGCCTCGAGCGATTTCACGGTCTCGAGCACATAATCGCGATTGTTGCCGGAGCGCCCGTGGGCCTGGCGCACGATCTGCAGCTGCCGGTCGTGCGGCAGCCGGCCGGCGTATTGCACATGGCCACGATCGACCACGTAGCACAGCGCGTCGACCCGCCGCTCGGGAGGCCCCGGCAGCCAGGTCATCCGCACCGTCTCGCGATAGACCGCGGTGGTCTGCTCGCGCTCCCGCAGATATTTCAGCGTGGCGGCCCGATGCCTGGCGGCGACACGGTAGGCAATGCCGCGGCAGGCGCCGCCGAAATCGAGGCCGAGCACCAGCCCGGGCTTTTCAGGCGTGCCGCGGTGGTCGAACGAGTAGATACAGAGCGAACGGTGCAGCCCGATGATGTGCGCCGGCACCCGCTCGACATGATCGAAGCCCGGCCGCCAGATCAGTGAGCCGTAGCCGAACACCCAGAGATCATGGTCGAGATGGTCGAATTCAGGGTTCATTGGCGCAAATCACCCGCCGGATTCGCGTATCAGCACCACACCATCACCGCAACCGGCTGGACAGTGACCGGAATCGCCGCAAAACTCAGGTCCAGGTCGGGGTTCTTCGAAACGCCGCATTCAGCGGCTTCACAGGTTCAATGCCCCCACGCAAGCGCACCACGCGCCGGCGCCGCTGGCCGGTCGTTGTTGCCATACTGGCCATCCTGATCGGCGCCGGTTGGATTGCGGCGTGGAATTACGCCGCCGGCAAGGTCGAGACCACCATCGCGGGCTGGAAGGAGCGCGAAGCCCGGGTCGGACGCAGCTACACCTGCGCATCGCAATCGATCAGCGGCTTTCCGTTCCGGATCGAGGTGCGCTGTGAGGGTGCCGGCGCCGATCTGAAATCGCACCAGCCGCCGGTCGCGCTCAAGGCCAAGGATATGGTGGTCTCGGCGCAGATCTGGCGGCCGACCGTGCTGGTGACCGAGTTCACCGGTCCGTTGACGGTCGGCGAGCCGGGACAGGCGCCAACCGTCGCGGCCAACTGGCGGCACGCCCAGAGCGAGGTGCACGGCCTGCCGACCGCGCCGGAGCGCGTCGTGATCGCGGTCGAACAGCCGGCGGTCGACGATACGGCGCAGCGCAAGCGGCTGTTCCAGGCGACGCGGCTCGATCTCCAGGGCCGCATGCTCAGCGGTTCGGCGCGCGCCAATCCGGTGATCGAGGTGGTGCTCAAGCTGATCGCGGCCTCGGCGCCGTCGGCGCATCCCGCCGCGGCGTTGCCGATCGATGCCGACATCACCACGGTGCTGATCGGCCTGAAGGACTTCTCGCCCAAGCCGTGGCCGGCGCGGCTGCGCGAAATCCAGCAGGCCAACGGACGCATCGACATCACAAAGGCGCGGCTGCAGCAGGGCGATTCGATCGCGGTCGCGAGCGGCACGCTGCGGCTGACGCCGCGCGGCCGGCTTGACGGCGAGTTGCGCGTCACGGTCGCCAATCTGGACAAGCTGTTGCCGGCGCTGGGCCTCGGCGCAACGCCGCCGCCGCAGGCGCCCGGCAACCAGGTCGGCGCCGCGCTCGACAAGGTGTCGCCGGGGCTCGGCAATCTGGCGCGGCGCAACGCGGCACCGGCGTTGGCGATGGGGCTCGCCTTCCTAGGCCAGCCGGTCGAGCTCGAGGGCCAGCGCGCCTACGCGTTGCCGCTGCGCTTCAACGACGGCGTGGTCTCGCTCGGGCCGCTCAAGCTCGGCGAGACGCCGCCGCTGTTCTGATCATTCGTTGTCGGCGGCGTAAGGCCGCGGAATCGGCTCGGCCGGCAGGCCCGGATGGGCGCGGCCAAAGTCGGGCGCCGGCGAATCCTGGCCGATTTCGACAATGCCGCGGCGGATCGCACGCGTTCGGGTGAAGTGATCGAACAGCGCCTGGCCGTCACCCTGGCGCATCGCGCGGGTCAGCGCCGACAGATCCTCGTTGAAGCGGCCGAGCATCTCCAGAACGGCGTCCTTGTTGGCCAGGAACACGTCGCGCCACATCGTCGGATCGGAGGCGGCGATGCGGGTGAAGTCGCGGAAGCCGCCGGCCGAGAACTTCAGCACCTCGGAGCGGGTGACCTCGCTGAGCTCGTCCGCGGTGCCGACAATGGTGTAGGCGATCAGATGCGGCAGATGGCTGGTGATGCCGAGCACCAGGTCGTGATGGTCGGGCGACATGATCTCGACGTTGGCGCCGATTGCGCTCCAGAACGTGCGCAGCCGCTCGACCGCGGCTTTGTCGTGGCCCTCGGGCGGCGTCAGGATGCACCAGCGATTGACGAACAGCTCGGCAAAGCCGGAGTCGGGGCCGGAGTGCTCGGTGCCGGCGACCGGATGCGCCGGCACGAAATGCACATTGGCGGGCAGGTGAGGCGACATATCGCTCACCACCGCGCCCTTCACCGAGCCGACGTCGGAGACGATCGCGCCCTTCGCGAGGTGCGGGCCGATCTCCTTCGCGACCTCACCGCAGGCGCCGACCGGCACGCAGACGATGACGAGGTCGGCGCCTTCGACCGCGGCGGCGTTCGTCTCCATCACCTGGTCCGCGAAGCCGAGCTCGGCGACGCGCTTGCGGGTCGCCGCCGAGCGTGCGGTGACGACGATCGAGCGCACCGCGCCTTGCGCGCGCGCCGCGCGTGCGATCGAGCCGCCGATCAGGCCGGCGCCGATCAACGCGAGACGGTTGAAGATGGGCTTGTCGAGCTTGGTCACTTTGCTTTGCCCAGGAATTCGGCAAGCGCCTTCACGACCAGCCGGTTCGCCTCCTCGGTGCCGACCGACATCCGCAGCGCGGCCGGCAGCTTGTAGGCGCCGACCTGGCGCAGGATCAGCCCGCGCTTCATCAAAAAATCATTGGCGGCGGTCGCGGTTTTCACGTCGGCAAAGTGGATCAGCACGAAGTTCGCGACGCTCGGCGTCACCTTGAGGCCGAGCCTGCCGATCTCCTCGGTGAGCCAGGCGAGCCACTGGGTGTTGTGCGCGCGCGAAAAGTCCTGGTGCGCGGTGTCCTCGATCGCCGCGATGCCGGCCGCGATCGCGGGCGCGTTGACGTTGAACGGCCCGCGGATCCGGTTGACGGCGTCGACGACATGCGCCGGGCCGTACATCCAGCCGAGCCGCAGCGCCGCGAGCCCGTGGATCTTGGAGAAGGTCCGGCACATCACGACGTTTTCCGAGGTCGCGACCAGCTCGATGCCGGCCTCGTAGTCGTTGCGGCGCACGTATTCGGCATAGGCGGCATCGAGCACGAACAGCACCTGCGGCGGCAGGCCCTTGTGCAGGCGCTTGACCTCGTCGAACGGGATATAGGTCCCGGTCGGATTGTTCGGGTTGGCGAGGAAGACCATCTTGGTCTTTGGCGTCACCCGCGCCAGGATCGCGTCGACGTCGGCGGTGTAATTGGTTTCCGGCGCCACCACGGGCTTCGCGCCGGTACCCATCGTCGCGATCGGATAGACCAGAAAGCCGTGCGTGGTGTGGATCGCCTCGTCGCCGTCGGCGAGGTAGGCGCGCGCCAGCAAATTGAGCAGATCGTCGGAGCCAGCGCCGCAGACAATGCGATCCGGGTCGAGCCCGAAGGCGCGGCCGATCGCCTCGCGCAACTCGGAGGCTGCGCCATCCGGATAGTCCTCGAGATGCTGGCCGACCGCGTTGTAGGCCGCGACCGCCTTCGGGCTCGGCCCGAGCGGTGTCTCGTTGGACGAGAGCTTGTAGACCTTGGCGACGCCGGGCGCGCTGCTCTTGCCTGGCACATAGGCCTCGATCGAGAGCACGCCGGGGCGCGGTTGGGGGCGCGGGGCAGTCATTTCAGTCACCTGGAACGCTTCTTGGAACGCTTCTTGGGACGCAGTCAGTGCTTTTCGGCCGCAACCGTATAGCGGGTCGCGTGGCTGCCGACGAGGGCCGTCGAGCGCACCGAGGCGCCGGCCTGGATCAATGCGTCGGTGACGTCCTTCAGCTTGGTGCCGGACGGCAGCGACACCAGCAGCGCCGCGCCATCGAAGGCGGCGTCCGGCACCGCGACGATCTCCGCCACGCTGGCGCCGGCGCGCGCCGCGGTTGCGCTCCAGCCCGACACCCGGACGCTCCAGACCTCGACATCGGGCACCATGGCATCGGGCGCGGCGCGCGACACCACGAACACCGGCAGCCCGGCCGGATGATCGGCGCGGTTGATGAACGGCAGGCGGGCGATCACCTTGGGTGCGCTCTCGAACTCGAGCGCGGTCCACCACGCGCCGGAGTGCGGCGCCGCGAACGCCGGCACCAAACCCAGATCGCCCTTGGATTCGGAGACCGCCGCGACCACACCGGCCGCGCCCATGTGCGCGACGAACGGTACCGTGAAGCCGAAATGGAAGCGCGCGGTGTCGCGCATCGCGGCGTCGCCGGCCGACAGGTCGGCATGCACTGCGAATGGCGCCTGCACATGCGTGAAGGTCGCGATGATGACGCGCCAGATGCTTTCCGCGGTGTCGAGCGGCAGGTTGCCGCGATGACGTTCCACCAGCCGCTTCATGATGTCGGCCTCGCGCGCCGGGCGGAACGCCGAGCCGCTCTCCGCGGTCTTCTTGGTCGCGATCAGCCGGTCGATGATGTCGCCGCGCTCCATCAGCAGGCGGTGCATGGCTTCGTCGATCCGGTCGATGTCCTTGCGGAGATCGCCCAGGGTCGGGACCCTGCTGTCGGGCGGCTTTGCCATGGCGGTCATTGATAGGTAAGGAGAGGGCCGAAAGCAAAGAAAACGTTGACATTTTGGGCTGTCGATCTCTACCTAACCTTCGGTGGGATCGAGAGTTTTCGTCGCCGGGACGGATCATGGCCGAGACTGGCACCGCGCCTGAGATTTCAGCGCGTTCGCGTGAAGCGGACGCGCCGCGCGACTCCTTGATCGCACGCTTCGGCGCGGACCGGCCGCTCAAGCTCGATGCCGGCGTCGATCTCGCGCCGTTCCAGATCGCCTACAAGACCTACGGCACCCTGAACGCCGCGCGCACCAACGCGGTGCTGATCTGCCACGCGCTGACCGGCGATCAGCATGTCGCCAGCGAAAACCCGGTGACGCGCAAGCCCGGCTGGTGGGAGACCATGGTCGGTTCCGGCCGGCCGATCGATACCGAGCGCTATTTCGTGATCTGCCCGAACGTGGTCGGCGCCTGCATGGGCACCACCGGGCCGGCTTCGACCAATCCGCAAACCGGCAAGCCGTGGGGCCTGGAGTTTCCGGTCATCACCATCCGCGACATGGTGCGCGCGCAGGCGATGCTGCTCGACGAGCTCGGGATCGACTCGCTGTTCGCGGTCGCGGGCGGCTCGATGGGCGGCATGCAGGTGCTGCAATGGGCGGCGAGCTTCCCCAAGCGCGTATTCGCCGCATTGCCGATCGCCTGCTCGACGCGGCACTCGGCGCAGAACATTGCGTTCCACGAGGTCGGCCGTCAGGCCGTGATGGCGGATCCGGAGTGGCGGCAGGGCCGCTATCTCACCGAGGGCGGCACGCCGGCGCGCGGCCTGGCGGTGGCGCGCATGGGCGCACACATCACCTACCTCTCCGACGCCGCGCTGCATCGCAAGTTCGGGCGGAAATTCCAGGACCGCGACAAGGTCACGTTCTCGTTCGATGCCGACTTCGAGGTGGAGTCCTATCTGCGCCATCAGGGCTCGACCTTCGTCGACCGGTTCGACGCCAACTGCTATCTCTATCTGACGCGCGCCATGGACTATTTCGACCTCGCTGCCGACTACGACGGAGTCGTCGCCAACGCCTACAAGGGCGCCGACACGCGGTTCTGCGTGATCTCGTTCACGTCCGACTGGCTGTTCCCGACCTCGGACTCGCGCGCCATCGTGCATGCCCTCAACGCCGGCGGCGCGCGGGTGTCGTTCGCCGAGATCGTCACCGACAAGGGTCACGACGCCTTTCTGCTCGACGAGCCGGAATTGTTCGCCATCGTCCGCGGTTTCCTCGACGGCGCCGGCAAGGCGCGCGGGCTGCCGCCGGGGAGAACCTGATGCTGTCCCGTCTCAAGCGTGATCTGACCATGGCCGAGGCAGCGCGCACGCCGGGCGGCGCGCGTGTCGACCTCCTGCTGATCGCCGAGATGGTGGCGCCGGGCGCCCGCGTGCTCGACGTCGGCTGCGGCGATGGCGAACTGCTGCGGCTGTTGGGCGAGAACCGCGGTGTCGACGGCCGCGGCATCGAGCTGTCGCGCGAGGGTGTGAACGAATGCGTCGCCAAGGGCCTCGCGGTGATCCAGGGCGACGCCGACACCGACCTGGCCGACTATCCGAACGATGCCTTCGACTACGTGATCCTGTCGCAGACCCTGCAGGCGACGCGGCGCCCGCGGGTGGTGCTGGAGCACATGCTGCGCATCGGCCGCCACGCCGTCGTGTCGTTTCCGAATTTCGGCCACTGGAAGATCCGTTTGCAGGTCGCCTTGGGCGGCCATATGCCGCTGACCGACAACCTGCCTTATGCCTGGTGGGAAACACCCAACATTCATTTCTGCAGCATCAAGGATTTCCGTCAGCTCTGCATCGCGGCCGGCGCGCATATGGAAAAGGCGGTCGCGCTCAACGCCTGGGGCTCGCCGCTGCGTTTCAACGCGCCGTGGTGGTTCTGGAATTTGTTCGGCGAGCAGGCGGTGTTCTTGCTCAGCCGCCGCGGCTGAATTACCTCCTCTGCTAAGCGCACCACATTACCTTTCATGTTTAATTCCCGACTCACCGATAACGTAAATCGAAAAATTGTTTCACTTCCGACAGCCGATTTGATCGCGCCGCCCCGGAAATACCACTGAATAGCCACGGGCCGTGTGACCTTGCGGCCTGCCGTGTCATGCGCGGCACTCGAGGGGCGTTTCTCAACAAAGGACCTGACT
>Ga0111538_10014996_pt1 | contig 10200 bp, 10 predicted proteins | sample SoiMethybrSBSTD1_FD_79669 | JGI IMG/M metagenome (GOLD analysis project Ga0111538, IMG submission 79669) | Bulk soil microbial communities from a Populus tree surrounding site in Tennessee, USA - Soil MetaG P. TD hybrid SBSTD1 (version 2)... | ecosystem: Environmental > Terrestrial > Soil >... | reverse complement strand
GGCGCGTGCGCAGGGCCGGTCCGCACAGCGCGGCCGCGAGGTGCGCCGGCTGCTGCAATCCCGGCACGTCGGCGGCGGGCCCGCGCACCACGAGCGTTCCCACCCGGACGCCGGCGTAGCGAATCGGCAGCGCAAACGCCGCGTGCCCGGCGCCGACGACCACGCGGCCGATGGGTTCGCGCAGCGCTTCGGCCAGCTCGCCGCGCTCGAGATCGTGCCTCGTGCAACCCGCGGCCGCGATCGGCACGCTGGCCCCCTCGCTCACGAACGCGACGGCCGACGCGTCTGCGGCGCGACGGAGCCACATCGCGGCGCCGAGGAGCGACGCGTGATCGTCTTCCGCGTCCTGCACGATTTGCAGCAGCTCTGACACTCCTTGCCACACGTGCACGCCTGCCCTCCCGTCGTCTTCGGCGCCATGCGCGCTGGGGATCGTGACGCCACCCATCGGCTGATCATCGAGACGCACGATCACGTGCGCCCGTGGACTCGTGCGGGCCAGCAGCGCCACCCAGCGGCCCAGCGACGCTCCGTCACGGGCATCGCACACGAACAGCGCCATGTGGCGATGCGCGAGCAGCGTCCGATCGCGTTCCGGCATCGGCTGCCCGGCTCGCACGCACTCGTAGCCCAAGTCCCGGATCCCAGGCCGCGCGGCGTCTGCGATCGCGGCGGCACGTGAGCGCGGCAAGCCGCGCATCGCAATTTGTTGAGCGCCGCGTCCGCCCAGCGCCGCGATCCGCGCAACCAGATACGCGGCCCGGCTCGCGATGAACGCCGCGCTCACGTCGCGAGCCTCCAACGCATCGATGCACCCTCAGTGCAAGACGCACGCCTGATCTGCGCACGGTCTCCCGGCCGCAGGCAACGAGACGATGGCAGAAAGTTCGATAGAATGGCCCGTCAATGTTGCGGTTTCTCACAGCAGGTGAATCGCACGGCCAGGCGCTCGTCGTGATCGTCGAGGGTGTGCCGGCAGGGCTGCGCGTCACGGCCGACGAGATTGCCGTCGATCTGGCGCGACGCCAGCTCGGCTACGGTCGCGGACGCCGCATGGCGATCGAACAGGACCGTGCAGAGATTCTGTCGGGCGTGCGGCGTGGTGAAACGCTGGGCAGCCCCATCGCGTTGCTGATCCGCAACCGTGACTGGGTGAACTGGCAGCACAGCATGAGCGTCGAGGCCACGCCCGACGAGTCGCTGCCGGGCGCCCGGCGCGCACCCGTGACGCGCCCGCGTCCCGGACATGCGGATCTGTCGGGCGGCCTGAAGTACGGGCGCACGGATCTGCGCGACATCCTCGAGCGCGCATCGGCGCGCGAAACGGCCGCGCGCGTGGCGGCGGGCGCCGTCGCGCGGGCGTTACTTGCGCATGTCGGCATCCGCATCGCCAGCCATGTCTTCGAGATCGGCGGCGCCGCACTCAAAGATCCCCTCGCGATTCCGTTCGATCGCATTGCGGCGCTCGCGGCGACTGACGACGTGCGTTGTGTCGACGCGGATGTCGCAGCGGCGATGCGGGGAACGATCGATGCGGCGCGCGAAGCCGGCGACACGGTCGGCGGCGGCTTCGAAGTCGTCGCCCACAGCGTGCCGCCCGGTCTGGGCAGCTACGTCCATTGGGATCGCAAACTCGACGGCCGCCTGGCGCAGGCTCTGATGTCCATCCACGCGATCAAGGGCGTCGGCGTAGGCCGCGGCGCGGACGTCGGGCATCTTCCTGGCTCGCGTGTGCACGACGAGATCGTCTCGACGCTGGAGCCCACGGGCACCGTGCCCGGGCTGGCCCGCCCCACCAACAACGCCGGCGGGCTCGAAGGCGGCGTGACCAACGGCGAAGACGTGCGCGTCACGGCCTGGATGAAACCGATCTCCACGCTCATGAAGCCGCTGCGCTCGGTCGATCTCGCGACGATGACCGATGCGGCCGCGGCCATCGAACGCAGCGACGTGTGCGCGGTGCCGGCGGCGTCGGTCGTCGGCGAAGCCATGGTCGCGCTCGTGCTCGCCGACGCCGTCCTCGAGAAGTTCGGCGGAGACACCATGACTGATCTCGACGCCGCCTACCGGCGATACGCAGACACACTGGCCGCGCGCCTGGCGCCTCGCGCGGAGCGCGTCTGATGCTTCGTCCGATCCTCCGGTTCGGCCGCGAGGACCTGCACGAGCCTGCCCGGCCGGTCGCCGCCGTCGATGACAACGTCCGGCGGCTCGTGGACGACATGGTCGAGACCATGCACCAGGCGCCCGGCATCGGCCTGGCGGCTCCGCAAATCGGCGTGCCGTGGCGCATTTGCGTGATCGATCTCAGCGTCGGCAAGCGCGCCGGCGAATTGCTGACGTTGATCAATCCGGAGTTCATTCATCGCGAGGGCATGCAGATCGAAGACGAGGGATGTCTGAGCGTGCCCGGATTCACGGCTACCGTCGTGCGCCCCCGGCGCGCAATAGTACGCGCACTCGATCGGCAGGGGATCACCCGCACCGTTGAGGGCGACGGCCTGCTGGCGCGCGCGCTTCAGCACGAACTGGATCACCTCGACGGCAAGCTCTTCCTGGATCGGTTGCGCGGGGTGAAGCGCCACCAGATCGTGCGGCGCGTCCGCAAGCTCGAGCGCGCGGGCCGCTGGTAACAGCCCGATGCGCATCGTGTTCTTCGGCACGCCCGAGTTCGCAGTGCCGACGCTCGACCGCCTCTTTGGTTCTTCACATCGCGTGGTCGGCGTGGTGAGTCAGCCCGATCGGCCGCGCGGACGAGGCCAGCAGGTCACGCCGAGTCCGGTGAAGCGGCGCGCGGACGGACACGCGCCCATCTTCCAGCCAACGCGCCTCAAAGACGAAGAGTTCCTGGGCGCGGTGCGCGCACTCGAACCCGACCTCGGGGTCGTGGCCGCGTACGGCCGCATCCTTCCGCAGGTCCTGCTCGACCTGCCGAGGCTGGGCATGATCAACGTCCACGCATCGTTGTTGCCGCGATGGCGCGGCGCCGCGCCGGTTCACCGTGCCGTCATCGCCGGCGACAAGGAGACCGGTGTCACGATCATGCGCGTGGTTCTGGCGCTCGACGCCGGCGCGATGCTTCGGAAAGTGACGTCGCCGATCGGTTCGGATGAAACGAGCGCCGATGTCGAACCGCGGCTTGCGACACTCGGCGCCTCGCTGCTCGTTGACGTCGTCGATGCGCTCGCCACGGGACCGATCCCGGAAGAAGCGCAGGACGAATCGCTCGTCACGTACGCCGCCCGCCTCGAGCGCCGCGAGAGTCAGATCGACTGGACGCGATCGGCGGCCGAGATCCACAACCGCATTCGTGGTCTCCAGCCGTGGCCCCTTGCGGCGGCGATATTGAACGGCAAGCGCACGGCCCTGCTGCGATCGGAGGTCGCTGAGGGCGCGTCCTTTTCCGACGCCGCGCCCGGAACTGTCACCGCCGTGCAGGCGGACGCGATCGTCGTCGTCACCGGCGCCGGCGCCTTGCGGATCACCGAAGTGCAGGTCGAGGGCCGGCCGCCGATGGCGATGCGCGCCTACCTCAACGGCCGGCGCGTGAACGCCGGCGACCGGCTGGCGCCGCTGCCCGAGGCGCCGTGAAGCCGGTACGCGTGGCCGCGGCGGAAGTTCTGCTGGCCATCGAAGGCCGCAGAACGACGCTGGCCGCGGAACTGGAGACTGCGCGCGACGACCTGCCCGACCCACGCGACCGCGCGCTATTGATCGAGATCGCATCCGGCACGCTCAGGTGGCAGAACGCGATCGATGCGCGGCTGGCGATCGCGAGCCGGCGTGCCGTCGGGTCATTCGATGTTGTGGCGCGGGCGGTGCTGCGGCTCGGCGCATATCAACTGGGATATCTGACGCGCGTGCCCGCGCACGCGATCGTGCACGAGTCGGTCGAGGCGGTGCGCGCGCTGGGCCGGCCGCGCGCAGCCGGCTTCGTCAACGCAGTGCTGAGAGCGCTCATTCGCCGTGGCAAGACGATTCGGTTGCCGGCGCGGCCGTCGGCGACGCAGGGAAGGGATCGACAAGTCGCCTATCTGTCCGTCACGCTCTCGCACCCGGCGTGGCTCATCGAGCGATGGCTCGATCGCGAAGGATTCGACGCCACCGAAGCGTGGTGCACGTTCAACAACACGCCGCCTGAGATCACGGTGCGATCGGCCGGCCGCCTGACGTCCGCCGCATTGCTGGATCGCTTGATTGACGCCGGCGCCGACGCTCGCCCCGCTCCGTTCGTGCACGACGCCATTCGACTGGCGCCCGGCTCGCTCGGAAAATTGTCCGAAGAGTTGCGACACGAACTCGTGGTGCAGGACGAGGCGGCGCAGCTCGTCGCGCGCGTCGCCGCCGCACGTGGGGGCGAGCGCGCGCTGGACGTCTGCGCGGCGCCCGGCGGCAAGACGCTGGTGATGCACGCGGACATGGCCGGCACCGACCGCAGTGGAGCGCCGCAGCCGTCATTGGTGGCTGCCGACTACCGGCCGTCGCGGGTCCACCTTCTGACGGAGACGCTTCGCGCGGCAGGACTGCATGTCCCGGCCGTGGCTCTTGATGCCCGAAGGCCCCTGCCCTTCGCGGCCGCGTTCGATCTCGTCCTGCTCGACGCTCCCTGCTCCGGCCTCGGGACCCTCAGGCGTGATCCCGATCTGAAGTGGAAGCGCTCGGCCGATGAGCTTCCGGCCCTGGCGGCCGAGGAGTTGCTGATGCTGCACAACGCGGCCGAAACGGTCAGGCCCGGCGGGCGCATCGTCTATGCGACGTGTTCGAGCGAACCGGAGGAAAACGCCGGGGTCGTCGATCGGTTTCTGGCGGCTGACCCGCGATTCGCCCGGTCGCCAGTGGCCGCCGGCCGTGACGTGCCGGCCAGTGCCATCGATGCGGGCGGGTGCCTTTCTACGCGCCCGTTTCGCGAGGGGCTCGACGCGTTTTTTGCCGCCGTGCTCGTCCGCGGCCAGACGTAGTACACTTTTTTGATTCGATGCCCGCCGAAAGGCCCCAAAGGCGCCGTCCCGCCCCATCCGCTTCCCCACGACCCTTACGCCGGCGCGCCTGGAGCGTCGGGCGTCTGCTGTTGCTGGCGGCGGGCCTCTCGATCACGTTTGTCGCGTTTTTCTTTACCGCGATGCGCGTCACGAACCGCGCGCGCGAGGTGAAGGTGCCCGACATCCGGGGCCAGGCACTGGACGAGGCCAAGTCTGCGCTGAGCAACGTCGGGCTCGCGCTCAGGATCGATCAGCGCCGGGCCGATCCCAAGGTGGCCCTCGATCACGTGCTCTCGCAGGAGCCGGAGCCCGGCACGGTGCTGAGACGGCAGCGCGCGGTCCGCGTGCGCGTCAGCGACGGCCAGCGTGATCCGGTGGTGCCGGTCGTCGTCGGCCAGGCTGAGCGCACCGCGGAGATCGTGCTCGGACAAGATCAGGTTGGCATCGCAGGCCGCGACGAGATCTACAGCGCGACCTACCCCACCGGCACGGTGGTGGCGCAAGACCCGCCGGCGAAGAACCGCGCGGCGAACGTGACGCTGCTCGTCAACCGCGGCGAGCGTGGCGTGAGTTTCGTGATGCCCGACGCCATTGGCGCGCTCGGCGTTCGCGTGCAGGACATCCTGCGGCGGCGCGGCTTTCGCGTCACCATCGCGGCCGAAGTTCCGTACCCCAATCTGCCGCCCGGCGTCGTGGTGCGTCAGACACCGCAGGCCGGCTTCCAAATTGGCTACGGCGACGCCATCGTTTTCGAGGTGAGCCGATGAGCGTGCGCATTGCCCCATCGATTCTCGCGGCCGACTTCGCGAGGCTGGGCGAAGAGGTCGCGGCCCTCGAAGCCGCGGGCGCGGACCTCGTGCACGTGGATGTGATGGACGGACGATTCGTGCCCAACATCACGATGGGGCCGCCGGTCGTGGCGGCGCTCAAGAAGCGCACGAAGCTGCCGCTCGACGTCCACCTGATGATTCTGGAACCCGAACGGTACATCGCGGCGTTCGTGGACGCGGGCGCGTCGATGATCAGCGTCCACGCCGAGGTGTCGCCGCACCTGCATCGGACGCTTGCCGAGATCCGATCGCGCGGCGCCAAGGCTGGCGTCGCGATCAATCCCTCCACGCGAGTGGACTCCGTCGGCGATGTGCTCACCGACTGCGATCACGTGCTCGTGATGTCCGTGAACCCCGGCTTCAGCGGTCAGAAGTTCATTCCGCACAGCATCAGTAAAGTCCGCGAGACTCGCGCGCGCCTGGGAATTGCCGGCAGCACCGCCGATATTGAAGTAGATGGCGGCGTCAGCAGCGCCAACGCCGGCGCGCTCGTCGAGGCGGGCGCGACCATGCTGGTGGCGGGCGCCTCGGTGTTTGGCAGCGGCGACCTGGCCGGCGCCATCGCGTCACTCCGGAAGGCTGCCGGAGCGCGCTGACGTCGATGCCCGCCAACACCACGACCATCCGCGTTCGCTACGCCGAGACCGACAACATGGGCGTCGTCTACTACGCGAACTACTTCGTGTGGTTCGAGGTCGCGCGCGCCGAACTGCTCCGAAGCCTGGGCTGGAGCTACCGCGAAATGGAGGCCACTGGAGTGGCCCTGCCGGTCATCGAGGCCCAGTGCGATTATCGGCGGCCGGCGCGCTACGATGACGAGGTGGAGGTTCGCGCCGAGGGCCGCCTGGCCTCGCCGATTCGCATGGAGTTTCAGTACGATGTCTCGGTGAAGGGTCAGGAAGGAATCGTCGCCACCGGGCGGACGGCGCACGCGGCACTCGGCCGCGACGGCCGGCCCTGCCGCCTGCCGGATCGCATTCGCGAGGCGTTCGAGTGAGAGCGCTCGTCACCGGCGCGGCTGGTTTCATTGGATCGACGTTGTCGGCCGCGCTGCTCGCGGACGGCGCCGACGTCATCGGGCTCGACTGCTTCACCGACTACTACGCGCGTAGCGTCAAGATTGCGAACATCGCGCCTTTTGCGAAGAACGCACGCTTTCAGTTCGTCGAGGATCGGCTCCAGACCGCCGACCTGGGCCCGCTGCTGGATGGCGTCACACACGTCTTCCATCTCGCCGCGCAGGCCGGCGTTCGCGGCAGCTGGGGGCCGCAGTTTCAGACCTACACCTCGCACAACGTGGATGCGACACAGCGGCTGCTCGAGGCCCTGAAAGGTCGGCCGATCAGCCGCCTCGTCTATGCGTCCAGTTCGTCCGTGTATGGCGACGCCGCGGCGATCCCGATGCGCGAAGACGAGCGGCCGCAGCCCGTCTCGCCGTACGGCGTGACGAAGCTCGCGGCGGAGCACCTGTGCCACCTGTACTTCGTCAACTACGGGGTGCCGGCCGTCTCGCTGCGCTATTTCACGGTCTACGGCCCGCGGCAACGGCCCGACATGGGGTTCCACCGGTTCATTCGCGCGGCCTACGAGGCCGCCCCCATCACGCTTTTTGGCGACGGCCAGCAGACCCGGGACTTCACGTTCGTGGACGACGCGGTGGCGGCGACCCGGGCGGCGGGCGACCGGGGCCGGCCTGGCGCCGTCTATAACATCGGCGGCGGGAGCCGGGTCTCGATTAACGAGGTCCTGGCCCTCATCGGACGGCTGACCGGACGGCCGCTCGACATCCGCCGCCAGCCTGCGGAGAAGGGCGACATGCGCGACACGTTCGCGGACACGTCGCGCGCCCGGCAGGACCTGGCCTTTTCCCCTGCTCACGCGCTCGAAGACGGGCTCGGAGCCGAATGCGAGTGGCTCGCGCACCTGCTCGGTGTGCGTACTGAGGTGCAATGATCGTCTTGTCGCGCGTTCCCCCTTCCCGATGGCGGCTGGTGGCCGCATTGAGCCTGACGGCGATCCTGGCCGCATGTGGCGGTAATGGAAAGCCGAAACTCCCCGTCGCCGGCGAGCGCGATGCGGACAAGTTCCTCTACGATCGCGGCACCGAAGCCCTGACGAAGAAGCACTGGATTGAAGCGCGCGAGTACTTCCGCCGCCTGGTGGACACCTATCCCAACAGCCAGTACCGGCAGGACGCCAAGCTGGGCATTGGCGACGCGTTCATCGGCGAAGGTCGCATCGACACCTACATCCTCGCCGTCAACGAGTTTCGCGAGTTCCTGAACTACTTCCCCACCGCGCAACGCGCCGACTACGCGCAGTATCGTCTGGCCACGGCGTCGATGAAGCAGATGCTCGCGCCCGAACGCGATCAGACGGCGACCCGCGACGCCCTGCGCGAATTCGACACGTTCGTGCGCGCGTATCCCGGCAGCAAGCTCCTGCCAGACGCGCTGAAACTGCAGCGCCAGGTGCGCGACCGCCTGTCACGCAGCGAGTACCTCGTCGGTGTGCACTACTTCCGTACGCGCTGGTATCCCGGCGCCCTCTCGCGGCTGCAGGGACTGCTCACGGCTGATCCCCAGTTCACCGGCCGGGACGGCGTGTACTTCTACCTCGGCGAGACGCTGATGAAGATGAACAAGCCGGCCGATGCGGCCTCGTACTATGAAAAGCTCGTCGGCGAATTTGCGGTAAGCGACTACCTGAAGGACGCCAAGAAACGGCTGGCGGAGATCAAACCGGCTACGCCGTAATGCGCTTCTCGGCAGGCTTGGCTTCGGTCGGTGCCAGCACCGGCCGTGGACCGGGCGCCGGTGATGGCGCGGACTCGGGCAACGGGCGCATCCCGAGGGCCAGGTTGACGTGCCTCGAATAATCGACGGCCGAGACGATGGCCGTGATCGTCGCGATCCACAGCGCGCCCTGGCCGATGAGCCACAACTCACGGCCCTGCTCGCGCGCGAAGAGCAACGCGAGAATCGCCACCACCTGTGACACGAGCTTGAGCTTGCCCATGGGCGACGCGGGCAGGGCCATCCCGCGCGCGTGGGCGAGGCTGCGCAGGACGGTGACGAAGAACTCGCGCCCGAGAATGACGGCCACCATCCACGCGGACGCCAACCCCAGCGAGACGAGCGAGACGAGCGCGGCGGTGACGAGGAGCTTGTCCGCGAGCGGATCCATCCACTGCCCCAGTCCGGTGACCTGACCCCGGCGGCGCGCGAGGTAGCCGTCGAGCCAGTCGGTGGCGGATGCGATCGCAAAAATCGCCGCGCCGAGCGCCTCGTTGTCGATGCCAAACCACTCCCGGCCGTCGAATTTCGTCAGGAGGACCACGACCAGGAGCGGCACGAGGAAAATGCGCCCGACGGTGATCGTGTTCGGGAGATTCACGGGACTTTGCCTATCTTACGCGTAAATCACGCCTGCTCGTCTGACCGGTTTGTTAAGATGTGCGGTTGACATGAAGGCCATCTTGCTCGCCGGCGGAAAAGGCACGCGACTCCGCCCACTCACGCTGCACACGCCCAAACCCATCGTGCCGATTTTCGATCGGCCATTCCTGCAATATCAGATCGATCTCCTCCGGCAGGCGCCGGAAATCGACGAGGTGATTCTGAGCCTCAACTACCAGCCACGCCGCATCGAAGAGGTGTTCGGCGACGGCTCTGCCCTCGGCATCCGCATCCGCTACGTCGTCGAGCCCGAGCCGCTCGGCACGGGCGGCGCGATCAAGCTGGCGGCGGGCAACACGCGCGGCGAGCCGGTGGTGGTGTTCAACGGCGACGTCTTCACGTCGGTCGATCTGCCCGCCCTGATCCGATTGCACCGGGAGCGACGCGCGAAGGCGACCATCGTGCTGACGCCGGTCGAGAATCCCGCCGCGTACGGGCTCGTCGAGACCGATGCCGACGGCAACGTGCAGGCGTTCGTCGAAAAGCCGTCGCCGGATCAGATCCGCTGCGACACCATCAACGCGGGGATTTACGTGCTCGACCCGGACACGCTGGATCGCATTCCGGGGGGCGTGGCGTATTCCATCGAGCGCGGATACTTTCCGTCGCTCATTCAGAACCGCGAGACGTTCGTCGCGCACATCTATCGCGGGTACTGGATCGACATCGGGACGCCGGAGAAGTACCGGCAGGCGCATCGCGACATCATGGACGGCCGGTTCGTGGCGGCGCCATTCGCCAGTGCGGCTGGCGGATCGGTGATCTCGCCCGACGCGCGGATCGAAGAAGGCGCGACGGTAGACGGTCCCTGCTTCATCGACGAGGGCGCGGTCGTGAAGAAGGGCGCGCGCATCGGTCCGTACACCGTGCTCGGCCGCCGCTCGCACGTCGCGGAAGGCGCCATTGTCGAAGGCGCGATTCTGTGGCCGGACG
>Ga0111538_10014994_pt1 | contig 10200 bp, 5 predicted proteins | sample SoiMethybrSBSTD1_FD_79669 | JGI IMG/M metagenome (GOLD analysis project Ga0111538, IMG submission 79669) | Bulk soil microbial communities from a Populus tree surrounding site in Tennessee, USA - Soil MetaG P. TD hybrid SBSTD1 (version 2)... | ecosystem: Environmental > Terrestrial > Soil > Tree... | reverse complement strand
TCACATCAAGGTCAGGTGGACGGCCCAGTACACTGGCGACATGTCGGCAGACGACTTCCCGCTGCCGGGACCAGAAACCCTCGAGCTGCGAATGCAGCGGCCCAACAAGTTTTTCATGGCCGCGTCCGCGAATCGGGACGGCAAGCCGTCGAGCTACCTGATCGTCTCGGACGGCACGAGCCTCTGGTACTGGCGCAGCGGAGCGAACACCTATACGCAAACCCGGGCGCCGGCGACCCTCACCGAGATGGCCCGACTGCTGCCGGACAACGCGATCGGCACTGTGGACGGCACGGGCTGGACGGCGGACACCATCATTGAATGGGACCAGCTAGTCAGCGAGATCGCTCCGCTGCAGGGGGTCCCAGGGGTGGCGATCACGATCGCGTCGGAGAAAATCGGCGATGCGCTGGTCGACGTCATTCGGACGAAGAGCACGGACGAGGTGGTAAAGCTGATGGGGGTGGCGAGCGAAGTCAATCTCTATCTGTCCGCCGTGAATCACCTCGTTCAGGGATACAAACTGGACGTCAACGGCAAGAACGAAGACACGGGGAAGAACTTCTCCGTCAACATGCAAGCCATCTACGACGTCTTCGACGCGCAACCGCGATTCGGCGCCACGGACTTCGTCTTCACTCCGCCGCCTGGCGCAAAGGAGGTGGCCGCGCCTCGTCCCACCGTCGGGGTGGGCCAAGGCGCCGTGGCCGCTCCGTCGGCCGTGGTCGCTCCGTCGGCCGTAGCCGCTCCGTCGGTCTCGTCTCCGCCGGCGACTGGCCGCCTCGACAACGCGCAAACCGTCGCCGACCTCATCGCCTACCATCAGGACGCCGTCGCGTGGAGCGCTCTCCGGGCGCGAGGAGTGATTTCTCGCTGGGAGTTGCCGGTCCGGGTCTATATCGATCCGTCCGTCAAAGCCAGCAACGTCGAGCGTGCGCTGGCAGCCTGGCAGACCGCGACCGGCCTTGCTTATGCGATCAGCGCCACGGACACCGCGCCGCGAATTCTGGTGCGTGCCGGCAGGGAGGGCCTGGTCGGTACCGCGGAGGGGCGAGGTGGAATCGATGCGACCACGGCCAACAACCAGGCGCGGTCAGGACTGGTCCAGATTAGGCCGGATCTGGCCGCATGCGACTTTGCCGAACGCCTCTGCGCCACGCTGTACACGCGCCTGCTCGGCGCGGCGCTCGGGCTCCTCGGTCAAGTGGCCGGCGGCATCACATCGGGCGCTCCTCAAATCTCGCAGCGCGAAATCAACATACTCGTCGCTCTCTACCGGCTTCCGCACGGCACCCAGCTCAAGCCCGACGGCACGTGGGCCGTCGTTCGCTAGCCGCGCCTGCCGCGCCGAGGGGCAGGCGGCCGGTCGTCAATCGGCTCGAACAGGTTCGCGACGACCGCGACTTCCTTCAGCGGCTGCGTGAGCCGCGCCGCGTACTCGCGAACCTCAGCGTCCCGGTACTCGAGAAAGCGCAGCAGCGCGGGGCTTTCGAGTTGCGCCGCACATCCACGCGCCTCCTGCATCATGCTCGACAACCGATCGATCGCCCAGGCAAAGCCGCCCCGGACCACCCATCCGGCGATCGACTCGCCGGTCCGCTTCTGCCGGTTGCCTTCGGACAGGAAGAACGTCGAGTTGCCGTGCTGGAGATCGCGCATCCAGTCGAACGTGTCGTCCAGCATCTGTTGCCAGCACGCGAGCGTGTCGTAAAACGCGCACCACGGTTCGAGCAGATCCAGACGACCGTAGCGACAGCAGACCGCGGCCAGCGGAATCTTGATGCCGGACGTCTTGCGGGCGACGATCCCGGTGAAATCGTTCGACGAAATCTCGCCGAGGCGTTTATCCCGCAGGGCCGCTTCCATGGTGCCGTCCCAGTACCGATCGAAGTGGTCCCAGAATGGGTCGGCGGCGGGAAACAGCCGGGTATACGCTCGGTAGAAGTTGGCGTGCAAAATTCCGAGCAGCGGTAGCAGGTCGCGCTCTTCGGCAGCGTTCTCGTCGAGGACGTTGTCGATCAACCGCACGAAGTAGTACGCGTTGACGGTCGATTCGGTCAGTAACTCGTGGAAATCGACGTCCGGATTCGCGCGCACTCGCTGTTCCAGCCACCAGGGCAGCAGAAACATGATCGCGCGGCCGCCGTCGAAGTAGTCGCGCGCTCGCCCTGTTGGACTCAACCGCCACGTCCAGTCGACCAGCGCCTGGGCACTTGCCGGCGCGCTTTGCCGGCAGCGAGCGCCCACCTGCTCGATCGCGCGGTCCAGGCACATCGACAAAGCCGAGTCGAGCATCTGTCTGATGGCTCCTACCGCGTTCCGGCGGTCGGGCGAGGTTTACGGCGCGAGCTCTCCGCGACCAGAATCGGTGAATTGTCCGATGACTGCTGTAAACGGGCCGAGCGCCGACTTCAGGGCACTCACGCGCTCGTTCCTTGCCGCGATGTTCTTGCCGGCAATGCCGAGATTGGTCAGGAGTGCGCTCACACCGTTATCGTCATTAGCTACCAGAGCAGTGGTGAGTTGCGCGCGGAAGTCTTGATCAACCGCGCATTTCGCCAGGAGTTTCTCGAAGTCTGAGGTCCATTCGTCAGCCATTCCCAATTCCTCCCGTCGGGCGTTACCGTGGTCTCCGTGCGGTCAGCTCAGCAAAGTAGACCGGCAGGCATGTGTGGCGGCGATAATGCACACGTCCGAAGGCGGACAACGTCTTGGCATTTGCGTCGTCGAACATGGCCTGGTGTGCGTGCGCGGTTGTAACGTTGGAAAGCTCGCGCGACTGGATGCTCTCGAATCCGGCAGCAGACGCTGCCTCGATGCAGTCGTGGATCGTCGGCGTGCGCTGTGAGTACGCCTGGTCGAACTCGGCCAGTTCTCGAGCCTCCTGATCGGACCACAGGCGATCCCGGCGAAAGACATCCTTCACGTATAAGGAGCCTCCAGGTCGAGTGACGTGGAAAACACTCAATATGAGCCCGGTTAGGTTAATCCCGTAGCCAAGGGATTCCAAGAACAAAACCGCATCAAACGTCCGATCCGGGAACGGGAGCGCATGATAGTCGCCGTTCACGACCCGAATGCGGCCGGCAAGGCTCGCGTCCCGTACGAGCCTGGCAGCCGTCGTCGCCTGCCGGCTGGAGAGGGTGATCCCGACGATGCGAAGCCCGGGAATGTGGCGAGCGATATCGATGCTCGGTCCGCAGACGCCGCAGCCGGCATCCAACACCTGTTGACCCGTGGCAAGACCGGCCGCCCGTGCAAGCCACAGATTCGACTCGCGTGCGGACGAGCCGATAGCGATGCGGCCCGCCTGGAAGGTGGTGCCGACGTGCGTCAGATAGGCATCGTGCGTGTTGTCCCAGTAATCACGGACGCGGTCGAGCGTCAGCCCGGTCTCGACTTGGGAACGGCTCGCGGGAATCATTGACGAATCACAGTGTCGGCTCTACGCCGTGCGGGTTTCGTCCTCGCGAATCGGCGCCGCGCGTTCCGGTTCCGGAAGCGCCAAACGGCGGCAAAGAACCTCGAACCGCGCATCGGTGCGGAGCGGCCCGAATACCGGGAGGAGTCTGAGATACAGAAGCGTGCTGTCCCTGGCGGTGTAGGCCTCGTCCAGGGCGGTGAACGCCCGCTCGATCCCGCCCAGCCCCATCTCGGCCACGGCGAGATACGTCGGCGGCATGTACTGTTGTTGCCGCGTGGCATAAAGCCAGTCCAGGAGCTCTCGCACCTCTTGCGCCTTGCCGGCCAGCCCAAGCGCGTAAGCGAGGAATGCGCGCGCGAGAGGAAACCCGTTTCCGGTGAGACGGTCCGCTTCCCGGAACGCGTCGATCGCCGTCTCGAGGTTTCCGCGCATGATCTCCGTCAAGCCCTTGCATCCGTAGGTTTCGAAGTAGGTTGGGTCGAGCGCCACCGCCGCGCGGCATTCGCGCAAGGCCCCGTCATAGTCGCCTGCGTAGTAGTAGATGTACGCCAGCGCCGAGGTCGCCTGCTTCGACAGCGGGTCGAGCCTGAGCGCGTGTTTCATCTCCTTGGCCGCGTCGCGCAGTCGCCCCATCAACATCAGCTGAAGCCCGTAGAAGTAGCGCGCCCTGGCATCACCCGGACTGAGCCGGATGGCTTCCTGATGTTCGCGCTGCGCTCCCGGAAGATCCCACTCGTAGTGTGAACGGGCCAGCGCGAGCGAGGTATGCGCTTCGGCAAGACTCGGATCGATGCCGATGGCCTGCTCGGCTCTGGCTTTCGCTTCCGGCCAGACATCCATCGGCGGGTGGAACCCGAAGAAGCCGATCAGCATGTGGTAGTCGGCGAGGCCGGCGAGCGCCGGCGCAAATCGGGGCTCGTCCTCGAGAACGGCGTTGAAGAGCTCGAAGCCCCGCGCAAATCCCTCTAGCGTCTGCTGATGGAGCCAGTAGCGGCCCTGCAGGTACTTGTTGTAGACCTCGGGATTGTCCGTGTACCGCCTGATCAACGGACGATCGGCGTAGCGCTGCAATCGTGCCTGGAGCGCATGCGTAATGTGTTCGGCGATCTCCTCTTGCACGTCGAAGATGTCGCGGAGCTCCCGATCGTATTTGTCCGACCACAGGTGGGCGCCGGTGGCGACTTCGACCAGCCGTGCAGAGATTCTCACCCGATCCCCGGATCGCCGGACCGTGCCATGAAGGACGCTGCGCACACCGAGTTGGCGCCCGATGTCGACGACATTTGCGTCGCGTGTGCACTCGAACGCCGAAGCACGTGACACCACACGCACGCCTTCCAGGCGCGCGAGACAGGTGATCAGCTCGTCGGCGAGTCCGTCGCCGAAGTAGTCGTCCGGCCCCGCCCCGGTGTTCTGGAACGGCAGAACGGCGATCGAGGCGAGCGTCGCACTGCGCGCGGAGATCGCGTCCCGCACCTTCCGGAGCGCCTCCATGAGCTCGTGCGTGGTTGCATACCGCTCGCCTGGTTCCTTGCGCAGCAGCGTGGCGATCACGGCGTCCAGTCCTGGTGGCACGTCTGGCCGATAGGACGATGGCGGCGGCGGCGAGAAGCTGAGGATGTTGTGGATGGTCTCGAGCGCCGACTCACTCTCGAACGGCGATCGGCCACAGGTCATCCGATACAACAGGCTGCCGAACGAGAAGAGATCGCTGCGGCCGTCGATCTGGCTCTGACGGATCTGCTCAGGCGACATGTAGGCCGGGGTGCCGACCGGGCGTCCCGGCATGGAGGCCGATGCGTCCACGTCATCGGTCGTCTCCAGCAGCTGGCTCCGTTCCTTCGCGAGGCCGAAGTCGAGCAGCTTTGCCACACCGCGCGTCGTGATGAACACGTTGCCGGGTTTGACATCCCGGTGCACGATGCCCTGCGCGTGAGCCGCACCAAGGGCATCCGCGATCTGCAAACCGAGATCGAGCAACTCATCGAAAGAGAGGGGGGCTCCTTGCAGGCGCGCCCGCAGCGTCTGCCCTTCCAGACGCTCCATGGCGATGAACGGACGCCGGCGGTAGGTGCCGATATCGTAAATGGTGCAGATGTGCGGATGATTCAGCCGCGAGAGGCTCTCGGCTTCGCGCTTGAACCTGACCAGCATCCCTTCGTCGGCGCCGACATGGTCCGCGAGGAACTTGAGCGCCACGCGCCGGGGCAGGCGCAGATCCATGGCCTCGTAGACGACCCCCATGCCGCCCTTGCCGATTTCGGAGACGACCTTGAAGTGGCCAGCGGTCTTCCCGACGAGGCTCATGACTGCTCCTTCGTCGCCGGAACACGGGTGACGGCCCGGAAACGAGTGGCTCGGGATTGGGTGCCGCGTAGACTAGCCTGTCTGCGAGTATGAATACAATCCTACGGGTCAACCCAATCGACCGGGTGGGTCGCCAGGTAGGCGCTCACCGCTTCGCCAATCGTCGCAAAGAACGTATCCTCGCCGAGGCGCGTGAACAGCCCGAAGCGCTTCAGCTTGTCCTTGACGGGATCCTTCATCTCAGCGAAGCACAACTCGATACTCACGGCTTGAAGGGCGTCGTCGAGGTCTCCGACCATGTCGGCTGCGGTGACGTCGACGCTGGTGACCGGTTCAGCGGCGACCACGACCCAGCTGACCGGCGTCGGTGAGCTCGCCACGGCGTCCAGCACGCGGTCGTGGAACAGTTCGGCGTTGGCGAAAAACAGCGGCGCATCCCAACGGAACAGCACCAGGCCCGGGATCAATCGCGCCTCCGGATATCGGGTGATGTCGTGATAGCCCCTCATGCGTTGGACACGGCCGAGGACGGCCGAGTGGGGCCGCCAGCCGTCCCAGAGGAATTCAATCACGGCCACCACGATCGCGATTCCAATGCCAGGAATCGCCCCAAACATGGCCACCCCCGCGAAACACACGATCGAAAGCCAGAACTCCCAGCGTTGGATGCGATAGATGCGGCGAAGGTCGGAAATCTCGATCAAGCCGATCGCCGCAGCGATGACGATGGCGGCCAGCGCGGCTTGCGGGAGATCCCTGAGGAGCGCGGGCGCCACCAGCAGGAGCAACCCAACGCCGAGCGCCCCGAAGACCCCGGTCAGCTGAGTCCTCGCACCCGCCGCCTCGGCGACCGGTGTCCGCGATGAGCTGCTGCTGATCGGGAACCCCTGAAAGAAGCCGGTCGCAAGGTTGGCCACTCCGAGTCCGGTCAACTCCTCGTTCGGATCCACCGGTGTGCGCAGGCGAGCCGCGTAGGTTCGTGAAAGCACGCTCGTATCGGCAAATGACACAAGCGCAACCGTGGCGCCAGCGATGAGAACCGGTACGACATCGTCGATCGTGATGCTGGGAATGCTGAACGCGGGCAACCCGTAAGGCAGCGCACCGAGCACCGCAACGCCTGCCGTCGCGAGATCAAACAGCGCCACCACCACGGTGGCAGCGACGACGGCGATCAGGAGACCGGGCACGCGAGGCCAGCGCTTCAGGAAGAGAATGACCGCCAGCGTGCCGGCGCCGATCGCAAATGTCGCAACGTTGGTGTTTCCTCCAAGCACACCTTGAACGATGGCCCACATCTGTCGCACTGGTCCGTCTGCTTTTGCCGAAAACCCGAGCAGCTTCGGAATCTGACTCAGCATCACCGTCACCGCGATGCCGTTCATGTAGCCATAGCGGATCGGCTTCGAGAGCAACTCCGTGACGAAGCCAAGGCGGGCCAGACCGGCAGCGATGGACACAAGGCCGGACACGATCGCCATGGCTCCGGCCAGTGCCACCGCCCGCTGCGGATCGCCCGCCGAGAGGGGCGCGACGACGGCGAGGATCACGGCGGCGAGCCCCGAGTCCGGACCGAGCACGATAATCCGGCTCGGACCAAACAGCGCGTACGCGATCAACGGCACGATGGTCGCGTAGAGTCCGTTGATGCCAGGGACACCGGAGGCTTGCGCGTACGCGATGCCAACCGGCACGAGCATCGTCGTCATGACAAGGCCAGCGGTGAGATCATTCCGCAGCCACGACCGCTCGTAGCCGCGCAGGCCGGCCAATCCCGGAAACCAGTGTCTCCAGCCGGTTCGGCGCGCGCGCGCGCCATCGCGCGCGATGCGACCGGGCTCGAGAGGGTTGATGGTGGTCGACGGAGTCATGAAGACGAACCGGCAGACCGCGCGCTGCTCGTCAGGAGCGCGACAGTCCGGCTCATGTTTCAGCAGGCGCTCGAATGCCGAGGCCTGGACTATACGGTGGCGGCTGACCAAGATCAACGCGGGTCCACTTCCGCGTCACATTGAGTTTCTTTCGCGAAGCCCCTATCCTTGCCTGACGCCCTTGCGGGAAACGACTCAAGCCATCGTAAGCGACGCGATCCGGGACTTGCGCGGCTCGTGGCGCGTGCTCGCCCTGACCGACCTCGCCTACAAGCTGGTCTCGTTTGCGCTGCTCACACCACTGACGCTGCTCCTGCTGCGATGGGCGATGGCGCGTGCCGGAAATGCGGTTGTCGCCGATACCGAGATCGCGACGTTCTTCCTGACCACGCGTCCCGGCATTCTGTCGCTCATCATTGGCGGTGCGGTGCTGCTGGCCATCACGGCACTCGAGGTGGCGTGTCTCATGGCGATCGCGCTCGCCGCCAAGACGGGCCGCCACCTGACCGCCCGGGGCGCGCTCGTGTTCAGCGCATCGCGGGCGGTGCCGGTACTCCGCCTGACGATGAACATGGTCGCGCGCCTGCTCGCTGGTCTGCTGCCGTTCGCCGCTGCCATCGGGGCCGTCTACTGGGCGCTGATGAGAGATCACGACATCAACTTCTATCTTTCCCAACGCCCTCCGGCCTTCTGGACGGCCGTGTCGATCGCGGCTGTGATCGTGGTGGTGCTCGGCGCCATCCTGGTGCGGACGATCGCGCGCTGGGCACTGGCGCTGCCGCTCGTCCTGTTCGATGGCATCTCACCGCGGCATGCGCTGGCCGAGAGCATCACCCGGTCGGCCGGTCATCGCGGCACCGCCATTGCGGCCCTGCTTGTGTGGGCCGCTCTTGCCGCGGCGCTGCTGGCTGTTGCCGCGTCGGTGCCGGATTTCATCGGCCGCAGTCTGGCGCCACGGTTCAGCGGCTCTGTGGGGATGTTGCTGGCGTTCATCACGAGCCTGGTGCTGTTGTGGGCCGTGCTCGGCCTCGCTGCGGCCGTGATCAACGCCTCGATGCTCTCACTCATTCTGATGCGGCTGTACCTGCGCGTTGTCGAGCGCCCGGAGCCTGGTGCGCTCCGGGATCTGGGAGCGGAAACCGACGAAGGCGCGCGCCGATTGCCGCGCGCCGTGAGGATCGGTGCCGCGGTCGTCTCGATCCTCGCCGTGCTCGGCGTTGTGCTGATCGTGGTGAGCCTGGTGCGGCGGAATCAACCGGTCATGGTCATCGGGCACCGCGGTGCGTCGGCCGCGGCGCCCGAGAATACGCTGGCGGCCTTTCGACTGGGCGCCGTTCAGGGCGCCGACTTCGTTGAGCTCGACGTCCAGGAGTCCGCCGACGGCGAAGTGGTGGTCGTCCACGACAGCGACCTGATGAAGGTGGGGGGATCGCCGCTGAAGATCTGGGAAGCGCCGGCGGCGGCGCTGCGCGCGGTCGACATCGGCAGCCGCAAGGGGCCGGAGTTCGCGGCTGAGCGCGTGCCCACGCTCGCCGAGGCGTTCGCGGTCTGCAAGGGCCGGGTCCGGGTGATCGTCGAGCTCAAGTCCTACGGCCACTCGCAGCGCCTCGAAGAGCGCGTCGTCGAGATCGTCGAGGCCGCCGGCGTGGCGAACGACACGATCTTCATGTCGCTCGATCACGACATGGTCCGCAGGCTGAAGCAGCTTCGACCCTCGTGGAAGGTGGGCGTGCTCGTCGCCAAGGCGATCGGCGACCTCACCTCGCTCGGCGCCGATTTTCTCGCGGTCCAGGCCAACCTGGCGACGCGGGCCTTCGTGCGTCGGGCGCATCGCGCCGGTCAGGACGTGTACGTCTGGACCGTCAACGATCCCGCGTGGATGTTCGCGGCGATGGGCAACGGCGTCGATGGGTTGATCACCGACAAGCCGGACCTCGCGCGCAGCGTCGTCGAGCGGCGGGGCGGGATGAGCGATGCTCAGCGCATCCTGGTGTCGCTCCTCGTGGCGATGGGCGCGAAAACCGAGTCGCTCGTCGCGGAGGAGGCGGTGCAACCCTATACTCTTGCCGGCCGGAACGTGCTGCCCGCCGCCAGCTACCGGCAGGGGACACCGCCGTCGGGGGCGTTCTTCACCGGAGCCGATCGCGCGGCCGCCGCGGCCAACGGTGTTCGTGGCCCGGCCGAGGGTCCGTACCTCGCCGAGCAACCGCTGCAAGGCGTGTCGAGCATGGTGCCGGCCGGCGGTGGCACCTGGTGGGCGCTGGCCGACAACGGATACGGAGCCCGCGCGAATTCGGCGGATTTCCAACTGGTCATCCACCGGCTCGATCCGCGTTGGGGCGATCCGGCCGGACCTCGCATCCTCGCGAGCACGATCCTGCGCGATCCCGATCGTCGAATCCCGTGGACGATTGTGTGCGATCAGAAAACGGGGACTCCGATGCCCGGCTTCTCCTTCAACGTGATGCCAGTCCGGCCGCCGGCGTGCAGCAGCGACGCGTCTGCCCGGATCCTAACCGGCTTCGACATCGATCCCGAGTCGTTCGTGCGCGCGCCGGACGGCACGTTCTGGGTGAGCGAGGAATTCGGTCCCTTCCT
>Ga0111538_10014993_pt1 | contig 10201 bp, 11 predicted proteins | sample SoiMethybrSBSTD1_FD_79669 | JGI IMG/M metagenome (GOLD analysis project Ga0111538, IMG submission 79669) | Bulk soil microbial communities from a Populus tree surrounding site in Tennessee, USA - Soil MetaG P. TD hybrid SBSTD1 (version 2)... | ecosystem: Environmental > Terrestrial > Soil >... | reverse complement strand
TGAATCCTCTGAATCCTCCTAATTACTTATCGACAGAAAAGGCAGAAGTGTACTGGTTGTAGTAGAAGTGATGGAGAAGAATACCGCATCCCGGAAGCGTCCGTCCCAGTCGTGTAAATACAAATCCCCTGTTCCCGGTAATCGGTGTCCCAGTAGCTTCTCGATCACCACATAGTCAACGCCCGCCTGCATAAGCCAAGACGCGAAAGTGTGCCTCAGATCATGGAAATGAAGATCATGGACCCCTGCCCGTTCACACGTCCCGTCCCATCGATGCTTGAATGAATCCCCATCTTTCCACTGACTAAAAAAAACGACCGTCGATCCGCGGTACGTCTCCCCTACGATTTGAACGCAAGGGTGTCAAAAGGGTGTTAAGTGGAACTGATTTGGGAACACCTTTGATTCTCATACGTCCCGGCGACGGCACAACTCACCATCCGTCCCCGCGTTGAACGAGCCATTCTTCGTGAACTTCGATGAGCTGTTTTCCCGCAGGTCGACCTGCAAAGCTAGCATAGCGAGACGCCATACCTCAGGGGATGCTGTCTGGCGTAGTTTTTCAACTCTTACGGCCCGGCAAGCCGCTCGCGTTTGACTATTGCGAAGTGGACAGACGACGAAGCCGATTCTTATCCAAGGCTTTCATGTCGACTGGAGATTTTCGATATGCCATTGATGACTTAGCTAGCGGTCTCAACCCACAACTAACAGAATGACCCTTCTGCGATCCCTAGAGCCTGTTATTTCTGACAGTTGTACTGCTGCGCTAGTTGTGTGACTCTGTGCGCGGGTGGAAACTCATGACCGATGAGACCGCCTAAACCCTGCCTAATGAGAGTTTCAGCGCAGCATCTGGCTTCAACTATCGGACATCGCGGAGATCGCTGGCGCGCTGGTCTGCCAATCGCATATGTCGCAGGTACGAATTCGTCGCAGCCAGACGACGGGCTCGGGAAATCTTTAAGTATGGAGCCGACACCGAAACCCTCAAACCCACCCTCTGACGGTCAGTCGGAATTTTCCCTCATGTGCGGTGGACCGCTGTATCGACTCTATCTCTCGACCAAAATGGGAAGAGAGCCGCTGGCGTTGCTTGGTCGACGCCTCGTCGTGGTTTCCTTGATCGCTTGGCTGCCGTTGCTCATCCTCTCAGCGATCACAGGAGCGCTGATAGGCGGTCCTGTTCGGGTCCCCTTCCTCTACGACATCGAGGTCCACATCAAGTATCTCCTGAGCCTGCCGCTTCTGATTGCGGCGGAGATGCCAGTGCACCGTCATCTTTTGCCCCTCAAGCGAATGTTCGTCGAGCGTGGCTTAATCAGCTCGGAAGATCGGCCCAGATACGAGCGCATCTTCGCCTCTGCGACGCGCCTCTGCTACTCGGGTCGCGTCGAACTGTTGCTTCTCGTGGTGGTCTATGCCATCGGGCATCCGTTGTGGATACGAGAGATTGAGCTGCCAATTGCGACGTGGTATGCCTCACCGAGTGCGGAGGGTCTTAGGCTCACGCTGCCCGGATATTGGTATGCGTTCGTCAGTGCCCCGCTCCTTCAGTTCCTGTTCTTGAGATGGTATGTACGTCTCTTTGTCTGGGCACGACTCCTGTGGCAGGTTTCTCGGCTGAATCTGCACCTCATACCGGCTCATCCGGACCGGAAAGGCGGCCTCGGATTTCTCGAAGAAAGTGTCATGGGCTTTGCGCTCTTCCTCCTTGCTGAGGGAGTCGGGCTGGCCGCCCCGATTGCCGACGACGTGTTTTATGAAGGGCTGCAACTGGCTAACTTCGAATGGGTTTTGGCCGGCGTGATTCTGCTGCTGCCCGTCATTGTGCTCAGCCCCTTGGCCTTTTTCGCCGGGAAGCTTCTTCGTGCCAAGAGCGAGGGACTCGATGAGTACGGCAATCTGGCCAGTCGCTATGCCGAGGAATTTGATCAGAAGAGGATACGAGGCGGGGCCCCGGAAGCGGAACCACTGCTTGGAAACGCCGATTTTAAATCGTTATCCGGTATGATCACAATCATCCGCGGGATAGAAGAGACGCAGTTGATTCCTTGTGGAAAAGAGACGCTGATCCAATTGGTCGTCATCACCGCGCTACCATTTGTTCCGTTGATGATGACGTTCTTTCCCATGAAAGAAGTCCTCATCAAGTTCCTCGAAATGCTAATTTAATCGCCTGATACGCTCTGTAGCAGGATACAACGATAAGAGCAAATAACCTTCTGTGCCTTCGTCGCCAACTGGATAATAACAATAAATTTCTACCTACGTGGTGGTTGCTGAACGTCTAACCCACGCCAACCGGCCTCGCCTTCAGGTCGGAATATCTTACCAAGCGAATTTCTGTCACGCGTTTTGGCACCAGCTGGTACGAGCGCTGCCCTGCCCTGCTTAGGAATCTCCTTACTACCTTCTGCGACATAACCTCACAAGAAGCTACACCCAGCAATTTCTGACTGGGACCAGATGGGGATGATTTGTCCTCTCCTGGCAGCCGCGTGGTAGCAAAATGTAGATGCGAATAGGAAAAAGTAATGTCTGTTACTTTTGACAGTCGTTTTGTCAAGCAAGATGCGTGACTTTGATACGCATATGTCTTCAGAACAAGAGGGGGGGTGACACGATGAAAAAGAGGTCTTCTTCATACCTAAGCATAACGACGTTAGCCACGACTATGGTGGTGGGCATCTTGTTTCAGGACATGGCTTTGGCTGCCACGGACAAACCGAACATCCTCGTCATTTGGGGTGACGACATAGGCGTCCACAATATCAGTGCCTATAACCACGGCATCATGGGGTATCGCACCCCCAACATCGATCGGATCGCGAAGGAGGGTGCGCTGTTTACCGATGCCTACGGAGAGCAGTCCTGCACAGCGGGGCGGGCCGCATTTATTCTGGGCCAACATCCGTTTCGCACCGGTTTGCTGACGATCGGCATGCCCGGGTCCGAGCATGGCATACCCGACTGGAGTCCGACGATCGCCGATCTCCTCAAAGAACAAGGCTACACGACTGGCCAGTTCGGCAAGAACCATCTAGGTGATCGCGATAAACATCTGCCAACCGTCCACGGCTTCGACGAATTCTTCGGCAACCTCTATCACTTGAATGCCGAGGAGGAGCCCGATACCTACTACTACCCGAAAGATCCCGAATTCAGGAAGAAGTATGGTCCACGCGGAGTACTCCATGCTGTGTCCGACGGCAAGGGCGGACAGAAGGTCGAAGATACAGGCCCGCTCACGGTCGCCCGCATGCCGACCATTGATCAGGAAATCTATGAGCACGCCACCCATTTCATCGACCAGGCGACGAAGGACAAGAAGCCGTTCTTCGTCTGGTTCAACAGCACTCGCATGCATGTCTGGACTCACCTGAAGAAGGCTTCGGACGGGCGTACGGGCATCGGGCTGTATCCGGACGGCATGGTGGAGCATGACGACATGGTCGGGCAGTTGCTGAAGAAGCTTGACGATCTTGGGATCGCCAACGACACCATCGTGATCTACGGCACCGACAATGGGGCCGAGACAGGGACGTGGCCGGATGGCGGCATCACGCCGTTTCACGGCGAGAAGGGAACGACCTGGGAGGGAGGGCATCGCGTCCCGTGGCTCGTTCGCTGGCCTGGTGTCATTAAACCGGGAACGACAATCAACGACATTGTAGCGCACAACGACTGGATGCCCACGCTGGTCGCCGCTGCGGGTGAATCTGACGTCGTAGACAAAATGAAGAAGGGCTACAAGGCCAACGGGAAGACGTTCAAGATCCATTGTGATGGCTATAACCTGCTGCCGCTCCTCAAAGGTGAGGTGAAGAAATCGCCGCGCGAAGAATATCTCTACTTCGGTCAGGGTGGTGAGTTAAACGCGGTCCGTTGGAACGACTGGAAAGCGGAGTTCGCCGGGGTGGATGGAAACATCGCGACCGGGACCCGGAAGGCCACCAATTGGCCGATGCTAGTGAACCTGAGAGCCGACCCCTACGAAAAGATGCCGTTCGAATCGGCGATGTATCTCCGTTGGTACGCAGACAATATCTGGCTCTTTGTGCCGGTGCAGCAGAAGCTCAAGGCGTTCTTTGCAACGATCCCAGAATATCCGTTCCAGGAAGGAGCCAGCCTGAACGCGGCCAATATTAACTATATGACGCTCAAGGCGATGATGGCTCTCAAGAAATTGGAGGCGCTGGAGGCCGTTGGGCATCCAGGCAACTAACCGACGGTGCACACCAGCAGCCGGCAATGGCGGCTGCTGTGCTGTTTGGAGCCCATACATCTGAATCGGAGAGTCGAAATGAGGCACGGCATCCTCAAAGCACTGATCTTCGCGGTGGCTCAATCAGTGCTCTGCGTTGAAATCGTTCACGCCGCTGATCCACTTCCGTCTTGGAACGATGGTGCGGCGAAGAAGGCCATCGTTGAATTTGTCTCGAAGGTCACGAAGGAAGGGGGGCCTGAGTTCGTGCCGTCGGCAGAACGCATCGCCACCTTCGACAACGATGGCACGCTCTGGGCCGAGCAGCCGATGTATTTTCAACTCTTGTTCGCGCTCGACCGGGTCAAGGCGCTTGCACCCCAGCATCCAGAGTGGAAGGACAAGGAACTGTTTGCCTCGCTGCTCAAGGGGGACGTCAAAGGCGCGCTGGCAGGCGGCGAACCGGCCATTTTCAAAATCGTGATGGCCACGCATGCCAGCATGACGACAGAAGAGTTCGAGCAGCTCGTAACGGATTGGGTCGCGACCGCGAAACATCCCGTGACGAAGAGGCCATACACCGAGATGGTGTATCAGCCGATGTTGGAGGTGCTTGCCTATCTGAACGCGAATGGTTTCAAGACGTTCATCGTGTCCGGTGGCGGGGTCGAGTTCATGCGACCCTGGGTCCAGAAAACCTATGGCATTCCCCCTGAGCGGGTAATAGGAAGCAGCGCCAAATTGAGATTTGATCTGCGCGATGGAACACCGATGCTGATGAAGCTGCCAGAACTTAATTTTTTTGATGACCAAGCAGGCAAACCCGTTGCCATACAAACCTACATTGGCCGCCGGCCGATCGCCGCCTTTGGGAATTCGGATGGCGACCTGCAAATGCTTCAATGGACCTGCGGAGGAGTCGGCGCACGGTTTTGTATGTACGTCCATCATACTGATGCGGCGCGCGAATGGGCCTACGACCGCCAGTCGCACGTAGGCCAGCTCGATAAGGGATTGGGCGAAGCCAAGACGAAGGGTTGGACGGTCGTCGATATCAAGCAGGATTGGAAGACGGTGTTCGCGTTCGAGAATCCTTGAGGTGAACCTGTGTGGAGGGCACGCGCACGTTGAGGAATCATGCGAGAAGCGATTCGCCTGACCGTGGAAAGGTCGTTAAGGAATGGGTTCTGCTTCGCGATCGTTCTTGTGATCCTAGAGATCGGGCTGTTAAGCCGTTCACGACATACTTCACGATACTGTTTTTTCGAGGGGGAAGATCACCATCCAATTTACAGGCCGAGCATGCCCTTCTTCAGATCCTCTGAGGGTGGCTTCGGTCCTAGGAAGATTGAGAAGACGGCCTCGCTGAAGCCCTTTCCTGCGAAGGCGCCCAGCTCCTTGTTGCCGACCTGCAGCGTTGTGCCCTTTCCTGGCTGGTAGGTAAACGTCAGGGTGTCACCTTCCTTCACGTCGGGGATGAGCGCGAGCATCCTATCGAACGCAGCCTTCTGTCCGGTCTTGTCCTTCGCGTTAGCCTCGAAGCCAGCCTGGAGGGCCTCCACGAGCTGCACCTTTGTCAGGTCGCGCAGGAAATGCATGCGGATGGCCTTCGCCTGGTTGGTCGCCAGAATTGCGCCTGCGTCCTTCGTGGGCAATTCGAGGTAGAGCCCGCCCACGTAGACCTTGAACATGGATTTTTTCCTGAGGCTCAAACCGTTCAGCTTCAATGTCAAGTCGCCGGACTTGAGCGTGTCAGGCAGCGTTGCGCCCGCCAGTTCGCCAGCCATGGCGGCGCTCTCAAGCATCGACACGGCCAACATAAACGGAATAGCGGCGCGAAATAGTGTCGTCACGATACAGCTTTTCATGCTTCTGTCCTCCTGAAAGTGTGATGCTTGGGTTTGGAGGCCCTTCCAGTAGTGCGAAAAAAAACGAACCTTGCGGTGCACTATGGACGCGACTGCTGCAAGAATTTCAGGATCTCGTCCTTTCGTGCTTCGACCAGCTTCTCTGCTGCCATGGCGACCAAGTCGCGATCGCAATCGGACTCGAGCCATAGCCTGGTCACGACACTCGCGAGGCGCTTTTGGACCATCCGCGGGTTCGTCAGCTTCACCTTCTCGCTCTTGCATGATTCGGGCAGATCACTCATATCTTCCTTCCACACCGCGTCAACATGCCTCAGTTGAAGGAATTTCATTCGACTCTCGTCTGGCAACACGCCCTGCTCCGCCATGGTGCGCATAAAGAGTATCCGGTACGCTAACGCTCGTTCTTCCATGATTCCGGGGATTCGGCCATAGTCGTAATTAAATAACGTAAAGCCCTCGGGAAAATGATCCAGCCGATCGGACCCTATCTGGAAGGGGAAAGAACTGTCGAACGCGATGATGAGTACCCGACGGGCTGCATTCTCCTGGAGCGCGTGTAACGCAACCGTCGCTAGCGACTCCAGCCCCATATTGTCGGATAATCCCCCGTCCCCTACATGCCAGTACTGATCCTCTCCCTCAACCTTGAAGGTAATGGGGCCGATCACCGGCGGGAACGACATAGACGCAGCAACCGCCCCGCCTAATTTTAACGGACACACGTCGAGCTTCAGCACCTCGGGAGTCACTGACTGTAATGAGGCCCATTTAACTTTCATCAGTTCGATGGATTCCTTCGAACGAACGCCTCCACCGGCCGATCGACTCACATCTTTCAGTAAATCGTATTGGGTCTGCTCATGCGGCAACGTCGTGATCACGAAACGACGCCCATCGTTGTACAAGGTGGTATTGATAAGCAGTCGAGGAATATCGCCGTTCAATTCCCGCTCGCGAACATCTCTAAGTGTCATGTCGTTCAAGAACTGACTATTCAGATGTTCATTGAGGGACCTGGCAGTCCACGCCGGATTGAACCAGCGCAATCGCATCATGTTTCGCCAAAAGAGCGGACCTTCATAGTCCTGGTTCATGATTTTTTTGTACTGCGCAAAAAACGTCTGGTACTCCGTGCTGAGTTCGCCTGACGCGGTCAGAATCGACACGTCCTTTCGCGGTTTCACAGCGGCAAAGTACGACGTCGCCATGCTCCCGCCAGACACGCTGGAAATCATCGAGACGTCTTCCAACAGAGAATGTGCAGGGGGCCCGGCTTGCAGCTTCGCCAGCGCTTCTAGACCAGCCGCCCCGAACAATGCGGCTCGACTCCCCCCTCCCGATATGGCGACCCCGATCAAGGTTTCACTCGGTTTCATCGGGTGGCTGCAGGATGTCTGGTCCGGCTTTGGCGGTGGAACTGTATAGACTGGAGAAGTCACGCATCCGGATAGCAATGACAGAACCAACCCGACGGCGACCCAGGCTGTTAACCAATGGGAGGCACCCACGTTGATTTTGACGCCATTTCCGTTCGCCACGCTTTTACAAACGTGTACTTTATTTTCGGCGCTTGATGAAGTCATGAGCCAGATTCCTCCGCAGGCTTTTCTGCTGATTCAAGAGGTATGCGTTAAGTCCAGTCACCATGAGAACTTGCCATTTCACGACATTCTTTTGTTAGGGTTTAGACCTTATGAAATTTGGCCACCGGGTGTGCGAACTTGGGTGTGTCGTTCCCTATCTCCTGGCGAACAGTCCGGTGATTCCTGTCCCGTTGCTCCCTCGCTTCTGGCTACACGTGGCCCACGGCGCTCCACATGCCCAGATGCCCGTCGCTGATGACGATCAGGCGAGGGGCCCGTAACCCGCGATCGCGGAGATTGCGCAACACCTCGGCTCAGCTGGCCGTGGATTCCCGATGCCCGGGGCTGACGACCAGCACCACCTTGCGCCCATCACTCAAAGCGGCCAGTACCACCAATAGCGCCCGTTGTCCTTTTCCAATCCGGCTTTCACATCGATCCCATCCACCCAGAGATACACTGCTTGCAGCTTCTCCAGTCGTCGAGTTTGCTTGGGTTTGTCACCCGTGAGGATACACCGCCTCTTTTCTATTCCCCACCTGTTGTTAATACCTCTATCGTGTTGGTACTAGTCGCCTAACAATCCAGGTAGCCAAGCCGCACTTGCGAATCCTCAGTTACCTGATGACCTTGTCCACAGCCGCTCGCAGGTCTTCCGATTTGCTGTTCTCCACACTCTGCTTGACCAGAATGTCCGTGGGTCTCACTTCTTTCCCGTAGTACGCCGTGTTCGAATCATTCGAGACGGTAACTAATGCCCCGTCCAAAGCCATGCCTGCGAAGAGGCCCTTGCTGCTGGCATACGAGAGCAGATCGGCCGTTACCCCTTGGATACCGCCGCCCCCACCGACCGGGCCGGCCGACAGCGCCGCATCGATACCCAGTTTGAAATCGTTCTTGTAAAACTGTTCCAGGCCCCTGGTCGTCCTAATCAGGAACACCATTTGTGTGACGTCCGCCCCGGCTTGCAAGCCAAAACTCACCGAGCTGAGAGTGTAAAACGCCGGTTGCGACCATCCTTTCTTCTCATCACGGACAAGCAGCACACCGCTCCCTCCCCTGCCGCCAAACACGAAGGCGCCCCTCAGCAACTGTGGAATGATAAAGATGCCCTTGGGATTTTTGAGGTCGCCCCGGAGCGCCTCTTTCAAGTCCGGATTGGTCCCAAAGGCTTCCACGGTCAAGCGTGCCTTTTCGACGAGCTGCTGCTCAGGCGTCACTTTCTCACTGGGTTGTCCGCTACTCTTTCCCTTACCCATGTCCTTGGATCTTTCAGAGTCGGCCGTGGTCGTCTTCCCATCCTGCGGTCCTAGATGGCGATCCCGCTCGGCCGGGACCGCAGGATCCACCGACGCGCCTTGCTTCTCCGTCGTGTCTGCTGTGAATGCCGGCTTCGCCGCAAGGGCCATAACCAAAACGGTCAGTACGATGGTGAGAAGCGAAAATCCAACAATGAATCCTCGCTCGTGCCTGTCTTTGCTACGCATCTTCGCACCTCCTTGGATAAGCACTGATGATGGAACACTTTGCACATCTCAATGGACTGCTTGGCCACTCCGCAGCGGCCTCACGCTCCTTCTCTGATAGTCGCTTCTTCGTTGCGCCACCGACCGCGCCAACGCCTGCTCCAATTGCTGCACCTTTTCCTGCTCTCCCCCGATCGCGCCGCCGATGGCCTCGACAGCCGCGCCCTTCGCCTCGCCGCGGCCGGCGCCACCTTGTGCCGGCAGAAGATCCGCGTGTGTCACAGGTTTGTTAGGATCAAGCCCGTCTGCTCCTTGGCCCACTTTTAGCAAGCGAATTGGTCTTACTCCTGTTGATCTTTACTCTGACCATTCTTGCGATACACGAAAACGTTCGACGCGAATGCAATGCCGACACCGACCACGACGAATGCGCTCGCCGCAATGATCGTCATCATGCGTTTCATCAGACACCTCCTATGAATCTCTGTCCGAGAACTTTCGCATCGACCACCGCCTTCCGTAGGCCAACCTTTCGCGGCTTCTAGAATAGGCGTTCGTCTAGTCACATGGAACTGTTGCTTTTGACAGTATCTTGCCGGGGTGTATTGCGCGCACGCTTCATGGCCGTGCCGAGGTTCAATGGGGTGAGGGAGAACGGGATACCAAGTGAATAGGAGTCGTCCTTCGCTCTCGACGAGGACAATGGACGTACGACACGATTACTTTTATTCAGAGAAACCGATGAGAGTAAGGGGGCTGGGGCATGGAACAGTATTCATCTCTTTTAGATGGCGTCACAAAGGTGACTCTGACCAACGTGGGAGTACGGATCTCTTCCTGTTCACTCAGCTACACTCCTTACATTGGGGCGCCCATAGCCTCGATCTAGCAACGCTTCCGCATTCTTTGAATCTATTAGTGTAACCGGTTGTTCGATGGCCTTCGCACCGTGATTCAATCACGACATAATCTATTTCGGGTTGCATCAGCCACCTTCCTAACATCTGCCGAAGATCATGGAAGTGCAGATCGTGCACCCTGCCCGTTCATAGGTGCGGTTCCAGCGGTGAAGGA
>Ga0111538_10014992_pt1 | contig 10201 bp, 8 predicted proteins | sample SoiMethybrSBSTD1_FD_79669 | JGI IMG/M metagenome (GOLD analysis project Ga0111538, IMG submission 79669) | Bulk soil microbial communities from a Populus tree surrounding site in Tennessee, USA - Soil MetaG P. TD hybrid SBSTD1 (version 2)... | ecosystem: Environmental > Terrestrial > Soil > Tree... | reverse complement strand
GGAATGATCGGTCAGGACCACATCCGCAGGCTCACCCACGTCCTCTCGGGGGTGCGGGTGGCCGCGGAGACCGACGTCGACCTCGACCGGGCCCGCTCGGTGGCCGAGGAGGGCGTCACCGTGCACGAGAGCGGCCAGGCGCTCATCGAGGACCCGGGGGTCGACGCGGTCGTCGTCACCTCGTGGGGCCCGACGCACGAGGAGTACGTGCTCGCCTGCCTCGCGGCGGGCAAGCAGGTGTTCTGCGAGAAGCCCCTCGCGACCACCCGCGAGGCGTGCGACCGGATCATCGACGCCGAGGTCGCCCTCGGGCGGCGGCTGGTGTCGGTGGGCTTCATGCGCCGCTACGACGCGCAGTACCAGGCGATGAAGGCGGTCGTCACCAGCGGGGAGATCGGCGCGCCGCTCATGATGCACGCGGCGCACCGCAACCCGTCGGTGCCCGACCACTTCACCAGCGACATGATCATCGTCGACTCCACCGTGCACGACATCGACGTGGCCCGGTTCCTGTTCGACGAGGAGGTCTCCGCGGTCACCGTGCTCAAGCCGCGCAGGTCGTCCAAGGCGCGGAAGGGGTTCAACGACCCGCTCTTCGTGCTGCTGGAGATGGAGTCCGGCGTGCTCGTCGACGTCGAGGCCTCGGTGAACGCCGGGTTCGCCTACGACATCCGCGGCGAGGTCGTGTGCGAGGACGGCACGGTCGAGCTCTCGGAGTCGGCGGGCGCGGTCGTCAAGCGCGCGGGGGCGTACAGCGGCCGCGTGCCCGAGGACTGGCGCGAGCGGTTCGTGCGCGCGTTCGACACGGAGTTCCAGGCCTGGATCGACGCCGTGGCGGCGGGCGGCACCACCGGCCCGTCGGCGTGGGACGGCTACGCGGCCACGGTCGTGTGCGACACGGGCCTCGCCGCCCTCCACTCGGGAGCGCGGGAGCCGGTGTCGCTGCGCGAGAAGCCGGATCTCTACAAATGAAGATCGCGCTCGACCCGCACATGTACCACGGGACGATGTCGGTGGCCGACGAGCTGCGGCACGCCGCCGACCTCGGCTACTCCTACCTGGAGCTCTCGCCGCGGGCTGGCTGGTTCTTCTGGCAGCGCTACCCGAAGGCCGACGACGCCCTGATCGCCGAGACGAAGAAGGCCGCGGCCGAGACCGGCGTGCAGATCGTCACGCTGGTGCCGGTGTTCAACTGGTCGTCGCCCGACGAGCAGGAGCGCCAGGCCCAGGTCCGCAACTGGCGCAGGCTGCTGCAGATCGCCAACGACCTGGAGTGCCCGGTGGTCAACTCGGAGTTCTCGGGCGACCCGAACCGACCGCTGCAGTCCGAGCATGCGTTCTACCGGTCGGTGGAGGAGCTGGTCCCGGACTTCGAGCGGTACGGGATCGGGCTCAACCTGGAGGCGCACCCGTACGACTTCTCCGAGACCAACGACGACGCCGTGCAGATCGTCCGCGGGATCAACAAGCCGTGGGTCAACTACGTGTTCTGCGCCCCGCACGCGTTCCACCTCTCCGACGGGGCGGGCGACGTGCGGCGGATGATGACCTACGCGGGCGGGAAGCTGCAGCACGTGCACGTCGCGGACTGCTTCAACCACCGCGCCAACGTCGGCAACCGCTACATCATCAACCCGCCCGGCGTCGACGCCCGCATCCACCAGCACAACGAGATCGGCAACGGCGAGGTGGACTGGGCCGAGTTCTTCGGCGCGTTGAAGGACCTGGAGTTCGACGGCATCGCCACGGTCTGCGTCTTCGGCTGGGAGGAAGACGCTGATGCCATCCACCGGCGCATGCTGGAGCGCGTGACGACCGAGCTCGCCCCGTGAGGCGGGTCGGGTTCGGCCTGGCGGGCACCGGCCGGATGGGCCGGGTGCACGCGGGCAACCTCGCCGGGCGCTGCGCCGTCGCCGAGCTGGCCTGCGTCTACGACGCCGACGGGGAACGGGCGGCGGCCGTCGCGGCCGAGTACGGGGTGCCCGCGGCCACGACGTTCGCCGAGCTCGTCGAGCGCTCGGCGGCGGTCGCGGTCGCGACCCCCACGGGTTCGCACGCCGAGCTCACCGTCACCGCGGCGCAGGCGGGGCGGCCGGTGTTCTGCGAGAAGCCGCTCTCGCTCGACCGGGCCACCACCGTCGCCACGATCGAGGCCGTCGAGGCGGCGGGCGTGCCGCTGCAGGTCGGCTTCCACCGTCGGTTCGACCCCGACTGGGCGGCCGCGGCGGCCCGGATCGCCGCGGGCGAGCTGGGCGAGGTCACGTTGTTCCGCACGTCGCTGCGGGACATGACCCCGCCCGACCCGAACTTCCTCGCAGGCTCCGGCGGGTTCTTCGTCGACGTCACCGTGCACGACCTGGACGTCGCCCGCTGGCTGGTGGGCGAGGTCGTCGAGGTGACGGCGCACGGGGCGGCGAGCGACCCGGCGTTCGCCGCGCTGGGCGACATCGACACCGCCGTCTGCGTGCTGCGGTTCGCGAACGGCGCGCTCGGCGTGATCGACAACAGCCGGTCGGCCCGCTACGGCTACGAGTGCTCCACCGAGGTGATGGGAACGCTCGCCACCGTGCGGGTGGAGGCGCCGCGGCCGGTCGAGTGGCGCACACCCGGCCAGGCGGGCTACCCGCTCGCCCGGGACTTCGAAGAGCGCTACCCGGCCGCCTACGCCGCCGAGCTGGACGCGTTCGCCCGCTGCGTGCTGGACGGCACCCCACCGCGCGTGACCGGCCGCGACGCGCTCGCCGCGTTCGACCTGGCCGTCGCCGCGACGGAGTCCTGGCGCACCGGCACCACCGTGACCGTGAAGGAGCAGGCATGACCAACCGGATCGCCGGAGCCCCCATCTCCTGGGGTGTGTGCGAAGTGCCGGGGTGGGGCTACCAGCTGCCGCCCGCCCGGGTGCTCGCCGAGATGCGGGAGGTGGGGCTGGCCGCCACCGAGCTGGGCCCCGACGGGTTCCTGCCCGCCACACCCGCCGCGATGGCCGACGTGCTGGCGCAACACCACCTGCAGGCCATCGGCGGGTTCACCCCGACGCTGTTGCACGCGCCCGGCCACGATCCCCTGCCCGGTGTGCAGCAGGTGCTCTCCACGTACGCCGCGACGGGTTCCACGGTGATGGTGCTGTCGGCCGACTCCGGGCAGACCGGCTACGACTCGCGTCCCGAGCTGGACGAGCAGGGCTGGGCCACGCTGCTCGGCAACCTCGACCGGATCGCCGCCGTCGCGGGCGAGCACGGGGTGAAGGCGGTGCTGCACCCGCACGTCGGCACGATGGTGGAGAACCCCGACGACGTGCGGCGGGTGCTCGACGGCTCGTCGATCGCGCTGTGCCTGGACACGGGGCACCTGCTCATCGGCGGCACCGACCCGGCCGAGCTGGCCCGCCAGGTGCCCGACCGGATCGCGCACACGCACATCAAGGACGTCGACGCGAGCAAGGCCAAGCAGGTGCAGTCCGGGCGGCTGTCCTACACCGAGGCCGTGCGCGACGGCATGTACCGACCGGTCGGCCAGGGCGACGTCGACTTCGCGGCGATCGTCACGAGCCTGCGCGGCCGCGAGTACGACGGCTGGTACGTGTTGGAGCAGGACACGATCCTCACCGAGGAGCCCCGCGGCGAGGGCCCGGTGGCCGACGTCCACACCAGCGTGGAGCACCTGCGGGGGCTGCTCACGGCGTGATCGCACCGAGTGGTGCACCAGGGGGTCGAGACCGGCGTGGTGTGCCACGCGCGCCGATCACCGTGGCGGCGGGGCGGTGGTGCCGCGCACTTGCAGCGCAGGCGCGAGCAGGTGCACCTGCGCGGGCTGGGTCGGGTCGTCGATGCGGGCCGCCAGCGCGCGGGCCGCGCGCCGCCCCACCTCGGCGCCGCCGGAATCCACGCTCGTGAGCCAGATCGAGCGGAGCCGGGCGAGCGGCGAGTTGTCGTAGCCGACGAGCGAGAGCGCACCCGGCACGTCCACGCCGAACTCGGCCGCCGCGGCGCGCGCACCGAGGCACACCACGTCGTCGACGGCGAAGATCGCGGTGGGCGGCGCGGCGGAGCGCAGGAGGCGCACGGTGGCCCGGTAGCCGCCGTCGTCGGTGTAGTCGGCGGCCTCGACCCGGATGTGCTCGGCGAGGCCGTGCTCGCGCATCGCGTCCTCGTAGCCGCGGCGGCGCAGCGCGCCCACCGTGTTGGCCGATCCGGGGACGTGGCCCGCGATGTGCGCGATGCGCCGGTGCCCCAGCTCCAGGAGGTGCCGGGTGGCCAGTGCGCCGCCCGCGAGGTCGTCGTTGGCGACGGTGTCGACGTGCGGCAGGTCCAGGTCGCGCCACGCGACGGCCACGGTGGGGACCATCTCGGCCACCTCGGCCAGCGTCGGCCAGCCCGCCTGGGTGCCGACGAGCACCAGCCCGTCGACGCCGAGATCGGCGAGGGCGCGGGTGGCCGTGTCGTCGCGGGCGCGGTCGAGGCGTCCGCTGTTGAGCAGCAGCTGGCGGCCCTGCTCGGCGAGGGCGTCGGTGAGGCCGTCGAGGAGGTCGACGAACCAGGGGTGGCGCATGTCGTTGAGCAGCGCCCCGACCGTGCGGCTGCGGCGCTCGCGCAGGTCGCGCGCCGCGGCGTTCGGCCGGTAGCCCAGCTCGGCCATCGCGCGCTGCACCGCGGCCCGGCGATCCGGGCTGACCTTCGGCGACCCGCGCAGCACCAGCGAGACCAGCGACTTCGACACCCCGGCCCGCGCGGCGACGGTGTGGATCGTCGGACGGTCAGCGGACACGGCGCCTCCTCGTGGAACGATCCAGCGATCGGATCTTAGCGCACCTCAGCCGCAGCTCTTGACATCCGCTGCTGTCAGCCGGACGCTGTACTGCGTTGGAACGATCCATCGGAGGACGTCATGACGAGCACCGCGCCGATGCGGATGGAGTACGACCCGTTCAGCCCGGTGTTCCAGGCCGATCCCTTCCCGGTGTACCGGTGGATGCGCGACGAGGCGCCGGTGTTCTACAGCGAGAAGTGGAACTGGTGGGCGCTGTCCCGCTTCGAGGACGTGCGCGCGGCCGCGCTCGACCCCGCCACCTACCTGTCGTTCGAGGGCATCGACATCGACGACACGGCCAAGGACCAGAACCCGCCCGGCTTCCTACCCAACGTCGACAACCCCCGCCACGACCAGATCCGCGCCGTGGTGCAGCCGCCGCTGCTGCCCGGCCGCGTCAACGAGAGGGCCGACGTCGTGCGCGGCACCGTGCGCAGGCTGATCGACGCCTGGCGCCACCGCGGCTCCGTCGACCTCGCGCAGGAGCTGGCCTGGCCCCTGCCCAACGAGGTGTTCTTCGACCTGCTCGGGCTGCCCGAGAGCGGCCCCGACCGGGCCCGGCTCGAGCGCTGGGTGCACGAGCTCAAGGACCGCAAGCCCGACGACGCCCGGCTCACCCCCGTCGCCAAGGCGGCCACCGCGGGCATCCAGTCCTACTTCGTCGACCTGCTCGACGAGCGGCGCCGCAACCCCCGCGCGGACCTGGTGACACACCTCGTCAACGCCGAGATCGAGGGGGTGCCGTTCGCGGACGAGCACATCCACGACGCGTCGGAGATCATGGGCCTGATGCTCGTGCTGTTCCTCGGCGGCGTGGAGAGCACCGCTGGCCTGGTCGGCACGCTGTTCAAGCTGCTCGCCGAGAACCCCGAGCAGCGCGAGATCCTGCGCGCCAACCCCGAGCTGATCCCCGACGCCGTCGAGGAGGCCATCCGCATCGCCACGCCGTTGCAGCTGGTGGGGCGCACGACGGCGCGCGAGGTCACGCTGCACGGCGTGACGATCCCCGCGGGCGGGCGCGTGGTGCTGGTCTACGGCGCCGCCAACCGCGACGAGCGCCGCTTCGCCGATCCCGACCGCTTCGACGTCACCCGCGGCAAGCAGCGCCACCTGGGCTTCGGCGAGGGCATGCACGGCTGCATCGGCGCGCCGCTGGCCCGGCTGGAGGCCAAGATCGCGCTGGAGGAAGCGCTGCCGCTCATGGGCGACTACACGATCACCGATGTGCCCGAGCGCTACAAGACCACGCCGAACATGTACGTGTGGGAGCACCTGCACCTGGCGTTCCCGGTCACCGAAGCAGCGCACCGCGACCCCCGCGGCCGCGTCGAGACCGCGGGCCACCACACCGACACCACCGTCGTCACCCGCGAGCTGGAGACCGAGGTGCGGGTCGCGGCCAAGGACGAGCGGGCCGAGGGCGTCGTCGCGCTCACGTTGAAGACGCTCGACGGCGCGCCGCTGCCGGAGTGGGCGCCGGGCGCGCACGTCGACCTCGTCCTCGGCGGCGGGGTGCCCAACCGGCAGTACTCCCTGTGCGGCGACGTGCACGACCGCGGCGCCTACCGGCTCGGCATCCTGCGCGACGCGGGCGGCGGCGGGGGTTCGCGGCACGTCCACGACCGGCTCGCCGCGGGCGACGTCGTGCGGGTGCGCGGGCCGCGCAACAACTTCGCGCTCGTGCCCTCGCCGCGCTACCTCTTCATCGCGGGCGGCATCGGCATCACGCCGATCCTGCCGATGATCGCCGCGGCCGAGGCGGCGGGCGCCGAGTGGCGGCTCGTCTACGGCGGCCGCACCCGGGCGTCCATGGCGTTCCTCGACGAGCTGGCGGCATACGGCGACCGCGTGACCGTGAGCCCCCAGGACGAGACGGGCCTGCTCGACCTCGCGACCCTGCTCGGCACCCCGGAGCCCGGCACGCTCGTCTACTGCTGCGGGCCGGAGCCGTTGCTCGCCGCCGTCGAGGCCCGGTGCGCGGGGTGGCCGTCGTCCGCGCTGCACCTGGAGCGGTTCGCCGCCCGGCCGATGGGCGCGCCGGTGCGCGCCGAGCCGTTCGACGTCGAGCTGGCCCGCAGCGGCCTCACCCTCACCGTGCCGCCGGAGCGCTCCATCCTCGACGTCGTCGAGGCGGCCGGGGTCGGCGTGCTGTCCTCGTGCGCCGAGGGCACCTGCGGCACCTGCGAGACCACCGTGCTCGACGGGCGGCCCGACCACCGCGACTCCGTGCTCACGGCGGCCGAGCAGGGCGCGAACAGCTGCATGCTGATCTGCGTCTCCCGCTCCTGCACCGACCGGCTCGTGCTCGACCTCTGATCGCGGCGTGCGGGACGGGACGGCCCTGGCAGGGCGGTGGCGCCGCGATCCACGCGGGCGGGTGGGGCACCGACGTGCGCCCGGCCGCGGAGATCACCGGTTCGGCGCCGAAGCACACCGAAGCGGTGATCTTGCCCGGCGTGGGCGCTAGCGTGCCGTGGATGAGCCCCTTGCGGATCGGCATCCTCGGCGCGGCCCGGATCGCCGAACAGGCCATCGTCGCCCCGGCGAAGGCGACCGGCGACCGGCTCGTCGCCGTCGCCGCCCGCGACCCCCGGCGCGCGGAGGAGTACGCCGCGCGCCACGGCGTCGAGCGCGCTCTGGGCTCCTACGCCGAGGTGCTGGCCGATCCCGAGGTCGACGTCGTCTACAACCCGCTCGCCAACGCCCTGCACGGCCCGCTGAACCGGGCCGCTATCGCGGCGGGAAAGCACGTGCTGTCGGAGAAACCGTTCGCGGCCAACGCCGCCGAAGCCCACGAGGTGCGCACGGCGGCGGAGGTGGCGGGCGTCACGGTGGTCGAGGCCTTCCACTACGTCCACCACCCCCTGCCGCTGCGGCTGCGGGAGGTCGTGCGCTCCGGCGAGCTGGGCCCGATCCGGCGCATCGAGACCGCGTTCCGCATGCCCGCCCCGCCCGACACCGACCCCCGCTGGCAGTTCGGGCTGGCGGGCGGCGCGCTGATGGACCTTGGCTGCTACAGCCTGCACGCGCAGCGCTTCCTCGGGAACGCGCCGCGGGTGGTCGCGGCCCGCGCGGGCGAGCGGGCCGGGCACCCGGGCGTCGACGAGTGGCTGGAGGCGACGCTCGAGCACGCCGACGGCGTCGAGGGCATCGCGCAGTGCGACATGTCCGCCGCGGGCTGGCAGATCACCGCCTACGTGGTGGGCGAGCGCGGGCAGGCGCTGGCGCACAACTTCGCGCTCCCCCAGCGCGACGACCGGCTGACCGTGTGGACCGGCGACGACGTTCGGACGGAACGCCTCGGCACCCGCTCGACCTACACCTACCAACTGGAAGCGCTCGGCGCGCACCTGCGCGGCGAGACGCCGTTCGCGCTGGACCTCGACGACGCCGTGGCGACCGCCGAGCTCATCGACGCCGCCTACACCGCCGCAGGCCTGCCACCGCGACCCCGCTACGATGCGTGACGACAGACCACCGCTCCGCCGATGTGACGTACGTCGCAACCTGCGGTGATACGTATGGCGCGGGTGCTGCGATTACTCCTCGGTAAACAGCACGTGACCGACGAACCTCGGGAGGCGAGGCCACCATGATGAGCATTTCCGTTTCCGCGCGATCGCTCGCGGCGGCCCGCGCCGTCGATCCCGAGGTGTCGCCCGCCGCCGTACGCGCTGCCGTGGAGGCCGCGTTGGCCGAGCACCTGCGCCAGTCGCGCCAGGAGCCCCGCGGCGACGGGCTGCGCCGCGCGAGCTGACGGGAGGCCGCACCCCACGAACGGCCTCCCGTCGAGTATCAGGCCGTGACGACCCGCAACGGGGTTCCCGTCGGGTCGGCCAGGGTCGCGATCCGGCCGTACGGCGTGTCGATCGGCTGCTCGAGCACCGTGCCGCCGAGGTCATGGGCCCTGGCGCACGCAGCGTCCGCGTCGGCCACCCCGAAGTAGACCGTCCAGTGCGACGGCACTCCCTCGGGCAGCCAGGCGCTCCCGTCCATCACCCCGGCGAACGGCTCGCCGTCGGCCAACGCCTGGGTGTAGCGGAGCTCGTCGGTGTCGCTCAGCTCCTTCGTCTCCCACCCGTGCACGGTGCGGTAGAAGCCGAGGGCGGCGGCGTAGTCGCGGGTGTGCAGCTCGTGCCAGCAGGGCGCGCCGACCTCGGCGACCCGGCCGTAGCCCTCGTGGGTGCCCGGCTGCCAGTAGCCGACGAAGGCCCCGCTCGGGTCGGTGACCGCGGCCATCACACCCAGGTCGGCGACCGGCATGACGGGCACGTGCAGCTGCGCACCCGCCGCGGTGGACGCGTCGACGGCTGCGGCGGCGTCCGGCACGGCGAGGTAGGTGGTCCAGAAGTCCGGCGCGCCCTGGCTGCCGTCGTTGCGCATGAGCCCGGCGACCCGCACATCGCCGGAGGTGAAGTTCGCGTAGCCGCCGAGCTCGGGGTCGGGCTCCTCCGCGTCCCACCCGAGGAGGCCGCCGTAGAAGGCCTTCGCCGAATCCGGGTCGGACGTGAACAGCTCCACCCAGCAGGGAGCGCCGTTCGGGGAGCGGTCGTGCGCGGGCATGGGAGTACCTCCGAGGTTGTGCCGTCGAGGAGCAGACTCCTCGTGGTCCCGGAACTCATCGGTGCTCGGGCGGGGGCGGCTGCGGCGCGTTGAACGGCGTCACCACCTGGATGCTCGACGGCCACGACAGGATGCCGCCCGGCAGCGCCCGGTGCGCCTGCATGATGACGTGGCACGCGCGCCGCATGTCCTGCCCGAGGTCGTGGTGCAGCACCGCGGAGATCCGCCCGGCGCGCAGGAGCGCGACGTTGTCGGCGTCGAGGTCGTGGGCGACGAAGACGCGGCACTCGCGCTCGCCGAACGCGTCGAGGATCGCCGCGTTGCCGCCGCCCGCCGAGTAGACCGCACGGATGTCGGGGTGGGCGTCGAGCGCGGCGGAGACCGGGCTCGCGTCCAGGCCGTCGGTGTCGGGCACGACCACCAGCGCGCGGTCCCGCAGCGTGGCCCGGAAGCCCATCTCGCGCTCCTCCTCGCCGCGGAAGACGCTGCGCGAGAGCGTGACGAGCACGTCGCCCGGCGCGTCGCCGAGCCACTGCCCGACGAGGTAGGCGGCGGTGGCGCCCGCTGCCCGGTTGTCGATCCCGACGTAGGCCAGCCGCCCGCTCGCGGGCACGTCGGTCACCAGCGTGACCACCGGGATCCCCGCCGCGACCAGCCGCTGCCCCGCCTCCGCCACCTCGGGCACGTCCGGCCCCTTGAGCAGCACGCCGTGCGAGCCGCGGCGGCGCACGCCGTCCAGGAGGGCCACGATCTCGGCGACGGGAGCGGTCTCGCGCAGGTGGAACCGGGCCCGGAAGACGGCGGGCCGCAGGGTGGGGAGCTCGCCTTCCAG
>Ga0111538_10014991_pt1 | contig 10201 bp, 9 predicted proteins | sample SoiMethybrSBSTD1_FD_79669 | JGI IMG/M metagenome (GOLD analysis project Ga0111538, IMG submission 79669) | Bulk soil microbial communities from a Populus tree surrounding site in Tennessee, USA - Soil MetaG P. TD hybrid SBSTD1 (version 2)... | ecosystem: Environmental > Terrestrial > Soil > Tree... | reverse complement strand
GTCCAGGAAGGCGCCGAGCTCGTCGTGATCAGCGGAAGCACGCACGTGCCCCGGGTCGAGGCGCCTCCGCACAACGATCAGTACTGGGATGCCGTCATCCAGTTCGTCGATCCGTAAAGTGCATGCCGAAGTGCGAATGGGCCGACGAATGGAAGCACATTTCGTCGGCCCATTCGAGGGAAGCTGATCCCGTCCTCAGAGTCGTCCCTTGAGCGAAATGCCGGCACCCGTCGGACCTTGCAATGGGCCGTTGGTTTGCATCCGATCGAGCTCCATCGAGGGGGCTTTGTTGGCGGCCGCGAGCAATGACTCGATGTTAACGGCGTTGGTCCAAGACTTCCTGAACCTGAAGGCCATGGCGCGATTGGCGGGCTCTCGTCACTTGCAAGCGACCCTTATCGCGTGCTCGATCGTCGGTGTTTCACCTGCGCACGGTTCGCAAGGCGACGCTGTTGCCGTTTCACAACAGGCCCCCGCGCCTCCCAGCGGAGATGACGCTGAGCGTTGGACCGTTGTGGGGCGCATGGTTCCGCCAATCCTTCGGATCGAGAGTGCATTATCCGTCGACCACCCAATGACGAACGTGCAGCTCGGCGGGCTTGCCATAGGGGCGATCGCCCCCAGCCGCCTCTGGCTCGAGGGTGGCGCATCGCTGATTCACGGTCTCGAAGGCTTGGGCTGGGAGACGACGGCCGTTGGCGGGTACGCTCTCGGCTATGCACGCGCGCGAGAGACGTGGAACTTCTCCGTGCCGATGTACGCGGGCTATCGCTTTGCCGAGCGGCCCAGCACGTGGCCGACGGATGGGCGCAACTTCACCCGGCCGACGCACTACTTCGTTTGCGGCGCGCGCCTCGTGACCACCCGCTTCTTCTCGAGCGGGCTCTTGGAGCTCGGGCTGGACATTTCGGTCGCGTTACCATTTGCGGAAGGCGAGCCGAGCGACAGGTCTTGGGAGGATCCGACGAGCCCTTGGATCAACGGTGCGCTCGTGTTCGGGATCTGAGTTCAAAAGAATGCCGGATTGGGGCCCGCCTCATAGCTCGCGCGAACTTGCGTTGCGCTCAGGGCGACGCGATAGATGCGAAACTCGTGCAGGATGCCGTTGAACTCGGGATCGACGGCGTAGTTCGATCGGCCGAGCCACACGTTCACGTCGTTGATGGCGGACAGGGCGCCGATCCATGCGACGGACCCTTCGGGGTTGCCGTTGAGGTAAAGGGCGATGCTGTCATTGGCGTCGTCGACGACGACCGCGAGGTGCGCCTGCGTGTTGAGCGCGATGGCCTGCGTCGCCGTCACGTAGGTCTCGTTGGTGGTTCCCGTTGTGCTGAAGGCGGCGCGCGGAAATCCGCTCCCTGATGCGCGCGCCGTCAAGAAGAGGTACGTCTTGCCGACGAGATCGGGCGCTGTGCCACTTTGATCGCCAAAGTCGAAAATGCGTTGCCAGGTTTGGCTGCCGCTGCTTCCCGTGCCGCGCCACGTGAGCCATACCTCGATCGTGACGTTGGTGAAGGCGTCCAAGAGGTTGGAAGGCAAGCTGACGTATCCTTCGCTCGTGTATCGCGATCCGAGATCCCCCGAGAGCGAGACAGAGCCGCCGGACATGCTCCCATTGCTGCCCCCCATGATGGTGCCGTTGGCTATCCCGATGGAGTCTGCAGCTAGAGTGCCCGATCCATTGAAGCTATATCGATGAGCGAGCAGGGCCCTGAGACAGAAGGCCTGGCCGGCGTCGCCGGCGGGTGGATCAGCGGCATTGCAACCGCACACGCCCGGTAGCGTTTTGCCGATATCGTTCGGGCAGCCGTCGACGCAATCGGGCGTGCCGTCGGTATCCGAATCGGTGTCCGCGACGCCGCAACCGCAGATCCCCGGCTCGGTCTTGTCGGGATCGTTGGGACATTGATCGACGATTCCACCGTCCGCATCGACGGCCGATCCGTCGGCGCACGCGTCGTCATTGCAATCTTGGGTCGCGTCGCCAGTTCCGCCGTCGGCGCCGTCGACTGGAAATTGGCCGTCGATTTCCCCGTCGGTTCGCACGTCGGCGCTGCTCGAGTCTGGTTCGCTGCCATCGCCGCGCACGTCCTGCGCGCCAGCGTCACCAGCTCCTACGTCTCGGCCCGCCGCGCCGCCGCTGCCGTCATCGGACCCGTCCGCTCTGCCGCCAGCGGCGCCTCCGCCTCCGTCGTCAGATGGTGTCGCGCCACCATCTGTCATCGCGTCGTCGTCTCCATCGCGGGGGAAACTGACGTCGTATCCCAGCGGCTCACCGGAGGCGGTCGCATCGTAGACGTTGCAGGCCGAAAGCCCCGCCACGACGAGCGCTGCGCCTGCCAGTCTGCGAAAGCTTTGCTCGTTCACGTGGACCGCGCTCTTCCGTGCCGGTGTGCGCTAGCGGGGGATGGGCAGACTGGCCCGAACGTGAAGTCGTTCGCCGTCTGCAACCCTCGCGCTCAGACGGCAGTTGGCCTCGTGCGCGAGCCGCAGCAGTCCGAGGCCACCGCGCTCGTTGTGATCCTGCGCGATTTGAGCCAATCGCTCGAGATAGGAATCGCGAGGATTCGCCTTCTCGATGTTGCGCAGCGACGCCCAAAGCCTTTGGTAATGGGGCGACGTCGAGTCGCACGGACTGGAGACCTCGATTTCGAGCTGATCGCTGTGGGAAAGCAGCGAGAACGTCACATTGGCCGTGCAAGACCAGTCGCCGTATTTGATGGCGTTCTCCATGAGCTCGCCCGCGACGATGCCGGCACTCTCGCTGAGGTCGGCGTGTGCAAACGCTGCGGATGCAGCGGTCTTCGCGAGGATGGCGACGGTGTCCGCCTTCGGCCAGTCCGGCGTTAGAGAGAGCCGGATGACGACAGCGCCGGCATCGGCAGAATTGAGGTCGCTCATACGGACTGGACTTCGAGCCCCCCGCGCAGCATGGCGAGCCCCTCGAAGAAGAGCTGCTGCCATTTCTGGCGCCCGTCATAGCGGACAGTCGTCCGCACGCCTTTGTCCCGCATGGCGATGATGCATTGCATCACGCTGCTGATGGTCGGCGAGTTGAAAAACTCGAGCTCCTCGAAATGCAGGTGGACGTGATACCCCTTCTGGCGAGCGTCGGCGATCAGCGTATCGAACAGGGGCTTGAGCACTGTTTCGGGCTGCCGAAGGGCGCTGCGACCGCGAAAGTGGGCGCGGATCACCGTCGTGCAAGTGACATCGATGCGAAGGGTTTCCTTGCTGACGCTATACTGCTTCACGATCAGGATCGGATCCTGATACGGCGCCCCTGGCCAGAAGTTGATGTGGGGCGATGGAGGCAGCCGCGGGTGCGGCGCCTACTCACCTTCGATCGCGGGCCACGCTGAAGTCCACGAAACCAATCGGATCGGAGGAGAAGACGTTGGCGACGGCGACGCGGTCTTCGACCGAGCCCGCGTACTGCTCCGAGGCGACCGTTCTCACGACCGCCATGCTGATAGGCAGTGTGCCCAGCTCGCCGAAGATCTCATGGCAGGTGACCGTCATTTTGGCCGCCGTGCAGGTGGACGTGCCGCCGCCCGGATTCTGCAACACGGCGCTGGTCGCGCCGGGCGGAAGCGGTCCGCTGAACTCGACCTCGAGCTCTCCGCCGACGAGACCCGCCGGTAGATAGTAGCGAAGCGTCGCCGTCCCGCGCTCGACGGACCATTCCACCTCGTCGACGGGGTAGGTGGCAGCTGCTGCGAGATTGGGGGGCACGGGAACGACATAATGGCCGGGAAATGTGCCGCTGCTGGTGGGCAGCCGTTGCCGAGAAGCGGAAAGAGCCCCGCTCTGTTCGTCTCCAGTGCCTTGAGGATCTGTGCCTTGAGGATCGCTTCCACATGCGCCGAGCGCGGCGACCATGAGAAGAGCGCAGCCAAGCTTGATCGATTTCATCGGATACTTCCTCCTTCGTGTAGTCATGCGAGCTTTCATGCCGTGCTCATCGGCACGTTGCGCGCCAAAGAGGGCGGCGCCAGCCGCCGTCGCCGAGATCAGGGTTCGCCGCTCGGAGCACCGTGCCGGAGCGAGCGTTCTCCACCCATCGTTCATCGCTTGAATGTGCTTCTGGATATGCTGCGCGTGCGCATTCGGTTACTCGAATTTGACGCGCCTTACGTGCGGCACTGGCGTGAAACGAATCGCATCCGTTCGCGGTCAGCTGCCGAGCGAGGGCACGCGACGACGCAACCTTTCTTCTCGAGGTTGTCGTGAGTGGACTGCCCTGAACGCGACAACCGTGAAAAACGTTTCGCCGCTCCGACGGCCATGGCACGATGCCGTCGGTGTGAGGCTTTCAGGGTCATGGATCGTCGGCGTGCTTTCCGGCGTCGGCGACTACGACCTAAGGCTGCGGGTGGAAAGTGGGGCGATCGGGCGCGTCAGAAAGGGGTACGGACATGGAAGGGTCGCGCGATCGCGCGCGTGCACTCGTGTACGTCAACGTTCGGGATGTGATCTTTTGCCTCGGCCTCGAAGGCGATCAGTTCCGCTTCCTCGAGATCAATCCGGCTTTTTCGATGGCTACGGGGCTGTCGGAAGAGCAGGTAGTCGGAAAGCTCGTGGGGGAGGTGATTCCTGAGCCATCTCTGTCGATGGTTCTCACGCAATACCGCCTTGCCATCCGAGAGCGTCGCACCGTTCGGTGGGAGGAAGTCACGGAATACCCGACGGGCAAGAAGTATGGAGAGGTCTCGGTCACACCGGTCATCGACTCCGACGGGCTCTGTCGAACGCTCGTCGGTACCGTGCACGACATTACCGTCGAAGCTCGCGCCCGCGCACTGCGCGACACCGAGCAACGTGTCCTCGAGATGGCGGCCTCGGGCGAGTCACTGGCCAAGACGCTGACGGCGCTCGTGCTTGGCATCGAGGAGCAAACGCCGCAAGCTCTTGCATCGATCTTGCTCGTCACGGCCGACGGCGCGCATGTCGCGCACGGAGCTGCGCCGCACCTTCCTGACGCTTACAACCGCGCGATCGATGGGGCGCGCTTCCAGTCCGGCGCCGGCTCCTGTGGGACTGCGATGGCCGAGCGACGCCCGGTGATCGTGGAGGACATCGAGACGGACCCGCTGTGGGACGACTACCGTGAGCTCGCCAGAACCCATGGGCTGCGCGCGTGCTGGTCGACGCCCATCCTCAGTCGTGAGGGGCGCGTGCTCGGGTCGTTCGCGCTCTACTACCGTCAGCCGCGCTTGCCAACGCAGGAAGATCTCGACTTGATCGCGCGGGCCGTTCACGTTGCGGCCATCGCCATCCAAAGGCACGAGCTCGACGAGCAGTTGCGCGCCTTCTCCGCGCGCGTTCAGGCGGCGCGCGAGGAAGAGCGAGCCGGCATCGCGCGGGAGATTCACGATCAGCTCGGACAGAGCCTCACCGGCCTCAAGATCGACCTCGCGTGGATTGCGCGCCGCGCGTCATCCGCGGAGGGGATCGCTACGCCGGCGCTACTCGCCAAAGTCGCCGAGCTTTCCGGCTTGAGCGACGAAATCATCCAACAAGTGCGGCGGATCTCCGCGCAGCTTCGCCCCGCCGTGCTCGATGATCTCGGACTCGGTGCCGCCCTCACCTGGAAATCTCAGGAAGTAGAAAAGCGGTGCGGCATCGCCTGTAACGTGGCGGTCGACATCGCCGACGGTCGTGTTGCCCGCGATGTTGCAACCGCCGCGTTTCGAGTCTTCGAGGAGGCGCTCACCAACGTCCTGCGCCACGCGGACGCGAAGCGCGTGGACGTGCGGCTCGCCGAAATGAAAGGTTGGCTCGTGCTCGAGGTGATCGACGACGGCAAGGGCATCCAGCCCAAGGATATCGTCGATCCGCGCGCGCTCGGTCTCATGGGCATGCGCGAGCGCGCGCGACACTTGGGCGGCCGCGTTTCCCTGTCGCCCCGGGGCCATGGTGGGACGGTAGTGACGCTGCGACTGCCGCTCCACGGCTGACCGCGATCGATGGCGTTCAGCGGCGTCGTCGATTGAACGAAGTAGTCGCACCGCCCCGATGTGGGGGATTCCAGCGCCTCCCGTGCGCTTCGCGGAACTTCTCGGCGGCTTCCTTGTCAGATCGTGAGCAATCCCCAAGGCGCCGATGAACGGCCCGGGTGAGGTCCGCGTATCTGCTCGACGCGGCGATGTGCCTGCGCATAGCGCGGTTGGAGCAGCGGAAAGGCGAAGGCAGAAGGCATGCACGGCGAGGCTAAGGCGAAGGTTTGTTCAAAGGCAGAGGATTGCGCCTATGCGCTCGTCAAGAGCGGTCCCGACGTCGATCCCGACGATGTCGAGCTCGGACACGTCACCGCCGTCGAGATCGTGATTCTCTGGGAAACCACGGTGCTTCACGTGCAGCACGCGAGCCCGCCGCGATCCTTCTACGTGGGCGAAGCGCAAGGAAAGAAGCTCAGCTGCGACTACTTCATCCCGGCCGAGAAACTCGGGACGACACGGGCGCCGATCGTGCTAGCTGATGAGCACAGTATCCATGTGGTCATCCTGCCCAGAGCGCGTGGCACGATTGAGATACCGGGTCACGCGGTGATGACGCTCGAGGATGCAGTCAAGAGCGGACGAACGGAGGGTGTCGCTGAGCCGCGGGGCGCCAGGCAAATGGCGCTCCCGCCGGGTGCCAAAGCTCGCATGGAGATCGATGGGCTCGTGTTTCAGGTGGCTTCGGTTCCTGCGGGCAAACCAGTCGCACGCGGGCCGTTGGCGGACACCGACGTAGGCTCCCTCCTTTATGTGGGCTTCTCCTTTCTCGCGCACGCCGGCCTGGTCGCGGCGCTGGCCTCCTTCGTTCCGCCGATGGGCCTCGCTGACGACGAAGGGCGGCGCCGCGACGACCAGTACTTGATACAGCAATACCTGCAAGCGGCTGCCGAGCGCGAGCAAGCGACACGAGAGAGCGAGCAGGCTGCGGAAAGCGACGCCGATGAGCGAGAGGGGGGAACCGGGACACGAGCCAAAGACGAAGAAGGTTCGATGGGCAATCCGAACACCAAGGAATCAGCGCATCGCTACGGTGTAAAGGGCCGGGCGGACAATCAGGATCCCCATATCGCCAAAGAAACAGCGCTGCGCGAAGCGGCCCAATTCGGCATGATTGGCGCGCTAACGAGCGGAGCAGGTGGCGATCCCAATGCGCCGACCGCTCCATGGGGTCGCGACGATTCGTCAGGGATCGATGCGCTGAGCGCACGCGGCAACATGTGGGGCGCGTCCATCGGTGAAGCTTTCGGCGCCGGCGGTCTCGGGCTGACGGGCGTCGGCGAGGGGGGCGGTGGGATCGGCGAAGGCATCGGGCTCGGCTTCATCGGCACCCTGGGCGGCGGCTCGGGCACCGGTCCTGGGCAGGGCTTCGGGCCGGGTGGTTTCGGCCCGCACCACGGACGTCTTCCGCCCGCGCACGTACCGCATGCTCCGGTCGTGAGAATCGGTGTGACAACCGTCAAAGGACAGCTGCCGGCCGAGATAATTCAGCGCATCGTTCGGCAGAACTACGGTCGATTCCGCCTTTGCTACGAAGGAGGGCTGCGAAACAACCCTGCATTGCAGGGGCGCATCGAAGTTCGATTCGTGATTGGACGAGACGGCGCTGTCTCGAGCGTGAGCAACGGCAACTCCGACCTGCCCGACGCGCGCACCGTGCAATGCGTGGTTCAGGCCTACTACGGCTTGTCGTTTCCGCGGCCGGAAGGGGGGATCGTGACGGTGGTCTATCCGATCGTGTTCTCGCCGGGCGATTGAATCGGAGCGGCCAACCAACTCCAAATGTCGTCCCGGCACCTACGTTGGGTGCACCCGAATCCGTGGCCCGCTTGCCATACAGTCTGGTGAAAACGACGGGCGCGGCGAATGCGAAGCTCCTTTTGAAGCATCCTAGAGGAGTGACCGTCGACCCTTCGTGACATGAGACACCTTGCGCTCACGCTTGCTTTGGCTGCCGCATGGGATTTGTTGGTCGTACCGGCTCACGCCGAAGTGCCGCCAGCGGTTGCGCCTGCGCCGACTGTGAACGTTCCCGATCCGCCGCTGGCCGAAGAGCCGGACGCGGTCGCCCCCACGAAAGACGATAGCGTCGCGCGCCGCGCGGCCCTCATGGCCGACGATCTCGAAGCCGAGGTTCATGTCGCCGACGCGTTGACCTCGGGTCGCGCATTCGGGCTCATTTTTGGAGGATTGCTCTCGGGCTTCGCGGTCTATGGAGCTGCTACCTCGGATGAGCGTTCGCTGTATGCGTGGTGGGGTGCGGCCGGAGCCGTTCGCGTGCTCGGCGCGGGAGCGACCTTCGTGGTCAACGACGATTACCGACAGCCGCTGCTCAATTCTTCGTTTCTCATTGGCTCGGGCCTGTTCGTGATGGGAATCGGCCAAGTGCACGGATCAGCCGGGGATGAACAAAGGGCGCTCTTCTCGCCGTATGCGATCGGCGGTATTTCCGGCGCACTCGTCGTGAGCGGCGGGCTCGACCTCTTGGGCGCGGCGCTACAACGCCCTGTTTCCTTTTCGACGCTCGCCGCAGATTACGAGCTCGTTGGTTCCGCGGCGGACCGGTCCAAGCTGACGGCCGAACAACTCGCGTGCATCGAAGCGCATTTCCGAAGATCCGCTTCACCGCTGCCCCGCTGGGTGCTCGCGATGCCATCCTTTGTCGGCGGAGCGGTGGCGGGAGGCGCGGCCATCTTCGACGAGCGGGGGAGCACGCTCGGACGGTCGCTCGAGGGAGTGGGCGGTGCACTGCTCGTCGGTGCGGGGATGCTCACGTTGTTTCCCCAGTCCGGCTATTGGCACTATGAAAAGCTCGTGCGCAAGAACGGATTGAGCACGTCGGTGAGTGTCCTGCCCGGCGGCGGCGCCGGGGTGCAGCTCTCTGGCGGTTTCTGAGGCGCCGCACCTTTGCGGCGTGCGGATGCGTTGCTCACAGCGTATCGAGATAAGCGATGAGATCCGCCTTCTCTTGTGCCGTCAGCTGCGAGGTGCGACCGTGAGCGTCGCCGCCGCCGCAATTGGTGAAACGAGCGTCGAGCGTCGGTGCGCACCCTTGATGCATGTACGGCGCGCGCCACGCGAGCCCGCGCAGCGAGGGGACCTGGAAAATGCCGCCCGTCCGCACGTCGACGCTCGCGTTGTTCGTCAGCCGTTCGCCGTTGTGGCAAGTCGCGCAGCCGGCGTCGGCACTGTTGAAGATGGCCATGCCGCGCTCGGCCGCGGCGGGATCTTCGGCCGCCGGTGATTCGAGGCGCGGAATCTTGTCTATCCAGCGCTGGAGCGAGCCCACGTATTCGTCGCCCATCGACGGACCCCTCATGCGGGATTGAAAGACGTCGTGTGCAAGCTTGCCGAACGTGTCCATGTCGCCGTTCCAGTGGAACGGCTCGGTGCCGCTGATGCCACCGCTGACGTTCTGCGTACGGCGTGGGCCAAGGCTGGCGAACGTCCACACCTGGCCGTCTTCGGCGCCCTCCGGGTGGCACGATGCGCACGCAATGCCGCTCACCGTGCTCAGGTGAAAGAGCTCGTGGCCCGTGTGTTTGCGGCTTCGACCGGGGAGCGCGATCGATCGCGAGCCCATCACAAGCGTCGCGGGCTCGCGCGTCTGAAGCACGAGTTGATTCGACGCGAACGCGAGCGCGACGACACGTCCCTGCGGGCCGGAGGAAACGATGCCCCCGTCAGTCGTTGGAGCACCGACTGGCACGTTGGTCTGTTGCGGGGGCGGCGGGGGCGGCCCACCTGTGCCGCATGGGGCGGCCGAAACGCGAACTTCCTGCGTCGTAACGGTCGGAGCCTGGGCGATGACATAAGGCTGGAGGGCCCCATTGACGCGTGTTGGCGTCCACGCGCCCGAGGCGACCGCGAAGGCGCGCGTGCTGGTGGTCGCGAGGTCGATCGGGAGAACGGCGGGCAGATTCTCGTAAGTAAAGCCCGGGCGATCGACCCGCAGCAGGCTGACGGACGTGGAGATGATGCCACCGCACGTTCCTGATCCATATCCGCCCGGCGTCGTCGGAACGAACGAGTTCAAAAGCGACTGATAGACCATGAGGGCCCCGCCGTCGGGCGAGGCAACGGTTCTCCATGCCACCGCCGGAATCGCTTGCGCGAATCCGCCGTCGACCGCTCGAGCTGGGTTGGGTGGCGGTTTTAGCTTGGCGGATACTTTGCCGTCCGCTTCGACGACGAGGAGCTCG
>Ga0111538_10014990_pt1 | contig 10202 bp, 3 predicted proteins | sample SoiMethybrSBSTD1_FD_79669 | JGI IMG/M metagenome (GOLD analysis project Ga0111538, IMG submission 79669) | Bulk soil microbial communities from a Populus tree surrounding site in Tennessee, USA - Soil MetaG P. TD hybrid SBSTD1 (version 2)... | ecosystem: Environmental > Terrestrial > Soil > Tree... | reverse complement strand
TTCCGGAGATCGCGGCGGCATTGAAGGAGCAGGGGCTGCTCGATGCCGGCAGCGAGTTCACGAGCGTCGATCACCTGCTCGACGGACTCGAGCGCACGTCTGCCCGGCTGGCCCGGACCATCAACACACCGCCGCTCGACGTGCCGGCGCTCAGAGAGGAGTGGCGCGCGATTCGGGAAGAGGCACGGCGGCTTGCACCCGAAAAACTCCCGTCGCCCGACGCGCTCCTGGGCTTGTGGAGCGATCTGAAAGCGGAATCGGCCCGACAGGATCGATCGATCTACCAGACGTCGTCGATGCTGGCGATCTCGACGGTGCGCGCGCTCCCGCAGGGTGTACGCTGGCTCGGCGCCTCGGCGATCACCGGAGCCGCGAGAACGGGCCAGGTTCTCGCCGCCGCTCTGCTCGAACAGTATCGGACGACGCTCGGCGAGGTGCGGCAGGTCGGCTACGCGGAGTACGCCACGCGCCAGCTGCGCCCCTACGTCCGCGCGGCGGCATCGCAGTTCGCGCCGGGGAAGTCCACCTTGACAGAGCGTCTCCTCGATCGGCCACGGGAGAGTAATCGTCGTCCTTGGTAATTGGCAGCTGGAGATTGGGAGTTGACGCGTTTCTCGACATCCGGCTATGAGAGATCGTCGATGGCGGAGCGTGGATGGTGGATGGCGGAAGGTGTATAGAGATGACTGACGCAATGCGTACACGACGGATGGCAGGGTTTGGCACGGTGATCTTCAGCACCGTGTTGTGTGTCATGCTGCCTCACGTCCGCCTGCTTTCCGCGCAGAGCCCGGGGGCCGATGCGTCCGGGCGTACCGCCGACGCTGTCGTTCCTGGTGAAGTCGTCATCGAGCCGCCGACGCTCATCAACCTGGGTTTCGAGTGGTTCGTCCAGGGAGACGCCAATCGCGACGCGCGCGTCGAAACCTTCTACAGAAAGGCCGGGTCGAGCGACTGGAAGCCGGCGCTGCCGCTCCTGCGCCTCCACGGCGAGCGGATCTACGCCGAATCGCGAGTGGACGTCATCGCGCCGAACATGTTTGCCGGCAGCATCCTCGACCTCGAACCGGACACCGCGTACGAGGCGCGGCTCGTGATGTCGGATCCGGACGGTGTTCGCGGCCCGGCGGAGCGGATCGTGACGGTTCGCACGCGCGCGGAACCGCGTCCGTACGCAGGCGGCCGCGTGTTTCACGTTTACCCGCACGGCTTCAAGGGACAGAAAGTGGAGCCCTCGTTCGAGGGACTGATGTGCGCCTACAACTACTGGTGCGCCGGCACCGACTGGGCTACGTCGGGGCGGCCGCGTGTGAGGCCGGGAGACACGATTCTCGTTCACGCCGGCACGTACAAGTACAACCGGTACGAGTACACGAACAACGCGAGCGTCAATCGCACCGTTCCACTCGACGGCACCTACTACCTCACGGCAGACGGCACACCGGAGATGCCGATTGCGATCAAGGCTGCCGGCGACGGGGACGTGGTCTTCGACGGAGACGGCGCCTTCGCGCTCTTCGACGTGAAGGCTGCGGACTACACCTACTTCGAGGGGCTCACCTTCAGGAACGCGGAGGTGGCGATCGCCGCCGGCACGCAGTTCATCGCCGGCTCGAAAGGACTGACCGTGAAGAAGAGCCGCTTCGAGAACGTGGGAGCGGGCATCTTCACCAATTACGCCGGCTCGAGCCAGTTCTATATCGCCGATAACACCTTCATCGGCAGGAACGACCCCAGGCACCTGATCGGCTGGGCGGGCGACATGTGGACCAGGTATGCGGGCGTCGAGGGGCAGATCTTTCCGCCGCGCATGGCGTCGTACGTGGCCATCAAGTTGTACGGCCCCGGGCACGTCGTCGCCTACAACTACATCGCCGATTTTCACGACGGCATCAACGTCGAGACCTACGGCAATCCCGACGGATCGTTTGCCTCGGGGCCCGACATCATCGACGGCCCGAAATACCCCACCCGCGAGTACTGGGATCGGCGGCCGGTGGCCATCGACTTCTACAACAACTACATCACCAACTCGCACGACAACCCGATCGAAGCAGACGGCAGCATGCACAACATTCGCGTCATGCGGAACATGTTGATCAATCACGCGTCGCACGCCTTCTGCAACCAGCCGACTCTGGGCGGACCGGTCTACTGGATCCGGAACATCGCCTACAACCTGCCCGCCGGCTCGACGCGCCTGACCAACGGCGCCGCCGGCGTCCTCTTCTACAACAACACGATCCTTTCGGAGACAGCGGTTGCGGCAGCGTCCAACATCCACTGGCGCAACAACCTGATGCTCGGGCAGAACTCCGCGCCGGCGATTCTCAGCGTCAACACGTTTACGAGCTACACCTCGTCGGATTACAACGGCTTCCGCATGAATCCAGGCGCAAAGGCGTCGTTCGAGTGGTCGGCGCCGCCGCCCGGCGCGATCGCGGATTTCACGGGGCCGGGACACGACGCCAAGCTGCAGACGCAGCGCTTCGCGTCGCTGGCCGAGTACGCCTCCGCGACGGGACAGGATCGCCACAGCGTTGCGGTGGATTACGACGTCTTCGTCAACGTGCGGCGTCTCGACGCGCAGGACACGGCATCCGTGCAGAAACTGTACAAAGCCGACGAGTTCGACTTCGGCCTCAGGCCCGGGTCGGCGGCCGTGGACCGCGGCATGCCGCTGCCGAACGTGACGGACGGGTTCGCAGGTTCAGCGCCGGACCTGGGAGCACTCGAAGTGGGACAGACGCCTCCGCACTACGGGCCGCGGCGGTGAACGGCTTTGGGCTCTAGGCTTTCGGCTTTCGGCTCTAGGCTCTAGGCTCTGATCTTAGGCGCTGGGCTCTCTGGGATGTGGGCTTTGCGCTCTGGACCCTTTGACCTTCGACCTTCGACCTTTGACCTTCGACCTTTGACCTTTGACCTCTTTCAGTGCCTCTTCACCGAATACATGATTCCCGTGTACTGCATCTCCTCCCACGTCTGGTCTCCCCATTTCACGTCAATCGTAGGATCCGGGTTCGAACGATTGGCGGCGGAATTGTCGTACCACGCGGTGGACCAAATGCGGGCGCCCTTGGGAATCTGCAGCGGCTCCTGAAAGAGGTAGTACGTCTGCCAGTTGAAGTCGTAGCGCGGAACGGAGAGGATGGTCCTCTTCGAGCCGTCCGGCATCTCGAGCACGTAACTCCAGCGCTTGCCGCGCACGTGCGTGTGCGGAAACAACCCGACGAGCGTGGCGTCCTGTGCGAAGCCGACGTCGGTGCTGACCTCGTAGTTGGTGGCACCGGCGGGGATCGTGAACTGCCCGTTGAGGAACTGCGACACGCGAATCTCCTGCTCGGGAGGCTCCTTCGCGAAGATCAGCCCGACCTTCGTGCGGTCCGTGCCGGCCGTGCCGTTTGCCGTGTAGTGCATCTGCAGGTGGAGCGTTCCTCCAGGCGCCAGGCGAAGCGCCGTTCCTGCAGGGAAGACCTGCGGGTTGGTTCCGGGAGCGTAGGTTGCCAGCAACTGCGGAGGCACGTTCGGCTGTCGCTCTGGACGGTTCCCGGGCGTGCTCTCTGCAATGCGGCTGTCTTGCCGGTTTGGCTGCAGCACGGGCTGCCCGCGCGGCCGGTCCGGCGGCGCCTCGTAGTAGACGAGCACGTGATGCACGAGCGACCGGTTGCCCGGCCGTGCCTCGATCGCCTGCAGCCACTTCTCCTCGGTGATGTTCGTCGGGATGTAGAAGTGCTCGTACTGGATCGTGCCTTTCGCGGGGACGGCGTACTCCTCCTGCATCTCGAAGACGGCATCCGGCTGGCCGATGCGCCAGCCGGCGGCAAACGCGGGAGCAGGGGGCAGGTCCGCCGGATTGCCTTCCGGCGCGCCGGCCGATACCCAGCGATCGATGAGATCCTTCTGCGCCTCGGTCAGGCGTCGTTCGTTGCGAAACGTGCCGTGCGGCGCATCGGCATGCCACGGAGGCATCACACCGCTTGCCACTTGCCGCTCGATGGCCTTCGCCCACGGACGCACTTCGGCGTAGGTGATGAGCGACATCGGCGCAATTTCGCCCGCCCGATGGCATTCCACGCAGTTGGCGTACAGGATCGGCGCAATGTCACGGGTGAACGTTGGCGCGTCCGCTCCGGGCCTCGATGTCTGGGCCAGAGGGGTCATCTGGATTGCGCTCACCACGGCGACGACACTGGAGAAAAGGAGGAGGTAGTACCGCATAATCCCTAATCAGTGCTGATGTGATGACCTTGAGTGAGGTCTCCCGTTGAAAATCTGACGAGTAGCGTGCGTAGCAGGCGGAGGGCATCGGCAGAAGTCTACACTCACACCGCGCATTCGTGCTCGCGCAGGAGCCGCTCCAGCAGCGCCGGCACAACGGTGCGGTCGATGAAGGTCGGCAGATCCTGCAATCCACATCTTCGATCTTTCGCGTCGACTATGTGATGATCCATGGCGGCGGCGCGCGTGTCTGGCGAGGACTACGTGCGTGGAGGCCCCGACGCGCCGTCGCCGCGCTGCGCCATCACGGACACGGCGCGGAACACGGTCGGTACCGCGGTGGCGACCGCCGTGACAACCGTCACTGTCTGATTGAACATCTCGCGCTGGGTCGTGAACAAGAACGCCCCGGCCGACACGGCCGCCAACGCGAACGGCACGCGCAGCCGGTCCCACGCGCTTGGCTCGGCCACGCCTTCGAGCTGCGCGACCTGGCGCACCGCGTCCGGAGACAGGATGAAGTTCTGGAACGTACGATTCATCAATCGCAGGTCCGGATCCTTCATCAGCAACCCGCGCGAAAGCAGACGCCGGACAACACGGCGGCTGGCGGCACTGGTCAGGCCGTACATGGCCACATGTCCCAGGACGACCTTCTCGTCATCTGAACAACTCGACCAGAGTCCCTGGTAGTACGCCGAGGCGCGATCCTCGATCTCATCGAGAATCTGTTCGTTCGTAAGGCCGCCCGAACGGAATGCTTTCGACTGACAGATTTCCTGACAGATACCGCGGATGAACTGGTCGATCTTGCCTTCGGCGTCGAGGATGGTGCTAAAGCCGTCCTGCCGACGGCGGGGCACTCTCTGAGACACCTCCCGCCACCACGATGATCGCGGACTTGTTGGCGCGGTTGTGTCTTCGTCAGTTCCCCGAGCTAGCGCTTCACTCGTTCGGCCTCCCGCATCTCGTGGGTGAGGCGGTTCGACTGTGGCCGGGCTCGACGTTTGCGCGTGATCCACTCTGTCGCCCGTGTCGACGACCACGAACGTTTGTTGGTGTTCCTCTCTGTCGCGCCAATCGACGATCACGAACTTTTTGAATAACCGCGGCCACAACTCCGCCTGGGCTGCATGCTGCTCATGGCGGAGGCTGTCCTGCAAGGTGGCGGGTGGCGTCTGCAACAAAACGACAACCGTGCGAGTCGTGTCGTTCACCAGGTCTTCGAGCAGTTCCAGCTTGCGGCGCGTCAGATCGACGTTCTCGAGGTCCTGATCCAGATCGATGATGACCACCGCATGTCCTGCGTCTTCGCGGCTGATCCGCATCCGGGCCTCTCGCCACGCCGAAGTCGACTCTGTCGCCCGCGCGATGGTTCCGAGCGCCAGCTTCGAGGCATCTTCGAGCTCGGCGGCCAGCCTCGAGGAGTCTTTACACCGGATCAGCACATTTGCTCCGGCCGCCGCAACCAGCTGGGCCGTCGGCCACAGCGGCTTGGAGACTCCCACCAGGTACACGTGACGCAGCGCGAATCGCACGATCGCGTAGGCGACGCCGCCAAGGCACAGCAAAAGCACCGGCGCGACATACGTCATGACCAGCAGCGGCTCTTCATGCCCCGGATCTTCCGGATCTTCTGCGCTCACCGGCCGGCGCCAGAAGGGCACCGGCGCGGGCAACAACGACTGGACGACGATGCCCGTGGAGCGACGTGGCTCGAGCTGAAGCTCCAGACGATCGTCACCGGCGCGGTGGCTCGCCCAGCTTTCGTCCGCGGCATGGTCGTGCAGCAGTTCGCGCATATCGACCGACGATTCTGCGTAGTACGGAAGGTAATCCTCGAGCAGCGACTGCAGCAGGTCGTGGTGTGCGGCGTCCTCACCCATTCCAGTCGTGCTGTCGCTCCGCCTTCCAGGCGTTTGGTCCTGAGAGCGATCTTCCTTCACCACCTTGGTGTCGTAGAAGAACCGGCAATTGCGATCGAGCTCCAAGCCGCGAACGTCACGTCTGTCGTCGAGCGTTGAGCGTCGGGTGGACTCCGAGTTGTGGAGCCTCGATGTCGACCCAGAGCCGCACGTGGCGTCGCCATGGCCCTGTTCCGAACGGAGAGCGAGGGCGCGCGCCAGACCGAGCTGACGATGCTTCACGTACGACTCGATATGCATGTCGTAGGATCGCACCACGAACGCCGCGCCTGGAACGAGGCCACTCAGCACGAGGAACAGTCCGCCCACGACCGAGTATTCCCGTGCTGCGGTGCTCCGGCGCTGCGCCTCCGCGTTGTTCGAGATTCGCGGGCGATGTCGCAACAGCACGAATGCCAGGCCCCACGCTGCTGCCGCAATAGCCATCGATGTCGTCAGCAGGAGGCGGGTATCACCGGTGAACGCCACCGCGGCGAACACGATGAAGAGCAGTAAATAGAGAGCCGAGAGCGCGACGTACCTCCGCCGACGGCAGATATCCGGCCACACCCATGACGGGCCCATCTTGATCGCCGCGACCACAGCCAGAACCCAGGCGACGACATACAGGCTCAGCATCAACAGGCTCACCGCTGTCCACTCGAGGACGAGCCCGCGAGTGGCCTGCTGGTCTGACAAGGCGATCACCGACCAGTCTGGGATCCGGGCCGGCTCCACGTACGCACGGTACGGGTGTCCCCAGTACATCACGCTCAGCGCACCGGAGCTGTGACCAGACACCAGCGCGCGCAGTCGCCGATCCTGGTCTGTTTCGATGAACAGATTCTCTTGGGTGTTCCGCTGCCGATCCGAGTGAAACAGCACGGTGCCGCTGCCGTCGACGACGGCGTACTGGAAGCCAGGCGGTAGAACGGGGTCGATCAGCGCGGACGATGGAAAGGCGAGCGCGACAACCGGGTACGATGGATCGTTGGTCGGCTCCGACAGTACTGCTTGAGGCTGCCCGTCGGTCCAGGACCAGACGGACTCCAGAAAGCATCCCGGGAAAAAGCCGTCTGCGCCGCCACCGGCTGTCCGGTCATTCACAGCACTCTTGGTATCCTTCGCACGAGCACCGTCCGGGCTCGGCAAGCACGCCTCTACATCCCGCCAATAGCGCTTGGTGAGAATCGCGTTGAAATAGGCGCGGCCCTGCACGTTGATCCGGCTGGGCACGAACGAACGCGGCGCGGCCTTGACGCTCTGCCGCCCGTCCTTTCCAACGCGTGCGAAGACTTCGAAGTCCAAATATGACGTGTAGGACGGTTCGACCGAAGGCGGATCCAGTTCAGCGCACTCTGTTTTGGCGGCGCCAACAGGTCCAAGAGCACACGGATAGACTCCCGGGGGGCGGCCGGTGAATCCGCGTTCCAGCTCAGAGATCTGTTGATGCGCGAGTGTGATCTCGCTTTGGACGTGATCGCGGATCTCCTTCGCCAGATGCTCCAGTTGCTCGTCCACGTCGCCCTTCAGCCGCTCGTACACATCCCACGTGATGAGCATGATCGCGCTGAGCGCGAGGCCGACGATGCTGCATGCTGCAAGCTGCACGACGTCCCACATCGTCATCCGCTGCCGCTCGCCGATGAAAAACACCTTGAGGAAGGGCCACGACACCAGTGCCAGCAGCGTGGCGACTACACCGGCGATCACGAGCGTAGGCGAGATGGCGAGCGCCTCCCCATACAGCTGGTCGGCTTCGATCAGTCCGGCGACGAGCAGGCCCGCCCGCGGATCGCCCGGTCCGGCATTCACCGCCGGTGCGCAGCACGGCTGGAGGAACAGCTTGTATTTGACGCCGGCGACGATGGCGTCCTGGACGGATATGGTTCTCGCCAGCTGCTTGAACACCTCGGCATGGCCGATGGTCGCTGGTAGCAGGGCGTCGAGCGGCGTCGACTGCAGTTCCTGCTGGCGCCGGCCGGTCACGAACACCACCCGCCCGTCGGGTGTTGCCAGTGCGAGCGTATCGAAGACGCGCTGGCGCAGCTTGCTGCTGAACGTTGGTTCCAGCAGCGTGGCGAGAGCGACACTGACCGTGAGGACGCGTACCTTTGCCTCTGCGACCTTCCCGTCCGCGACGACATTGAGGCGGAGAAGTGGGAGCCTGCTGTCGACGTCGATCCTCAGCAGCCACGCGACGCCGCTGACCGGGGTTGGTGGCGCCTGGAGAGGCACGAAGTCCGATTCCCGCAGGATTGGCACGGAGCGGCTTGCGTCCTTAAGCCACTCCTGCACACTTGTGTAAGGACGACCCGCCTTGTCGGACACCTTGCCGGGTTCTGCCGCCCGGTACACATCCTCGACGGCGCCTTGGAAAATACGCGCATAGCCATCGAAGAGGTTCTGGGTCTGGGTGGCGAGGCCAGTGAGCAGGCGGAAGTCGCGACTGGTGAGGTACTGCCGCTGTTGCTCGAAGGAACTCCAGTACATCGCGCCCGCGACCACGGCGACAGCCAGCAGCACCAGGATGCCCCCGAATTGGAGCTGACGGAACACACCTGCTGTCAATTTCATAGACTCTGACTCAGGACCGCGTGCCCCATGGCCTTACGAAGTTCCGAACCACAAATCGAGTGCCGACGCTCGTATCACGTCTCCATAAGATGTTTCAACGTGGAAAATTTCCCTCCCTCAGACAAGCGGCAACACCGATCGTCAGTGCGTCGTAAATGATCGTCTGCACGGCAGCCGAGCGCAGCGCCCTCGGTCCGAGCTTCGACGTGCGCAGGCGCGGAGGATGTTGCCTCCCAGGTAGAAGCCAGGGTTATGACGGTTGTTCGACCACTCGATGTAGTCGGCAAACGGGCCGCGGTGCTGCGTGCGCTTCGCCATTGCTTGGCTAGGTTCAGTCAGCCCAGACTGCGCCGGTGGTGCCTGCTGCTCTCAGATGTCACTGATTCATACTCGTAAGGTCAGAACCAGACGGCGCAGTCGGGTGCCTTTCATCGAACCAGTCCTGTTGACAATAACGAGCGCTCGAAGTGTTTCGAACGGTATCGCGTGCGTATGCCGAGAAAGCTACAGGAAGGCCGATCAAGCCGCGCCGCCCTTTTCGGCCGTAGGTCCGCCTTGGCGTCCGCGAACACAATGCCCGGATCGCCGGCGTCGTACTGCCGTGCCGCTCGCTCCTACATCAGTCGCCACCGGCATTGCGAGGCCGAGGCCGTTCGCAACTTGCTGGCGGTTGTGAAAGATGAATTAGTAGTGATGAGATGATTTATAGCCCTTCCTCGGCCCAGGGCCCGGTAATGGCGAACGTGATCCCCGGCGTCTGCACGTTGACGAACAGCCACCGGCCATCGGGGCTGTAGGTGGCGCCGGCGAACTCGCGCTGGCTGAAGTCGCCGGTCAGGCCGTTGCGCGGCGTGTCGATCTTCACGTTGTTTCGCGCGAAGCGGAAGATGCGGCCGTCACGCATCAGCCCGTGGACGCAGGGAGTGAACGTGCCGTCCTCGCAAATCGCGAGGCCGCCGCGCGGGCTGAGCGTGAGATTGTCCGGCATGTTGAGCACCGGAGCGCCCGGCGACTCGAACACCAGGCGCAGCCGATCGCGCCGCGGATCGACCTCCCAGACCTGTCCCATCTTCGCGTCGCCGCCGTCCGTGGCCGTTACGTAGAGTCGTCCGTCGCCGAATGTGGCGCCTTCGAGCCGTGAAAAGATCGCGCCGCCGAGGTCGATGCCTTGCTGCAGGACGCCGAGCCCATACCCGGCCGTCGCGCTGACGTGGGGCCGGTCCGGTTCCGCGATGTCCACCCAGTGAATGCCGTATGCGGCGCCGGCGCGCTGCCCTCGGCTCGTATCGAATGCGCGTTGCCCATCGACCGCCAGCATCTGCAGGCGTCCGCCGTCGGCGAGACGTCCGCGTGTTCTCGGGATATAGCGGTAGAGACCAGCCTGCGCCGTGTCCTGGGTTTCGTACACGATGCCCGTCTGCGGATCGACGGCAATGGCTTCGTGTCTGAAACAGCCCATCGCTTTGATCGGCTTGGCATCGGAAACCCCGTCATGCGGGACTT
>Ga0111538_10014987_pt1 | contig 10203 bp, 9 predicted proteins | sample SoiMethybrSBSTD1_FD_79669 | JGI IMG/M metagenome (GOLD analysis project Ga0111538, IMG submission 79669) | Bulk soil microbial communities from a Populus tree surrounding site in Tennessee, USA - Soil MetaG P. TD hybrid SBSTD1 (version 2)... | ecosystem: Environmental > Terrestrial > Soil > Tree... | reverse complement strand
TGCGCGATGCCGATCACGACCGCCGCCAGCAGCACGGACATCCACATCGCTACTTCACGCCTCCGCCCATGCCGAGCGAGAAGACCTTGTACGCGGCCATCGTGCCCATCGCGATCCAACGCCCTTTGGGCCGGATCGTCAGCGTGCGCCGCTCGTAGTCGATCCAGCCGCCGCGCACGAGATTCGGTAGGCGGCGCGCCATCATGCGGTCGACGCCGCCCTCGCCGGCCTCGTATGACGCGATCAGCCGCTCGCGATGACGGACGGCTGGATCGGTCACCAGATCATGCATGAGGCTGCCGGAGAATCCCCACAGGATGCTGTAGAACGAGTTCCAGATCGTGAAGCACGCCAGAAGCTGCAGCAGCAGCTCCGCCGCCAGCAGGACGGCGTCGTCTACAAGGACGACGGGCCAGAGACGGGTCGACAGCCAGGCCGCGAGCGGGAGCAGAGCGAGCGCGTAGACGAGAAAGAACTTTCGCGGCTCTTTCGGGCGGATCACCCGAACCGTCGTCCAGGCGAGCGCAAAGAACGCGACCGTCCCGCCGGCGGGAATGACGAGGCGGACGAGCGCGGCCATCGGCGTCAACTGTAGTTGTGTTCGCGCATCCAGCGCACGTTGTAACAGCGCGGGTCGTCTTTCAACCGGCCGTCGCGAAACGCGGCGACCATCTCCGCGATCGCCTGCGGGACGCTGCGCGTCGGGGCAAAGCCGGTCGCGAGCAGTCTGTCCGAACTGACGGCATAGGACCGGGGGTCGTTCGACGGCTTGATGTCGATCGTCGCCGGCGCTTCACGTGTCACGGCCCTCGCGATGTCGAGCACCGACAGGTTCTCGAAGCCGGCGTTGAAGACGCCGGCCACCCGCCGTTCGTGCGTGAAGAGGTACAGGTCCACCAGATCGTCGATGTGGATGTTCGGGCGTGTCTGTTCGCCGCCGAGCACCGTAATCGCCCCTCGCGTCAGCGCCTGCATCGTCAGCAGGTTGACGACGACGTCGAGGCGCATGCGCGGCGAGTAGCCGCAGACGGTGGCTGGACGGACGATGGTCGTGACCATGGTGTCGGCGTAGCTCATCACGACGCGCTCGGCCACCATCTTCGTTTTGTTGTACTCGGAGAGCGGCACCAGCTCGAGGTCCTCGGTGACCTTGGGCTCGGTCTTCAAGCCGTACACGCTGGCTGACGAGGCGTAGATGAACTGCTTCACGCCCTGGCGCGCGGCACGATCAATGAGCCGCATGCCCGCCAGCACGTTTACCTCCCACGACGCGTAAGGGTTGAGTTCCACCGACGGATCGTTCGCGATGTTCGCCAGGTGAAAGATCGTGTCGAATGGCGACAGATCCATCGTGTCGATGTGGCGCACATCGAGCGTGTCGACCGTGAGGCGCGGATTCGGCGCCAGCTGATTGCCGAACCACATCGTGTCGATGACCGTGACGTGATGCGGTGTGCGATCGAGGAGCGCTTGCGTGAGCTTCGTGCCGACGTACCCGCAGCCTCCGGTGACGAGAACGTTCACAGGGCCCCATCCCGGTGAAGATGCAGGTACTGATCGAACCAGTAGTGGAGCAGGATCTGGTGCGCCGACTCGGCCCAGCCATACCGCGTGACCGGCACGTAGAAGTTCAAGTCGCCGAGGCCGCGCGACTGGTTGTCGGCCCCTTTGGCCGAGAGCGTCACCGACTCCATGCCGACGCGCCGGGCCGTCTCGAGCGCGCGCACCACATTCGGCGAGTTGCCGGAGCTGCTGATCGTCACGAGCTGGTCGCCACGACGCGCCAGCCGCTCGAGCGGCAGCGCAAACACCTCGGCATAGGCCAGGTCGTTGCCCGTAGCGGTGAGCATTGCAAAGTCGTTGAGGGCCATGGCGCGGAGGTGGCCGTTCTTGCACGCGTCGGCGGCCATGTGACTCGCCATCGCCGCGCTGCCGCCGTTGCCGATGAGGTACAGCTGCGCGTCGCGCTCGTGCAGGTCGCGCGTCATCTGCACCCATCGGCGCACCGCCGTTTCGGTATCGAGCTCCGTGCCGGCGCGATCCGTCACCGTCATGTCGCGCAGGCCGTCAGCGACCGTGCGCACGTACGTTGTCCAGGGTTCCATGGTCAGATGACGATCTTCGCGATCGTGAGGAATTCCTGCTCCGTGATGGGCCGTTCGTTGCAACGCCGCTGCGCCATGGCCGCGGCGCCGATGCTGCCGGCGAGGGCGACCATCCGCGCCGGCAGGCCGAGGCACGCGGCGAGGCTGCTCAGCGCGAAGTGGGCGTCGCCGCAGCCGATCGTGTCCACGACGGTCGTGCTGAGCGACGGCAGCGCAAAGCGGTCCGTCCCCATGCGCACGATCGCGCCGTTACTGCCGTCGGTGACCGACAACTGCTCGGATGCCAGCAGCGCCGCCATCTTGTCCACGAGCGCCGGCAGCTTGTGGCCCTGCTCGTGCAGGCACAGCTCCGCTTCGGTGCGATTCAGGCTGTAGTAGTCCGCGCCGCTGTACTTGTTCGGCAGGTTGTAGCCGTAGTTGCTCGAGTTGACCTGCGCCATGGCCGCGACAAACGCCTTGTGGCCCGTCGCGAGCTGCGCGTTCACGCGCGAGGCGTCGATCAGTCCGTGGCCAAAGTCCGCGAGCAGCACGAGGTCGTAGTCGTCGAAGCGCGGCCACATCCCGGCCGCCACGTCGTGCAGCGCGATCTGTTTGGACTCGAACAGCGGGAAGCCGGTGTCCTGATCCACAAAGCGCGTCTTCACCAGCGGGCTCGCCGCCATCGACTTGACGTGCACGTTCGCCGGCACGTCCGCGGCCGTCAGACCGTTCGTGAAGCAGTCAACGCTCTTCACGAAGCTCGAGAGGTGCAGGGCGATGATGCCCGTGCCGCCGATCTGCCGGACGCGGGCGGTCTCGAGTCCGGCGACGCACCGCGACTTCTGCGAGATGTTCTGAACGGTGACGTCCACCCACTCGTCGATGATCGTCTCGCCGATCAGGCAGACGCGCAGCTTCGAGGTCTCGACCAGGAATCGCTTCACCTCTTCGAGCGTGTAGCCGAACGACGACACGTCGCGGAACATCACGCGATCGTTGCGGAGCAGGGGATTGTCCTGCGAGGCCTCGGGTGAAGACAGCAGGAAGTGCGAGAGCTTCGTGGACGAGAACGTCTCACCGGACGTGAAGTGGATCCGGCCGCCGAAGCGCTCGACGAGCGCCTTCTCGTGCGAGATGTTCGACGTCTTGTCGAGCAGCAGGTTCGCGTACTCCGGCCCCTTCACGTACACGTCCGGGTGCAGGGCGTCGATCGCCATGACGGCCGACGGCTCGTCCACGATCGCGACGTAGTCCACGATCTCGAGCGACGCCACCTGGCGCGCGCGGTAGTCCTCGCGGAACGACACCGACCGCTTCTTGGTGATGTGCTTGTCGGCGGTGATGGTCACCACCAGCACATCGCCGAGCGCGCGTGCGTCCTCGAAGTGCAGCAGGTGGCCCATGTGCACGAGGTCGAACGCGCCGTGGCAGAGCACGATCGTCTTGTTCCGGAGCTCGTTGCGGAGGCGCGGCAAGTCGGACACCGGCACGATCTTCGGGTGGCGGAGGCGGGCCGGCTCGCCGGCCGGCGGGGCGGAGGCCGCCGGCGTACGCGTCTCACTCATGACGCCCCCACTCGAGCGCCACGAGCAGTCGCAGCGTCTTGGCGACGTCGACGAAGTTCTTCATGCGAAACGCCTTGCTCTCGCCCTTCTTGCGCTCGATCAGATCCATCGGGACTTCGAGGTACGTGCGGGTCTTCCGCAGGCCCTTCACCAGCACTTCCGCCTGGAAGCCGTAGCCGCGTGACTCAATGGACAGACTCTTCAAGATGGCCGCTGGGTGGATCTGCAGGCCGTTGTAATACCGCAAATGCCGCCACGTAATCAGATTGACGAGCAGGGTAAACGTCTTCGAGATGACCGTCCGGGTCCACGACCGCGACGACAACATGTCGCGGGTGAAGCCAATAATAACATCGGCCTCACCGGTGCGACGGAAGAACTCCCGGAGCGTCTCCCAGCCCCACGCGTTGTCGCCGTGCACCATCACGATGTAGGCGAGCGCCGCGCTGTCCACGCCCCGGCGATACGACGCGCCAAACCCCAGATTGCGCTCGTTCTGGATCAACCGCACACCCGGAAAGCGCGCCAGATGTTCGCGCACCAGCGACGCCGTGGCGTCGCGGCTGCCGTCGTCGATGACGAGGATCTCGTGCGGGAGCTCGAGCGGCGCGAACGCCGTCGTGACGTTCTCCAGCGTGTCGAGGATGTTCTCGGCCTCGTTGTACGCGGGGATGATCACGGAGAGCGATCGCGGAGCCATCGGGCCGGAGAATTGTGCCACGTCCGCTGCGGCGCTCACGTCGGCCGCGCTCCGGTGGCCGGCGGACGGGCCGGCGCGCGCCCGAAGATGTAGAACAACCCGCCCGGCAGGTTCCCGACGACGCCGAGGGCGACGAAGAGCACCGACAACGCGATCGACAACGCGTCGGGCACGCCGAACCGCCGGAACGCCAGCATGAAGGCCCACTGGCTCGTCCCGATCGCGGCCGGTGCCACCGGCAGCAGCATGACGAGCAGGATGATCGGAATCGCCGCGAGATAGCTGAAGAGCGGCAGCGTGATGCCCAGGCTGCGGCCGAGCATCCACGCCTGGGCCACGCGCAGGATCTGCACGATGACCGACGCCGTCAACACCTGCACGAGCATCGTTCGCTCGCCGCGGTACGCCTGCAGCGCGTCGAGCACACGATCGAGCGGACCATGCCACCGGCCGGGAAGCCGCACCAGGGTGCGGCGAAGCAGGTCGTCAAGACGCGTGCTGAAGACGACCGCGAGCGCGCACGCGCATCCGATCGCCGCCGCGGCGAGCGCGATGTCCACCCAGGTCTCGCGCAGCATGTCGGGCAGGAGCGCGAGACCCAGCACTGCCGTGAGCAGAATGGAGATCACGCCCAGCAGCCGATCGAGCAAGACCGAGGCGAGCGCGCCGGAGCCCGACGTGCCCTCGCGCGCGAGACTCCACGCGCGCACAGCGTCGCTGCCCACCGTCGGCGGCAGGAACGTGCCGACGAACGTGCTGACGAAGAAGATGCGGGCGAGCGTGAAGCCGGACGGGAGCGTGTCGCCAACGGGCCGGAGGAGGGCGATCCATCGGCTGGCCATCAGCGCGCGGTCTGCCACCACGAGCAGGCACGCACCCGCGAGCCACGGCCAGGCGGTCTGGCTGAGCGCCGCCCAAATCGCGGCCGGATCGGAACGCCAGAGGATGAGGGCGGTCAGCGCGACCGCGATGAGCAGTCGAAGGATCGTAGAGAGGCGCACGCAGCGGCCCGGCGCAGGTCAGCGAACCGGATCGGGCAGGGTCTCCCGATGCCGCGAAGGGTCGTTCTTGACCTTGTAGGCGCGTGACAGGAACTTCACGTACGGCACGACCTGCTTCATCGCCCCCACGTTCACCTGACAGGGGCTCAAGCACGTCGGGCACGTGTCGCGCTTCATCGCCTCGCGGTGCGCGAGGTGGGCCTCCTCGTAGTACAGCTCGCTTGCCGGTGTGTCGAGCACATTGCCGAGCTTCTGCGAGTTCTCGCAATAGAACAGATCGCCGTTCGGGTTGAGCAGCAGGCCCTGCCGCTGGAACGGACACGGCATCGTGCGGTGGTAGCCGTTCGCGATCATGTCCGCGTAGTGCAGGTACATGAACGACTGGCCGCTCAGGATCGACTCCTCGGCCACGCGATCGAGGAAGAACTTGCGCATGAAGTCTTCCTCACGCGTCTTGAATCCGACGGTCGCCTCGAGGTCCTTGTTGTGCAGCATGTTGTCGGTGAACCGAAGCATGTTGAACACGACGTCGAGGTTCTTCTCGCGCGCCCACTCGCGAATGCGGGTGGCGTCCTCCAGGTTCTTGGCGAAAATCGTCGAGGCGATGCCGAACTGGAAGTGCGGCGACTTGGCGGCCAATGCCTGCATCGCGTCAATCGTCTGCGACGCTTTCTCGAAGCCGCGCTTCACGTGACGGACCTGCTCGTGCACGTCGCCGATGCCGTCGAGCGAGACGCGCACGCTCAGCAGCAGATCGTGCTTCCCGCAGAACTCGACGATGCGCGTGAGCATCGGAATGGCGCGATTCGGCGTCAGGCCCGTCGTGTTGATGCCGATCTTCCTCATCCGCGGCAAGTGGCGCTGGAACAGCTCCACCATCTCGGGCAAATCGTTGCGCGTCGTCGGCTCGCCGCCCGAGATGTTGAGGTTCTCGACGGCGCCCCAGAACGGATGCCGCATGGCCGGCTCGAGTTGCGCGAGCGTCATGTCGGACTTGCGATCCCCGAACTTCCAGTTGTTGCACATCTCGCAGCGGGCGTCGCACACCCAGGTGCAGTTGTAGATGAGCACCGTGGGTCGGATGGCCTTCAGCTTCGAGACGACGAGGGTATTGGCGAGGTCACGCGGCACCCCGGCAGCTGTCTTGGCGAGGTAGCGCAGCGTGAAGCTGTCCTTGGACATGTGCTGCCCTCCATTCTACACGCTGACCGGCCGGGAACCCCGATTTCGCGCGGTATAATGCGGCGTTTTGCCGCCTGATCGATCCACGTCTCCAGTGATGCTTCGGCTCCTCGCCGGCGCGGCTGCAGGGCTCCTCACCTGGGCGGCGCTCGGAATCGTGCTCGCGCACCTGCCGCAAGCCGCCGCATTCTGGGTCAGCTGGGGCGTCTTCACCTTCGGGCCGGGCGCCATCGTCGGCATCGCGCTCACCCGCGATCTGGATCCAGCGCGGCGCTTCGTGGTGCTGATGGGATTGGGCAGCGCCGTGACGCCGCTGCTGATCGATACGCTCGGTCATCTGCACGCCATTCCTCTGTTCCCGTACATCGCGACCTCGTGCGCGGGCATCGGCGTCGCGGCCTGGCGGGTGGGACGCGTGCCAATTGCTCAGTACGCTTTGCTTCCTCCGGGCGAGCGTCCCACGTTTGGGGTGATGCGACATCTCGTTCGCTCCGAGACCGTCGCCTGCCTGTTGCTGATCGCGCTCGCGGGAACGCTCGGTGCGATCGTGTTCTGGCACCGGCTCGACGTGAGCTCGTCGGGCATTTCGCTGTACGGCGACTACGACTCCGCAGACCTTGGCTACTACGCGTCAGAGGCCTCGGAGGCGTCGCACACGGTCCCGCCGATGGCGGCTTACTACTCGGGGCACAAACTCAACGCCGCGTACTACCCGCACCTGGTGTTGGGCATGGTCCACCGGTTTTCCGGCGTTCCTGTACTCACGATGTACTACCTGCTGGCGTGGCCGACCTTTCTCACGATGGTCGCCCTGACGCTGTACACGCTCGTGCGATCGCTGGCGTCACGGGGCGTGGCACTGCTCGCGGCCGCGCTCGCGATCACCTGCAGCGATTTCTCGTATCTGGCCGCCTGGCTTCTGCCGCACACGAACGTGGACTGGGATTACGTCCTGTGGCCGACGAACTTTCTCTCGCCAACGATGCACGTGCTGCACTTCGCGACGTGGACGCCGTCGCTGCCCGTGTTCTTTACGGCGCTCTTCGCCATCGTCCGCGGCTTCCAGACGCGATCGACGGGATGGCTCGTCGTGAGCGCGCTCGTCATCGGCGTGCTGTTCGAATTCAAGCCGTTCTCGTACATCGTGCTGATGGCGGGCCTCGCTGCCTCGGTCGTGTTCGCCGGCCGCGACTGGGCCGCACGCTGGCGGTACGCGCTGACGATCGTGCTCGGACTCGCGTGCACGATCCCGTCGGTCGTCCGCATCATGCGCCTCGATGCGAGCGATCGGCGATCGCAGCTCTATCTGACGTTCTTCCTGCTGCCGAAGCGCATGTTGATCAAGCTCGACCTCGCCGATGCGTTCACGTCGTTCGCGGCGCGCGTCGCGCCGGCGCCGGCGTTGGCCACGCCGATCCTGATCCTGGCTGCAACGATCCTGTTTCTCGCGGTCGGCGTCGGCATCCGCTGGATCGCCGCGCCCGGCATCTGGCGCGCCGTGCGGCGCGCGGAAGGGCCGGACGGAGCGTCGTGGCGTCTGCTCGGATGGGTCAGCATCGCGGGCCTGGCGATCCCGTGCGTGCTGGCCACCGAACCGTACGTGGACACGCTGCAGTTCTACCTCACGGGCCTCTACATCATGTGGGTCTTCACGGCCGTCGCCATGGTGCGCTTCGCCGCGGCGCATCGCCGCGTCGGGCCTTGGCTCGTCGCGCTGGCGGTGGCCGCCGTGCTGCCGTCGTCGGTCCACTACTGGGCGCGCAAGTGGCACGACGCGGAACGGCCGCCGAAGGCCAGCCTCACGCGCGGCGACCTGCAGATTGCCAGCTACTTTCAGGCCACCGATCCGGAAACCACCGTCATCCTGCACGATAGGCCGCTTGCGCCGTCGCTCATGACCATCGTCGCCAAGCGACGGATCGTCCTCGGCTGGGACGTCCGGTACTCGGCGGTCGGCGGGGAAGGGCGGCTGCGCGACGTGAACGCGTTCTTTGCCTCAGCCGATAGTGCGGACCCCGAGCCGGCGCTCGAGATCCTGCGGCGCTACCACGTCACGCACGTCCTGGTCCGGTCCCCGGAAGACCGCGTGCACCCCGCGGTTCTGGAGCGGCTGCAGTTGGTGATGCGGTATCCCGAGGTCGCGCTCTACCGAGTTCCGTCCCCGGCGAGGCCCTAGCGTCCCCAACAATGGCCGATCCCGGGACGTCCCCACGTCGCCGCCCGAACGACTCGAGTGGTATGGGTGTTGCAGTTTCAGCCCCGTAACCTTCAGGGAGGTACGCATGATCCGCCGACTGGCCCCGGTCGTTCTGGCCGCGTTCGTGACTGTCATCACCCTCGCCGCCCGTACCGAGGTGACGTTCGTGATGAAGAACGGGCAGCGCTTGTCCGGCACGTTCGTGTATCACCACACCGACCACTACAACCTGATCATCAACGGGAAAGAGAACAGCTACCCGTCAGATGACATCGCGATGATTGCGTTCGTGCCCGGCGATCCCAGCGCCGCCGAGATCGACAAGCTGCCCAACGTGAACGATCCGCCCGAACTGGATCGACACACCATGGTGCTGCGCAACGGGACGATGATTCGCGGCAAGATCTACGACTTCGTCGAGGACCGCGTGATCATGGACGTCAAGGCCGGAGACCGGCGGACGTTCAACATGGGCGACATCGCACGCCTCTACATCAGTGCGCCCGGCGCGCGGGGCGTCTTCCACGAGGTTCCGCCCACCGACCCGGCGACGGTCCCCGGCGGCCGCGCCCGCGGGCGCGGCGTCGCACCAGGCACCATCGTCGTTCGCGCGGCTGAGCCGTGGACGCCCACGGGCCTGACGGTGACGCGCGGTCAGCGCCTGAGCTTCGCCACGACCGAGACGATCCGAATCACGCGCGACGTCGAAGCGACGCCTGACGGCACGACGGCCATTACACCAACGCGACGCCTAGCGCTGCCGGTACCGAACATGGGCGTCGGTGGGTTGGTCGCTCGCGTCGGCAATGGCGCGCCGTTCCCGATCGGTTCGAGCCCGCAGATGGTGACGATGCCCGCCACGGGCGAGCTGTTGCTGGGAATCAACGACGACACGTTCGCGGACAACACGGGCGCATTCCACGTCCGCATCCGCTAGCACGCCGTTCGGTTCATGACACGGGCTCACGCGTTCGACGCGTGAGCCCGTGATTTTTTCCGCCACTTTTCTCACACTACGCCGTTTTCCCGCGCGATCCGCGTCGTATAATACGGCGCGCGACGAGTGCTCAGCCTCGTCGGTTCCGCCGTGAACGGCCCCCTGTCAGGCGGCAGCGGCCTCGCGGCAAAACTCCGGCAAGAGAGGATCGAATGGTCAAGACGATTGCGACAGTTGTGTGCGGCATGCTGCTGGTGGGAGCGACCAACGCGTCAGCCCAGGGAATTACGTGGACGGACAAGGCGTTTGTGAACTTCAGCCTCGGTTTTCAGCCGAAGTCGCAGGACGTGAAGACCGATGCGCCGCCGAAGCCCCTCTACGATGAAACGGCGACGACTCATTTCGAACACAAGATCGACGGTGGGGGAATGTGGGACCTGACCGGCGGGTACTTTGTGCGCAAGAACATCGGCGCGGCCGTCAGTTTCTCGGGCCGTTCCAAGGAGTCTGACGCCACCTTCACATCGAGTGTGCCGA
>Ga0111538_10014986_pt1 | contig 10203 bp, 8 predicted proteins | sample SoiMethybrSBSTD1_FD_79669 | JGI IMG/M metagenome (GOLD analysis project Ga0111538, IMG submission 79669) | Bulk soil microbial communities from a Populus tree surrounding site in Tennessee, USA - Soil MetaG P. TD hybrid SBSTD1 (version 2)... | ecosystem: Environmental > Terrestrial > Soil > Tree... | reverse complement strand
GTTGGTGCAGGCGCGTTTGGCGGCTGGAGCGCGCTGCATCTCCTGCGTCAAGGCGCTCGCGTTACGTTGCTGGACGCGTGGGGACCGGGAAACTCGCGGGCCAGTTCTGGTGGCGAGACGCGCGTCATAAGAGCCACCTATGGGCCGGACCGTGTTTACGTCGAAATGGTCGCCAGGGCCCTCCAGCTTTGGCGCGAGAACGAAACGCGCTGGGGGTTGAAGCTCTACCGGAGGACGGGAGCTCTTTGGATGGCGAGCCAGAACGATGCCTATGAGAAGGCATCCGTACCTTTGCTGCGCGAGGCTCGTCTCACAGTTGAAGAATTGAGTCTGGGAGAAGTTCGCAAGCGCTATGCGCAAATCAACTTTGAAGGAGTGGCGTGGGCCATCTACGAACAGGACGCGGGATACCTATTGGCCCGCCGCGCCTGCGAAGCGTTGTTGGAAGGCTTTCTCAAGGAAGGCGGTGAATACCGCCAATTGTCTGCCACGCCGGGAGCCATCAAGGGAAAGGAAATGCAAGGGCTGGTACTATCCGATGGCTCGACGTTTGCAGCCGACTGTTATGTTTTCGCTTGCGGCCCCTGGCTGGGAAGTCTTTTTCCGCAGCTGATTGGCGATCGAGTGAAACCTACTCGACAAGAAATCTTTTTCTTTGGTACGCCGGCTGGCGATCCCAGATTCCTCGAAGAGCAGTTGCCGGTGTGGATCGACAACGGGAAAGAGTTCTTTTATGGCATTCCGGGAAATGAGCGGCGCGGGTTCAAGCTGGCGGACGATGCCCGCGGACCAAGTTTTGATCCAACCCACGGCGATCGAATGCCCACGCTTGAGGGTGTGAAGGCGGCGCGTCGCTATTTAGAGTTTCGCTTCCCATCGTTAAAGGGAGCTCCGTTGCTGGAGGCCAGAGTCTGCCAGTATGAGAACTCTCCTGACCATCGTTTCATCATCGACCAGCATCCGGGCGCGGGAAATTGCTGGATCGTGGGCGGTGGCTCTGGCCACGGTTTCAAGCACGGTCCGGCCGTTGGAGAACGAGCGGCAGCCTTGGTGTTGGGCACGGCTCGAATCGATCCATTCTTCGCCCTCTCCCGACTATCCTGATAGCAAGCTTCGATCCTTCAGGTCGAGGTTTCGATGGCTCCCAACCCCGGTCGATCTTGGGATGAGACTGGAGAACAACATGCGATAGTGACGCTCGAATCCGGTTAGGGCGAGCGATCTACCAAACACAAACTTCGCCTATACTGATTCCCTTTTCGCGGGCTGATCCAGAACCTGGCGCACCTTGCGCAACAACGCTTCCATCGTGAACGGTTTTTGCAGAAACGGAAGCTCCGAGCCCAGGGCACCGCGCTGCGCGATGGCATTTTCGGTATATCCCGACAGATAGAGAACCCTCACCCTGGGCCGCTGTCGTTCTAACGCCTCCGCCACCTGCCGGCCCCCCATTCCCGGCATGACCATATCAGTCACCAGTAGTTGAATTTCACCACGGTGCGCACGTGAGCGGGATAGGGCTTCCTCCCCGTTGCTGGCCTCGATGACCCGATAGCCACTCCGCTGCAGCACCATGCGCGTGAAGCTGCGAACCGCGCTCTCATCCTCCACTACCAGCACGGTCTCGGAACCGTCGGCGAGTTTCTCAGGAGGCTCCAGGGTTGCGTCTGCCTCCCGAGTTTCCTGCAGAGTCGGCAGGTAGATCTTGAAGGTACTGCCTTGCCTTGGCTCGCTGTAAACCCAGATCGATCCGCCGCTTTGGTTGACAATGCCGTAGACCATGGACAATCCAAGGCCCGTGCCTTTGCCAAGATCCTTCGTGGTAAAGAAGGGTTCGAACAGGTGCGCCTGTGTTTCTGAATCCATACCACAGCCGGTATCGCTGACCGCCAGCAAGGTATACGAGCCGGGCACGATGCTCTGGTGCTTACGGGCGTAGTCTTCGTCCAGCACCGCATTGGAGGTTTCTATCGTCAGCTTGCCTCCGTTGGGCATGGCGTCGCGGGCGTTCACCGCCAGGTTGAGAATCACCTGTTCCAGCTGACCTGGATCTGCCTTGACCAATCCGAGGTCTGGTTCAAAATGCGTGTGAAGTTCGATGTCTTCGCCCAGCAGACGGCGCAGCATGTTGTCCATGCCTGCAACGATCGTGTTCAGGTTGATGACACGTGGCTCCAGCACCTGCTTGCGGCTGAAAGCCAGCAGCTGGCGTGTGAGCGTCGCAGCCCGCTCGCCTGCGCGGCGGATCTCGAAAAGATCCGACCGCAGGGGGTCCTCAGCAGGGAGGTCGTCGAGAATCAGATCGCAGTAACCATTAATAGCAGTGAGCAGGTTATTGAAATCATGTGCAATGCCGCCGGCCAGCCGCCCCACCGCCTCCAGTTTTTGAGAATGGCGCAGTTGTCCCTCCAGGGAGCGCAAGTCCGTGATGTCTTGGGTGGTTCCAACCAAGCGCGCTGCTTTGCCGTCGCGACCGGTGATGACTTCGGCGTGCTGTTGAACCAGCCGCTCTTTTCCGTCGGGACGGAGGATGCGATGCTCAACGCTATAGGCTTTGCCGTGTTGCCGGGCTTCACTGGAGGCACGGAGCACCGCCGCGCAGTCCTCCGGATGAACTCTCGCCAGGAAGAACTCCAGCGAGACGACCGGCCTCTCCTCGTCATAGCCGAAAATCCGGTAAGTCTCAGGAGACCACCAGAGCCGCCCGTTCAATAGGTTGTGATCCCAGCTCCCGATGTGAGCGATACTCTGCGCCTTCTCCAGGTTGTCTTCGCTAGCCCTCAATCGCACTTCCGCTTTGTGGCGCTGCCGAATGTTGAATAACAGCACTGAGATCGCAACACTCTGAAGCGCGAGAAATGCAGCACCTGTCCAGATAATGGCAGCGTGCTGCTCGTAAAGAGAAGCTGGCCGGTTCACCATCAGGCTTCCTGGCGGCAGCCGCGACGGGTCGATCTGCCAACGCTGGAGCTGCTTATAGTCAAACTGAAAATGGTTCATGCTTTCACGCACAATGGGCAGCGACCTTGGGGCAGTTCCCTTCAGGATTGCCAAAGCACGGCGCGCCGCCTCCACTCCCTGAAAGTAGCCGTCATTGAGTTTTCCGCCGACGATGCCGTGGCGAAACGTATTGGCATTGACGCCGTACACCGGAAACTGGCAATTCTCTGAAATCAGGCGAGTCACTTGCGAAGCGGTAAACGTCTGGCCAAATCGGTTGCCGAAGAATGCCTCGAGCAACCCAACGCTGTCGGGTGGTATCTGCCTCAGCCGGTTGAGAAGCTCGGACAGCTCCAGGTTCTGAGGATCAAGGAACACAAACTTCCGTTGAGGAAACGCCTGTTCGAGATCTGACCATCTCTTTTGCAAGTCACTGACCACAACCACACGCTGTGCCTGAGGGTGCAGCTTCAGTGCAAGCGCCACGGTTTCCTGGTTGTCTGTGAGTTCGGCGAAGCCTGTGAAAAGCGGCTGCCTGGATAAGTCGTAGCGCTCGATCATGCCCACGCCACAGAAAACCACCGGCGTTTGGGGAAACAGCCTCTGATGATTCTGCAAGAGGAATCCCAGCGCCGTGTCGTCGGATGAAATGATCACCCCAAATTTCAAGTTCTGGAACTTGTGTTCATAGTAGTCGCGCAACCGTTCGAGGTCCGCCGAAGATCCATGGCGCCGCCCGTCCATGAATTCGACATGAGGATCGGCGGCTACACCATTTTCTTGAAACACCGAGCGAATGCCGGCTGCAATGTCTTCAGTCCACTCGTAGCCGAGGTGATGGGAATGGAGAATCAGGACTTGGGGAGGTGGAGGGCTCTGGGCTGCGGCCACGGATGGGATCGCGATTAGCCCCAGGATCAGTAACCGAAAAACCCAACTGCTGCGCTCGTTCTGGATGCCGATTGGGAGCCGAGCCCTGCGGATCAGCGCGGCTTGTGCGATCTCGTGCATTTCAGATCCGGGTTTGTTCGAGCGTGGAAAATTCGTCGAGCCTCACTCAAGTAATCAATGCAGCGTATTGTTGTCAGACAATACAATAATTGGGGGTGTCGCGCATCCTCAGAATGCGGAGGTCGGGACGCGGATGTCCTACGGAACACAGAGGAATTGGGACAGGATATTGGAGGGTCTTAAGCCTTGTATGACAGGTTTGGCGGAATTCGCCAGGAGTTTCGTCTTCGTTGAATCGAGGTCGAAGTCGGCACAGGCTCAATATTCCTTGACACTAATGACTTTGCCGCGAAGGAACGTAACAAAGATAATCTTGTGAGGCCGTTCGCCGTAGATCCAGTCTTCCGTCTCCTCCTCGCCCTTGTGCTCTCTTACTTTGCGAAGCGGCCTGCCCAGAGTCGCCAAGACGAGGTCTTTGTCCATTCCCACCACAGCCTGTTTGTTCTTCACCGCCTCCTGAAACTCGTCGGGAATGGATTCGATGAAAGACTTAGTCGCTGACTTCTTGCTGAAGTCCAAAACGTTCGAGAGAAGGTCCTTCACCTCTTCAGGAGTGAGATTTGGGATTTGCTTGTCAAACTGGATGGAGACATAGGAGCCTTGGGGTGGAGCCTGATCCGTGGGACGTGCTACTGGCGCCATGCCACCACCGCCACCAATCTGAATTCTCTCCAAAAATCTCTTCTTCTTTTTCTTGCCGCCCCCATTCACTTCAAACATCATCTTGTTGCCCGCGAACGTAACATTTGTGACCTGAACATTAATGCCAGGCGCGATGAACTGGCCAGCCGTAATGGAGGACTCCTCGTTCTTCTTCCAGTCAAACTCTCCCTTAGAGTTGATGACAAGGCCGTTCTTGTTGATGGGCAGCGGAACCTTCAGCGCGACGTACTCGCTGCCCAGAGTGCGGATGATCTTCATCCGTCCATCTGCGTCCAAAGTCGATGGGGCGTCAGCCCACAGTGAAAGAGCGAAGCAGAGAACGGACAGAAGGAAATTGGCACAAGCTGCGAGACGACAACGGGGAGACATAGGACACATCCACGAAAGTACGACTTTGATTATAGACCCAAAAAAAATGGCTGGCTGAGAAATTGTCGTTGCGGTGAACGCAAGGGAACACGGTGGCAGGCACATCCTGCCGCAAACCTGGTCCCTACTTGTGTTCCGGGATTTAGAGATTCTGGGTTCCCGTTTTCGCGGGAGTGACGGATTTAGCCTTTAGCGCGGTGTTGCATAGTAACCGTTCCGGCTTCGAATACGATCGGCTTTGATACTCTTGCTCGCCAACCGAACCTCAAGCTTTCGGAACTTAGTGCCTTCAACGGTTCCTGTCGGCATGAAGCCGAGCACGTACTTGTTGCGTGCCATCTGATTGATTCTCTGATAGGTCTCAGCAAAGCCACTGTTCTTTGCTGGATAAAAGACAGCGCCGCCCGTCGGATTGGCATACCGAGTCAAGGTGTTGATTCTGCGGTAGAGCAATGAGGCTCCCTGAGCAATTCCGAAGACCGTGATCTCTCTCTGCTGCAGCGCTTCCATCGTTCGATCATAGGAATTGCGATTGCCTGGAGCGTTCTGGCCGTTTGAGATCAGAATGATACTTCCACGGCGATTGCGATCGCGCCCACGTATCGCTTGCGCGGCGGTGAATACAGCATCGTGAATATGCGTGTTGAGTGTTTTTGGAGGCGGGACTTTGCCTTGGCCTGTTTCCAGCGGCTTGCCTCCGACCGTAGTTTCTGATGAGAATTCCCCTCCTACGCCTCCGAAAGGCCCACCGCCAAACCCGGGCGCCGACCCCTTCAGAGTGACCTTATCAAAGGCTTTCAACAATTCGTCTTTGTTTGAGGTGAAGTCTTGTACCTTGTCGGTTGTGTGCTCGAATTGGAAGAGAGCCACTTCATCAAACGGACTGAAGGATTCAATCAGGGAGAGCAGGGTCTCCTTTAGCAGGCTCTGCGTGCCGGCATCGGTCGAGCGATCGATCATGATGACTGCGGAAAGCGGTACCGGATCCGACGAGAAATACGTTATGGTTTGCTGGACGCCTTCCTCGAACAACTGGAAATCTTCCTTCTGCAAACCGGCGATCAGCTTGCCGTCACCATCTTCAACGGTGACCGGAACCAGCACCAACTCAACCGGCACGCGCAGACTGAAGGGCTTCTCCTTCTCCTGGAGATGATTTAATGAGTTGGCAAATAGCGACGCGGCCAATAGAATGGCGCAGGTAGCGGGAAGGATTGATTTCCGATAGCAATTCAGATTCATTCAGAGTTGTCTGGCAAAGAAAGGTTCAGAACGCGACAAGCGCAGTGAGGATCTTTGCATACATCGGAAAAGCATACCACAGGCTCCTGGGGTTCCACAGAATTGCAGTTAGCGCGGAGGCAATTGCTCTTTTGAGAGATGAAGCCCTCTGTTGAGAGGTTGCAATAAAGAGGTTGCGCCCGAAACCACTGCGGTCTTATAACTCAACAACGAAATAGGACATGGAACCAATGCAGAAGACGATCCTTATCGTGGATTTTGAACAGGAATCCCTTGAAGAGCTGCAGCAGGTTCTGCAGAGTGAGAAGTTCCTGGTTCTGACGGCTGTGGACGGACAAGAGGCGCTGTCTGTGTTTGCAGCGGCAAAGCCCGACTTGGTCCTTACCGAAGCACTGCTGCCCAAGCTTAATGGCTTTGAACTGTGCAAGAAGATCACGAAGGGCGAACTACGGGATGTTCGGCCAGTCATCATGTACTCGGCCATTTACAAGGGCGAAAAGTACCAGAAAGAAGCTGTATCCGGCTGCGGAGCCGCGGAATTTCTCGATAAGCCGATTCCCAAATGGCTCTTGTTGAAGGCCGTGCGATCTGCTCTAAGCGAACCAACACCGAAAAAGGCGGCAGTCGAGGACCTAGCCAGGGAAGTTGAGGTCGTTCCGCTTCCTGGGATAGATTCGGTGAAACCAGTACACGATTGGGGAGATCCCCTTGAAATCGATACCTTGTTTGACGTCCCCGCATCGACTCCTGTGCCCGAACCCGCCATCTCGAACACCGCAGCCACTGTTGTCCTGGAGGCCCCAGTAGTTGAGACCAAAACGGCCTTGATGCCTTCAATCGACAGCAAGGAAATTGATGACGCGTTGGATGCAGTTCGCGTGGACCTGCCTGTGGACCTGCATCAGGAGGCTCAGCAGCGAGATGAAATGTTGGCACACCAATTCGAGCAAGAACTGGGGCTATCTGGACAGAGCATCCTGGAGTTCGAAGCTTCGATCGCAAACCCAGCGCAAATGACTCCACCAGAAGTCGGGAACGGCGAGCTTGAGTTGGACGACGTGCAACCGCACATCGGAGTGAAACCCCCAGTTGCTGCGGCACCCATCGAAACCGGGGCACCGGACTTTGCGATCAAGCCATCTTCTTCGAAGAGCTGGTTGCCGATCCTGATCCTGGTTCTGCTGGCAGTGCTGGCAGGAGTGTACTTCTGGTTTTGGGGTTAGAAGCGGCCGATAGCTGGAGTCGGCCTTAGGGCTCGTTAGCTCGGGGCTGCGTAGTAACCCTTTCGGTGGAACGTCTTTGCGTCTTTGCGGATTGTGTTGATTTTGATGCTCCGGAAACTGCCGTCCCGCTGTTTGTTGCTGGAACGATAAGCCAGCGAGTACTGATTTCTGAGTTCGGTGCTGATGTCTTGGAAGTTAATCGCCATCTCGTCGATCTTGGCAGGGAAGAAGGCTCTCCCGCCTGTTTCTTCGGCCAGCCGCTTCAAGACTTTGTCGTTCTTGGGTGCTGACATCCCAAAGAAACCACTGGTGTTTGTGCTGATGGCGTAAATCGCCACTTCCGCCCGCTGCGCCGCTTCGATTGTTGAGCCCAGCATTTCAAAACTCATATTATCATCGCCATCGCTAATCAAAACCAACACCCTGCGCATCCCCGTCTGCTTCCTCAGATGCTCCTGACAAGCGAGCTGAACCGCGTCGAACATTTTGGTCCCGCCGCCAGTCTTAAGTCGGCGAACGGCCTTGGTTAGCAGGTCTGCGTCGTCTGTAAACGGCTGCAGGATGTCGACGGTTGAATCGAAGCTCATCAACATCGCTTTGTCCTGCCGGCGCCGCACCGTTGTGTGGAAGAAGTCGATGGCTGCCTCTTGCTCTACCTTGAACTGGGCTCGAATACTATTGCTGGTGTCGATGAGCACAGCCAGTGCAACAGGGCCGCCGGCCTCGTGAGTGAAGTTCGTAATTTTCTGAGTGGCGTCGTTCTCCACAACGGAAATCTCATTCTGATTGAGGTCCGGGATGGCTTTTCCCTTCTTGTCGAGAACTGAAAAGACCACATTGACGAGGTCAACATCGACGACCAACTCTTTGTTTGATGTTGGCACAGTCGCTTCAGTAGGAGGGGTGGTGGGTGTCTGTGCCCAAGTTGGATCCACCGGTTGCCAGCTTACTGCCAACACCAAAACGACAAGGACGTTTCCTAATTTCATGTCTTGGAGAGTTCCGTAGAACGGTAGAGTTCTTGAACTACCGCAAAATTATAGGGTGCGTGCCCGAATAGGTCAACCGGCCTCAATCGGATCGGGAAAGGCAATCTCCCCCATGCTTCGCCTTCACGCCGCTCCAACGTTGCTGGCGTCATAGACAACTTGTCCCTCCTTGATGGTTTGCTGCAACCTAAGGGTTCCAGACTCCTCGTTCCAATCGAAAACGATCAAATTGGCATCGCGACCGGGCTCCACAGTGCCAATCCGATTGGACAGGCCCATCAAACTGGCAGGATTGGCTGACGCCATCGTAATGGCTTCCGAAAGTGAGACGCCTGCGAAGCGAATGACATTCTCCACTCCGCGTAGGAGATCGATCGCAGATCCAGCTAGAATACCGCTGCCGGCGCCGTCGGCTCGCTCGGCCCGATAGTTGGGTTGTACGACAATGTCAACGGCACCCAGCCTGTAGCGCCCTGGCGGCATTCCGGCCGCAGAGATGGCGTCGCTCGTGAGAATAGAGCGCTGCCCCCCTTTGGCGCGAACCATGCACTTCACTACCGAAGGCGGCAGGTGATGGCCATCCACGATGAAACTGGCCCACAAGTCGTCGGCCGCCAGTTGCTCCCAGACGTAGTTGTGGTGTCGAGGCATTTGCAGATGCGAACCATTGCCCAGGTGGGTGCACATTCTGGCCCCGGCCTGAACGGCCTGGCGAATGGTCTCGGGGCTCGCGGCTGTGTGTCCAATGGCCACAACAATCCCTACCGCCACCAGCTTTTCGATCACCCTTAGCACACCCGGGACTTCCGGTGCCAGGGTCACCATGTGGATGCGGCCACCGGCTGAATCCTGCAGGCGGAGGAACTCGTCCCAGCTCGCGTCGCGAGCGTGTGCCAGCGGGTGGGCGCCACGAGGCCCATCCTCGTGGGAAATCCATGGGCCCTCCAGGTGAATCGCGGGGATGCAAGAGCCAACGGTGGGCTCCTGGCAAACACGATCGAGAGCACCAAGGCAAGCTGCCAGATGCTCGAACGAGTGGGTGATGACGGTTGGACAAAACAACACAACGCCCTTTTCCCGGAGTTTTTGGATGGCATGCCAGACGGCATCAGATGAGAGTCCCGGCGAGTTGAAATCGACTCCGGCAAACCCATTCACCTGCACGTCGAAGAACGCAGGGCCAATTAAGCAGTGGGTTTGCCCGACAGCGTTGGTCAATTGCGACCGAGCCGATTCAACACTATGAATCGCAGGTCCAGCAACGGTAATTTCGCTCAGTTCACCTTTTCCGACTAGCTTTCCAAGAATTCTTCGCGACACGCCTACCTCTTTCTTTGACCTCAGTCCGGGCAATAACTCCAGCAGGAAGCGGAGACGGTGCGACTCGAACGAGACGACACCACTGGGGGAAGATTACAAACACTTATTGAATTTTGCCAAGAATCTCGGAGTCGTCTCGCAGCGATCAAACCCACGGAACGGGCTCTATGAAGCCTACTTTGTGTTTGAACCGCAGGGAAACCACTTGCGCTTTGGGCTTGCCTAAATACCCCTTGACGAAGTCGAGCTATTCAAGTACGTTTTGTGCGCAAATTGTAGTGTAACTTGTTGTTTCTAAGAATTGTGAATCTTTAGACTTGCCTTTTCAAGATAACCAGATTGGTTTAAAGGCAGGCACTTCTTAGATTTGTTTCGTTCTTTAACAAAAAGCAGGAAAGCTTCTTCAGCCTGCCAGCGCTCCCGGTTCTATGGCTGATGCGTAGACC
>Ga0111538_10014985_pt1 | contig 10203 bp, 9 predicted proteins | sample SoiMethybrSBSTD1_FD_79669 | JGI IMG/M metagenome (GOLD analysis project Ga0111538, IMG submission 79669) | Bulk soil microbial communities from a Populus tree surrounding site in Tennessee, USA - Soil MetaG P. TD hybrid SBSTD1 (version 2)... | ecosystem: Environmental > Terrestrial > Soil > Tree... | reverse complement strand
GCGCCGTTCCGCGTGAGCGAGATGGTCTCGGCGTTGTGGTCCGCGAAGTGGGAAATGGCGCTGCCATTCGTCGTGCTCGCCTCGATGCTGAGCGGCTTCGCGACGACGTCGGAGTCGGCCGCCATCGCCGCCCTCTACGCGTTCATCGTGCAGCGCTTCGTCCACCGCGACCTGCCGACGATGCGCGACGTGGTGCGCGTGGCGGGTGACTGCATCGCGCTCGTCGGCGGCGTGCTGATCATCCTCTCCGTGGCGGTAGGGCTCACGAACTACCTGATCAACGCGCAGGTACCCACGCAGCTCATCGATTGGACGCAGTCGCACATCCAGTCCAAGGCCGCCTTTCTCCTGGCGCTGAACGTGTTCCTGCTCCTCGTCGGGACGGTGATGGACATCTTCTCGGCCATCGTCGTCATCGTTCCGCTCATCGTGCCGCTCGCGCAGGTGTACGAAATCAGCCTCGTGCATCTCGGCGTGATCTTCATCGCGAACCTCGAGCTCGGCTACCTGCACCCGCCGCTCGGCCTGAACCTGCTCCTCGCCTCGTACCGCTTCAAGAAACCGGTGCTCGAAGTCACGTGGGCGACGTTGCCGATGCTGGGGATCCTGGCGATCGGCGTGCTGCTGATCACGTATGTGCCGTGGTTGACCGAGGGGTTGCTAAGGCTCATGGGGCGGATGTGAGAGGTCGGGGAGGTCGGGAGGCTACGGAGGTAACGGAGGTTAGGGAAGATTCGCTTTCTGATTCCAGACGCTGAGAATGCCGTCTCGGAGGTGTTCGACCTGGAAATTGATGAGAAGACCGTGTCGGATTTTCGCAAGGCGCAAGTAGGTCAGGAGCTGGCAACGGTGCACCGGCAGCACGTGCGACACGCATTTCAGCTCCAACAGCAGTTCAGCATTCACAATCAGGTCAGCACGGTAGGCAGGCTTGATCAGTAGACCGTCGTACTCGACCGCCAACGTCACCTGCCGGTCTACGGACAGGCCAGCCTTCGTCAGTTCGTGGGCGAGACAGCGGTGATAGACGGACTCGAACAGGCCTGGTCCGAGGTCCGTATGCACTTTCATTGCGCAGCCGATCACGGCGTGAGATAGCTCGTTGCCTAGGCGCACCTGCCGATCCTTCAATGCAAGACCTCGACCCTCACGGCCCACGGGTTTTCTAGTGTGGGTTTCAGCACCCATCGAAAATCTGCGATAGTCATCGCAACCCCATGGCACTTTCTGCAAGGCCCTACAATTCCGGCATGGCCAGCCTCCGTTGCCTTGCCAGCTTCCGTTGCCTTACCAGCCTCCGTTACCTTGGCGGCCTCCGTTACCTTGCTTTTATCCTCCTGACCTCCCTATGCGTGTCCTGCTCGAAATCTCCCGAGCAGAAGCAGGCCGAGCAGGCGGCCAAGACCGTGCAGGAAGGCGCGAAGAAGGTCGCGGAGGGCGCCGAGAAAGCGGCGCAAAGTTCGGCGCAGGTGACGCAGGGGCTGCAGCAGATGACGCAGGGACTGCAGCAGCTCAGCCAGAGCAAAGTGAAGCCGCTGGACTTCGAAGTGTTGAAAGCGGCACTGCCCGATGTCGCGGGGTGGACGCGCTCGAATGTGAAGGGCGAGCAGGTGTCGATGGGCGTGGCGACGTCGCGCGCCGAGGCACGGTATCACCGCGACGGCAGCGAAGTAGAGCTCGAGGTCGTGGACACGGCGTTCAGTCAGCTGCTGCTCGCGCCGATCTCGATGTTCCTCACCAACGGCTACGACGAGCGATCCGACGAAGGCTTCAAGCGCGCCACGAAAGTTGCCGGCCAGCCGGCGTTCGAAGAGTGGAATCAGCGGTCGGCGCGTGGCGAAGTGACGGCCGTCGTCGCCGGCCGCTTCATCCTGCACGCGCGCGGCCACGACGTGAAGTCCATCGATCCCGTCCGCGCGGTCGTCGAAGCCGTCAATCTCAAGGCGCTCCGGTAGCGCGTCACCGCGAGTGCCTCGGCGTGCCCGCTAGATCTTGAACCCGTCCTTCAGCGGATCGTCGCCGTCGACGATGAACATGTGCTCGCCGGTGATCCAGGCGGATCCGGATAGTTCGGGGACGATCGCGGCAAGGCTGCCCACTTCCGTGCGCTCGACCACGCGCGCGGAGAACATCGTGCCGATGAGACTCTCGTGCACGAATGGCCGCGCCGGATCGGCGAGGCCCATCGCGTCGAGCACCGCGAGCACGGCACATGTCCCGGTGCCGCACGGCGATCGATCGACCTCGCGGTCCGCGAAGATGGTCACGTTGCGCAGGTCCGCGGGCGCTGTCGCGGGCGGGCCCGTGAAGATCGTGCCGTACACGCCGGTGAGGCCCGACTCGGTCGGGTGCGTGACCGTCATCACGGTCTCGACGGCGCGCGCGATCGCCATGCCGGCGGCGCGCAGCTCGTGCAGCTTCTGGGGCACCACGGGGAGGCCGGCCGCTTCGGCATCGACGATCGCGTAGAACGCGCCGCCGAATGCCACGTCCACCGCCAGCGTGCGCCCCGCAAATGGGATTTGCACGCCGGCGGCCAGGACAAACGACGGCACGTTGACGAACGACACGCTGCGCACGCGGGGGCGTCCGGCGCGTAGATCGACATCGGCCGTCGCGCGAATCTGCCCGGCCGGCGCGTCGAGGGTGACCGTCACCTTCGACTCGAGCGGTCCGCGCGTGGACGGAAGCAGGCCACGTTCGATCGCGATCGTCACCACGGCGATGATGCCGTGGCCGCACATCGTGCTGAATCCGTCGTTGTGCATGAAGAGCACGCCGGCGTCTGAATCCTGGCGTTCCGGCTCGGTGAGGAGGGCGCCGTACATGTCGGCATGTCCGCGCGGCTCGAACATCACCGCCGTGCGGAGCCGGTCCTGGTGCCGCTCGGCCCAGGCGCGACGCTCCAGCATCGTGCGGCCGCGCGGCGCCGGCCATCCGTCGACCACCAGGCGCAAGGGCTCGCCGGCGGCGTGAGCGTCGATGGTCCGCACCGCTCTAAGATACTGTGCCATCCATGCCTTTGCTGCTGACCGAAACCGACGTCCGCCGGGTGCTGCCGATGGCGGATCTGATCGATGCCATGGCCGCTGCGCTTGCGGAGTACTCGGGCGGCCGCGTCGTACAACCCGTGCGATCGGTGCTGTCCATCGGCGCCGAACGCAACGTGCTCGCGGTGATGCCGGCCGCGCTCGACGATCCCCCGGCGGCCGGGGCCAAGCTCGTCACCGTGTACCACCGCAATCACGTGCGCGGGCTGCCCTCGCACTTCGCGACCATCGTGTTGACCGACTACGAGACCGGCGCGCTGACCGCCGTGGTCGACGGGCGCTACATCACCGAGGCGCGAACGGCCGCGGTGTCCGCCGTGTCCGTGCGGCTGCTGGCGCGGCCGGACGCGCGGGTGCTCGCGCTGATTGGCAGCGGCGTGCAGGCGCAGAGCCACCTCAACGCGATCACGCGCGTCCGCAAGCTGCACGAGGTGCGCGTGTGGAGCCCAACAGCGGCGCATCGGCGCGCATTCGTCGCCGACGCCAGGAATCGCGAGCGCGCGGGACGTGCCCGTCTCGTCGAATGCGAATCGGCATCGGCGGCCGTTCGCGGCGCCGATCTCATCGTGCTTGCGACGTCCGCGCGCACCCCCGTCATCGACGACGCAGACGTGGACGACGGCGCGCACATTGCCGCCGTGGGCGCGTGCCGCCCCGCTGAGCGCGAAATGCCCACGGCGCTCGTCAAACGCGCGCGCCTGTTCGTCGATTCGCGCGCCGGCGCGTTCAGCGAGTCGGGCGACGTGCTGCTGCCGATGGCCGAGGGGGGGTTCGGGCCCGATCACATCGCGGCGGAACTGGGCGAAGTGGCGGCCAGCCGGGCGACTGGACGTACGGGCCCGGGCGAGGTCACCATATTCAAGTCGTTGGGGATGGCCGTCGAAGACGTCGTCGCGGCGCGGCTCGCGGTGGAGCGCGCGCGCGCGGCGGGTCTCGGCCAGTCGTTCGACCTTGCATGACGCGCGCTGCCGCCTGCCGCATCGGCTCGTCGATCGTCGCGCTGGCCCTGTGGCTGGGTGTCTCAACACGCGCCGCGCCTCCGCAGGCCGAAGCGGACCGGCTGATCGCCGCGTCGTTCGACGCCGCGTACAACCTCGATCACGAACAGGGGATGACGCTGGTGCGCAAAGCAGTGGCGGTGGCGCCCGACGAATCGCGGACACATCGCGCGCTGGCGTCGCTGCTGTGGCTCGACATCCTGTTTCAGCGAGGCGCCGTCACCGTCGATCACTTCCTCGGCGGCGTGACGAAATCGCAGCTGAACCTGCCGAAGCCGTTGCCCGCGCTCGACGCGGAGTTTCATCAGGCGCTCGACAAGTCGATTGCACTCGCATCGCGCCGCGTCGCCGCAGAGCCGCGAAACATCGATGCCGAGGACGATCTCGGCACGGCGTACGGGCTTCAGGCGTCGTACAGCGCGTCTGTTGACGGCAGCCTGACCGCGGCCTTCAAGTCGGCGCGGCGCGCCTACGATGCGGAAGAGCACGTGCTCGAGCGCGACCCTTCCCGCGCCGGCGCGGGGCTCGTCGTCGGGACCTATCGCTATGTCGTCGCCGGCATGGCGCTGCCGTCGCGACTGTTCGCCTACATGATGGGGTTCGGCGGCGGCAAAGAGCAGGGCATCGCGCTGCTCGAGGCCGCCGCAAAGAACGCGGAGCGGCGCACAGAGGCGCAGACCGCCCTGGTCCTGATCTACACGCGCGAGGGCCGGCACCTCGACGCGGTGCGCATCCTGCGGGACCTCGAGCGCGAGTACCCGCGCAATCGTCTGTTCGTCCTCGAGGAGGGCGCGTCGTTGATCCGTGCCGGTAAGTTTGCAGATGCCGACGGCGTGCTCACGCGTGGGCTCGCAGCGTTCGATCTCGATCCGCGACGGAAGATTCCGGGCGAGCGCCCGTTGTGGCTCTACAAACGGGGTGTGGCCCGAGTCGCGGCCAACCGGCCGGCTGACGCGCGAGCGGATCTCGATACGGCATTGGCGACGAGCCCCGTTGAGTGGGTGCGCGGGCGGATCCACCTGGAACTCGGCAAGCTGGCCGACCGCGCGGGCCGCCGCGATTCGGCGCTGGCCAGCTACAAGACGGCGCGTGCCATTGCCGAGGCCTCGAACGACCCCTGGTGCGCGGCCGCCGCCGCGCGATATACCCGAACTCCGTTCGGGCCCGTGACGAGCCCGCAGACGCCGCACCCCGAACCGGTCCTTTTCCGTCTAACCCGGTAGATGGCGACGCGCAAAACCTGGATCTGGATCATCGTGGGCGTCGCCGGTGTGTGCCTGCTGGCCCTGATTGCCATTGCCGGCGCAGGCGTGTACTTCGTCGCGCATCACGTCCAGACGCAGGGAACGTCGAGCGTCGAGGCCATGCGGTCGTTCGACGCGGTGCGCGCCATGTTCAAGGAACAGCGTGCGCTGTACGAGATCGACGCGCAGGAACGTCCGCGCGTGGCGCGTTCGACGCAGGAATTGCCCACCTCAAAGGTGAAGCCGCAGGATCTGAAGATTCTGGCGTTCGATCCGGAGAAGCAGCGCCTGGTGAAGGTGTCGCTGCCGTTCTGGCTGCTGCGCCTCGGCAAACAGAAGATCGACGTCATGAACGATGAGCCAGGGTTTGATCTCGAGCGGCTCAACCTCGACGTGGCCGAGCTCGAGCGCATCGGTCCAGCGCTGGTGTTCGACTTCCGCAGTCACGAAGGCGTGCGTGTCCTCTTGTGGACGCAGTAGCGTCCGCGCCGAGCATCTGACCTCGCGTTTTACCGCGTATTTACGGCCTCAATCGAGCCTGATCGATTCCGGCGTACCTCTTGCAGTAGAGGCCGTCAGGAAATGGAGGTCAGTCCATGTCAGGCTCACGTTCTCTCGCTCTGGTGTTCGCGTGCGCGCTGCTCACCCCCGTCGCCGCCGCCGCTGAGCCGCAGTGGGGAATACCGAGGCCGCAAGGGTCGAACGGTACCTACGGCACTCAGACCGCATACAACGAGGGGTACACGCGCGGTGTGCGCGCGGGTGACAACGACGCACGTCGCGGCGATCCGTTTCAGTACGTGGATGAATCCGACTATCGACGCGGCGACGCCGGCTATCAGTCGCAGTACGGCAGCCGCGATCGGTATCGCGACGAGTTCCGGCGCGGGTACGTCACGGGTTATCGCGATGGCTTCGAACGCATCAGCTACGGCGGCTATGGCGGCTACGGCGTCCCCGGCACTCAGACGGGCAACCTGCCACCGTGGTCGAACGGCCGCGGCCGAGCGGTCGGACGCGGTGACCGCAACGATCTCGCGTGGAACAACGGCTTCAACGACGGTTACGAGCAGGGGCTGAACGACGGACGCGATCGGCACCGCAACGACCCGTATGCCGAAAGCCGGTTCCGCGACGGCGACCGCGGGTACAACAGCCGCTACGGCAGCCGTGATGTCTACCGCAACGCGTATCGTGACGCGTTCGTGTCGGGCTACCAACGCGGCTATCAGGAGGGGTGGCGGTACAACCGCCCGTACTAGGGCCGCAAGCGACGACCCTCACGAAGGGCATGAGGAAGCGAAGGACGCGAAGCACTCCCCAGGAAGAACATTCGTGGACTTCGTAGCTTCGTGCTCTTCGCGAGGGTTGTGGCGAGTGGACTAGAGCCCGAAGAATCGCCGCATGCGATCCGCCAGGGACACGCGCGCGTCGGCGCTGGCCGCCGATGCGACCGCGCGTGATTGATCGAGTTCGCGGCGCCGCTCCGCCGCCGCGGCCGCCAGACCGTCGATCACCTCCGGATGGCTGGTGACGTACTCGCGGAAGGCGTCCGCATCGATCTCGATGACCGTGCAGTCGCCGCGCGCGGTGACCGTCGCGGTCCGCGGATCGCCGGTGAGCAGCGACATCTCGCCGAAGTACCCGCCCGTGCCCGTGCGCGCCACCTCATGCTGCGCCGGTCCCAGCGTAATCGCCACCGTGCCGCGGCTGACGATGAACATCGAGCAGCCTGGCTGGCCTTCACGGACGATCGTCTCGCCGTCGCCGAACACGTGCTCGCGCGCGTGAGCCGCCAGCGCGCGGTGCCCTTCGAGGAACAGCGCCTGCAGCACCGGCACGCGCGCGATGATGCGCGTGAGCCGTTCGACGCGCGCCTCGACGGGCTCTTTGATCTCCTGACGCTCGTACTGGATCTGAATCGGCCAGGGAATCTCGATGCCCCGGCGCGTGAACTCGTACCAGATGCCCGTCCGCACCGCGTCCTGCGCCTGCTCGTCGCGGCTGAAATCGTCGATCCAGAACTTCACCCGGTACGTAATCGCCGAGCCGCCAAAATCCTGGAGCAGGATCTCGGGCGCCGGATCCTTGCGGACCGACCGTGTGTCGCGGAGCACGGCTCCGATGGCGGCTCGAACCTCGCTCGGCGGGTGCTGGTAGCCAACGCCGACGTCGATGTAGATGCGCGTCGGCGCTGCCGGCTCGGAGTAGTTGTTGATCGATTCCTTGCCGATGATGTTGTTCGGGACGCTGACCAGATTGCCGGACTTCGTGCGGATCTTCGTCGCGCGCCATGTGACCGCCGTCACGACGCCCTCGTAGCTCCCCACCGTGATCCAGTGACCGACGCGGAACGGCCGCTCGATCTGAATGGAGAGACCGGCGAACAGGTTGCCGAGCGTGTCCTGCAGCGCGAAGCCCAGCACCGCGAGACCGATGGCCGAGCCCGTCAGGAAGCTCGTGTTGTTGAACACGAACATCGACACGCCAATCACGAGCGCGACGATAACCGCGTCCTGGACGATGGCGGGCGTTCGATCGGACAGGCCTTCCTGCCGCCACGGGTTGAGCAAGAGGGAAATCAGCGCGTTGATGATCGCGAACGCGCCGAGCAGTTGCTCGATGGCCGGTCCATGCGCACCCACCACGGACTCCGGCACCGCGCTGATCGCCAGATGCACCGCGACGACCAACAGGCCGAAGAGCGTGCTGACGAGCAGCCGCCGCCGGATGACGTGATTGCGGACGACGGCCGTCAGCGCCAGAAGCGCGACGATGGCGCCGATCGTGACGAACAGGTGCGTGGAGGGATGCAACCTACGCGATGCCCTTCTTGAACTCCGTCACTTCCGCTGCCGTGACCGTCACGGTCACGAGTGTCTTGATCGCGCCGCCCTTGGCATCGCGATCGGGGTTGACGCCGCGTGAACCGGCCGACGACACCGTTTGCGTGCTCGACTTGTCGCGGCCGAGCGCGCCGAGACTGCCGAGGCCGAGTCCACCGCCGGCCGTCGGCGGCGTGGACATATTGCCAGAGGTTGACGATGCCGGGGGTGCGGCCGGTGCTGCCGTCGGTGGCGCCACCTGCGCGACGGCGGTCACCGCGACCGGCTTGAACGTGATGTGCTGCGTGTAGCGCGCCTGCACCAGCGCCGCTGCGGCCAGGTTCTGTCCGGCAATCGTCTTCTTCATCGCGTCGATGCGCGACGTTGTCTCCGGATGCGAGGCGAACAGGCCGCTGCGATCCTTCAGTCCGGCATTGCGCTCGGCGAGGCGGGTGAGAAACGCCGACAGGCCCGACGGCGCCCACCCGGCGGCGTTCGCCAGCTTGACGCCGACCTGATCGGCAGCGGTCTCATCGCCGCGATCGTACTTGTTCTCGAGGATGTTCGAGTACATCGCGTCGCCAACCTGCTTCAAAAAGTCGCTGCGTGCCGCCTTGCCGGCCGCGTTGGTGACGGCGGTCCCGGCCTTGGCCTTCTTGATGGCGTTGATCGTGTGCTTCTCCGTCACGTGCCCGATCTCGTGGCCGAGCACGTCGGCCAGCTCGGCTTCGTTCTGAATCAGCGCGAGCGCGCCGCGCGTGATGTGGATGAACCCGCCCGGCGCGGCAAACGCGTTGACGCCGTCGGTGTCGAGCACGATGAACGTCCACTGCAGGTTCGGCCGGCTGCTCTGCTGCGCGAGCACGCTGCCGACCAGCGTCACGTACTTGTGCACCGCCTTGTCCTGCACCACACCGTACTTGTCGCGCAGCTTGGTGCTGATCTCGCCGCCCAGCTCGTGCTCTTCGGCGTCGGTGAAGTTCCAGTCGTCGTACGCCTTCGCGAGGGAGTCCGCCTTCTTCATCAGACTGCCGAGCTGCGCGTGCGCAGGCGACGCCGCCAGAGTGACGACGAGCATCGCGAAAATGGTCTTTCTCATGACTCGCTCCTTGCTGTCTTCTCAGAACCTATGCGAGGACCTCGTGCACCAGGACCGGCTGTTGCCGGCCTTTCACGGTGACCTCGCCAATCGGGCGCGTTCGCACGTCGATCGTGAGCCGCGCGCGCGTCGCCTCGCTGATGAGGATGTGCGTGCGGTAGTCCTTGTTGAGCGACTCGAGGCGCGATCCCAGATTCACCGCGTCCCCGATAACCGTGTAGCTCATGATCGCGGTCGATCCGATGTTCCCCGCGATCATCTCTCCAGAATTGATGCCGATGCCGATGTCCAGCACGGGCTGGCCCGACGCGCGCCAGCCCTCATTCAGCCGCGCTAATTCGCGGCTCATCTCGAGGGCCGCGGCCACGGCGTGGTCGGCATGGTGAGGATCGTCCAGGGGCGCGCCGAAGAGCCCCATCACCATATCGCCCACGAACTTATCGAGCGTTCCCTGGTGCCGGAACAGCACCTCGACCATGGCCCCGAAGTACTCGTTGAGCTGCCGGACCACCGCCTCGGGGGTGCCGGCCTCGGACGCGGTGGTAAAACCGCGAATATCCGAGAAAAGGACGGTCATGTCGCGCCGCTGGCCGCCCAGCGCCGCGCGTGACGGATCGGCGACGAGCTGGTCAATCACGTCTTTCGAGACATAGCGGCCGAACATCTGCCGCATCTCCCGCTTCGCGCGGCCCTCGACGAGGTACTGCCAGGCGACGCCGCCGAAGAGCGCGACGGCAGCGGCAAACGTCGGCATCACCGCCGCCATCCACACGCCATGTGCAATGCCGTGCGTCACCCACCAGGCGAGGGCGCCCACCACACCAAGCACGATCGCGATGGCCGCAGAGACGGGCATGAGCGCCGCCACCAGACCGCAGAGGACCCCGACACCGATCGTGATCGCAAGATCGGATCGCCGCGAGGCCACGCGCATGACCCGCTCCGAGAGCACGTTGTCGGCGAGCGTGGCATGCAGCTTTCGGGCGG
>Ga0111538_10014983_pt1 | contig 10204 bp, 7 predicted proteins | sample SoiMethybrSBSTD1_FD_79669 | JGI IMG/M metagenome (GOLD analysis project Ga0111538, IMG submission 79669) | Bulk soil microbial communities from a Populus tree surrounding site in Tennessee, USA - Soil MetaG P. TD hybrid SBSTD1 (version 2)... | ecosystem: Environmental > Terrestrial > Soil > Tree... | reverse complement strand
GAATCGAGACGCGGTTGTATCTCGCGGTCCAGCCTCAGATCTATGTGACGAAGTCGGTGAACATTGGGGGGCCGACGTGGGTAAAACGCTTCTGGGACCTTCATGCTGCACATGCCGCGCGCAATCAGGTCCGCATCTTGAGCTCGAACACGGAACCGGCGAAGAATGACGTCGAGTACCTGCCGGCGTGGTTGCGTGATAAGCCGAATTACAACATCTGGCAGAGAAATAATCTGTGGATGCTCTTCAATGCACTCACCGAAGGTTGTGACGAGAAGACGGGCGATCCGAACCTGACGTTGATCGCGTTATGGGACGGAAAGGAAGGGGATGGTCCAGGCGGAACGGGCCACCTCGTCGAGAAAGTGAAAAACCTCGGCGCCCGCTGTGAAATCATCAATACGAACGATCTCTAACTTCGCTCTCAGACCGACTCGAGAATGACGTCGAACACGCCAGTCTCGAAGCTCGCGCCGTTCACTTTGATCTGCTCCACCGCGATCGCGTTCTCAACCCGATACATCGGATCGTTCTTTTTCGGGTCGCCGTGAAAATGGATTTCCGTGATCAGCGGCTTGTAACCCGGACAGACGGCGACGAGATGAAAATGCGCGCAGCGCCAGAATTCCGGCGCACCCGTCGGATTCGGGCGATAGGGAATCGGTCGAATACTCTCCAACTCATAGAGGCCCGTCTCGGATGAGACCAGTCTGCCGCGATTGCGAAAGTCAGTCACGCCGTTTGAGTATTTTTCCTGCATGTCGACGTGCCAGAAGTCGAGCACGGCGCCGGGCAGCGGACGCTTCGTATCGAACGCCCAAACGCGACCGGAAAGAATGAACGTCGTACCTGGTTCGCCGGGAAGACTCAGCTTGCCTCGGAACGGCGCACCCGGCCGGTAGAATGGTCCGTACGGCTGTGGCGTGACCTTGCGCAGTTCGGCCTTCGGCGCGGTCGCTTCCTTTGGCGCCGGCCCCATCTGGATCAACACGCGGTCCGCATTGTCTCTGCTTACTTCCTGCGTCGGTTGAGCATCGGAACGGAGCAGCAGCCCTGAGGCGCCGACAGCAGCCAGACCGATTGCGCCTCGTTGCAAGAATGATCTCCGAGTTGGATCGAACATGCGTGTTTCACCTTTGCGGCAGTGGGTTTCTATTCAATTTGGAAACACCGTTGGTCGGGGTTTTGTGGCCGACGAATCTGGCACTTAGTTCCAGAAGTATTCATTAGACTTACGAAACCCCAGAGTGCCTTCGGTAATCGCGCGTAACAATGCTATCTTGTGGAAACTTCGGACGAAACAATCCACGAGCGCCAGTTTTTTCGCGTTAACTATCGGCGCTCAGATTATGCAAACACCATCCGTGAACGCTAGAAAATCTAAGGGTAAACAATGCATCGGAACCGGTCTCGGAAGTGGATACTTCCGTTATTGATCTCTTTTGCTGCGCTTCTTACGGCCACACCAGCCGGCGCCCAGCAGGCCTGCTTCACCGCGGCCGACCGCGCGCGCGCCGAACAAACAGCCAAAGTCTGGCGAACGCCCGACCCCGGTTACGATCCCGTGCTCGGCTACAATCCCGCGCGGGGACCGCGTCGCGGCGCACCGCCTGTTGATGCCAAGGGACGCGCCAAAGCATTCAACTGTGTTGCGAACAAAGACGAGAACCCCGGCGCCGGCACGACGCCCAAGTTTCACTGCTCGGTCGCGGGCGTCACCGATGACGACGGGAGCCTGATCCGCTACAAGATCAAACCGCACTTCAAAGGACAGTCGCCCGACAAACGAAACGGCGAGATCTACGGCGAGTTTCTGTCGTCGCGTTTTTCGCAAGCGCTCGGCTTCTTCGCCGACGACGAGTGGGTCGCTGACGTCAACTGCCCCGACTGCGAGAAGAGCCTGACGCGGAGTTTTCAGGGCGCGAGTTTCTCCGGATCTCAACCCGCCGCCGGCATCGAGCTGCCGCTGGCGAGGGGCCTCGACGTCAATTGCAATGACAAAGACTCCGCCCCACTCGGAGAAACGCTCACGAAACTTCTTCAAAGCGGCGCTCCACGCGCGGAGATCGATGCGTTCAAACTGTGGCTGGCGTTCATCGATCATGGCGACACGAAAACCGACAATCACAAGTTCGCCTGTCTGATGTCGAAGAAGAACGGGGACAACGCCCGAACCTGCGAAGAGCCGGTGTTCTACGTCGGCGATATGGGATCGACTTTCGGTTATTCGCGCTCGAGCGAAAACAAAGCAAAGCTCGACGTTTGGAAGAAGAAGGATCCGATTGAAGTGAATGGCGGACGTTGTGCGACGACCGCGGAGAGCGTCGGCGACGCCAGCATCAGCGAAGCCGGACGCAAACTACTCGCGGACCAACTGCAGCGTTTGCTCGACGCCGAGAAACGCGATCGCACGATCACAAAGGTGTTCGAAGCTTCCCGAAACTCGGAGCGCGATCAACCAGCGCCACAGTGGACCGCGGAATTCGAACGCAAGGCGCGCATGATCATCGACGCGCGCTGCTCAAACTAGTCTTCATCAAAAACTATGACCTCTCAGGGAAACGAACTACCGCAATCTGAATCACCGGCGCAAACAAAGTCGAAACCAAAACGTTTTCTGGCCTGGTCGGTCCTCAATCGCGACCTTTGCCAGTTGGAGTTTTTCCGTCGCGTGCTCGAAGAGGCGTTGGACAACACGACACCGGTCCTCGAGAAGCTGAAGTTTCTGTCGGTGTTTTCTTCAAACCTCGACGAATTCTTCATGGTCCGTGTTTCCGGTCTCAAGGAGATGCTGGGTATCGAAGAGATTGGACCAATGCCGGGAGAACTCACCCCGCACGAACAGCTCCGAGTGATTCGCAAACGAGTGGTCACGCTGGTCGAGGAACACACGAATTGTCTGCGCGAAGAAGTATTGCCTGAACTGCAATCGCAGGGCGTCGTCATCGCGCGCTATTCGTCGCTGTCGCAGAGCGAGAAGAAGAGCCTGGCCGAGTACTTCATGAAGAACATCTTCCTGGTACTCACGCCGCAGGCAGTCGATCCGGCGCGTCCGTTTCCTTACATCTCGAACCTGAGTCTGAACATCGGTCTGACGGTCCAAAGCAATCCGGAAGACACGCTGGCGGGATCACCGCTCGGGGATGAGGTCCGCTTTGTGCGAATCAAAGTTCCGCCGGTCGTGCCACGATTGATCCCGGTCAGTGAAGGGAAGTTGAAGTTTGCGCTCATAGAAGAGGTGATCGAAGCGAACATCCACCGGTTGTTTCCAAACATGCACCTCAGCAAGGGGCATCTCTTCCGCGTGACGCGCGACGCCGACGTCGAGATCCGCGACGACAAAGCCGCCGATCTGCTGAAGCTGATCAAAGAGTCGTTGCGTGAACGACGTTTTGGTTTGCCGGTGCGGTTGGAAGTTTCGTCGACGATGCCGACTGAGATGGTTGACTATCTCATGCAGTCGCTCAAGATCGAGTCTGACGACGTTTACAAGATCAACAGTCTGCTCGACGTGCCTGACTTGATGGAGCTTTATAACCTTGACCTGCCGGAGTTGAAAGACAAGCCGCTGAGGGCGGTCGTGCCTGTTCCGCTGCGTAACAAAGAGTCGCTGTTCGACGCGATCAAGAAACAGGACGTACTGCTGCACCATCCTTACTCTGCGTTTGGGACCGTGGTCGATTTTATTCAAGCGGCGGCGGACGATCCGCAAGTCGTGGGAATCAAGATGTGTCTCTACCGCACGGGGAAGAACTCACCGATTCCGCAGGCGTTGATGGCGGCGAGTGAACGCGGCAAGCAGGTCACGGCGGTAGTGGAGATCAAAGCAAGATTCGACGAAGAGAACAACATCGAATGGGCCGCGCGTCTCGCTGAATCCGGCGTGCACGTGGTCTATGGAGTGGTGGGCCTGAAGACGCACAGCAAAGTGGCGCTCGTGGTCAGACGCGAGGAGGATGGTCTTAAAACTTACACGCATATCGCCACGGGAAATTACAACCCGACGACTTCGAAGGTCTACACGGACTTGGGATTGCTGACGAGCGATTCGATCATTGGAGACGATGCGAGCGACCTGTTCAACTTTCTCACTGGCTTCTCGATCCAAAAGGAATATAGCCGGTTGATGGTTGCACCGTTGAATCTCCGCAAGCGAATGATGGGGTTGATCAAGCGCGAAACAGCGCATGCGCAGGCCGCACGGGCAGCGCACATCATCGCCAAGATCAATCGTCTGACTGATCTTCAGGTGATTGAAGCACTGTACGAGGCCTCGCAAGCGGGTGTGAAGATTGATCTGATCGTGCGCGGCGCGTGCATGATCCGGCCGGGGGAGCCGGGCCTGTCGCAAACTGTTCACGTCAGAAGCGTAGTCGGGCGTTTCCTCGAACACAGTCGCATCTTTTATTTCGCGAATGGTGGCGAGGAAGAGGTCTACATCGGATCGGCTGATTGGATGGCGCGCAATCTCGATCGACGCGTGGAGGTGGTTGTGCCCGTGCTCGATGCGAAGTCGAAGAAGTACCTGAAAGAGACGGTGCTCGCCGCTTACCTGCGCGACAACGTGAAAGCGCGTGTGATGCGATCCGACGGAACTTACGAAATGCCCGAGATGGCGCCGGGAGAAGAGTCGTTCAACAGCCAGTTGTTCTTCGAAGGCAAGAACAGTGCACCGGCGGTGGGCAGCGTTCATCCGTTAAAGCGAAACCGGTTATGGTCCAAACAATGACCGGCGAGGTAGTGATGAGGCCTGCGGGGGCGTGGCCCCCTTCCCAACTTGTTCTCGGTTATCAAGCGTGACTAAAGCTAGAACAAGTCAGGAAGGGGGCCACGCCCCCGCCTTCTCGGAGTTTGTAGTTGGAGCTTAGAAAGGTAAATGAAACATGAAGCGTGTGACCCTCGGGGTGTTGGGGATGTTTGTGCTCCTGCTGCTGGGGAGTGGATTGCTGGCTTACTATTTTCACGTTCCTGCCGAACCGGCAGCGACCAGTAAGGCGGCGCCTGCGGAGTTGCCGGCGGCGACGCCAACTCCGACGCCTCGTGACGAAATACCTCTCGTAGGCGAACTCTTTGGCAGAGACAACGCCGGCCTCGCGCCCGCGACATTCACGACCTGGGAATCATTAGCCGCGAGGATCGCGCTGCGCTTCTCGCTGGCCGCGTTTCTTGCCGCGCTACTCGCATTTCGTCCGCGACGCGGTTCTCCAATCTTTCGCCGCAATCCGTACGTGGCCCAAACGCAGATCCTGATGGCAGTGGTTGCTGGCGCGATGATGATGGTCGTTGGCGACAGCGCCGCGCGAGCGTTTGGTATCTTTGCCGCCGCCTCGCTCGTGCGCTTCCGCACGAACATTCGCGATCCGAAAGAGACGACGGTGTTGCTGGTTTGTCTCGGCGTTGGTCTGGCGTCCGGCGTCGGCCGTTGGGACATGGCGATCATCCTGACGCTCTTCGTGTTGCTTTCTTTGTCGCTTCTCGAATACTTCGAACAGTTTCAAGTGTTTCGTTCGATGGAAATTTCAGTGGCGACGCGCGACGTCGACAAGACGAACGACATGTTGAAGAAGCTGTTCATTAGTCATGGCTTCGACTTTGAATTGCTCGAACTCAATCGGCAGGATCCTGATGAACCGATCGGCAGGATCGTCTATCTCGTAAACCTTGATCCGATTGTGCGCACGGCGAAGTTGAGTGAAGACATTCTTTCGTCGGATGCGGACAATGTCGACAGCGTCGAGTGGAAGCAGAAGGAGAGCAAGACGTACATCTATCGTTAGTTCTGTTCCTCTTTTGATCCGTGTTCCTACTGGCCTTGGAAAATGCGTTTTTCCGGGTTTCAATAGGAGCACGGATTTTAGGTTAGGGGGGTCTGGATGGAGAACCGCACGATCGTAGTTGGAGACATTCACGGTTGTTACGATGAACTGATGGAGCTGATGCAGAAGGTCGATCTTGGCGAGCGCGACCGTGTTATTTCCGTGGGAGACTTGATAACGAAAGGCCCGAAGAACCGAGAAGTCCTCGAACTATTCATGACCGACCCGCGCTTCACAACCGTGATCGGTAATCACGATTTGCAGCTACGGCGAAAGTGGAATGGCGAGGACGTCGAGTTGAAACCCGCGCAGCGCGAGGCGCATAAAGAGTTAAAAAGTGAGAAAGATCATTATGCGAGTTTCTTGAATCGGTTGCCGTTTACGATCGATCTCGGGACGCATCTGGTGGTCCATGCAGGGCTGCGGCCGAACGTGGAGCTTCATTCGCAGACGACGGGCGACCTGACGCGTCTGCGAACGCTTGGGCCAGATCGTGAGAGTGAAGAGGGAACGCCGTGGTATCACGTCTACTTCGGCGAGAAGACAGTCCTCTTCGGTCACTGGCCCGCGCCGGAACCGCGCCGTGGCAAGAAAGCCATCGGCCTCGACACCGGTTGCGTCTACGGCTACAACCTCACCGCTTACATCATCGACACGGAAGAGTTTGTGACCGTCCGCGCGAAGCGTGCGTACGACCCGAGCTGAGATTGATCCGCATCATCAGCGTCCGCGGCCATCCAGTCGCCGTCGCTGAAGGACCAAATGCAGCGGCTCAATGCAGTGCTCGCAATTGTTGTAACCCGCCGCATTTGCAGCCGACTGCGATTGAAAAGGCTCCGCATTCCCAGCACCAATGACCTCATCAATGCGGCATTCCGCCGTCTCCGGATCAAGATCGTGAACTACCTTACGCGCCGTAGTCGCATTCGCCAAATACTGCTCGCCATTCATCCTTCCCGTAAATCTTCTCATACGAACTCGCCCACGGGACTTGCGCCCGCTTCCTTTCACCTATATATGACGAAAAGCGAGTTTCGTTACGGAGAAGTTTGCTTTGAGCGTTTTGACTATTGCGGATCGGTCGATGAGCTGCCCGTTGTGCATGACGTTCCAGATGCGTCTGGTGTTTCGAATATCTGAAAGAGGATTGGCTTCCAGGAACACGAGGTCGGCCCACTTGCCCATTTCTATCGTGCCGAGTTCTTTGTGGGCGCCGAGTATCTGCGCAGCGCCGCCGGTGGCGGCATGAATCGCCTCCATCGGAGTTAAACCCGCCGCGACCAATTGCTCCAGTTCCATGTGTACGCCGGTGGGAATCTGCCAAATGTCAGTGCCCGTTCCGATGGTCACGCCGGCGCGCGACAATTTGAGAGTTGTCTCACGCGCCTGCGCGGCCATTTGAATCCACTCCTTGCGAGCTGCTGCCTTCAGATTGATCATCCAGTCGAAGTTGTCGCGCGCCGGCACGAACGGCTTGAGCTCGGCGTCGTCGTCGAGCAGGGCAGGCCGTTCGTTCATTCGGATCGCAAAATCGAGATATGTAATTGTCGGAACGACGCCGATACCAGCCGCCCTGAACAATTGGATCAGATCGTCATACATATAAGTATCGCCACGCGGCTCGCACAGACCGATGTGTTCCTTTGCATCCATACCGGCGGCGACTAACGGCAGCAGATGAGAACAGTGACCCGTGGCGCGCATTCCGCGACGATGTGCTTCTGAGATCATGCGGGCATTGATGTCCCAGCGTCGAAAAGTGCGCGTCTTGATGTGCTGTGCGCCGAACGACTGGGCCAACGCAACCGCCCGCTTGATGTGGCCCGCATCCGCCTCCGGCTCGATTCCTCGACCCTGTTCTTCATCGAACGGCCAATCGCTATAGAACTGAAAGCCGCCGTACGCGACGCGCGGCCCCGGAAGCGAACCCGCCGCGATCGCGTCGGCGTAGGCGACCAGCGGAGCCATCGCCGATCCTTGATCGCGGATAGTGGTAACTCCGAAGTAGACGAAACCGGGCAGCAGATCCGGCCGGTACGTATGTGCGTGAAGATCGAAGAGGCCTGGTATCACCGTTCGGCCGCCGCCGTCAATCACCTGCGCTCCCGGTTGTGAAAGACTGCCCGACGCGGCGATTCGCTTGATCCGGCCGTTCTCAACCAGGATATCGCGAGGACCTGTAATCGGTGCGCCTGTGCCGTCGATGATCCGCACATTCCTGATTAACGTCGGTGCCGCGACTGGCGGCGTGTAGGAGATGGGCCAACCAAGACTTCGCTCACTGCCGTCGCGTGAGCGCAACCGCAGTCCTCCGTCCGAGACAAAGAGCAGAGTCCCATCGTCTGCCGACGACAGATATAGTGCCGCGCTAGTTCCGATTGCCTGTGGTTCCGCCAGCATGCCGGTGCGATCGAAGCGCGCTTGCCACAAACGATCATGTCTCACAAAAACGATCGAGTTCTGCCGTGTCCAGCGCAGAAAGATCGGCGCATCAGGAAAACGTGTCAGAGTTTTCCGCGCGCCTGACAGCGGGACAAAGGTTGCGGTTGCAGGTTGGTTCACACGGGCCTCGCCGCTGACGAGGAGACCATCTGATTCCGGACTCCATTGTGGGGGGCTGGTCCACGTCAGACCGATCGAACCCAGGCCTCGCGTCTGTTCCACATTCGTGACCGTGTTGGTGTGGGCGTCGATCACGCGCAGGACGCCGTCACCCGGCCCATGTACAAACGAAAGGTAGCGACCATCCGGCGAATAAGCAGCGTATGCTTCGCGTCCGGGCAAAGCGGTGAGACGCCGCGTCGAGCCGCTCTTCAGGTTCGTTGCAAACAAGTCTTCCTGATCCGCTGCGCCGGCGGACCATGCGACTTCAGTTCCGTCGGGCGACCAGGCGAGGGAAGTAGCTTCAAACGGGACGTTCGTAACCGCGTATGGACTTTCGCTCAGCGGAACGATCCACAGCTTGCCGAGCGCGAGTATTGCAATGCGACGTCCTTCCGGCGAAAGGGCAAGTCCCATGAAACCTCTTGCCGGCTGCTGACCTCCGGGTTCGGGAAAGCGGGCAGACGGAAGCGCGAGCTTTTGACGAGTGATGGAAAGACTGGCCGTGAAGGGAATTTCAACCGGTGGTCCACCCGCTGCTGCGACCCGCCACAAACGTCCGTCCGCTGAATAAACTAACGCATCACCAACCCAACGAATGCGCGTCGCTGTGACGTCAGCATGGTTCGTCACGCGGATTGGCGAGTGGGCGGCGGTGTTCGTAGCGGAAACTTCCTGCTTCCACACCTGCATTCGTCCGCCCACGTCCGGAGCGAAATACGCCATGAAGCGGCCGTCCCTGCTAAACGTTGGGAACAGCGCCTGTGCGGACGTTTCGGTAACTGGTCTCGCCGGACCACCCGCGGCAGAAACGATCCAAACTTGCCCACCGCGTGTGGTCTGCGGCATGCGGGTCACGAATACGATCTCTTTTCCGCCATTCACCCAGGTTGGATCGCTGACGAATGGATGATCACGTAGACCCGTAATGGAAAGAACGCGCGTCACTCCGGAATCAACGTCGAGCAACACGATCGTCACACGCGGCCTGGAGTTCGACGGATCGGGCGGAATGGCTCGCGTGAATGCGATCGTCCGACCATCCGGCGACCAGGCAGCATTCCCTTCGTAACCGTCCGGATTCGAAAGTTGAGTCAGTTGGCGTGGGCCACCGCCATCGAGTTGCAGCAGCCACAGCCCGGTGCGGCCGTTTCGCTCACCGCGAAAAACCAACCGTCGACCATCCGGTGAAAAAGACGGATCCAGATCTTCAGCCGCATCGCGTACGGCATTTGTAATGGGCCGCGCTGTTCCGCCAGCGGCGGGAACCAACCAGAGTTGGCCCAGGAGGTCCATAACGATCGAACGGCCATCCGGGGAGATGTCGAAACTGAGAGTTGTACCCTCATTCACCCGGATGGCGATGGTCTCCCTTGGAACTCGACTAGACCGCTGGGCCGATAAAGGCGAGAGACAGATTGAGGCCAGGCTGATTACGGCGATCCAAAGCCTCAACTGTCGGGAGAGTATGCGAATCATGACTATCTGGACATAGCGCAGCGCGGCTTGCGATCGTTTACCCAGTTCTGCTGAATGAGATAGTCGCGAGTGCCGAATCTTACGTTGGCACGCGCTCCATTAGAAGTCAGATAAGTTTGGCCGAAGGTGTTCTTACATTTATCGGCGTTTTCCAGACCGTACCGATCATACCAACCGTTGCCGCGCGGATTGCTCAAACTTCCATTGAGCGCGTACGCGAGGTTTGAGGCGAGCACGTCGAAAGCAAAATTATCGTTCGGCGTCGGTAGACGGGCCCCATTCGAGAAGAACTGCGGTCCGGCAACAGT
>Ga0111538_10014982_pt1 | contig 10204 bp, 8 predicted proteins | sample SoiMethybrSBSTD1_FD_79669 | JGI IMG/M metagenome (GOLD analysis project Ga0111538, IMG submission 79669) | Bulk soil microbial communities from a Populus tree surrounding site in Tennessee, USA - Soil MetaG P. TD hybrid SBSTD1 (version 2)... | ecosystem: Environmental > Terrestrial > Soil > Tree... | reverse complement strand
CCTCAGCAACGCGCAGCGCCGTGTGGCGCTGTGTGTCGTCGTCACGGCTCCTTGCCGCCCCCAGCAAGCCGCAACAATCGCCTCAGTTGGCGCAAACCCATGGCGAAACTGTGATTGTACCGGTCGACAGTCAACCGCGCTCAGTTACCCGCGCGGACGATCCGGCGCCGCCAAAATAAGCGCCCAAAATACTTTGTATTTCGACTGAGGCGCGTAAGCCGTGGCAATACCGATGTGGGTTGCACCAGGCAGCAGCATGTTCTTGCGATGCGACGGCGAATCGCGCCAGCCCGAGAAGGCCTGCGCCAGCGTGTGGTAGCCCGCTCCGATGTTCTCGGCAGCGACCTTGGCATCAAATCCCGATGACCGCATCCGCGCATTGAAATCCCGCGGCACATTGTGCTCGATCTTGTCGCGCGCCGCCATCGCCCGGGCCTGGGCCTCCGCAAGCTTTACCAACTCGGGATCGACCTGCACTGCCGACAAGCCATTGTTGGTGCGATAGCCGGAGATCATCGAGGCCGCCATGCCGGCATCCACCTTGGCATCCGCGGACGCCAGGCTGTTGTAGAAGCTCGGCTCGGCAGGCTGCTGCGGATCGTGATCGGTGGCGCAGCCAATCAACGCAACCAGCCCCGCCGCAACCACGAGACCTGCCACAAACCGCGTCGTCAAATTGATATCCCCCATCTTCAATCGGCCCCCTACCTAACCCGTGGTTCGCGCACTGGAAACAACCGCGGGCGGCTTGCGGCAAGGAACTACCGTACAAGACGTGCGATTTCCACGGTTTCGAAGAGTGCCCGATGTCCCGGTAAGCGATGGTTAAGAACGGGGCGCTGCGACCGCGCGGGCCCTGGCGGGAGGGGCCAAGCCCCACTACCATCCTGTTTTCGGAACATGGGATGGATCACGAGGAGGCGCGATGTCGAGCCAGCCAGCACAAGCCCGCACGCCCGGCGCCAAGCGCGCGGGTCCCGGCGAATACCTGTTCGATCTCGCCCGCGTGAACCACATCAAGGGCGGACCGGACTATTCCTCGGTGGAGGGCGGCGTGGTCGAGGGCGACCGCATGATCGTTGCGCTCATGCGCATGCCGGCCGGCACCGGCGCGGTCGCTCACTCACATCCGAACGAGCAGTGGATCTACATCCTGGAGGGCACCTTCCGCGCCAAGATCGGCGACAGCGAGATCGAGGCTAAGCCCGGCTCAGTGGTGTACGTGCCATCGAATGTCATCCATTCCGCTGAGGCGACGCCTGAGGCGGACGTCGTATTCTTCACCGTCAAGGACGCGTCGCATAGCCTGCATGGCACGAAAGCCGCATGAGGAACTAAAGCTAAACCAAAGATCGTCCGGGCCGGGCGTGACGCGCGAATTCATGAAAGGACAACCACGATGAAGCGCGTAGGTTTAACCGTCTGCCTGGCCGTCCTGGGTTGCTTGGGGGTCGCAAACGTGTCGGCACAGAATTGGCCGACAAAACCGATCAAGGCTTACATTCCGTTCAGCGCCGGCAGCGCCACCGACATCATCCCGCGCGCAGTGTTCGAGCGCCTCTCCGCCGATCTCGGGCAACCCATCGTGATCGAAAACCGCGGCGGCGCCGGCGGCACGATCGCGGTTGGCGCCGTGGTCAAGTCCGATCCAGACGGCCACACCATCCTGGCGAACTCGTCGGCGCACACCGTGGCGCCGTCGATCATCGACAACATTCCCTACGACACTGCCAAGGATCTCTCCGCCGTCGTTTCGCTCGGCAAGAACGCCAACATTCTGGTGGTCTCACCAGCGAAGGGCTGGAAGACTGTCGGCGATCTCGTTGCCGCCGCCAAGGCTAAGCCCGGAACAGTGAACTACGGCTCCGCCGGTGTCGGCACCGCGACCCACATCAGCGCCGAGCGATTCCGTCAGAGTGCGGGAATTCAAGCGACCCACGTTCCCTACCGGGGCGGACCGGAGGTGCTCGCCGATATTTTTGGCGGGCGCGTCGACTTCTACTACTGTCCGATTTCGACGGCGTTGCCGCTCATCCGTGACGGCCGTGTGGTGGCCCTCGCGACGAGCACGCCGCAGCGCGCATCCGCGCTGCCCAACGTGCCAACGTCGCTCGAGGCCGGCTATGCGAACTCCGATTATACCGTGTGGTACGGCGTGTTCATGCCGGCGAAAACACCACGCGCGATCATTGATCGGTTCTACGCGACCACCATGAAGGTAGTCGAGACGCCTGCCATGCAGCAAAAGCTCGCCGAGCTTGCAGTCGATCCGATGCCAATGAAGCCGGCCGAGTTCGACGCGCTGGTCGAGACTGAAATCAAAGTCAACGAAAAGCTCATCAAGGCTGCGGGGATCAAGCCGAACTGAAAAGCTTGGATCTCAGTTATACAATCTGGAAACGACCCAACAGGAAACGGGAGAGTGACATGAGACGAATTGGCGTGACGTTGCTCGCAGCAGCGGGTCTCGCATTCGCCTTGGGGCAGGCCGGAGCGCAGGACAAGTTCCCGTCGAAGCCGGTGAAGATTCTGGTGCCGTACGCACCCGGCGGCGCCACCGACATCGTCGCCCGCATTGTGGCCGAGCCGATGCGCCAGTCGCTCGGGCAGTCGTTTGTGGTCGAGAACAAGCCGGGCGCCTTCGGCATCCTGGCGATCGAGGAAATGGCGCGGGCGCGCGCCGATGGCTACACGATCCAGGTTGGCAACGTCTCGACCAATGCGATCACGCCGGTGATCTTCGCAAGCAAGTTCAAGGTCAACTATGACCGCGATGTCGTGCCGGTGACCAACCTCATCGACGTGCCGGCATTCCTGGTGGTGACGACGACGAATTTCACCGTGAAGGACGTCAAGGAGCTGGTCGAGTACGCCAAGAAGAATCCCGGCAAGCTGCGCTACGGCACGGTCGGAGCCGGCAGCTACCCGCATTTTGACATGGCCTATTTCGCCAAGCGGGCTGGCGATCTCGACATGATCGCGATCCACAACAAGGCGGGCGCCTCTGGCGTGATCAACGACATGATCACCGGCGACACCCAGGCCTCCTTCCTCAACGTGGCTTCGACCGCCGCGCAGGTGCGCGCCGGCAAGCTCAAGCCTATCGCGGTCGTCAATCGTGAGCGGCTCGCCGCCTATCCGGACATCCCGACGATGGCGGAAGTGGGCTTCCCGGATGTCGGGACCGTCGCGTGGAACGCCATGTTCGCACCGGCCGCAACGCCCAAGCCCGTGCTCGAAGCATTGCACAAAGCCGCCATCGAGGCCTTGCAGGCGCCGGCCGCGAAGGAGGCGCTGAGCAAGCAGAACTTCAACATCGTGCCATCGAAGTCGGTCGACGAGGCCAAGACCTGGCTCGCCGGCGAGATCGCGACCTGGCAAAAAATCACCGCCGCGGTGAAGATCGATGTGACGGAGTGAGGAGTAGTACGCACTCCAGAACTAACGCGACCACACTACTAAATTGCGCGAAGGTCGGCGCCACAGCGTTCCCTCCCCCCTTGTGGGGGAGGGACAGGGAGAGGGGTGACGGCGCATGCCACACGCCGTTGTCAGCGAGCAGCAGCGATCCCGAGCGAAGCGCCTTCGTACCACGATGACTCGCGCGGAGACATTGCTCTGGCGCCACATCAAAGCGCAGCGCCTTGATGGCTTGTTATTTCGTCGGCAAGTCCCGATGCACCGATACATTGCCGATTTCGTCTGCCATTCGCATCGGCTGATTGTTGAGCTCGATGGCGAGAGTCACGATTTCGAATCGAGAATTCAGCGAGATGCGGAACGCGATGCTTGGTTCGTTTCCGAAGGCTACACAGTGCTCCGATTTACAAATGAAGATGTTCTCCCGAACTTAGGTGGCGTAGTGGAGGCAATTCGGAATACGGCTTCCTCCTGCTTTGAAAGAGAACCCCTCTCCCTGTCCCTCCCCCACAAGGGGGGAGGGAACCCTCAAACAACTACCGAGGAAACGGGTAAGGTACGGATCGAAACCTAAGCGCATCCGCATGACCATCGACACCCCCACACCCGCACCTCAGCATTCACCGCTCCACATCATCGCGCGCAAGAACGTGCTCGCCGGACTGATGTTCATCGCCATTGCGGCGCTCGGGCTGTGGGTGTCGCGCGACTATCCGATCGGCACGGCGCTGCGCATGGGCACCGGCTATGTGCCGCGCCTGCTCTGCTGGATTCTCATGGGGCTGGGCGCCGCCATCGTGGTGCAAGGCCTGCGCGAGAAAGACGCGCCGCCTGAGCGCACGAGCTGGCGGCAACTGATGCCGATCGTGGTCGTGACCACGAGCCTCATCGCCTTCGCGCTCGCGATCGAGCAGCTCGGCCTCGTGCTCTCGATCGTGCTTCTGGTCGGCATCGGCGCGATCGCGGCGCGTGACATCAAGCTTTGGGAGACGCTCATCGCGGCAGTCGTGCTCATCGCGCTCTCCTGGGCGATCTTCATTCTCGGGCTCGGCTTGACGATCCCGGTCTGGCCGGTGTGGTGATGGAGCTGCTCAACAATCTCGCGCTTGGATTTGGCGTCGCGCTGACACCCGCCAATATCGGCTTTGCACTGATCGGCGCGCTGATTGGAACGCTCATTGGAGTGCTGCCCGGCATTGGGCCAATCGCCACCATCGCGATGCTGTTGCCACTCACCTTCCATCTCGAGCCGGTGTCGGGCCTGATCATGCTCGCCGGCATCTTCTACGGCGCGCAATATGGCGGCTCGACTACCGCCATTCTGGTCAACCTGCCGGGGGAGACCTCCTCGGTCGTCACCTGCATCGACGGCCATCAGATGGCGCGCCAAGGCAAGGCTGGCTCCGCGCTCGCGATTGCTGCCCTCGGCTCGTTCTTCGCGGGTACGGTTGCAACCTTCATCATTGCCGCCTTCGCGCCGCCACTCGCGCGCGTCGGCCAATCGTTCGGCGCACCCGAATATTTCTCGCTCATGGTGCTTGGTCTGATCGCGGCGGTTGTGCTGGCGCACGGCTCGGTGCTCAAGGCGATTGCCATGATCATCCTCGGCCTGCTGTTCGGGCTCGTCGGCACCGACGGGCAGACCGCCAGCCAGCGCTTCACCTTCGACATCACGCAGCTCTCCGACGGCATCGACTTTGCCGTGCTGGCGATCGGCGTGTTCGGCGTCGGTGAGGTCATCGCCAATCTCACGCGCGGTGAGGAGAGCCGCTCGGTCATGAGCGAAAAGATCACCAGGCTTTGGCCCACGCGCGAGGACTTTGGCCTGGCCTGGCCGGCGGCCCTGCGTGGAACCACCCTCGGCTCGATCCTGGGCGTGCTGCCCGGCGGCGGCGCGACGCTGTCCGCCTTTGCTGCTTATGTGCTCGAAAAGAAGATCGCGCGCGATCCGTCCCGCTTCGGTCGCGGTGCGGTCGAGGGCGTGGCAGGACCGGAATCCGCCAACAATGCTGGCGCCCAGACCTCGTTCATCCCAATGCTGACACTCGGCATTCCGGGCAATGCCGTCATGGCGCTGATGATCGGCGCCATGACCATCCACGGCATCCAGCCTGGCCCGCAGGTGATGAGCGAGCGCCCGCAGCTGTTCTGGGGCATGGTCGCGTCGATGTGGGTCGGCAACTTGATGCTGCTCGTCATCAACCTGCCGCTGATCGGGATCTGGGTGCAGCTGTTAAAGGTCCCCTATCGGTTTCTCTACCTCTCGATTCTTCTGTTCTGCGCGATTGGCGTCTACACCATTGGCAATAGCCCGTTCTCTGTGCTGATCGCGGCGTTCTTCGGCGTCGCCGGCTACATCTTCATGCGGCTCGACTGCGAACCAGCACCGATGATCCTCGGCTTCGTGCTGGGGCCGCTGATGGAGGAGAACTTGCGCCGCGCGATGCGGATCTCGGGCGGCGATCCGATGATCTTTCTCAACCGGCCGATCAGTCTCGGGCTTCTGATCGCGGCCGCCATCCTGCTGCTCATTGTGGCACTGCCGGCGATCCGGCGCGGCCGTCAGGAAGCCTTTCAGGAGTCCTGATACCGACCATCGATTGCAGCGATCTCACAGAGACAATCTTGGATGGGTCGGCGCTCTTCAGCTATTATTAACGCAAGAACAACGTATTTTTCCTAGGGTTGTCCGCAGCAACACGAGATTGCAGCGGCACCCATGTTTCGAGTCTTCAACTGCCTCACCGAACAGCATGACTGGCGCCTGGTCGTGGCGGCGGCGCTCATCTGCCTGTGCTCCAGTCTTGTGACGGTCCAGCTGGTGCGGCGTGCGCGGGCCACCATAGGGCGGGTCCGCGCGATCTGGATCGGCACCGCCGGTTGCGCCGCCGGGTTCGGCATCTGGTCGACGCACTTTGTCGCCATGTTGGCCTATGAGCCGGGCGTTCCCGCCGCCTACGCGATCCTGCCGACCGCGTTTTCGCTGCTGCTGGCGATTGCGATCACTGCGCTCGGCATCGGGATCGGAACCAGAGGGAAGACCTGGGCGCCCGCCGGCGGTCTCATCGTGGCGCTCGGCGTCGCTTCCATGCACTATCTCGGAATGCAGGCGCTCGAGGTTCCCGGCCGGGTTGGCTGGTCTCTGGACTTGGTAGCTGCCTCCATTCTGATCGGAGCCGTGCTGGCGATGGCGGCCCTTACGGTCGCGGTCCGCCCAAGAACCGTGTTCACGACCCTTGGCGCGGCCGTTCTGCTCACGCTATCCATCGCATTGCTGCACTTTACGGCGATGGGCGCGGTCGAGATCACGCCCGACCCGAGCCGGACGCTGAGCGCGAGCTCCCTGTCGCCGGTATGGCTCGCCGCCGTGATCATCAGCCTGGCGGCCGCCGTGCTCAGCACGAGCCTCATCGGAGCGTTTGCAGACCGCTTCCAGAAAACCAACGCTCAACTGGCGATGGCCCTTAACAACATGCCGCAAGGCCTGTGCATGTTTGACGGCGCCTTTCAGCTCGTCGTCTGCAACGATCGTTACCGGAACCTCTATGACCTCACGCCCGAGCAGACCGTGCCGGGCACGCCGCTGCGGAGGCTGCTGGAGACCCGGCGGGCGAACGGCAATTTCGTATCGGATATCGACACCTATATCGCCGCGGCCAAGCAATCCATCAGCAAGGGCGAAGTATTCGGCACGATGATCGAGATCAAGGGACGCATGATCTCGATCTCGAATCGACCGATGCCGGATGGCGGCTGGGTGGCCACGCACGAGGACATCACGGAGCGGCAACGGCGGTCCAAGCTGCTCGACCGCGCCGCCGAGCAGGAGGAGCGGCGTGCCGAGCTCGAAATGGCGATCTCGGCGTTTCGCAACCGCATCGAAGCGACGCTGAAGACCGTGAGCGATCACGCCGCGGCGATGCGACAGACCGCGAGCACCTTGTTCGATGCCTCGCGCAAGACCTCCGAGCGCGCCGAAGGCGCCGTCAACACCTCCAACCAGGCCTCCGACAATGTCGAGGTCGCCGCTGCCGCTGCCGAAGAGCTGTCATCCTCGATCAACGAGATCAGCCGCCAGCTCAGCCAGACCAACAGCCTTGTCAGCAACGCTGTGAGCGAAGCCGGCATCACAAACGACGAGATCGGCGGGCTCGCCAAGGCGGCGCAGACGATTGGCGACGTGGTCAAGCTCATTCAGAGCGTCGCCGGGCAGACCAATCTCCTGGCGCTCAATGCCACCATCGAGGCGGCCCGCGCGGGCGAAGCCGGACGCGGCTTCGCGGTGGTCGCCTCCGAGGTCAAATCGCTGGCCGTCCAGACGGCGCGAGCAACCGACCAGATCGGCGCGCAGATCGCGACCGTACAGGCATCGACGCGGACTGCGGTCGAAGCAATCGGCCGCATTGCGGCGCGCATGAACGAGATCAGCGAGTATACGTCGTCAGCTGCGGCATCGGTGCACGAGCAGAATGCTGCGACCGGCGACATCTCGCAGAACGTCGCAAGCGCGACCCGTGGGACCAAACAGATCGTCACCGTGCTCAGCGATGTCGTCAGCGCTGCAACCGAAACGCGTCAATCAGCCGAGACTGTGCTCACCGCGTCCGAGGCGGTCGCAGCGGCAGCAGGCGACCTGCGCGCCGAGGTTGACACCTTTCTGAACAAGGTCGCGGTTTAGACTCGTCACTTCACCGCATCCGATCCCTAAGCCTCGCTGGAAGGACTTTGTTAACGCTAAGACAATGCATTTGGCCTACCCTCTTGCCGGTAATCCACCATAAGCGGTCGCTATGTTTCGCGCCTTCCATAGTCTTGCGACGGAATATGACTGGCGCCTCGTCGCCGGCGCGACGATAGTCTGCGTATGCGCGAGCCTGTTGGCGGTTCACCTGCTGCGTCGCGCGCAAGTCTTGAACGGCCCCACTCAAATCATATCGATTGCGGCGTCCAGCGCCGCCGCCGGTTTCGGCATTTGGGCAACTCATTTCATCGTTTTGCTCGGCTACGGGCCGGGAGAACCGGCCACCTACGCGCTCGGCCCTACCCTGCTCGCGCTCCTGATTGCGATCTGCGTCACGTCCCTGGGGATGGCGACGGCAATCGTCAGTCGCGCTTGGTGGGCCGCGCTCGCCGGCGGCGCGATCGTCGGCGCCGGCATTGGCGCGGCACACTACATCGGCATGCGGGCCGTCGAGGCGCCGGGAAGTGTGAGCTGGGACACGAGTGTCCTGATCGCCTCGACAGCGATCGCAATTCTACTGGCCATGGCAGCCTTGACGGTTGCATCGCGCCGCAGCAGCACGCAGGCAACGCTCGCGGTCACGACCCTGCTGACACTCGCAATCGTTATGCAACATTTCACGACGCTGGGTACCATCGAGGTCGTTCAGGACTCCAGGCGGGCGATCAGTGCGCTCTCGCTTGTGCCCGGCCTGCTTGCCGTCGCGGTCGCATGCGTGGCCGTCGCCGTTCTAAGTGTCTGCCTTGCCGCCACCTTCATCGAGCGCTACCACGGCGAGCAAAATCAGGAGATGGCCACCGCATTCGATCACATGTCACAGGGACTTGGCATGTTCGATTCGGCGGGGCGGCTGATCCTCATCAACAATCGCTATCGCGAGATGTACGGGCTTTCGGCCGAGCAGGCGAAACGCGGCGCTACGCTGCACGAACTGTTCCGACAGCGCGTCGAGGTGGGCACATTCAGCGGCGACGTCGACAAGTATGTCGAGAACGTAATGCGGCAATTCGCCCGCGGCGAAAGCGTCGATCGAATTGTGGAGACGCCGGACGGGCGTTTCCTTTCCGTCTCGAACCGCCTGCTGCCGCGCGGGGGCTGGGTGTCAACGCATGAGGACATCACCGAGCGGCTCCGCCAGGACCAGGAACGCGACCGCGTGGCCGCGCTGGACAAGCGCCGCGCCGAGATCGATATGGCCATCACCGCGTTCCGCGGCCGAGCCGAATCCATGCTCAAGACGGTGAGCGACTATGCGGACGCGATGCGAAAGACGGCGAACACGCTGTTTGACGCCTCGCGCCGGACCTCCGAGCGCGCCGAAGGCGCTGTTCACGCGTCGAATGAGGCATCGGAGAATGTCGAGGTTGCCGCTGCCGCTGCCGAAGAGATGTTGACCTCGATCAACGAGATCAACCGACAGCTCACCCAGACCAACGATCTGGTGAGCAACGCTGTCAGCGACGCTGGTTCGACCAACGACGAGATCGGTGGCCTCGCCAAGGCGGCGCAGAAGATCGGCGACGTGATCAAGCTAATTCAGACCGTCGCCGGACAGACTAACCTCCTGGCGCTCAACGCCACCATCGAGGCGGCCCGGGCTGGAGAGAGCGGGCGCGGCTTCGCGGTCGTCGCCTCCGAGGTGAAGTCGCTCGCAATCCAGACCGGAAGGGCGACCGACGAGATCACCGGTCAAATCGCCGCCGTGCAGACCTCGACGCGCGCCGTCGTTGAGGCGATCGGCAGGATCGCCGAGCGCATGGGTGAAATCAGCCGGTTCACGGCATCGGCCGCCGCGTCAGTCAATGAGCAGAACGCCGCCACAGTGGATATTTCGAAGAGCGTCGCCAGTGCCACGCGTGGAACCAAGCACATTGTCACGGTCTTGGCCGACGTTGCGGGTGCCGCCAGCGAGACACGCGAATCGGCCGAGACCGTGCTCACCGCATCCGAAGCGGTCGCGACAGCGGCCGGCGACTTGCGCGCCGAAGTCGAGACTTTCCTGCAGAAGGTTGCGGTTTAGACCTAGTGGTCCGATTCTAACAT
>Ga0111538_10014980_pt1 | contig 10204 bp, 8 predicted proteins | sample SoiMethybrSBSTD1_FD_79669 | JGI IMG/M metagenome (GOLD analysis project Ga0111538, IMG submission 79669) | Bulk soil microbial communities from a Populus tree surrounding site in Tennessee, USA - Soil MetaG P. TD hybrid SBSTD1 (version 2)... | ecosystem: Environmental > Terrestrial > Soil > Tree... | reverse complement strand
TCCGCAGTTTCACCGAGCGCAACGTCGCAGGAAGCCTGGCGCATCCTGCTCGTCGACGATGAGCCTACGCAGCGGCTGATCATGGCGCGGCTGCTCAAGCGCGCCGGTTACAGCGTCGAAGTTGCCGGCAACGGCAAGGAAGCGCTCGGCAAGATCGATGCCGGCGATTTCCAGCTGATGATCACCGACTGGGAAATGCCCGAAATGGACGGCATCGCGCTGTGCCGGGAGCTGCGCGCGACACCGGGCAAAGGTTACATCTACACGATCCTGCTCACCGCCCGCGACGCCATCGAGCACGTCGTGACGGGCCTGCAGTCCGGCGCCGACGACTATCTCACCAAGCCCGTGATCGAGCCCGAGCTGATCGCGCGGCTCAACACCGGCAAGCGCATCGTGACGCTGGAGCGCTCGCTGCGTGCGGCGAACGAGGAGAACCGCCGGCTCTCGATCACCGATCCGCTGACCGGCGCCTACAACCGCCGCTACCTGACCGAGCAGCTGCCGCGCGAGATCGAGCGCGCCGCGCGCTACGGGCGCCAGCTCGCGACGGTGATGTGCGACGTCGATCACTTCAAGCGCATCAACGACACGCAGGGCCACCTGGTGGGGGACGAGGTCCTGAAGTGGTTTTCCGGGCATCTGCAGGAGCACGTGCGCGGCAGTGACTGGGTCGCGCGCTACGGCGGCGAGGAATTTCTGATAGTGCTGGTCGAGACCAACGTCGCCAACGCGGCGATCGCCGCCGAGCATCTGCGCGCGCAGCTCGCATCGACGCCGTTTCCCGGCGGCGTGCCCGGTGGTCTCGCCGTGACGGCGAGCTTCGGTGTGGCGGGCTGGCAGAGCAGTGTCCCGCAGGGCTCGACGTTCGATGCGCTGGTCGCGCGCTGCGACGAAGGCGTGTACGCGAGCAAAGCGGCCGGCCGGAACTGCGTCACTGCCCGGCCGATGGACTGATGCTGTCGGGCTGAAGCCCGACCTACATGCGAGGAATTCAATGCGAGGGCTTCGAATCGCCGCCTACGTTGCGGCCGGACTGATCGGTCTGGTCGTCGTCGCCCTCGTGCTCGTCGTAGTGTTCGTCGATCCCAACGACTACCGCGACGACATCGAGAAGATGGTCGAGCAGAAAACCGGTCGCGAGCTGACGCTGAGCGGCGATCTCAAGCTCTCCGTGTTTCCGTGGGTTGCGCTCGAGGCGGGCCCGGCGACGCTCGGCGACGCGCCCGGTTTCGGCCCGGAGCCGTTCGTCTCGATCAAGGAAGCGCGCCTCGGCGTGCGGCTGCTGCCGCTCCTGCGCGGCAAGATCGAAGTCGGCAACGTCAAGCTCGACGGCGCGCGCATCCGGCTGATCACCGACGAGAGCGGACGCGAGAACTGGGCGGATCTCGGCGAGAGCGAGACGCCTCCAACGATGCCGCAGCCGGAAACCGGCACGACGGAAATTCCCACGATCGCCGGGCTCGAGATCTCGGACGCCGCCGTGGTGATGGAGAACCGCAAGGAGAAGAGCCGGCGCGAGGTGCGCGACTTTCATCTGAAGACCGGCCGGCTGGCTTCGGGCGAGACGTTCCCGCTGGCGCTCGACTTCGTGCTCGACCAGGACCGCTCGCTGGTCGTCAAAGTGAAGGTTGCCGCTGACGTCACGGCGGACCTGGAGCGCAACGCGCATCGACTCGCCGACCCCAAGATCGATCTCACTGTCTCCGGCCAGGGCTACCCGGCGGATGGCGTGCCGATCGAGGTGCGCGCCAAAGCACTGGAAGCCGATGTCGGCCAGAAGCTCTACCGGCTCGATACTCTGGGCATCAAGACGACGTGGAAGAGCGACGGCTTGCCCGCGGCCGGCGTGCCGGTGGCGTTCAACGCCAAGGAGTGCAACGTGAACCTCGGCTCGCAGAAGCTCGAGCTCTCGGGGCTGGAAGCCGACGCGGCCGGGGCGCACATCACCGGCAGTCTGACCGGCGCGGAGATTCTCGATGCGCCGTCGTTCAAAGGCTCGCTCAAGCTCGACCCGCTGGCGCTGCGCGAGTGGCTGCCGAAGCTCGGTATCGCTGCGCCGAAGACGGCAGACCCGAACGTGCTGAAGCAGCTCAGCTTCACCGGCAACGTGCAGCTGACCAAGACCTCGGCCGAGGTCGGCGACATCGTGCTCAAGCTCGACGAGACCACTTTGCGCGGCATGCTCGGTGTGGCCGATTTCGCGGCGAAGGCGCTGCGCTTCGATCTGAACATCGATCGCATCAATGCCGATCGCTATCTGCCGCCGTCGAGCGAGCAGCCGAAGGCGAAGGACGCGAAGCAGCCGCCGACCGAGATCCCCGTGGACATGCTGCGCACGCTGAACGCCCGCGGCCAGATGACGGTCGGCGAGGCGATCTTCGCGGGCATGACCTTCACGAAGCTGCGGCTCGGCGTGAACGCGCGCGACGGCAAGGTCCGTCTCTATCCGTCGGAAGCCGCGATGTACGGCGGTCAGTACCGGGGCGACATCGGCATCGACGCCACCGGCAAGGTTGCGCGGGTGACGCTCGACGAGCACGTGAGCGGCGTGAACTTCGCACCGCTGTTCAAGGATCTGTTCGACTCGCAGCGCTTTTCCGGCAAGGGCAGCGCGAACATCAAGGTCGCAGGCGCAGGCAAGACCAGCGACGACCTGATGAAGACGCTCGACGGCGTCGTCGATTTCAACGTCGCCGACGGCGCGCTCGAAGGCGCGGACCTGTGGTACGAGATCCGGCGCGCGCGGGCCGTGCTGAAACAGCAGGCGATTCCCGCGCGCGATGCCGGTCCGCCGCGCACGCCGTTCAGCGCGCTGACGGGCACGGGCACGATGAACGACGGCGTGCTGAAGAACAACGATCTGAACGTCGCCATGCAGTACCTGAAAGTGACGGGGCAGGGCGCCGTCGATCTGCCGCGCAGCTCGCTGGATTACCGGCTGGTGGCGAACGTGCTGAAGATTCCGCGCGAGGGTGCGGATGCTTCGCAGATGCAGGACCTGGTCGACGCGCAGATCCCGGTCAAGGTCAGCGGCTCCCTGAGCGATCCGAAGGTGCGGCCGGACCTGGAGAGCTACCTCAAGGGCGAGGTGAAGAAGAAGGTGGAGGAGAAGATCAAGGACAAGCTCGGCGACAAGCTGAAGGATATCTTCAAGAAGAAGCAGTGAGGTGTCGGGCTGCGGTCCGACGGGGAACCGGGGTGAACGCCGGGCGTCTGTTTAGGCACGTACAGGCAGAGACCTCGCATCGCGTGCCCGCATCTCGTTTATGAGCCGTTCAGTTCCCGCCGCCGCCCTGCTTGCCTCCGCGTCGCTGTGGGCTGCGACGGCAGGCGCGTTCGAGATCGAGAAGAGCGACACGCGTTATGTCGACCGCCGTTACCAGTGCGAGCTGAGCGTCAAGCTCGATGCGCCGCCCGACAAGGTCGAGGCCGTGCTGCGCGACTATGAGCGCTACCCCTCGCTCGACACGCGCATCCTGCAAGCGCGCGTGCTGGAACGTCCCGAACCGAACGTGGTGGTGCTGGAAACGACGGTGCGAGTCTGCTTCGGCTGGTTCTGCCGCAACGTCACTCGCGTCGAGCGCGTCCAGGAGTCGCAGTACGCACTCGCAGCGACCGCGGATCCGCACCGTAGCGACGTAAAGTTCGGCGAGACGAGCACGCAGCTTTCGCCGGACGAGAACGGCGGCACGCTGGTCCACTATCGGACCAGCATCACCCCGGGGTTCTGGATTCCTGCAGTGGTCGGCCGGCGCTGGATGCTGCGCACGCTGGAGGATGCCAGCGGCGACCTCTTCATGAACGTCGAGATGCGGGCGAAGAAAGAACAGGAACAAGAAAAAGCGGCCAGCAACTAGTGTCGGGGCTGAAGCCCCGACCTACAGTCTCCCGTAGGTCGGGCTTCAGCCCGACAATCTCCTGGATCACTTGCCGGCGTTGGACGATACCTGCTCGGACGTACCGATCGGCGTCAGCTCGCGGAACTGCACCACGCCGTACAGCATCTCATCGAACGACTGCTCGCCCCACGGCACGGTCCGGTTCGGATCCGGATTCGCCGGGTTCTGCGACGAGTTGTCGTAGACGGTCGTGTGCACGATCTTGGTGCCGGCCGGCACCTGCTTCGGCGTCTTGAACGTGTACGTCGTCTGCCAGTTGAAGTCGTACTTCGGCACCGACAGCAGCAGCTCCTCGCGGCCGTCCGGATAGATGGCGGTGAACTGCGAGGCGTGGCCGCGGAAGTGCGCGTGCGGAGTGAGTCGATAGATGATCATGTCGCGCGGGAACTGCTGCGCGATCGTCTCGGCGTGCTCCTTCGTGTTCGGCGGAATCTTGATGTTGGGATTCGCCAGCGCGACGGTCTTGAACTCGTACGTCGGCGCCGCGTCGCGGAAGTACAGGCCGAGCCGCGTCACGTCGTGCGCCGCCTTACCCGAGGTCGTGTAGTGCATCTGGAACGCGAAGGCCTGATCCTTGCGCACCAGCACGCCCGTGTCCTGCGGATACAGCGTCGGGCCGTTGCCCGGCACATAGGCACCGAGCGACGGGCTGGACGCCTTGATCATGCGCATCCGCTCGTCTGCGATCTTCGGGTCGTAGACGCCGACGATGACGTGGTGCACGACCGAGCGCGCGCCGGGGATGATGTCGGTCGCACGCACCCACACGTCACGGCCCAGCGTGTTCGGGACCACGTAGCGCTTGTAATCGACGATACCGCTCGCCGGCACGTCGAACGCCGGCACCTCGATCACCATGTCGGGCTTGCCGAACGCCCACTCGCTCCAGGTCTTGTGCAGCTCGGCCAGCGGATCCGGGCCCTTGCCGCGCGGCGCGCCGGCTTCGATCCAGTGCACCAGCGTTTCCTTTTCCTCGTTCGTCAGCGAGCGGTCGCCGTCCCACGTGCCGACGTGCGGGTCCGCATGCCACGGCGGCATGCGCTTGGTGCGCACCACTTCGCGGATCATCGGGGCGAAGCCCTTGATCGTGTCGTAGTTCGACATCTGCCACGGGCCGATACCGCCGGTGCGATGGCAGGTGACGCAGTTGTCGATCAGCATCGGCGCGATCTGCTCGGAGTACGAGACCTTCGCACCCGCATTCGACGCCTTCGCAGCCTTCACCGCGCAACCGCGCGCCGCGACCTGCGCCTTCTTGACCGGTTGGCCGGCCAGGACTGCGTCGAGTGCGCCAGTGAGCAGCGCGTTGCCCGACTTGGCTTTGTCCAGCGGACCGCGGTACGCGATCTTCCAGCCCTTCGGATCGATCACCAGCACTTCGCCGGCGTGCCTGAGCTGCAGCGACTCGCTGACCAGGTGCGTGTCGTCGAGCAGCACCGGGATGCTCGAGCCCTGGAGCTTGGCGGCGACTGCATCGCGGTCGTCCTGCGTGTTGATCATGAGGAACTCGACGCCGCGGCCCGAGTAGCTGGCCTTGGCCTGTTCCAGCGCCGGCAGCGCGTCGCTCACGGCCGCGCATTCGTCATCGTGCGTCATCAGCACGACGGCCTTGGCGTCCGAGAGGTAGTAGAGGTCGTGATACTTGCCTGCCTGGTCGAGCAGGGCGAAGTTGTCAACGTGATCGATCGGAGCCGTGGCGCCGGCCGACGCCGCCCACAGCGCCGCCGCGACCGCGGCTGCCATGCATTGAACCGAACGCATACTCAACTCCCCACGTTGGAAAGCCCGTAAACTACTGCCTGCACTAGGACGCGAATGGTAGCCCGAGGGTTGCGTACGCGGAGAATCAGCTAAGGCTCACCTAAGTCAGGGCCTAGGGGATTTGCTGAGCGACAACGGGCGCAGCGCGGTGCGAAGCGCGACCATTGTGCGCAATCCGCCGTCGCCGTTGCTTGTATGAAACTGGCGCAGATACAAATCTATGCATGCGACCGCCTGGTGATTTCCGCCGGGCCGGGCCGCGAGAACTCCAGCCATCGCCATTTCGGCGCGATCGTCACCCTCGCACCCGATGCGCCCGTCACGCTTATGTCGCGCGATGCCGGGCCGGTCGTGTGCCAGGCCGCGATCGTCGCGCCGAACGCGTGGCATCGCATCGATGCGCGCAACGCCCGCACCGTGACCCTGCTGATCGGCGCGGATCATCCGTGGTTCCGTTACCTCAAGCCGCTGCTGAGCGGCGAGCCGATCGTGCGGCTCGACTTCGCAACGCTCGCGGGCCGCTCGATTCCCTGGGAGGCGCTGTTCGAGGGAACGTGCGATTGCCGCGAGGCACAGCACGCTGCGCAGACGATTCTGCAGGCGTTCGGTGGCATCGACGCGCCGCCTCACGAGCTCGACTCGCGCATCGAGGAAGTGTTGCAAATTTTGCGCGACGCGGTGACCGACGCACCGACGCCGGACGAGCTCGGCCGGCGCGTCGGACTTTCCGGCTACACGCTCATGCGCCGTTTCAAGGCCGAGCTCGGCGTGCGCATCCGCGAGTACGTGCTGTGGCGGCGGCTGATGCTCGCGCTCGAGCTCGTCGATGGACGCACCACGATTGCCGAGATCGCGCAGCGCACCGGCTTCTACGACCAGGCTCACCTGACGCGCACTGCGCGGCGCATGGTCGAGCTCGCGCCGTCGTTCGTGAACGACTTCAGCCAGACGCGCGTGCACGTGTGTCGCGAGTAACGCCCGTAGCGGCGCCCCTGCTCGCGTGGTTCGATCGCGCGGGACGCAAGCATCTGCCGTGGCAGCAGGATCCGACCCCGTATCGCGTGTGGGTCTCGGAGATCATGCTGCAGCAGACGCAGGTCGCGACCGTGATCGGTTACTACGAGCGCTTCATGCAGCGGTTTCCCGATGTTCACGCGCTCGCTGCGGCACCGGTCGATGAAGTGCTGCATCTGTGGACCGGGCTCGGTTACTACGCGCGTGCTCGCAATCTGCACCGCGCAGCGCAGCTGATCGTCACCGAGCATGGCGGCGAGTTTCCGCAGACGATCGAAGCAGTGCAGGCGCTGCCGGGCATCGGCCGTTCGACTGCCGGCGCGATCCTCGCATTGTCGCGCGGACAGCGACATCCGATTCTCGACGGCAACGTCAAGCGCGTGCTGGCTCGCTACTTCGGAATCGAAGGATTCCCCGGCGAGCGCGCAGTCGAAAAGAAGCTCTGGGAGCTTGCCGAAGAATGCACACCAGCGGAGCGAGTCGCTCACTACACGCAGGCGATCATGGATCTCGGCGCGACGCTGTGCGTGCGCTCGCGGCCGCTGTGCCCCGTATGCCCGCTCGCAGCGCACTGCGTTGCGCGCATCGAGGGCCGGCAATCTGTGCTGCCTGCGCCGCGTCCGAAGAAGATTCGCCCGCAACGAACGGCGTACGTGGTGCTGATGGTTCGCGACGACGGTGCGGTGTTGCTGGAACGCCGGCCGCCCGCTGGAATCTGGGGCGGCTTGTGGACCCTGCCGCAGTTCGACGAGCGCCAGTCGATTCCGGGCGCTGTCCCGTTGCCTCCGTACTTTCATTCGTTCACTCATTTCGACCTCACGCTGCAACCCTTGCTGGTGCGCGCAGCGTCTATGCAATCCGTTGTCGCGGACACTGACCGGTATTGCTGGTACGACCCGCGGCAACCCGCCAAAATCGGGCTCACCAAACCCACGGTCGATCTGCTCCGCGCGCTATGAACGTCACTGCACTGGCCGCACCCGCGGCGAGCAACTGGAAGCGAGTCGGTTGGGTCCTGCTGCTGCTCGGCGGCGTGTTCGCTGCCGGCAACGCCGTGATCTTCATGCTCATGCGTGACTTTGGCAGTCCCGCTATCAAGGATCGATTCTTCGCGACCGCGCTCGCCGGCTGGGCGCACACGATGGGCGGCGCAGTCGCGGCGCTGATCGGTCCGTTTCAGCTGATCACGAAGATCCGCACGACATGGCCGCGAGTGCACGTGTGGATGGGGCGGACATATCTGATCGCGGTGCTCGCCGGGGCGTTGGGCGGCCTGTACTTCGCGCCCAACAGCACTGCGGGGACGCTGGGCAGCATCGGCTTCACGACGCTCGCGATCTTCTGGCTCTACAGCGGCGCGCAGGCGTACATCGCGATCCGGCGCGGCAACGTCCAGGCGCATCGTCGCTGGATGCTGCGCAATTACTCTCTGACATTCGCGGCGGCAACGCTGCGAATCCAGCTGCCGCTGCTGATCATCGGCGGCCTGACGTTCCCGGTGGCTTATACGATGGTCGCGTGGAGCTCTTGGGTGCCGAACTGGCTCGCAGTCGAGTGGTGGCTGCGCAAGCGCAAGGCAGTGGCGCGATGACCAAGGACGAGATCCTCGCCTATGTGCCGCCGGCCGCGCAGATGCTCGGGCGCGAAGTCGTCGAGATCGATCAGGTGAAAGGCGGCGCGGTGCTGCGCTTTCGCGCGCAGCCGGAGTTCCTGAATCGGCACGGCACGGTGCAGGGCGGCATGCTATGCGCGATGCTGGACTCGGCGACGGCGCTAGCGCTTTACGCGGTGTTGCCAGCGCAGACGACGGCGCTTACGGCGAATCTCAACGTGTCGTTCCTGAAACCGGCGAAGCTCGGCCTGTTCACCGCGACCAGCCGGCTGGTGACGCGCGACGAGCGCAATGCGGAAACTGCTGGGGAACTGCGCGACGAGGACGGCGTCCTGGTCGCGACGGCAACTGCCCGCTTGCGCATCGTGTGGCGCAAGGATTGAATGACGGCCATGGCCCAGAAAATGGCAAGAACCGTGCAATGCGTGCTGCTCGGCGTCGAGGCAGAAGGCCTGGACTACGCGCCGTATCCCGGCGAGCTCGGTCAGCGCATCTACGAGAACGTGTCGAAGGAAGCCTGGCAGCGCTGGCTCAAGCACCAGACGATGCTGCTGAACGAGTACCGGCTGACGCCGATCGACCCGAAGGCGCGCAAGTTCCTGGTCGAGGAGATGGAAAAGTTCTTCTTCGGCGGCGGGTCGCAGAAGCCGAAAGAGTTCGTCGACCCCACCTAGCCCGTCTTCCGCGTCGGCTCTTCCAGCCCGAACTCCGTGCGCAACCCGTTGCACACCCGCGCGAACTCGGCCGCGAGTCTTTCCAGATCCGCGCGCCAGTCGCTCTTCTGGCCGGACTTCGCCCGCGTTTCCAGCTCGAACGATAGCGTCGCGAGAGTGTTGACGTGCAGGTTGGCCGCTGCGCCTTTCAACTTGTGCGCCGCGCGGCCGATCGCCGTCGCGTCGCTGAGCTCGACGGCAGCGCGCAGCTCCTGCAGCGTCTCCTCACCGCCTGACAGGAATGCTTTGACCAGCTCGACGATGAACTCCTCGTCGTCGCCCGCGACGTCAGTGAGCCGCGTGCGAATCGCTTTGTCGCTGCTGTCTATGGCCATCGCGGCCACGGTCGTGGGCGCAGCGCCGTTAGGCATGTCGCGACCCATGAAGCGATCCAGAACATCCTGCAGCCGCGAAATGTCGAGCGGCTTGGTCAGATAGTCGTCCATACCGGCCTCCAGGCAGCGTTCGAGCGTGCCCATCATCGCGTTGGCGGTCAGTGCGACGATCGGCGTGCGCCGCATCCCACCGCTCTCCAGCTCGCGGATGCGCCGCGTCGCTTCCAGTCCGTCCATGACCGGCATCTGCATGTCCATCAATATGAATGTGTAACGATCGCGCTCGTACGCTTCGACCGCCTGCCGGCCGTCGCCGACGACCTGCACTTCGCAGCCGAGCCGCTCGAGGAAGCGGCGCGCGACACGCTGATTGATTGCGTTGTCTTCGACCAGCAGCACTTGCCCCGAGTATTGCCGCTTGATTTCGTCGGCGACGAGCGTGCCGCGCGTGATGATCGGCTGACTGTGCATGTGCCAGTCCTCGGCATCGTGCGACAGCGCGCGATTCAGGCAGTCCAGCAGCTCGCGCGTGCGCACGGGCTTGGTCAGGTACGCCGAGAAGCCGATCTGCGCAAAGCGCTGCATGTCGCCGGAGCGATCGAGCGAGGTCAGCAGCATCAGGCGCGTCGGCGGAATGTCTCGTGCCTTCACGATCTGCTCGCCGAGCATGGCGCCGTCCATGTCCGGCATCTGGAAATCGAGCACGACCGCGTCGAACGGCTTCGGGCCCGGCTGGCGCAGAATCGCCAGCGCACGCTCTGCGCTCGCTGCTGTCTCGACCTCATAGCCCGCATGCTTGAGCTGGCTGGCCAGCACCTGGCGATTGGTCGTGCTGTCGTCGACCAGCAGCACGCGCCGGCCTTCTGC
>Ga0111538_10014979_pt1 | contig 10205 bp, 13 predicted proteins | sample SoiMethybrSBSTD1_FD_79669 | JGI IMG/M metagenome (GOLD analysis project Ga0111538, IMG submission 79669) | Bulk soil microbial communities from a Populus tree surrounding site in Tennessee, USA - Soil MetaG P. TD hybrid SBSTD1 (version 2)... | ecosystem: Environmental > Terrestrial > Soil >... | reverse complement strand
GTCGCCACCCTCACACTGAACCGGCCGGAGCGTCTCAACGCGCTGGGCGACACGCTGCGTGACGACCTGCACGACGCGATCCTCAAGTGCAGCGACAATCCCGAGGTCCGCGTGATCGTCATCACCGGCGCGGGCAAGGGCTTCTGCTCCGGCGGCGACGTGAAGGCCATGAACGAGGCCAAGGAAGGCCGGCGCGAGCGGCCGCTCGGCGAGAAGATCGCGCCCAACCGCGACCTGACATTGCTCGCCATGCGGGACGCGCCCCAGCCGATCATCGCGGCCATCAACGGCGCGGCGGCCGGCGCCGGCATGAACCTGGCGCTCGGCTGCGACATTCGCATCGCCTCGACGACGGCGAAGTTCTCCCAGGCCTTCGTCAAGCGCGGGCTGCACCCTGACTGGGGTGGGACGTACTTCCTGCCCCGCGTGGTGGGCATGGCCAAGGCCGCCGAGCTGATCTTCACCGGCGAGCTGATCGACGCGCAGGAAGCGCTGCGCCTGGGCATCGTGAGCCAGGTGGTGCCGCCGGAAGAGCTGATGGGCGCGGTGGGCCAGCTGGCCCGCAAGATCGCCGCCGGGCCGCCGGTGGCCATCCGCCTGGCCAAGCGCTCGCTCTACGACAACGCCGAGCGCGATCTGAAGTCGTCGCTCGAGCGCGAGACCTTCTCGCAGAACATCGCCTCCGAGACCGAGGATGCTCGTGAGGGCATCCGTGCCTTCGTCGAAAAGCGCGACCCGAAGTTCCAGGGCCGCTGAGACCCGAGAGGAGACCATGGACCTTCAGCGTCCCCTGCCCACTCCGATCACGCCCGAAGCCAAGCCCTACTGGGACGGCGCCCGCGAGGGCAAGCTGATGGTCCCCAAGTGCCAGGCCTGCGGCAAGGCGTTCCTCTATCCCCGCGTGCTGTGTCCGTTCTGCGCCTCGCGCGACATCACGTGGATCCAGGCCAGCGGCCGCGGCAAGCTCTTCTCCTTCGAGATCGCGCATCAGATCCTGAACAAGGCGTTCAAGGTGAAGACGCCCGTCGTGCTGGCCATGGTCGAGCTCGAGGAAGGCCCGCGGATGCTGACGAACCTGATCAACTGCGAGGCCGATCCGAAGAAGCTCCGCTGCGACATGCCGGTGGAGGTGGTCTTCGAGAAGCAAACGGACGAGATCTCTCTCCCGATGTTCCAGCCGGCGAGGGCCCGATAATGAAAGAGCTCAGCAACAAGGTCTGTATCGTCGGCGTGGACGAGAGCGACGAGATCGGCACGCTACCCGGCAAGAGCATGCTCAGCCTGCACCTGGAAGCCACCCACAACGCCATCCGCGACGCCGGCCTGAAGGTCCGCGACATCGACGGCGTGTTCACCGCCGGCCAGCACTCGCCGGCTACGATCGCCGAGGCGCTCGGCGTGATTCCGCGCTACGTCGACGGCACCACCGTGGGCGGCTGCTCCTTCATCATCATGGTCGGCCACGCCATGCTGGCCCTGCACCACGGCCTGTGCGACGTCGCGGTGGTCTCGCACGGCGAGTCCGGCCGCTCCGGCGTGGGCGTGACACCGCGGCGCGATACCGCGATCCCCGGGCAGTTCGAGGCCTCCTACGGCTTCGGCGGGGCGCCGACCTACTTCGGCCTGATCACCACCCGCCATATGCACGAGTACGGCACCACGCTCGAGCAGTGGGCGCAGGTGGCCGTCTCCACGCGCAAGTGGGCCGCGCTGAACCCCAAGGCCAAGAACCGCGAGCCGATCACCGTCAAGGACGTGCTCGACTCCCGGCCGGTCATCTGGCCGTTCAACGTGCTGAACATCTGCCTGGTGACCGACGCCGGCGGCGCGGTAGTGCTGACGCGCGCCGACCGGGCGAAGGACACGGCGAAGAAGCCCATCTACGTGCGCGGAGCCGGCGAGGGCGCCGAGCACGTGAGCCTCACCCAGATGCGCAATCTCACCTTCAGCGAGGCCACGCGGGTCTCCGGCGAGAAGGCCTTCGCCATGGCCGGCGTGGGCCCGCGCGACTTCAACCACGTGATGCTCTACGACGCGTTCACCTCCGGCCCGCCGCTGATGCTGGAGGCGCTGGGTCTGGCCAAGCGGGGCGAGGGCGTGAGCTTGTTCGAGGAGGGGCGCTCCACGCCGGGCGGGTCGCTGCCGATCAACACCAACGGCGGCGGGCTGTCGTACACCCACAGTGGGATGTACGGCATCTTCCCGATCATCGAATCGGTCCGCCAGCTGCGCGGTGAGTGCGGGCCGCGCCAGGTCCCGGGCGCGCGCTTGGGGCTCGTCAACGGGATGGGCGGCATGCTGTCGGCCGCCGGGACCCTGGTACTCGCGAACGATCGCTAGACGCTCGCCGATACGTCGGGCGTGACGATCGACGCAGCTCTCACGCTGCGCGGCCCGACGGTGACGCTGCGGCCTCTGGGCGCGGCCGACGCCGAGGACTTGGCGGAGGCCGCGGCCGCATCGCGCGAGCCATACAGCTACACGCGCGTGCCCGACGGCGTGGAGGACGCGCGCCGCTACATCGCGCTGGCGCTGACCGAGCGCGCCACGGGCCGCCGGCTACCCTTCGGCATCCTCTGGCAGGACCGGCTCGTGGGCTCCACCAGCTTTCTGGATATCCAGCGCTGGCGCTGGCCCGCAGGGTCCGCCCTGCAGCGCGACGAGCATCCCGACGTCGTGGACATCGGCGCCACCTGGCTGGCCGCCTCGGCCCAGCGCACGCGCTGCAACACCGAGGCGAAGCTACTCCTGCTGACCCACGCCTTCGAGGTCTGGCGTGTGCATCGCGTGGCGCTCAAGACCGACGAGCGCAACACCGCTTCCCGGCGCGCCATCGAGCGCCTGGGCGCGCGCTTCGAGGGCGTTCGCCGGGCCGACATGCCGGGCCAGGACGGCTCCGTCCGTCACTCCGCCTACTACTCGATCGTGCAAGCCGAGTGGCCGGCGGTGCGCAGGACGCTCGAGACCGCGCTGGCGCGCTGAGCCGTGCTCTTCTACCTCCTGGACCTTCTCGGGGTCGCAGTCTTCGCCGTGAGCGGCGCGCTGGCAGCGGGCCGCCTCGGGCTAGACCTGCTGGGCGTGGTGGTAGTCGCCGCGCTGACGGCGGTGGGTGGCGGCACGCTCCGCGACGTGCTGCTGAACCGCCATCCGATCTTTTGGATCGGCGATCCCACCTACCTCGTCGTGGTCGCCGTCGCCGCGCTGCTGACGGTGGTGTACGTCGGCTATCGCCCCGTGCCCGACCACGCGCTACTGGTCGCTGATGCCTTCGGCCTGGCCCTGTTCGCCATGCTGGGCGCGCAGGTCGCCGAAGGCGCCGGGCTCTCGCCAATCATCGTCGTGCTCATGGGCACGATGACCGGTGTGGCGGGCGGCGTCCTGCGCGACGTGCTGAGCGAGCAGATCCCGCTGATCCTGCGACGCGACATCTACGCCACCGCGGCGATCGCCGGCATCACGCTCTACCTCGTGCTGCAGGCGCTCGGCGTGCGCCGCACGTGGGCGTTCGGTTTCGGTCTGATGGCCGTCGCCGCGCTGCGTCTGCTGGCCATCCTCTGGGGCTGGCAGCTGCCGACGTTCCGGCTGTCGCCGGCGGGGTGACGCGCCGCGGCCTCGTGCTATCGTGCGGCGCAAAGGGGGATTCAATGGAGCTGGACCGCCGCGACTTCCTCTACAAGCCCGACCTGATCATGATCCCCATCGGCGGCCACTTCGTCGTGGACCCGCGCGACGCCGCCTACGTGACGAAGAACATGCTCAAGCCGAAGTACGCCATCCCCTTCCACTACGGCACGTTCCCCGTGCTCAAGGGGACGCCGCAGGAGTACCAGCAACACCTCGGCCAGACGACGACGCAGGTCTTTCCGATCAACCCGGGGGACGAGCTGACGTTCTGACGGGGCCGCCGGCGTGACACCGGCCATCCGGGCCGCGGAGCAGGCGCGGGTCGACTTCCAGGTCCTCACCTACGAGCACGACCCCAAGGCGCGTGCGTATGGCCCGGAGGCCGCGACGGCGCTCGGCTTGCCGCCCGCCGCCGTCTTCAAGACGCTGCTCGTCAAGCTGGACGGACGGACACTGCTGGTCGCGCTCGTGCCCGTCGACCGGACGCTGGACCTCAAGGCCGTGGCGGCCGCCGCCGGCGGTAAGCGCGCGGAGATGGCCGACCCCGCCGAGGCGGAGCGCGTCACCGGTTATGTCGTGGGGGGCATCAGTCCACTGGGCCAGAAGCGTGCCCTGCCGACCGTGATCGATGCGACGGCGTCCGATCTGGAGCGTGTCTACGTGAGCGCGGGGCGGCGGGGCCTCGAGATCGGTCTGAGGACCGCCGACCTCATCACCCTGTGTCGCGCGAAGACGGCACCGATCGCCCGGTGACGGGCGATCGGCGCGTCACCGCCGCCAGAAGCGCCGGTAGCCCATGTTCAGCGCCATGAGCCACGCGGCCGTGCCGATGATCAGCCACACGACCGAGAACACGAGATCCGAGGTCAGGGCCATTCGCTGGATGTGCGGCCAGACCCACCACAGGCCGAAGGCCAGGCCGCACATCCACACCAGCATCATCGACACCCAGAGCGTCGCTAGCAGAGGAGCTTCCAGTTCTTGCAGAGCTCCTTGGGCAGCACGGTGAGCACCCAGTAGCCGACGCCGCCGAAGCCGGTCACCACGGTGATCCAGAGCAGCACCGTGTTCATGCGGCTGACCTTGAAGCCCTCGGGCAGCCGGCGATTGTTGATGAGCATGATCTGCCAGGCGCCGATCGAACGGTAGACCAGTGCCGAGATCGCCACGCCGATCCACAGGATGAACGGCTGGGCGACGGTGATCAGGTAGAAGCCCGCCAGCACGGCCGCCGTCACCACCACGAAGTAGTAGAAGCGGTATGGCCGCCGCGCCTTGCCGGTGACTGCGATGGCATCGCACGTCGTGCGCCCGATGAAGGTGTCGTACAGCGGGAACTGCGCGTCGTAGAGCGTGACCATGATGAAGAGCAGCATGAGCCAGCCGGCCATCGGCCCCATCACACCCGTGGCGATCGTGGCCATCTGGATGGGTACCTGCACGCCGCTGGGAATGTTGCCCGTCTTCAGGAAGTCTTCGTGCAGATACGCGAGGCCGGCCACCGAGTAGAGGTACGTCATGATCAGGCCACCGATGATGGCCCACCAGAGGATGAGACTGTAGCCACCGAGCTTGACCCACTGCTGCATCTTGGCGCGCTCGCCGGCGTCCCGGTGGTCCCACTGGAGCTCCTGCGCGGTCACGGTCTCCGGCGGCCGCAGGACACCCGTCACCTGCCCGGCGTACCGCCCCATGCCGAAGCCCGCCGCGATGACCCAGAACGACACCCACATCAGGCTCCCCCCCGGCTGGTTGAACAGCGCCAGCGCATCGGTCGGGGGCAACGCCTTGGGATAGCCCTCGGTCAGGAAGGTGATGCCGAGGTAGCCGAGGAACACCTGCCAGTAGTGCTGCGGCTTCGCCGCGATGACCGTGACGGCGAGCACGAGGACGATGTTGGCGAACATGATCACGGTGAAGAACTTCGAGAGAAACGCGTAGGTCCGGTTGGAGAAGTAGAACACGACGAGCACGGCCACGAGTGCGATGATCGCCCAGAGATAGTGCGGTGGCCCGAACGGCAGCGGATTGCCGATGCCGGTGAAGCGGTGCGCCGCGATGACCGCACCGCCCATCCAGGCCGGCCACGCGAAGGTCAGGATCGTCACGACCGCCCAGAACCACGGCCAGAAACCGCGCGGCCCCAGATCGTTCGTGGCCGCGAAGAACGAGCGCCCGGTGCAGACGCTGTACTTGATGCACTCGTACACCAGCGCGGTCTCGAGGATGACCGAGATCGTCATCAGCCAGTGCATGTGCAGCGTGCCGCGAGCCGAGACGTTCGGCAGCAGGTACGCCTCGCCGCCGCCAATCGAGATGCCGAAGTTGATCGCCTGGGGCCCGAGCGCCGCGAGCATTCCCGCCATCGTCAACGGGAAGGGGTTGGGGACCCGGTTGACGGCGCGCGTGTCTACCGCCCTGTCTGCCACCATGGTTGCGGCCATAGACCCTCCTTCAGTTGAGAGAGGTCCGAGCCAGCGCGAGCACATGGGTACGCGGGGCGGCGAGGGGGGCCGCGCGAAACGAGCGGCGTAGAAGACTGGCCACGAACCCGATCCAGGGGCATGTCGTCTCCCGAGGTCGGACGGTCCGTGAGGCTGGGGAGATGATCTCGGCGGCCCTGGGGCTTGTCAAGGTCCCCATCGGACCAAGGTCGTATGGCACGTCGAAGCCGTCCGCCTCTACTGTCCGGCCATGTCCAAAACACTTGCGTGTCTCGTGCTCGTCGTCGCGGTGGCGGTCGGCGGATGCGCCACTGGCCCTGGTGGGGTGCCGGAGCCCATCGTGTTCCAGAACCCGCCGCCTCCCATGGTGCCGCCCACAGCCCTTGCGGTGCCGAAGCCGTTCATCTACCCGAACCGGGGGCAGACCGCGAAGCAGGAGGAGTTCGATCGCGGGCAGTGCTATAGCTGGGCGGTCCAGCAGAGCGGCTTCGATCCTGCGAATCCACGCGTGGCTGCGGCGGCGCCCCCGCCTGCACCCGGTGCGCCGCAGGGCGGATTGTTCCGGGGAGCCGCAGGTGGCGCAGCGCTGGGCGCCGTCGGAGGCGCCATCGGTGGCAATGCCGGCAGAGGGGCCGCGATCGGCGCCGCCGTCGGCGGTCTGTTCGGCATGATGCGACGGGCCCAGTGGGTGGACCAGGAACAGCAGCAGCAGGCGAGCTACCAGGCCCAGCAGCAGTGGTCTCTGAACCAGGGAGAGGGAAACTACCACCGCGCCTTCGCTGCCTGTATGTCGGGCCGCGGCTACACCATATCGTGAGGACGGGCGGGAACTGACTTCCCGATCAGCCCAGGAGACAGCTCAGGACGAGCTGTCTCCTGGGTGACCCTTCAGCTCTTGCGGACGTTGGAGGCCTGCAGCCCCTTCGGACCACGCGTGATCTCGAACTCCACCCGATCACCCTCGGCGAGGCTCTTGAACCCCTGCGCGGCGATGGCGCTGAAGTGCACGAACACGTCCTCGCCACCCTCCTGCGTGATGAACCCGAAACCCTTCGCGTCGTTGAACCACTTCACCGTGCCCTGAGCCATAACTGTTTCCTTCGGGGTCCAAGCCCCAACGATGTTCCCTTGTCGGCGTTTGACCCCCGGAATTGGAGGGCAAAAAAAGTCCGCGCGAAACTGGGTCTCGCGCGGCATGTATCTCGGTGTTTATCAGCCCCGAGCAACCAAACAAGGTGAACCAGATCGTTGGCTAGTGTGCCACGACTCACTTCACCCAGTCAAATGGAAACTACGCCGTCTTGAAGACACTGTCTACCGCGAGTATAACCGCGTTGAGAACGGAAGGAGACCGATCCTGACCCCCGAAGCGACCACTGCTGCGGCTCGTTCCTGCTTCGAGATGCACGCCAAGCGCTCGCGCTACCGTCCGCTGGACGCCGCGCTGCGTGCCGGCCCGCTCGACGACGCCTATCGCATCCAGGACGCGCTGCACGAGATCATGGCCAAGGCCGGGCGCGGCGACGTCGCGGGCTGGAAAATCGCGCTCACCTCGAAGGCCATGCAGCAGATGACGGGCGTGGACCAGCCGGCCGCCGGCGCCATCTTCTCGACGGTGGTGCACCCCTCACCCCACCGACTCGACCTCGGCGCCTACCACCACCTGGGCGTCGAATTCGAGGTAGCGGTCCGTCTGGGCGACGATCTGCCGGCGAGCGGGGGACCCTGGACGCGCGCCTCGGTGGCGAGCAAGGTCGCCGCGTGCTTGCCCGCCTTCGAGCTGGTCGAGGACGGCGACGCGGACTACAAGACGCTCGACGCCTTCACCCTCATCGCCCAGAACACCTGGAACGGCGGCGTGGTCCTCGGCGCACCGGTCACGTCCTGGCGCAGCCTCGACCTCGAAACCGCGGTGACGCGCTGCTGGATCAACAACGAGCCCAGCGGCCAGGGCAAGACCGGCGACGCCCTCGGTCACCCCTTCGAGGCCGTCGCCTGGCTGGCCAATCTCCTCAACCGGCGCGGCCGTCAGCTCACGCGCGACATGATCGTCATGACGGGCAGCAGCATCACCACCAAGTTCCCCGCGCCGGGCGACCGCGTCCGCTTCGCGATCGACGATCTCGGCGAGATCGCGCTCGAGGTCGCGCGCTAGGCTGAGGGCGCGGTCACCAGGGCGATGACGCCGGCCACCGTCAGCACGGCTCCCAGCGCGGCGGCGACGACGACGACCGGGAGCGAGGCGCCGACGAGAATCGGGCCGAGCACGGCGCCCCCCGCCGCGAGCCCCCCCGCCGCTACCGCACCCAGCGCGACGATCCCCAGCCAGCGACGGAGCTGCCCGGCGATCACGCCGGGCCCGACCAGCGCGCCATCGATCCGGCCCGCGAAGTGCACGAGCGCCAGCAGGAGCACGAGCGTCCCGCCGAACACGACGGACGCGATCGGATCGGCGACCGGCCGGGCGGCAGTCAGCGCCAGCGTATAGGCGATCAGGGCGAGCGAGGCCCCCGCCGTCACGAGCGGCATCGACAGCGCGAGCGCCCCCACGCTGCCGATCACGAGCGCGGCGCCGGCCAGCCAGGTCACGGGCGGCGCGGCCAGGATCTCCAGCGGAATCCCGGCGACGACTGCGACGAGCACCACCGCGGCCAGGCGCATCATCCGGCGAGCACGCTTCGCTGGCGTCGCTGACGCAGCGCGGCCAGCGCGACGTCGAGCGGACCGACGCCGTCCCAGTCGACGATGGTCAATCCGCTGCGCCGGAGCTCGTCGAGCTGGGCGCGGCGCTCCAGGGTCCAGAGCCGCGCGGCGAGGTCGGCGACCCGGCCCCGCGGCACGGCCGCCCGCGCCGGCGCCACGGGCGACACCGCGAGCACGACGAGATCGAAGCGGCGGGCCGCCAGATCGGTCGCAGCGCGCACGAAGCGCGCGTCGAGCAGCGGGCTGAGCGCCACGACGAGCGCCTGGGGTGGCAGGATGCGCGGCGGAATCAGATCTACGTCCCGCGTCACGTACGTGAAGACGACCGAGGCGTCCAGCAGCGTGTCGAGCAGCCGCTGGAACTGCGCACGGCCGGAGCCCGGCTTCACCCAGCGCAGCTGGCCACCGTACTCGATCAGGCCGACGCGATCCTTCCGGGCGAGGTAGGCCGCCGCCAGCGTGGCGGCCGCCCGCGCCGCGACGTCGACGACCGTGGCGCCACTGGGTCCCACATCCGACAGCGTGTCGAGCAGGAGCACGACGTCGGCGTTCCGCTCCCGGTGATGCTGGGTGACGTGCAGCGTCCCCAGGCGCAGGGTCGCGCGCCAGTTCACGTGGCGGACGTGATCACCCGGCGCGAACGGACGGATGTCCCCCGGCTCGATTCCCTCGCCCTGGACCGGCGACACGTAGTTGCCCACGAAGGTCTGGGTCCGCATCGGCCGCGGCAGATGACGCAGTGGCACCAGCTCCGGATAGACGGCCACCGTCTGCGGCGCCCGGTAGCGCGCCTCGGCGAGGGAGAGACCCAGTGGTCCCCAGAAGCGCAGATGCGGGCCGCCGAGCTGCAGGCGCTGGCGCCCCACGCAGTGGAGCGCCAGCTCCCAGCGGACCTCCTCGCCCGCCCGCAGGGAGAAGAATGCGTGGTGGCGGCCGCGCTCCAGACGCACGCGAGACGGCAGCGGCTCCAGCAGCTCCACCAGCGGCACCGGCTCGTCGGCCCGGAGAGTGAGCGTGACGGTGGCGCGCTGATCCTCGAACAGCCGCTCGGCGGACACGTCGTGATCGATGCGCAGCGTCGGCGGCGCGGTCCGGCGGCGTCCGACCATGACGGCCACGACCAGTGGGACGGCGACGATGACGAGGTCGGCGCGGCCGGTGAGGACGGCGAGAAACAGCGCCCAGCCCACCAGGGTCAGGAACGAGACGTTCAGCGCGCTGGGATGCCAGCTCACGCGGGCTCGGCGGCCGGCGTGGGCACCTGCTGAAGCAGATGCTCGATCACCTGCGCCGGCGTCGTCCGCGAGACCCACAGCTCCGGCCGCAAGACGAGACGATGCGCCAGCGCCGCCACCGCCACCGACTTCACGTCGTCCGGCAAGACGAAGTCGCGCCCGCGAATGGCGGCCTCGGCCCGGGCGAGCTTCAACAGGG
>Ga0111538_10014977_pt1 | contig 10206 bp, 10 predicted proteins | sample SoiMethybrSBSTD1_FD_79669 | JGI IMG/M metagenome (GOLD analysis project Ga0111538, IMG submission 79669) | Bulk soil microbial communities from a Populus tree surrounding site in Tennessee, USA - Soil MetaG P. TD hybrid SBSTD1 (version 2)... | ecosystem: Environmental > Terrestrial > Soil >... | reverse complement strand
CCCCGGACTGGGCCATCTCATCGCCATTCGAAGGCTCAAGAAAAACTATCGTAGCGGTAAATAAATGATTGACGTCCGCTTTGGGTCGTTAGCGGACATCCCTGATTTTCGAACAACGTCCGCTTTATCCCCCGAAACGGACGTCAGGGGTCACGATTGGAATATCCGCTTTGGATTGCAATACCCCTAAAAGCAGACTTCGTTTAGCGATCGACGACTCTGGGATCCAGTTCGCGCGGCAACATGGAGCCAACTAATTCGCGATCCGCTCCAGGGCGTCTTTCGCTCTGGCATGCGGCGGTTGGCGGTTCCAGCCGCCGATGCGCAACGCCTCCCGATGCGCCGCACGGCGCAAACCGTCGGCCAGGGCCGGATCGTCTACGCATTTCGGCGCCACGATGCCTCCGATGCACAAGGCGGCAAGCGCAAGTGCGCGCTCACGGCGTTGCGGCGCATCCAAATCGTCTAAGAAAATGTCGATCAGTTTTTCCAATACCTCGCGATACGCGCCCTTCACTGCATCGCTGCCGCGCATGACATCCGATGGCAGCGCGATCAAGGGGCAACACGTCTCGCGGTCGTCGAAATGGTCTCGGGAAAAGTAGGCGTCCACGATGCGTTGGCTGCGCGGCTTGCGTGCCATCCTTTCGGACGTCTTGGGTTGCCAGGGCTTGGGCGCGTCGGCGCAAAGGAATCGGCGGACAGCCTCGGCGTAAAGCTCGTCCTTGTCCCTGAAGTGCCGGTAGAAGCCCCCTCGCGTGAGACCGGCATTCTCCATCACTTCATCGATCGAGACCTCGGAGAATCCCCTTTTGTTGAACAGGCGTCTCGCGCTTTCGAGGATTTTATCGCGGGTATCGCGCTTGTGTTTCAGCGAATAGGGCATGGCTGTCTCCTCGCCAAGGTAACGATCGTACCGCCAAAAGATGATCTTGAACATCTTTTGAGAGAGGTTGAAACTTCATTATCCGATGGTGCGGACTTCGGACTTGCAGCCCGAGAAGCATGCTCGATTTCATCGGCTTGATCATCACGACGGCGTTGATGGTGTTGGTCGTCAACACCCTGACCATCTTCATTGACGCCTCGCGTGCCGCCAAGGTTACACTGGCCGCCATCATTGGTGTCTGGATCGGCCTTGCTGCTGCAGTGGCGCAGGCGGGATGGCTCTCGATCGCGCGACCAATCCCAGTCGTCGGCCTCTTTGTGGCCGTGCCTCTTCTCGCCGCTGCACTCGCGGCCACATGGCCGGCGGCTCGCGAGGCGATGCTGAGCATTCCGATGCCGGTGATGGTCGCGCTCAACGTCGTGCGCGTGTTCGCCGTGCTTTTTCTAATGCTGGCAGCGGAAGGGCGGCTCAGCGGACCGTTCCCGCACAGCGCGGCGTGGGGCGACATTATTACGGGCATAGCCGCGGTGCCAGTGCTGTGGCTGCTGAAGGACAACGGCGTGCGACACACAACGGCAATCGGCGCCTGGAATCTACTCGGCGCTGCCGATCTCGTGCTGGCTATTGCCTTTGGTATCACGTCGGCGGAGGGCTCGCCTTTGCAGATCTTCTCCGGTCCTGGCTCGGAAGCGATGCAACGCGCGCCATGGTCGTTCGTTCCGACCGTGCTGGTTCCAATCTGGCTCAACCTGCACGCGATCATTGCCGTGCAGCTGCGCCGCGCCAAACTGGGCCGAGCCGCGATGGCGGTTGCCTGACGTGATGGGTCGACCGTGCATCGCGACTTCCGATGTCAGCTTTCGTTCATCGCAGACGCCACGGTAGGGGCATGACTGCGCCGCATGAAAGCCCCACGGATAGCGCAAGCAGCTGTTGGCGCCAGCGACACCTGACCTGAATTGCGAACCCTGGAGATAAAAATGGCCACGCAGATTTTCGTGAACCTGCCAGTCAAGGATCTCGATCGATCCAAGGCTTTTTTTGCGAAGCTTGGCTATGCCTTCAATCCGAAGTTCACCGATGCAACGGCGGCCTGCATGGTGATCTCTGACGACATTTACGCGATGCTCCTGACGGAACCGAAATTTAGGGAGTTCACCAGCAAGCCGATCGCTAACGCCAAGGAGGCGACGGAGGTGCTTGTCTGCCTGTCGCAAGAGAGCAAGGCCAAGGTCGATGAAATTGTTGATGCGGCCGTGCGCGCGGGCGCGATCGAAGCCCGGCCGGCGATGGATTACGGATTTATGTTTGGAAGGAGCTTTCACGATCTCGACGGCCATATCTGGGAGATCATCTGGATGGACCCCAAGGCTGCTAAGGAAGGCTAAGCGTCGGAAACAGGCGCGCAGCGAGCTGCTGCTCGCGCAGATGACTCCAAGCTATGAATGCGATTTCTGACTAGGCGAGACCAGCCGATGAGTTCTGCAAGTCTTCAGGTTCCAAAGTCGCTCAAGGAAATAGCCAGACCGGAAAAGTGCGCCCTTGTGGTTTACGACATGCAGGCGGGCATTCTTTCCCAGTTGCCACATGGCCCCAAGATTCTCGACAAGGTCCTGGAAGTCCTGGAGCTTGCAAGAGGTCACGGCTTCCGCGTCGTTTTCTTGAGACATATGTCGCTACCAACGAAGCTCGCGGGCGTGTTTCAACTACGGCAGGCCATGGCCTGGCAGCGCGTCGACAGTCCCGAGGCCGTCAAACCCTGGTTTCTCCGAGGCAGCGCCGGTTTTGAGCTTGCGCCCGAGCTCGGGGTCAGAATGGACGAGGCGATTTTCGACAAGATCTCGATGTCGGCTTTCGAAGGTACACCTTTAAGCATGGCACTGCGCGACTGTGGCTTGATTTCCTTCATGATCTGCGGGATTGCCACCGAGATCGGAATAGACCCCACGGTGCGCCACGGTGTCGACCTCGGCTTCATACCGATCCTCATCGAGGACGCCTGCGGTCACGGTCACAAAGATGCCGCCCAACGTTCCATCGAGAACATCCGCTACATGGGCGACGCGATTCTGACCAACGTCGCCGAATTGCGACAGACTCTGGGCTCGAAAGATTGATCGCCCGTCAGGGCTGGAGATACCCGATGACCCCGCGCGCTGCGTTTGGACTCAGCACTCTGATGAGCTTGCTGAGCGCCATCGTTCTCGCGGCGCTCTTTGCACGGCCGTCCCTCCGAAACATCAACACGGAGCAAGCCTTGATTTGGCTAGTGGCGCCCCACATGGTGCGCTTTATCGGATTAAGTTTTTTGGTGCCGGGGGTTGTTTCCGGATCGCTGCCAAAAGCGTGGGCAATACCGGCCGCTTATGGCGACTTTGTTGCTGGAATCCTTGCGATCATTGCCACGGCGGGACTCGCGCGCACCGCCAATTGGGCAAACGCAACGGTGTGGATGTTCAATGTTTGGGGTCTCGCCGATCTGTTGTTCGCATTCTACAAAGGTGCACGCATCAATTTGGAACCCGGCGCTCTGGGCGCTGGGTTCTACATCGTGACAGCACTCGTACCGGCTCTATTGGTGTCACATGCTCTCATATTCGAGCTGCTGATTAGAAGTAACTGAGAACGACCGTAAGAACTTTCAGGATTGACGGAAACCATCGATACAGAAAGCAATCTCAGCTAAGGGCAAAAGCCGCTTGCGTCCCTCATTCTTGACTTCGTTGGCGCGTTGCCTTTTCTTCTGGACTCGACCACCCATCGCCAAAGTCTCTAGCGCTCAACGCCGTGCCCGGCCTGAATCCACGCATCGATCCCACCCAGAAGTGGTCGGATTTTTCTAAATCCTGCGCGTTTGAGGTGCTTGGCAGCGTTGGCGGCCGATTCTTCATTCGGACATGCGCAGTACACAACAATCTCTGTCTCGCGTGGGTATTTCATTACAAGGGGGTCAATGTCCGCCGGGTGCGCCGAGACCGCACCCACAATGATGCCATCGTTCTCACGAATCTCCTTCGGCCTGACGTCAAGAATGAGAAGAGTCTGGCCGTCGTCGATTAATTTGCGGAGTTCGGCAACGGTAATACGATCCATGCGTAGCTGACGAATAAATAATCGTCGCTGCAACCATTTTATAAATACGTACAGTCCAATCGCAGCGAGGACGGCGGCGACACCAAACTTTCCGTAATCTACGAGCGTGGAGAGGAAGCTTGTGATTGCATCTTGGAATATCACGCCCAGTGCAACAAAAACGCTGACGAAAATCATTCCTCCGATAAGGTCAAGCAACAGAAAGGTGAACACGGACATCTTGGTGACGCCGGCCATTGCCACCGATATAAGCGAAAGCCCCGGAATAAATTTCGCCAGAACAAGCGACCAGGGACCCACCCTTGCGAACACCTCCTGAGTTCGCCGAACACAGAAATCCGGCGAAAAGGAAACCCTGCAAAGGAGTCCAAGGAAGCGCCGCCCGTATTTCCGACCACACCAATACTGAAAGAGATCGGCAATTGCGATTCCGCCAATGCCCGCAATGACAATTCCAATGACCTGAAGATGGCTTTGGGCCAGAGCTGCCGCTACCAGTAGAATCGGAATAATGGGGAGAGGCAGTCCACTTTGAGCCAAAAGAGCATTGAGAAATACAACCAACAGACCATGCTGCTCAACAAGGGCGATGACGTGTTGCATCGTTTTGACTAGGTCGTCGCGATTAAGCCGATCGCTGATTTAGTCATCATCAATGTCGCTGGCACTAGGATCTTCATTTAACCAGCATTACCGCTAGGTCAACATTCATGGTCACGAACGGAATGTCCGCTTGCACTCAAAAGTGGACATCACTGTGCTCATTCGATTGGGTCATCGGCCTTTAATTTCCGCGATGAGTCTTCCCCACCTTGTTTCCGAGTCGAGCGTGATCTGCTTACTTCTTGCTACCTTTTCGACGCACTCGGGGCACGCAAACTCCAAAATCAGCGGGGCCAGGCGGTCTGCTGGAGGTGAAATAATAATTCCCATGTGCCGATCGCAGCTTTTGCAAGTCATGTTGAGCGGTAGGGACATCGACGCATCTCCAATCTTTGCCCCTGCGCAAAATCGGTCTTCCTGCTAACTTTGACGCATTCTCCAGTCATTTGGTTTTCTTGCCTCTTTGGCGCATGCGTTCCGCGATAACAAAGAGCGACGGAATGATGAAAATCCCAATCAGTGAAGCAGCAATCATGCCGCCAAACACGGGTGTGCCTACCGCGCGACGGGTCACCGCGCCAGCGCCCTCGGCAATAACAAGGGGAAACAGTCCGAAGATGAACGCGAAGCTTGTCATCATCACTGGGCGAAACCTTAAGCCCGCTGCTTCGATGGCGGCGGCCGGAATGTCTTTCCCGAGACTGCGCTGCTCCACGGCAAAGGCAACAATGAGAATGCCGTTTTTTGCCGCGAGGGCGATGAGCACGACGAGTCCGATCTGCGCGTAGACATCGAAGCTTAGTCGCGCCACTAAGATTGCAACGATGGCGCCGAGTATTGCGACGCTGACCGACAAAAGGGCGGACAGCGGAATATTCCAGCTCTCGTAAAGTGCAACGAGAAACAGATACGCAAACAGAACGGCGAGACCCAGCACGATCCCGGTGCGCCCGCCCGCCGCTTTTTCCTGTAGCGCAGTTCCGGTCCACTCGAAGCTGTAGCCTGCTGGCAGAGTGGTCTCGGAAATGCGCTCCATGGCGGCGAGCGCCTGGCCCGAGCTGAAGCCAGGCTTCGGTGCGCCGTTCACAATTGCGCCGCGGAAGCCGTTGTAGCGCACGACTGTCTGCGGCCCTTGGACGAGCTTCGCCTCGGCCAGGGCCCGGATTGGGACCATGCCGCCTTGCGCATTGCGCACATAGATCTGGTAGATGTCGTCGGTATTGTTGCGAAATGGCGTCTCGGCCTGGACGTTGACCTGCCACGTTCGACCAAACACATTGAAGTCGTTGATGTAATAAGTGCCTAGGGTCGCTTGCAAAGCATTGAAGATGTCGCTGATCTTGACCCCAAGCACCTGGGCTTTATCGCGGTCGATGTCGAGATAAATCTGCGGCGTGTCGGCGGCATAGGTGCTGTAGACGCCTGCGAGCTCGGGCCGCGCGTTAGCCGCCACGATGAGCCCGCGCAATGCGGCCGCGACATCGGACGGCGATTGCCCCTGTAGCGCCTCCAGTGCGTATTGGAAGCCGCCTGTGTTGCCGAGGCCGAGAATAGGGGGAGGTTGAATGGGAATCCGATGGCCCCCTGGATGGCGGCCATCTGGGGGCGCAAGCGGGCAATGATCGCGCCGACTCCTTGTGCGGGATCGGTGCGCGTCTCGTAAGGCTTAAGCCGAATAACGAAGAAGGCCTGGTTGGACGACGGGACATAGTCGATGAAATTCAGTCCGACCACAGAAAGCACACCTTCGACGCCCGGGATCGGCCTGACGATGTCCTCGACTTGTTTGACGACGTCCTCGGTGCGATTGAGGGAGACGCCTTCAGGAAGACGCAGAGCGGCAAAAATCGCGCCCTGATCCTCGTCCGGCAAGAAGCTCTTCGGCGTCTTGCCGAATAGCCACGCCGACGCGGCGAGCGTCGCGGCGACGACCACGACCCCAACAATCGACACGCGCACCAGGCGGGCCACCACCGCCACGTAACCGTCGCGCGCACGGTCGATGGCACGCAAGACGTATCGCATCGGACCGATGCTCCTGTGGCCAGGTTTGAGAAGCACGGCACAAAGTGCCGGGCTCAACGTCAGTGCCATGACCGCCGAGATCAGCATAGATACCGATACGGCCACAGCGAACTGGCGGAACAGCTGCCCACTGATGCCGGGGATGAAGGCGACCGGGACGAACACCGACAGCAAGACGAATGTGATGGCCAGGATTGGGCCGGTAATTTCCGCCATTGCCTTCTTGCATGCTGCGTCAACAGACAGCTCGGGGTTCTCCTCCATTACCCGCTCGACGTTCTCGACGACCACGATGGCATCATCAACCACGATGCCGATGGCAAGGACGAGGGCCAGCAAAGAGACAGTATTCGCGCTGTAGCCAATCACCAACATGACCGCGAAGGTGCCGATAATCGACACCGGCACGGCAACCAGCGGGATCAGGGTCGTTCGCCACCTGCCGAGGAATAAGAACACCACCACGCCCACAAGAATGACTGCAATGCCGAGCGTATGAATGACCTCATTGATCGTGGCCGTGACGAAAACGGTGGAGTCGAAAAACACGGTATATGCAAGGTCGGTAGGGAAGCGCTTCTCCAGCCCGCTCATTGTCTCGCGAACTTGGCGGGCCACCTCGATCGCATTAGATCCTGGGGTCTGATAGATGCCGATCGCAGCCGCCGGCGCGCCGTTAAAGCGGCTAAAGCGGTCTTGGGATCGTGCGCTCAATTCGACACGGGCAACGTCCTTGACGCGAATAACCGAACCGTCGGGATTGGCGCGCAAGACAATGGCCGCGAATTCTTCGGGTCGGGTCAGCCGGCCGGTGGTCTTGATATTGATTTGAACCTGCTGCTCGCTCGTGATCGGCGCCGCGCCCACCCGACCGAGCGCCGCTTGAACATTCTGGCTCTGCACCGATGTGATCACGTCACTCGGGGTCAGGTTGAGCTCGGTTAGCCGATCAGGGTCGAGCCAGATCCGCAGGGAATAGTCTAGCGGACCGAACAGCGTTGCCTGACCGACCCCTTTGATCCGCGCTATTGGATCGATGAGGTTGATCGTCGCGTAGTTGCTCAAGTAGACGGCGTCGTAGGTCTTGTTCGGAGAATAAAGGCTGATCACCTGAAGAAGGGCAGCGGATTTTTTCCGAATGGTCAGGCCGGCGCGCGACACCTCCTGAGGCAGCTGCGGCACCGCGAGGCTCGCGCGGTTCTGCACGTTGACAGTGTTAATGTCCGGATCGGTGCCCAACGCAAACGTCACAGTGAGGATGTAGCTGCCGTCGGCCCCGCTGGCAGACTGATAATAGAGGGCATTGTCGATGCCGTTGATCTGCTGTTCGATGGGTTGGGCGACCGTCGTTTCGACCACTTCGGCATCGGCACCCGGATAGGTCGCGTTGAGCGTTACCTGAGGCGGCACGATATCGGGAAATTGCGCGATTGGGATCGTCGTGATGGCAATGATGCCAGCGAGCGTAATGACGATGGCGACGACGAAAGCGAGCCGCGGTCGCTCGATGAAAATACCGGAGAACATTCGCCTAGGTCCCAGGCAGGACGTTCGCCGTTACAACCTGGCCGGCGCGCACCTTTTGGATCCCCTCGACGATGACTAGCTCGCCCGCTTTGAGGCCGTCGGTGACAACAACATTGCGTCCCTGCTCGACTCCGAGAGTTACGCGACGTTGCTCGACCTTCTTCTCTGCATCGACGACCAGAACATATCGGCCGGCCTGATCGAGCAGGACGGCGGCTTGGGGAACTGTCAGCGCCAATCGCGGCGCACCCCGTTCAACGGTTACGCCGACGACTCCACCGGCAGTCAAAAGACCATCCGGGTTTGGCACCCGCGCCCGTACCGCGACGGTATCGGTTGTGGGCTCGACCTGAACGTCAAGGAAGTTGGTGAGACCAGGATGCGGATAAGAACTGCCATCGGGCAGCTTGATGTGAATAGTGAGATGCGTGTTGCTGGGTGACTCGGCCACCCTGCGCCGGTACTCGAGCACATTGCGTTGACTGACCTGAAAGATGACGTAGATGGGGTCCTGGCTGACGATCGTTGCGAGCTTCCCGGACGACGGTTGGACCAGATTACCTATGGTGAAAGTGGCGAGTCCGATCCGGCCATCAATCGGTGAGCTGATCTCGTTATAACCGAGATTGATTTCAGCCTGCTCGAGCTCCGCCTGGGCTTCCATTACGCTCGCCTGGGCCGCCTCTTCGTCCGCGGCGCGCTGGTCGACCGTGGCTTGCGGGATGTTGTTTGTACGCAGGAGCTCCTTCCCGCGCTCCAGCTGCAGCTTTGCGTTGACCTCGGTCGCCTTGGCCTTGGCGAGAGCAGCGCGCGCCTGCTCGACGGCTGCCTTGTAAGTTGCCTGTTCGATCCGAAAGAGCAGCTCCCCCTTCTTAACCTGCTGCCCTTCCGTGAAGGTGCGCTCCTCGATGAACCCTGGCACCCGCGCGACAAGGTCAACCTTATCGATCGCTGTCACGCGTCCGATAAAGCCGCCCGTCTCCGTCACCTGACGCGACACGACTGGGGTCACCGAAACGGCCGGTGGCGGTGCCATGTTTTGTGCAGCGACAACGCCATGCGACGCTGTGAAGATCAGTGCACAAACGATGCCTTTCCAAGCGAGGGCACTCCCGTGATCACGCATGACGTTCTCCCGAAAATACCATTGATCTGGGGCCGAACGTTGCTCACGAACAACCGCTTTTACTCATGGGCCACGCCAACCCCCGAACAATAACGGTAAGCAACGTAGGTAGGAAAGTCAGGCAAAGACCCTCTTTTTATCAGCTAGTCTAGTGTTGCGCCGTCGATAGGTATCTTCGTTTTGGTCTAGCAAGCGCACGAGTTAATGCAGTGCTTCGATGGCCAGCGCTATGCCCTGACCGCCGCCGATACAAAGCGTGACAAGGCCGCGCGTTAGACCGTCGCGGCGCATCGAGTGGATCAGTTTAGTCGTGAGCACTGCCCCGGTCGCGCCAATCGGATGGCCATGGGCCACGGCGCCGCCTTCAACGTTGACAATCTCTTCAGGAAGCCCGAGCTCCCGAGCAACAACGATGGCGACGGCTGCGAAGGCTTCATTGATCTCGGCGCGCTCAACGGAGCGAATATCCCAGCCAGCGCGCTGCAAGGCTTGCTTGACCGCGGGCACGGGTCCTAACCCGAACATCCCCGGTTCGACCGCAGCGATGCCGTAGGAGACCAGGCGTGCAGTTGGAACGAGACCACGCTTGTCGGCCCACGCGTGGTCGGCGAGCACCATGGCCGCAGCGGCGTCGTTCAGTCCAGGCGCATTGCCGGCGGTGATCGTGCCGTTCGGTCGGAAGGCCGGCTTCAGCCGCGCCAGTATTTCGATCGTCGTGTCGGGCCGGTTGTGCTCATCCTTGTCGAACTGGGTTGGTCCTTTTTTTCCGGGCACTTCCACGGGTACGATCTGCGATTTGAAATGACCATCGGCCTGCGCCGCGGCGAACTGCTGCTGCGATCGCAATGCCCAGCGGTCCTGCGCCTCGCGGGTGACCTGGTATTTCTCGACCAAATCCTCGGTATGCCAGCCCGAGTGCGCGTCCGAGAAAGCGTCGTTCAAT
>Ga0111538_10014975_pt1 | contig 10206 bp, 9 predicted proteins | sample SoiMethybrSBSTD1_FD_79669 | JGI IMG/M metagenome (GOLD analysis project Ga0111538, IMG submission 79669) | Bulk soil microbial communities from a Populus tree surrounding site in Tennessee, USA - Soil MetaG P. TD hybrid SBSTD1 (version 2)... | ecosystem: Environmental > Terrestrial > Soil > Tree... | reverse complement strand
GGAAGGGGACGGCGCTGACGGCACTGCGGATGAGCCACGACGTCCAGCATTCCCAGCGGCCGCTGCCCGCCCTGGGCCAGGGCGAGAACACGATCACGTTCGGCAGCGGGGACGAGGGGACGATCAGCGTCGAGGGCAGCCATTACGCCGCGAACAGGGGCAAGCAGGTCCTGATCACGGACTTCAAGCCTGCGGTCGCCGGCATGAGCCTCATGGACAGCATCATCGTCCAGGGCCCGAAGGGCGAGGCGGTCTTCCCCGTCGAGACACCGGGCGACATCACCCGGGTGCGGTTCGGATTGTCCGGCCGGGTGAACGACAAGACGGACAGCTGGGCGCTCGACGTCTCGTACGACGACGGCAAGACCTGGAAGACGGTCGACACCCTCGCGGGTCCGGCGAGGTTTGCATCGAAGTTCGTGACGGCGACCGGAGTCCCGCCGGGCACGCGAAAGGTGCTGGTCCGCTACGCCGGACGGCAGACCACGGTCGCGATGATCTTCAACCTGAGGATCGATGTCGACTACAAGGAGCCGCAGGGCGGTTTCGTGCCGGTGAAGATCACCTACGTCTGGGATGAGGACAACCAGGAAAAGCGCCACGTCCACGTCGCGACGAAGCCCGACCAGGTCTACAAGATCCTATGCCGGGGGAAGCCGACGATGAAGTCGATCATCCTCGAGCTAGCGGACTAGGATCTGCTTCGCGGCCCGGACGACGGCGCGGGCCTCCGCGTCGGTGCCGATGGTGATGCGCAGGCGGTCGCGGGTGGCGGGATAATCGAACCAGCGGACCAGGATCTTGCGCTTCCTCAGTTCGGCGAGCCACTGCTTCGCCGGCAGCTTCGGCGGCTTTGCGAAGATGAAGTTGGTGACGCTGGGAAGGACATCGAAGCCGAGTCGGGTCAGTTCCTCGGTGAGCCGCTTCCGCGTCGCGATGATCTTCTGAGCGCAGCGGCGATAGTACGGCAGGTCGTCCAGGGTCGCCAGCGCGGCGACCTGGCCCAGCCCGTTGACGTTGTAGCTGTCCCGGATCTTGTCGAGCGCGGCGATGAGCGGCGCGGGACCCACGAAGTAGCCCACCCGCTGGAAGCAGAGCGAAAAGCCCTTCGAGAAGGTCCGCGAGACGAGGACGTTCGGAAGCCGGTGGAGCTTCATCGCCGACTCGGGCGCGAAATCGACGTACGCCTCGTCCAGGATCACCACGCCCTGGAGGGCGCGGCAGAGCGCCTCGAGCTCCTTCGCGGCATACGCGCGGCCGCTGGGGGCGTTCGGCGTCGTGACGAACGTGAGCGACGCGTCGAACGACCAGTCCGGCGACTTTCGGAGCGCGGCAGGCGACGGCAGCGAGAAATCCGCCTCGAGCGGCGCGCTGCCGGACGTCGCCCCATGCTGGCGGACGATGACCGGATAGAGCGAGTAGCTCGGCGAGAACCACTGTGCCAGGCCGGTGCCGGGCTCGACGAACGCCCGGACCGCCATCGACAGCAGCTCATCGGAGCCGTTCCCGATGATGACGTTCTCGGGCTTGCAGCCGTGCAGCGTCGCCAGGCGTTCGCGCAGCAGGTGGGCGGTCGGAGGGGGATAGAGGCGCAGGCGCCCGTCCACGGCCGCCTTTACCGCCCGCAGGACCTTCGGCGAGGGCGGATAGGGATTCTCGTTGGTGTTGAGCTTGATCAGTCCCGGGATCTTCGGCTGCTCGCCGGGGACGTAGGCGTGGAGCCCCTCGACCAGGGGGCGAATGAGCTTTTTCATGGCCGGGAGATCATGCCACAAGATCGAGGATTTGACTAGAACCGGTTTGCGCGCGGTGTCCAACCCATAACCGGCGTCCCGTTACGGGAGGTAGAGCCGCATGATCGATGTCGCCGTCGCCATGCTCCTGGCGCTCCAGCAGCCGGGCCAGACGGAAGTCGTCACCTGCAAGGACGACCCCGCCCAGAAGTATGCCTGCTACGTTCCCAAGGCCTATCACAAGGCGAAGAAGTGGCCGATCCTCTACTGCTACAGCCCCAATGCCGAGGGTGGTTACTTCGTCGACTTCTACAAGGAGGTCTGCGAAGAAGTGGGGTGGATCGTCGTCGGATCGAACAACTCGAAGAACGGCCCCGGCGAGCCGATCCTCGCCGCCATGAAGGCGATGTGGGCCGACACCCATGCCAAGCTCAGCATCGACGACAAGCGCGTCTTTGCCTCCGGCTTCTCCGGCGGCGGCCGGGTCTCGTTCTGGATGTCGAGCCTCTATCCCGACAACTTCGCGGGCGTCATCGCCATCGGCGCCGGGACGTCGGACGGCAAGGTCGCGCCCAAAGGGATGGCGGTCTGGCTCATGTGCGGCGAGACCGACTTCAACCTCAAGGAGCTCGAGGCGCTCGATGCGAAGCTGAAGGGCGAGGGGTGGAAGTACCAGCGGAAGACGTTCCCCGGCGCCCACACGATGCCTCCCAAGACCCTCGGTGCGGAGGCCATCCGCTGGATGGCCAAGGAGAAGCCGCCGCTCGGCAAGCCCAATCCCGCCAAGGCCAAGTCGTCCCTCGAGGCGGGGGAGAAGGCGCTGGCCGATAAGAGCACCAAGAAGGCGATCGCGTCGTTCCAGGCGGCGCTCCAGCAGGGCGACGAGGAGCAGCAGAAGGCGGCGACGGAGAAGCTCGACGAGATCGACAAGGCCGCCGAGGAGCTGTGGAGCCAGGCGGACGCCGAGGCCGACAAGTCGAAGAAGAAGTCCCTGCTGATGAAGCTGAAGACCGACTTCGAGGGGCTGGAGATCGCGAAGCGGGCGGCGGAAGAACTGAAGAAACTGAAGTAGTTCGAAAGTTTTATTCGTATAGTATTGGTGATGACGAAGGCGCGCGGATTGTATCTGGCCGTCGCGGTCTTCACGCTGGCCGTTCAGGTGGCGGCTGCGGCCCACCTCCCCGTGCTCCACGAGGAGCCGGTCAGCCAGTGCCAGGAGCCGCTCTCCCACTTCTGCGCCGAGACCGTCGACTCCCACACCGGTCCGTGCGTTCTCTGCCAGGTCAGCCTCAACGGCGTCTTCATCGATCCGGTCGTGTCGCTGCGGACCGAGCTCCAGACGGAGCCCCTGGTCGCCGCGGTGGTGCGGCCGTCCGACTCCTCCCCGTTTCTCTCCTCGCACGCCCCGCGCGGACCTCCGGTCGCCTAGTCGTCCAGACTAGACCCGACATCCTTTAGACCGGAGGACCCATGATCCCATTGATCTTGGTTCTTCTCTGCGCCCAGGCGCAGGAGAAGGACCCCGCGAAAACCCAGGATCCCAAAATCCAGGATCGCCTCGACGACCAGGAGGACCGAATCAAGGACCTGGAGCGTCGGCTGGCGGAAACGGAGAAGAAGCAGGCGCAGACCACGTCCGCGAATCCCGCGACGGTGCTCAATCCGCGGATCACCGTGGTCGGCGACTTCCTGTGGCGATTCGACGACCGGAAGGTGTTCGTCGACAACGACCCGGCGAAGCCGATCATCAGCGACACCATCAATATGCGCGAAGTCGAGCTCGACCTTCGGGCGTCGGTCGACCCTTACGTCGACGGCGTCGCGATCCTTGCGGTCGAATCGGAATCCCCCGGCGACTTCGAGGCCACCGTCGAGGAGTTCTACGGCGTGATCAAGTCGCTCCCGCTGCCGCTCTGGGAGACGCCGCCGCTCGGGACGAAGATCAAGGTCGGCCGGTTCCGGACCGAGTTCGGCCTCAACAACAAGCTGCACACGCACGACCTGCCGCAGACCGACCGGCCGCTGGTCATCGAGGAGTTCCTGGGGTTCGAAGGGCAGATTGCCAACGGCGTCTCCACGCAGTCGTTCCTGCCCTCGCCGGGGGACACCGCGCTGGAGTTGACGCTCCAGGTGCTCAGCGGCGGCAGCGCTCCGGTCGCGGACCAGACCAACCGCCTGTCGTACCTCGCGAACCTCAATTTCTACGTGCCGCTGACGGACGAGCATTCGCTCAACCTCGCTGCGATCGGCTTCTATGGCGTGAACGACCGCAGCCTGGGCCACCAGAGCCGGGTCGCCAGTCTGGATCTGCTCTACAAGTGGAAGCCGGCGCGCATGGGCGAGTACGAGTCGTTCCTCTTCGGCGGGCAGATGTTCTACGGCAGCCACGAGTTCGCGGACGCGCTCGGCGCGGGCCGGCGGACCCACCCCTTCGGATACTTCGTCTTCGCCCAATTCCAGGTTTCGGCCCGCCTCTATGCGGGGATCCGCTGGGACCACACGGAGACGTTGACGGACGACACCGCGTGGCGACGGAAGATTTCCCCGTACCTCACGTGGTACACGACCGAATTCTTCCGGGCGCGATTCACGGTCGAGCATACGTTCAGCGAGATTCCGAGCGAAAACCGCCTGGACTCGTTCTTCGTCGAGATGGTGATCGTGTTCGGAGCCCATCCTCCCGAACCTTTCTGGGTGAACAAATGAAAAACCTGATCCTTGTCCTGATGGCGTTCTCGATGTCGGCCCCCTCCGAGAAGAAGAAGGTCATCGTCACGCTTCCGGCGCTCCAGTCGATCGCCGAGGCCGTCGGGGGCGACGACTTCGAGGTGACCGCCCTTTCCAAGCCCGATCAGAACCCCCACGCCGTCTCGCCCACCCCCGCGCTGATGAAGAAGGTGCGCGAAGCGGACCTGTTCGTCGAGATCGGCCTCCAGCTGGAGCTCTGGGCCGACCAGGTGGCCGTCGGGTCGGGGAATCCCAACATCGACAAAGGGGGCAAGGGCCGGCTGATCGCCTCGACCGGGATCTCCCGGGAAGAAGTGCCCGCCGTGGTGGACCGGAAAGAAGGCGACATCCATCCCGAGGGGAATCCTCACATCTGGATCGATCCGATCCGGGCGAAGCAGATTGCGGACAATATCGCGGCCGGCCTCAAGGCGGTGTCCCCGGCCGCGTCGTCGGCCATCGACGAGCGGCTGAAGAAGTTCAAGGACCGGATCGACGAGGCGCTGTTCGGGCCCGAACTCGTGAAGGAAGTCGGCGCGCGGACGCTGACGCGGAAGGCGCTCGACGGCTCGATCCTGCCCTGGCTGGAGGAGCGGAAGCTCTCCGGCAAGCTGGGGGGCTGGCTGAAGAAGGCGGCGCCGCTCCGGGGCGTGAAGGCCGTCGAGTTCCATCGGACCTGGATCTACCTGGCGAAGCTGTTCGGGTTCGAGATCGTGGGCTCCATCCAGCCGAAGCCGGGCGTGGAGCCGGGGCCGAAGCACGTCGAGGAGCTCAAGTCGCTGATCAACGCTCAGAAGGTGAAGATCCTGATCGTCGACAACTTCTATCCCGTGTCGGTTCCCGAAGCGCTGGCTCGAGAGACCGGCGCGAAGGTCGCGGTGGTGCCCGGTCAGCCGGGCGGGGAGGCCGGGACCGACGACTACGTGAAGTTCATCGGGTTCATCATCGACCGTCTGGTGGAGGCCGCGAAGTAGCATGCTCTCCCAGATTCCCTGGTGGCTGTTCCCGCTGCTCATGTGCCTGGTGCTCACGGGCATCCACGGCTACCTGGGCATCCACGTCCTGAAGCGCAAGGTCATCTTCGTCGATCTGGCCATGGCCCAGATCGCGGCGCTGGGCGCGGCGTACGCGATCCTGCTGGGGTACGACCCGAAGCATCCGGAAAACCAGTTTCCGATCTACCTGTTCTCGCTCGGCTTCACGCTGGCGGGAGCGGCGGTGATTTCGTTGTCGCGGATGAAGAAGGAGCGCGTGCCCCACGAGGCGTTCATCGGGATCGTGTATGCCAGCGCCTCGGCGCTGGCGATGCTCGTGCTCTCCAAGAGCCCGACGGAAGGGGAGCAGATCAAGCACATGCTGGTCGGCAGCCTGCTCACGGTGCAGCCGTCGAAAGTCTGGTCCACGGCGGCGATCTACGCCGTGATCGGGCTCTTCCACTGGATCTTCCGGGCGAAGTTCTTCGCGATCAGCGACGACCCCGAGGCGGCCGAGAAGGCCGGGATCTCCGTCCGCCTCTGGGACTTCCTGTTTTACGTCTCGTTCGGATTCGTGATCACCAGCTCGGTGTCCGTGGCAGGGGTCCTGCTGGTGTTCAGCTATCTCGTCGTGCCCGGCGTCATCGCCGTGATGTTCTCGGAAACCAACCGCTCCCGGATCGCCATCGCCTGGTCCGTCGGCACGCTGGTCAGCCTCCTCGGCATGACCTTCTCCTACCACGGCGACTTCCCGCCGGGGCCTTCCATCGTCGCGGCGTTCACGGCCTGCCTCGTGACGGCCGGGCTCGTCCACTACGTGACGGCGGCCGAACATTCCGGCGCTGCGGTCAAGAGGCTGGTGGCGGGGATGGCGGTCGCGGCGCTGGCGATCTGGGGGACCACGTTCCTGCGGAAGCACGAGGATCACGAGCACGGCCCCGAGGACGTCGTCACCAGGCTGACCCAGGCGCTGAAGTCGGACAACGACACCCAGGTTGTCCAGGCGCTGGATCACATCATGTCCATGAAGGAGCAGGACCGCCATTTTGCGGGCCCGGTGATCGAGGTCGTGACGCGGACGAAGTCGGACCAGGTGCTCGACCATGCGGCGGAGGCGCTCGCGAAGCTCGAGGATCCCGCGGCGATCCCGGTCCTGAAGGAGGCGGCGGCGCGCGATCTCGACGCCGAGCTGCTGGTCCACCTGGGACGGGCGATCCTGGACCTGCACGACGCCGGGGGCTTCGCGGTGCTGATTCGGGTGCTCGACTCCGGCCCGCCCGAGTTCGCCCGGAAGGAGGCGACGGAGCTCTTCCGAGAGCGGACCGGGTTGACGCTCGACGAAGCCGGCCTCCGGAAGTGGTGGGCCGAGCGGGGCCCGGCGGTCAAATGGAGGGCCGCCGGCAAGAGGTTCGAGTAGGGAAAAGGAACCCGGTTATTTTTCCACGGCGGCCCGGATGTTGGCCATCGTGTCGACGACCACCGCGTCTCCATCGAGGCGGAAGTCCGCTCCGTGGCTCCGCAGGAGGAGTTTGAGCAGCGTCGAGACCTTCGGACCCTTGCCCTGGATTTTCAAGCTCCCCTCGACCGGCACCCGATAGGTCGCCCGGAGGCCGGCCTTCCCGAGCATCTGGTCGAGCGTCTGCGCCTCTTCGGAGGGAGCGACGACGCCGTCGAGGGCGGCCTTCTGGGCGGGCGTCAGCTTCTGGAGATCCGCGCCGCTGGGAGCGTCCTGGATCCAGATCTTCTCCTTCTCGCCGATCTCGCGCTGGAGCCGCCGGCACCGGACGAGCGCCTCTCCCTCCAGGGACCGGGCGGCGCAGCCGAGCCCGTCGAGGGCGGCCGGCGGCGGAACCTTGCGGAATTCCCGATCGGCTTTGTCGATCCGGGCGGGATCTCCGGACAACAAATCCTCGATCAGCGGCTGGATCGCCCGTGCCTCGGTCGCCGGCATCCAGAGGACGCGGCGTGCCGGCGTCCAGCGGGCGGACCAGGCATCGGCGCCTCCCCACTCCCCCGTCACCAACGTGGTCTCGTCCAGAGAGACGGACGCCAGCTGGAACTGACCCAGCGCCAGTCGGAGCGCCCCGTCCTGGACGATGTCCGTGACGTAGAAGCTCATGGTCTGTTCAGGCACGGGAATGCGCCCGTTCCAGACCAACGAATACTCCCGATTGCCCTGGACGAGGATCTCCTTGAGGAGGTCGCCGATCGCCTTGTCCTCCGTATGGATGGAGATGCGGGGCCCCGGTCTGATCTCGGGAGGGATCCGATCCTCGTCCGCGGTGCGGGTATAAAGCCGCTTCAGGAGTTCCTCGGCCCGGGTCCGGGTCTCGAGGGACTCCGAACCCAGGGCCTCCCAGAGCGGCTCCTCGGCGCCGAATCCGAGCTCCCGGAGCGCCGAGAACGCTTCCTCCCGGCGCGCCGGAACGTCGTTGGAGAGCTCCCGGACGTGGCGCGCGGCGTCGGCGTTGCCGGCCCGCACGCGCACCGGGATGAGGGCGGGGATCTCGTCGGGCGCTCCGAACCGGACCTTGCCGCCACGGATTTCGAAGGGCATCCGGAGCGTTGCCGCGAGTTTGGCGACGCCGTCGTAGACGGTTCCGTCCTGGATCTTCATCGTGATGGAGGAGGTCTCCAGCTCGACGCCGCGGAAATTCCACTCCATGGGGCCGACGGTTTTCTCGAGCTCATAAACGGCTTCCAGGTAGACCCCGCGCTCGAGGGTGATCGAGAATTTCGTCGTCTTCATCTTTTGAAGGAGGGCACGGTCCTCTTCGGTCACGCCGAGGATCTCATCGATGAAGAGCGGGTCGACCCGGGCCCGGCGGAGCGGCTCGAGGGCGGCGTTTCCGTACATCTTGAGCGCGAGGCGGGCGAGGTCCCGGCGCACGGAGGAGCGGCTCTGGAGCTCGCCGATGAGGCGCTCGATCTCGCGCTCCTGGGTGGGAAGCGTCGAGGCGGGGATGAGCCGGTCGGCCGGCTGGAAGAGCAGCCAGGACAGCGCCGCCAGCAGGAGGGCGGCGGCGGCCAGGCCCGCCGGGCCGATCCGCGCCCGGGCCCTCGGCGGCGCGTGGAGGACGTCGCGCAGCGCGTCGATCTCTCCGGCGACGACGGCGGCGGCGCGGCCGCAATCGGCGCACGACTCGATGTGCGTCGAGCGCCGGAAGCCGAAGGCGTGGTCGTGAACCTGTTCGGCCGTGGCGTGGATCATGACAGCTCCTTGCGCAGGGCGGCCAGCGCCCGGTAAAGACGGATGCGGACCGCGTTGACGCTGATGCCGAGCGTGTCGGCGATCTCCAGGGGCGAGAGGTCCTGCTGGACCTTCAGGGTGACGACGATCTTCCACTCGAACGGGAGGCGGTCGACCGCGGCCAGGACGCGGTCCCGATCCTCGCGGCGGATGACGGGGCTTTCGGGAAGCGAGAGATCGGGGAGGGATTCCTCGGCGTCGTCGAGGGGAACCTGGCGCCGGCGGCGGAGCAGGTCGCGGATGTGGTTGGAGACGATGGCGAAGATCCAGGTCCGGAACGACCGGCGGCGGTCGAACTCCTTCAGGTGGGCGATGGCGCGGGCGAAGGTTTCCTGGGCGGCGTCGCGGGCGTCGAGTTCGCTGCCGAGCAGGCGCCGGGCGAGGCCGTAGACGGGGCCGTAGTGCCGGCGAACCAGGCCGGGGGTGTCTCCGGCGTCGAGAAGCTCTTCGTCGCTGGCGTCCACCATCAGCGTCATTGGACGGTACTACGGGATGCCCCGCCGTCCATTTCCGCCCGACGACAAAATATCCGTTGATGCAAAACAACCAGGACGTTTTGCATCAAAAGTTGAAGCAAAACAACCAGGTTGCTTTGCATCAACGGCGGCTTACCTACTTGAGGACGGCGTCGACGGCCGCACGGTTCCGGCGGTAGGCGTCCATGTCCTCGGCGGGGAGCTGCTTGAGGTAGCCGTCGCGCATCGCCTGCATCCTCGCGACCTGATCCTGGACCATTTTGCGTTGGTTGTCGGTGAGGCCCGGCTGGGCCAGCTTCGCCTCCAAGTCCTTGATCTTGGGATCGAGCATCTCGGCGCCCCGGACGCCCGACTGGGCGGAGCCGACCCGGGTGCGGACTTCGGCGAACTCGTAGTAGTCGGCGAATCCGTACTTCGCCGCGTCCGCGTCCCGCTGGTCCAGCTGCTGGAGCCCTTCCTTCGGGGTAGCGGCGGCGCCCTGGTTCAGGAAGGCCTTCTTCAGGTCCGGATGATCTTTGGCCACGTTCACCAGGCCGGTGACCTTCGCGTCCGTCAAGAGAGGCTTGGTGCGGTCGAGGAGCTGCTTCATGGACTCCGGCGGCCTGATGGTTCCCTGCTTCGCCGGCTCTCCCTCCTGCTTTCCGCACGAGGCGGCGAGCAGGAGAAGGGCGACGAGCGGCAGGCGGCTCACCGCTTCCGGCCCTTCGGATTCTTGGGAGGAGCCGAAGGGGGACCCACCGGACGCGTGTGCTGGGTGGCGAACGGCCGGCCGCGGCGGCCTTCGGGCTGGAGGCCGGTGCCTTTCGGCTGCCAGTTGGGCACCAGCTGGTTCTTGCCGCTGCCGATCAGGTCCATGCGCCCCATCCGCTTGAGCGCCTCGCGGAGCAGCGGCCAGTTGTTCGCGTCGTGCCACCGGAGGAACGCCTTGTGGAGCCGCCGCTGCTCGAGGGTGCGGGGGATGTAGACCTTCTCCAACTTGCGGCCGTCGCGCTTCATCGGGTTCATCCCGGTGTGATACATCGCGGCGGCGAACGTCATCGGCGTCG
>Ga0111538_10014973_pt1 | contig 10207 bp, 10 predicted proteins | sample SoiMethybrSBSTD1_FD_79669 | JGI IMG/M metagenome (GOLD analysis project Ga0111538, IMG submission 79669) | Bulk soil microbial communities from a Populus tree surrounding site in Tennessee, USA - Soil MetaG P. TD hybrid SBSTD1 (version 2)... | ecosystem: Environmental > Terrestrial > Soil >... | reverse complement strand
GGGCGCCGCGGGCCCTCGCCAGGGCGACCAGCGCGGCGTCCCCCTCGCCGCCCGCGCTCACGTCGCCGTCGTCCATCACGACCTGCACTGACGCGCTTCGGCGCAGCCGCTCCAGCACGTCGAATCCGCGGCGCCCGCGATTGCGGCGGACGGGATCGCTGCCGTCGGTCAGCGTCTGCAGCTCGCGGACGACCATGCGCGGCACCAGCAGGCGACCGCCCATGAAGCCGGCGTCCACGACGTCCGCGATACGACCGTCGACGATGACCGATGTGTCGAGGACGCTCGTCTCGCTCGACACCGGCCGGCGGCGAAGAGCCGGCAGCTCGGCGGCGCGCCGTGCGGCCACCATGCCACCGATCCAGGCGCCGAGCAGGGGGAGACCCGTCCACAGCGCGGGTCCGGCGCCGCCGGCCACCGGCGCGACCACGGCGCCGAGCGTGAAGCCGATCAGCAGGCCGGCGGCGACGCCCAGCGTCGTCCACACGAGCGTCTGCATCGGCACCCCGCCGAGACCGGCCTCGACCCCGATCGCGAGCGCTCCGACCAGCGCGCCCACGACGCCGCCGACCACGGGCGAGCCGCCGAACGATAGCGCCAGCGCGGCGCCGGCCAGCGCGCCGCCAACCACGGCAACCAGCCGGGCCAGCTGGAGCGGCGTCAACCGAGCAGCACTCCGAGCGCGTCGCCGACGGTGGCCACCGGCGTGACCGGCATCGGCAGCGACCCTTCGGCGTTGCTGCGCGGGACGATCGCCGACTTGAAGCCGAGCTGCGCGGCCGCGCGGAGGCGGGCTTCCACGCCGTTGACGGCCCGGACCTCACCGGTCAGCCCCACCTCGCCCAGCACCAGGACGTCGCCGCGCACCGGACGCTCGAGATAGCTCGACGCCGCCGCGATGATCACGCCGAGATCGGCGGCCGGCTCAGCCACGCGGCCGCCGCCGGCCACGTTGACGAACACGTCCTGGTTGCCGATCGGCAGGTTGGCGCGCTTCTCCAGCACCGCCAGCAGCAGGCAGACGCGGTTGTAGTCCGCGCCGAGCACGGTGCGTCGCGGCGTGCCGAACGAGGCGCGCGACACGAGCGCCTGCAGCTCCAGGAGCAGCGGCCGCGTGCCCTCCAGCGCCGAGACGATGACCGAGCCCGGCGCATCGGCCGGACGCTCGGCGAGGAAGAAGCCGGACGGGTTCGGCACCTCGGCGAGCCCGCCCTCGGCCATCTCGAAGACACCGATCTCGTTGGTGGAGCCGAAGCGGTTCTTGACCGCGCGCAGGACGCGATAGGCGTGATGGTGCTCGCCCTCGAAGTAGAGCACCGTGTCTACCAGGTGCTCGAGCACGCGCGGCCCGGCCAGCGAGCCCTCCTTGGTGACGTGGCCCACCAGGAACGTGGAGATGCCGCGGCTCTTGGCCAGCGTCATCAGGCGGGCGCCGCACTCGCGGACCTGCGCCACGCTGCCCGGCGCCGACTCGAGATCCGGCAGGAACACCGTCTGGATCGAATCGATCACCAGCACGCGCGGCTTGATCGTCTCGAGCTCGGCCTGCACCGCCGCCAGATCGTTCTCGGCCCACAGCAGCAGCCCGTCGCCCGCGATGCCGAGCCGATCGGCGCGCATCTTCACCTGGGCCGCCGACTCCTCGGCCGACACGTAGAGCACGGGCGGCGCCACCCGCGCCAGCGCCCGGGCGGCCTGGAGCAGCAGCGTGCTCTTGCCGATGCCCGGATCGCCCCCGATCAGCACGAGCGAGCCGCGCACGACCCCGCCACCCAGCACGCGATCGAGCTCGCCGACGCCGGTGAGCACGCGGTCGCCTGCCTCCATCACCACGTCCTTGAGTGGTATCGGGCGGGTGCCGGCGGCGAGCGCGCGGCGAGCCGTCGGCGCCGGTGCGGCGCGTTCCTCGACGAGCGGTGTCAGCTCGCCCGTAGAGCGCCGGCAGTCAGGGCAGGTGCCGGGTTTGGGGCTGGCGAAGCCGCACTGCTGGCAGCGATAGACGCTCGACGCGCGCGCCACTCTCACTCCTTGCCGTTCTTCGAGGCCTTGGAGGCTTCGCCGTCCTTGCCGAGGCTGCGCAGCATCCCCCGCAGCAGGAAGCTGCGCTGGGCGCCGTCGAGAATCGTCACCAGCCGCTCGTACACGGTCGGATCGGCGATGAGCGCCCCCACTGTGCCCTCGCCGGTGTTGATCTTCTCGCTGATGGCCTTGAGGTTCGCCATCGTGGCCTGGAAGTCCTGCGAAGCCTGGCCCAGACCGGTGTCGCCCGGCTCGTCCTTCAGGAGCGAGCCGAGGGTGCCGCGGCCGCCGGCCAGCCGATCCGAGACGTCGCGCATGTTGTGGGCCACCACCCGCACGTCGTCGAGCAGCGCACGATACTTGGGATCGAAGAGCAGCGCGGGCAGCACGCCGTCCTCCGGCGAGGGCTGCTCGACCACCCGGCTCAGCCGGTCCAGGGCCGCGACGAACCGCTTGGCCGACGCCGTCGATTCCGGCGAAACGAGCACGCCGGCAGCACCCTCGCCACGCTGGACGCGCTCGAGCACGCTCTGGGTCGACGCGATGACCTCGTTCAAACGCCGCAGCGCGGCCGGCTCTTCGTAGACGAGCACGTGGGCCCAGCCCTTGCCCCGCTCGACCTCGGCGATCACGCGCCCGACCTGGTCGGTGACCTTGCGCGCCGACGTCACGGTGGCGGTCGCTTCCTCGATCAGCCCCGACTGGTTCAGCTTCTGCGCGGTCTCGCGCAGGCTCTCGGCCAGCGCGCTCACGCTCTTGATCACCTGGCCGCTCTGGGCCATCACGCGACCGATATCCTGCGACTCCTGCGAGTCGATGGTGTCCCCCGCCTTGACGGCGGCCGCCGCCACGGTGCCCACGCTGAGCTCGATGATCTTGTCGCCGAGGAGTCCCTGGGTCTCGATGCGCGCCACCGAGTTCTTGCGCACCCGATTGGCGAACTGGCGGCCGATGGTCAGGTCGACCCGGACCTTGCCGCCCGGGTCGGCGGGCAACCGCACGCCCGTGACCCGGCCGATCTGCACTCCGGCCAGGCGCACGGTGGCGCCCTCCACGAGACCGCCGACCTCGTTGAACTCGGCGTGAATGGTGTAGCGCGGCTCGAACAGGCGGGCCCGCGCCCCCAGCGCGTAGATCATGCCGAGAAAGGCGACCAGCCCGACCAGGACGAACACGCCGACCTTGAGCTTCTGGCGTCGCTCCTGTCGTTCCTCGTTCACCACGTCACCTCGCCTCGCCGGCCAGGAACGCCTGGACAGCGGGATGATCAGAAGCCAGCACCTCGTCGCGCGGCCCCAGCGCCGCGAACTGTCCGTCGATCAGGACGGCCACGCGGTCGGCCACGGTTCGCGTCAGCTCCAGATCGTGGGTCACCACGATCGCAGTGTCGCAGACGCCGCCGCGCAGCCGCACGATCAGCTCGGCCACCAGGCGGGAGTTGGTCGGGTCCAGGCCGGCGGTCGGCTCGTCGAACAGCAGCATCGCGGGCTCGCCGATCAGGGCGCGCGCGATGCCCACGCGCTTGCGCATACCGCCCGACAGCTCGCTCGGCAGCAGCTCGAGCACCTCGGGGCCGAGCCCGACCATGGACAGGGACTGGACGACGCGGTCGTGGATCGCGGCTTCGCGCAGGCTGGTGTGCTCGCGCAGCGGATAGGCCACGTTCTCGTGAACCGTCAGGGAGTCGAACAGCGCGGCCCCCTGAAAGACGTAGCCCATGCGACGGCGGATCGGCAGCAACGCCTCCTCGCCCAGGTCCTCGATCCAGCGGTCGAAGACGCGGACCCGGCCGCTGGACGGCCGGATCAGGCCGGCCACCAGGCGCAGCGTCACCGTCTTGCCGGAGCCGCTGCCGCCCATGATCACCAGCGTCTCGCCGCGACGGGCGTTGAACGACACGCCGCGCAGCACCTCGTGGCCTTCGAACCGCTTGCGCAGATCGATGGCTTCGACGACCTCCCCGGTCTCGGTCGGCGTCGACGGCCGCGGCTGTTCGCGCACTCCCAGGCGACTCACCAGAAAAGCATCAGCATGAGCTTGGTCAGGAAGAAGTCCGAGATGATCACACCCATCGTACAGTGCACGACGGTCGCGGTCGTGGCCCGCCCCAGCCCCTCGGTGCCGCCGGTGGTGCTGAGCCCGTTGTAGCAGCCGATCAGGGTCACGATGGCGCCGAAGAAGAGCGACTTCCCCACGCCCATGAGGAAGTCGCGCGGGACCACCCAGTAGGCGGTGGTGTTCCAGTACGCCCACATGTCGGTGCCCCGCTCGAGGAACATGATCACCATGCCCCCGACCACCCCGAGCACGTCGGCCATGACCGTGAGCAGCGGAAACACCAGCAGCGCCGCCATCACCCGCGGCACGATGAGGCGCTTGATGAAGTTCACGCCCAGCGTGCGCAGTGCGTCGATCTGCTCGGTGACCTTCATGGAGCCCAGCTCGGCGGTGATCCCGGACGCCACCTTGCCGCCCACCAGGATCGCGGTGAGCACGGGCCCGAGCTCGCGCAGGATGGCCAGCGCCGAGATGGGGCCCACGTAGTTCTCCGCGCCGAAGCGCGCCATGTTCACCGCGCTCTGCAGCGCGAAGACCATCCCGGTGAACACCGAGGCGGTGAGCGCGACCCCCAGCGAGCGCACGCCCATGGTCTCGATCTCGAGGACGACCAGCCGGAAGTACTTGGGCGGCAGCGCGAGGCTGCGCAACACCTGGGCGGTGAGCAGGCCGACCCCGCCGTACCACATCGCCGTGCGTCGTAGGTAGGTGTCCATCGTCTAGTCGGTGACGAAGCTTTCCACGAGGCGCTGGAAGTCGCCGCGGGTGGCGTCGAAGGCGCCCGGCTCGGCGGCGTAGATCAGGTCCCACACGCAGCGGTCGCCCTTCACCACGTAGCTCTCGATGCGCATGCGATCGTCCGACTTCTGCATCCGTCCTTCCAATACGGTATGGGTCGCCACCCGACCGTTTACCGGTACCTCGCCGGATTCGACCACCACCCGGTCGCGGAGCCCGAGCACGAGCTGGCGCACCAGCACGTCGGGTCGGCGCTCCACCACCGGGACATCGCAAAGCCCGTTGACCAGCATGGCGGCCGAGCCGGTCTGGTGCCGCAGCTCCAGGTCGGCCCGGGTGTCACGCTCGACGACCCAGCCGTCCCGCGGCAGCGTGACCCGATATCCGGTCCGCGCGCGATAGACGCCGTTCTCGATGGTCGGCCCTGCGCACGCCGCGACCGCCAGGGCCGCGGCCAGCCCCACGGCACCCGCGACCCGCACGAGGCTCAGCGACCGGGCGCCGTCCGCGTCGCGTGCCGTCGGGCCAGCTCCTCGAGAACGTCGCGCAGGGGAATCGACCGCTCGCCGAGCAGCACCATGGTGTGGAACCAGAGGTCGGCCACCTCCTCGACCACGCGCCGGTCACCCTCGCCACCGAGCGCGGCGGTGACAACTTCCACGGCCTCCTCGCCGATCTTCCGGCACACCGCGGCCTCGCCCTTGGCCAGCAGTGAGGCCACGTACGAGCCCGACGGCGGTGTGGCCTTGCGCGCGGCCACGATCTGCTCGATGCGGTCCAGCATCCCGGCCGCCGCGCCCGGTCCCTGCATCGCCGTGAAGAAGCACGTGCGCGAGCCGGTGTGGCAGGCCACGCCGTCCTGGTGCACCTGGACCAGCAGCGTGTCGGCGTCGCAGTCCGCGTAGACACCCTGCACGTGCTGGGCGTGGCCCGAGGTCTCGCCCTTTCGCCAGAGACTCTGGCGTGAGCGCGACCAGAAGTGCGTGAGCCCGGTCGACAGCGTCTGGGCCACGGCCTCGCGATTCATCCACGCGACCATCAGCACCTCGCCGGTCTCGGCCTCCTGGACGACGGCGGGGATCAGCCCCTGCGCGTCGTAGGTGAGCGTCTCGGGGGTCACAACCGCACCTCGACGCCCCGATCGGCCAGGTAACGCTTCACCTCGGCGATCGTGTGAATGCCGAAGTGAAACAGCGAGGCGGCCAGCGCAGCGTCGGCGCCGCCCTCGGTGACCGCCTCGCAGAAGTGCTCGAGGGAGCCGGCCCCGCCGGAGGCGATGACCGGCACGGTCACGGCCTCGGCCACCGCGCGTGTCAACTCGAGGTCGTAGCCGTCCTTGGTGCCATCCCGATCCATGCTGGTCAGAAGAATCTCGCCCGCGCCCTGCTCGACGGCTTCCTGGGCCCAGGCGATGGCGTCACGGCCTGCCGAGCGGCGGCCGCCGTGCGTGAACACGGTCCAGGTTGTAGCGAGGCCTGTTGTCGCGGAGACTGTTTGCCCAGCTCGGGGCGTGGGTGGCCTGTTCGAGGAAGTAGGTGGCTCCGGGGGCGGCTCCGTTGTTCGTCGGGCGTCGATCGCCACGACGATACATTGGCTGCCGAAGCGCTCGGCCGCCTCGCGAATCACCGCGGGCCGCTCCAGCGCGGCGGTGTTCAGCGAAACCTTGTCGGCTCCGGCCCGGAGCAGCCGCCGCACGTCGTCGACGGTCCGCACGCCGCCACCGACCGTGAGCGGCATGTAGATGCCCTCGGCGGTGCGGCGCACGACGTCGAGCATCGTGTCGCGGGCCTCGTGCGACGCGGTGATGTCGAGGAACACCAGCTCGTCGGCGCCCTGAGCGTCGTAGGCCAGCGCGGCTTCCACGGGGTCGCCGGCGTCGCGCAGCTCGACGAACCGCACGCCCTTGACCACGCGGCCATCCTTCACGTCCAGACAGGGGATGACGCGCTTGGCCAGCATCAGGCCACCGCCGCGGCACGCCGCGCGTCGGCCAGCGTGACGGCGCCCGTGTAGAGCGCGCGGCCGACCACGACCCCCTCGATGCCGGCACTCGCCACCGCGGCGAGTGCGGCGATGTGCGCGGTGCTGCCCACGCCACCCGAGGCGAGGACCGGCACTCCGATGGCGCGAGCCAGCGCAGCCGTCGCGTCCACGTTGGGACCGAGCTCGGTGCCGTCGCGGCTCACGTCGGTGTAGAGCACGGACGCCGCACCGGCCTCACGCGCGCGCCGCCCCAGCTCGGTCACCGTCAGCTCACCGGCCTCGGTCCAGCCGCGGATGGCCACGCGATCGCCGCGGGCGTCGGCCGCGACGATGATCCGCCCACCGAACCGGTGGCACACCTCGGTGAGGAAGGGCGGGTCCACGGCGGCGCGCGTGCCGAGCACGACCCACGTCACGCCGGCCTCGAGCACCGTCTCCACCGCAGCGAGATCCCGCAGGCCGCCGCCGGCCTCGACGGGCACCGGCCGCACGGCGTCGACGATCTTGGCGATGAGCGCGGTCTGACGGGGTGCACCGGCGAAGGCGCCGTCGAGATCGACGACGTGCAGGCGCTCGGCGCCGGACGCCACCCAGCGCTGCGCCATGGCCACCGGATCGTCGGAGAACACGGTCTCGGCCTCCGCGCGGCCCTCCCGCAGCCGCACGCAGCGGCCCTCGCGCAGGTCGACGGCGGGGATGACGATCACCGCGCCTCCTTCACGATCGCCGCGAAGTTCTCGAGCATCCGGATCCCAGGCTTCTGGCTCTTCTCCGGATGGAACTGGGTCGCGTAGATCCGGCCGGTCTCCACCGCCGCCGCGAAGCGGATGCCGTATTCGCACCAGCCCCAGCGGACGGAGCCACGCGTTTCTCCGATCAGGCCACCCACGTCCCTACCCGAGCTCCCAGGCTCCGCTACAACAGGAAAGTACGAGTGGACGAAATAGAAGCGCTCGCTCTCGGCGATCCCCTCGAAGAGCCGCAGCGCGCCGCCGTGCTGGACGCGGTTCCACCCCATGTGCGGCACCTTGAGCCCGCGCGGGAAACGACGCACCACGCCGGGGATCACGTCGAGGCCGCGCCCCTCGCCGAACTCCTCGCTGCTGGAGAACAGCAGCTGGTAGCCCAGGCAGATGCCGAGAAACGGCCGGCGCCCATCCAGCGCGCGGTGCAGCGGCTCGAGCAGACCCAGGCGCCCCAGGCTGGCCATCGCGTCGTGGAACGCCCCATCGCCGGGCAGCACCACGGCGTCAGCCTCGTCCACCGCGCGCGCGTCCTGCGTCACGACCGCGGGCACGCCGACGCGGACGAAGGCCTTCTCGACCGAGCCGAGGTTACCGCGCCCGTAGTCGACGATCGCGATCATCGAACCGCCCTTACAGTGCGCCCTTGGTCGAGGGCAGCACACCGGCGATGCGCGGGTTGATCCGCGTGGCCTCGGCCAGGCAGCGGCCCACCGACTTGAAGACGGCCTCGGCGATGTGGTGCAGATTGTGGCCGTAGTGCATGGTGACGTGCAGCGTGATCTCCGCGTTGAAGGCGAAGGCGCGGAAGAACTCCTGCAGCATGTCGAGGTCGAAGTTGGACACGCGCGTGCGCGCCACCGGCACGCTGAACACCAGGAACGGCCGGCCCGAGAGATCGACCGAGGCCTGGACCAGCGCTTCGTCCATCGGCACGTAGGCGTTGCCGTAGCGGACGATCCCGCGCTTGTCGCCCAGCGCCTGCCGCAGCGCCTGGCCCAGCACGATGCCGACGTCTTCCACCGTGTGGTGGATGTCCACCTCCACGTCGCCGGTGGCCTCGACGGCCAGATCCATCAGGCCGTGCTTGGACCACGCCTCCAGCATGTGGCTGAAGAACGGGATCGGCGTCTGGATCTTCGAGCTCCCGGTGCCGTCGATGTTGAGCTGGACGGCGACTTCCGTCTCCTTGGTCTTGCGCTCGACGCGGGACTGCCGCTCGGCACCGCTCATCGTTTCGCCTCCTCGCTCCCCATTCGTATCTCGGCCGCCCGCGCGTGGGCGTCGAGCCCCTCGACCCGCGCCAGCGCGCCCAGGTGCGGCAGCGCCGCGGCCAGGCCGGACGCCGAGTACTCGAGCACGCTCGAGCGCTTCACGAAATCGTCGGTACCCAGCGGCGACGCGAACCGCGCGGTGCCGGCGGTGGGCAGCACGTGGTTGGGTCCCGCCACGTAGTCCCCCACCACCTCGGGCGTGTGCGACCCCAGGAAGATGGCGCCGGCGCTCCGGACCCGCGGCAGCAGCGCGGCCGGCACCGCGACCATCAGCTCCAGGTGCTCGGGCGCCAGACGGTTGGCGAGGTCCACCGCGGCCTCGAGGTCGGCCACCACGATGAACGCGCCGTTGGCCGCCAGCGACTCGGCGGCGATCGCCCGGCGCGACAGTCGCTCCAGCTGGGCGTCGAGCGCCACCTGCACGCGCGGCAACAGGTCCGCCGCGTCGGTGATCAGCAGCGAGCGGGCCATGGGATCGTGCTCGGCCTGCGCCAGCAGATCGGCCGCGATCAGCGCCGGATCGGCGTGACGATCGGCGACGACGACGACCTCGCTCGGCCCGGCGACCATGTCGATCCCGACGTCGCCGAAGACCTTGGCCTTGGCCAGCGCCACGTAGACGTTGCCGGGCCCGACGATCTTGTCCACGCGTCGGATGGTCGGCGTGCCGTACGCCAGCGCCGCGATCGCCTGCGCGCCGCCCACCCGCCAGCCCTCGGTGACGCCGGCGATCCGCGCGGCGGCCAGGACGGCGGCAGGCACTGAGCCGTCGCGGCCCGGCGGCGTGACGAGCACGATCTCGCGGACCCCGGCCACCCGCGCGGGCACCGCCGTCATGAGCACGGTGGAGGGATACGCCGCCCGGCCGCCGGGGATGTAGATGCCGACGCGCTCGAGCGGCCGTACGTCCTGGCCGAGCACCGAGCCGTGCTCGTCGGTGAGCCGCCACGACTTGGGCAGCGCCGCGGCGTGATAGCGCTCGATGCGCTCCGCCGCGTAGGCCAGCGCGGTCACCACCGCCGGCTCCAGTGTCTTTTCCGCCGACTCGAAATCGCCGCGGGGAATCGCGAGCCCGGCAGCCGCGGCGGGGCCGAAGCCGTCGAAGCGCGCCGTATATTCGAGCAGCGCGGCATCGCCGCGCGCGCGGACATCGGCGATGATCCGCTCGACCGCGCCGATCACGTCCGGCGCCACCGCGGAGGGTGGCCGGTCGACAGCACGGATGACCGCATCCACGCCGAGCGTGCGGGCGTCGAGCGTCTTCATTGTAGCGGGCCCCGCGCGGCCGGCTCGCGACGCAGGTGGCCCGATCGAGGTGCGCGTGGCTTCATTGGAGCGGGCCCCGCGCGGCCGGCTCGCGACGCAGGTGGCCCGATCGAGGTGCGCGTGGCT
>Ga0111538_10014972_pt1 | contig 10207 bp, 8 predicted proteins | sample SoiMethybrSBSTD1_FD_79669 | JGI IMG/M metagenome (GOLD analysis project Ga0111538, IMG submission 79669) | Bulk soil microbial communities from a Populus tree surrounding site in Tennessee, USA - Soil MetaG P. TD hybrid SBSTD1 (version 2)... | ecosystem: Environmental > Terrestrial > Soil > Tree... | reverse complement strand
GTGGTTCTCGCCCGCGGAGCGCAGGCGCGGGCGCCCGCCCGAACAGCTGGTGGAATTCGCCAAAAGTTGCCGCACGCCGGGGAAGGGGACCACGTGGCGCAGCTCGGGTCCGCTCCAGCTGGTCGTCCTGGTCCACTCGCTGGCCTACGAAGGCCACACCTACTTGGCCGTCACGCTGCGGGAGGTAGCGAGCACTCCATCAGCCCCGGCCAAGTGGCGTGACCGCCTCACTCGCCGCGAGTACGAGATCGTGGATCGAGTAGTGCGCGGCTGGGACCTTCGGCTCGTGGCCGAAGACGCCGGGTGCAAGGAATGGACCGTGAAGACGCATCTGAAGAGCGTCTACACGAAGCTCGGCGTCGAGACCCGCTCGCAGCTCATCGTTCTGGCGACGCAGGAACTGCTGGCCGAGGCAGCTGCGCCGGTCGAGTGAGGCGCGGAACCGCGTTCTCCTCGGCCATGTCGAAAAAACTCGAGTAGAGCCGCGCGGTGACGCGAGCCGACAGCAGCACGGCGTCGACTTCGTCGGGTTCCGTGAGCTCGCCGAGAGCAGCTGCCAGGGCGCGAATGTGGTGGCGATCGGCATCGCCGTGCCCGCGCAGGAACTTCACGGCGGACTCGATGCGTGGGATGCGAGCGTGAGCCACGAGATTGTCGGCAGCGCGCCCGGCCCGCGTGAGCCCGAACCACTCGAGGGTCCAGGCGAGTCCGATCACCGCGGCAGGAGCTCGGGTGGCGGAGTAGTTGGTCCAGGCGAGGTACGCGGTGACGCCCGGAGATGGCGGCGTGGCTTCGACGGCGTCACGGCCCACGCCGAGCACTGCGAGGTCGTCGAGCGCCCAGTCGTCGTGTCCGGTCTCTTCGCCCGACTTGGCCCGAAACAGCGCCGCCAGAGACGTCCTGCCCTGCCGCTCGAAAGCGGCGCCGGCGGTGGCGAGCATTGGTCCCGAGACCTGTACCTGCCGTACGACCTGGATCAGGTACGCGGCGTAGAGCGGGGCCGACAGCGTCCCGCGAACGAGCTGCCCCCCGACGGGATGCCCGTCGAGGTGGCGCACCGCCTCCTTGCCGAGGTCGAGCAGCGCCATGTAGAGGCGGGATCCGGAGCTCATGACGCCCTCCGCTCGAGCGAGGGGGCGAGCAGCGAAAGGTCGAATTTTGCCAGCGTCGGCTGCGGAATCTGGTCGAGCGCGACGAGCATCGGCATCACGAAGCGCGGAAAAGCGGGGTGGCGCGCCGGATGACCGATGCAGCGCGCACCCAGCCGGCGCGTGAAGGTGAGCAGCGTGCTCGCTAGTCGGAGCTCGCTCAACCGTCCGCCAGCACTGGCTCGTTCGCCATCGGAGTAGAATCCCGAATGAAACACGGACGTTGCGGCGCTAGGGCCCGGCACGATGTGCGCGTGGGGGCGTGCGAACACTTCGATGCGGGGATCGACGAGCTCTCTGTCGGCGAGGGCCGAGTGCATGAGCTCCGCGTCGTCGCGGCGGGAAGTCTGGCAGTCCACGCCTCCGATCCAGTGGGTGACGCCCAGCTCCCGGCTCAGGCAATAGAGGCCCTCGTACAGCCGAAGCACGGCCGTCGTGCTGCGCCAGGATTCGAGGATGCAGACGCGCGCGACTTCGGCCAGGCCTTCTCTAATCGAGAAAAGACCGGTGAGCGCGAACTCTTGCTCGAGCTCGAACCCGAGTAGCGTGCCGTTCGCCGAAGCGACCTCGCGGTTCGGGAGCGCGAGCCGGGCGGTGCCGATCAGGGACAAGTCGCAGTAGAGCAGCAGGTGATGCGTGGTTTCGAGATTGTCGAAGCTGCTGATTTCGCGGCCGACCCGCGGGTCGCTCGCGATTCCGATCTTCAACTCGCCTGCAAGGGACCGAAAGCGCAAGCGCTGCGCGGCGTCCACGTCGTGTTGTGTCCTGGCAATCCTCGAGTACTTGGGAAGATCACGTCGCATGGGGTGCTCCTCTCGGTGCTCCCCGCAATGAGCAACGCTCGTGCCGACTCCGGTTTCCCGCATTTCGACGCGATCGGGCCCGGGCTAGGTGGGCTCACTCGTTACGTTCCGAAACGCGATGTTACGAATCGTAACGCGTGGCTCAGCGGGGCCGCGGGATACCGAAGCGTCCGCAGCGGTCCCATAGCGCCTTGCGGCTGATGCCGATGATTCGGGCGATTTTCGTTTCCCCGTATCCACGCTCTCGCAGCTGAAGGACGGTGCTGCAGAAGTACTCCTTTTCGGAGAGCACGGTGTTGCTCGGTTGGGGATCGGTGCGAAGGGGAATGCGTTCGTCCAGCTGGAGCAGGTCGCGGTCGATGAACGACCCCTCGCATTGCACGACCGCGCTTTCGATCGCGTTCTGAAGCTCGCGCACGTTGCCCGGCCAGGAGAACTCGCGCATCGCGTCGAGCGCTTCCGCAGTGAACGAGATTTTCTTGCGCTTTGCGCGTTCGCGCGCTCGCTCGAGCAGCTCGTGGGCGAGCGGTTCCAGATCTTCGGCCCGCTCGCGGAGCGGCGGCAAACGGATCTGGCAGACTCTGAGGCGATAGTAGAGATCGGAACGCAGGGCCCCGGCCTCGACCATTTGCTCCAGGTTGCGATGCGTCGCTGACACCACGCGCACGTCCACTCGCTGATCCCGGTTCGAGCCGATGCGCCGGACCTCGCGGCGCTCGAGCACGCGCAGCAGCCGCGCCTGCTGTGAGAGCGGCAGATCGCCGATCTCGTCCAGGAATACGGTTCCGCCGTCGGCCTCCTCGAAGGGCCCGGGCCGCGCGCCGACGGCGCCGCTGAACGCGCCTTTTTCGTGCCCGAACAGCTCGCTTTCGATCAAGGTCTCGGGAATCGACGAGCAGTCCACGGTGACGAAGCGCCCGGGCCGCGCGCTGGTCGTGTGGATTGCCCGCGCCAGGATCTCCTTGCCGGAGCCGGTCTCGCCGCGAATCAGCACGTCCGACGGCGTCGGCGCGATCTTGGCGACCTGGGCCAGCACATCGCGCATTGCCGGGCTGCGCGCGGTGGCTTCCGCTCCGAGGCGCGCGCCGCGCGAGAGGACGCGGTCGACGGCCGTCAGCAGCTCTTCATGGTCGCGCGATTTGGTGATGTAGCCGACCGCGCCCATCTGCATTGCCTCCACCGCGGACGGAATGCTGCCGAAGCTGGTCATGATCATCACCGGCGCCCCGCCCGGCGCGGCGATCAGATCGGTGCCCTTGTCCGGCGGTAGTTTCAGATCGGCAAGCACCAGATCGTAGCGCCGATTGCGAAGCAGCTCGCTGGCATCCGGCACACCGCGCGCTTCTTCCACCTGATGGCCGCGCTCTAAAAGCAGCATCCGAAGCTTGCCGCGAAGCTCGTCTTCATCCTCGACCACCAGGAGCGATCCCATTCGTTTACTCCTTGTCTCCTTCACCGTCGCTCTCGAGGGGAAGATAGATCACCGCCGTCGTGCCCTGGCCCTCGCGGCTCGAAAGCTCGAGCGTTCCGCCGTGAGCGCGGGCGATTTGCAGCGTTTGGGACAAGCCGAGGCCCGTGCCCCTACCCGGCAGTTTGGTCGTCACGAAGGGACCTCGCTGAATCTGTTTCAACAGGTCCGGGGGGATCCCCGCACCCGCATCCCGTATCTCGATGCAGTCGGCGGCAGCGCTTCGGCTGGCTCGAACGTGCACCGACTCGCCGGGCCGGCTCGCGTCACAGGCGTTCTTCAGCAGGTTCACCACGGCCTGCGTCAGGCGCGCCTGCTCTCCCCACAACGTCAGTCCTTCCGGGCACTCGACGTCGAAATTTCGTTTGCCATCCGCGTCTCGCACCAACTCGATCGCATCGCGGAGCATCTCGGAAGCAGAGAAAGTCACGGTTCGGGCCGGACCCGACGTATGTCCGCGGCTGAGGAGCAGCTCGGACTGCATCCTGGCCTCGATGGACCGAGTCCGCTCGACAATCCGGGTCAGCTGCTCCTCGAAGCTCGTTCCCTTGAGCTCGTCGCACAGGTTCTGCGCGATCGCGCGGACTGCCGCCACTGGGCTCTGGATGTCGTGCTCGACTCGGGCCATGCGCTCCCCCAGCCAGGCCAGGCGCTCCTTGTGCTCGAGCCGATCGCGCAGCGCGATGCGCTCGGTGATGTCCTCGACCACGAGCAGCTGTCCACCCCAGTGAGCCACGCTCTTGCCGAGATTGACGATGCGGTCCGCACCCGCGGTCGGCACCGCCACGCGAGTTCGCTGTATTTCCGCTGCGGCGCAGAATTCCGAAAGTACTTCGCCCCACGGCGCGGGGAGATCCTCGACGCGCGAGAACAGGGCGACCTCTTCTTCGCTGAGTCCAGTCAGCTCCGCCAAGCCGTTGTTCCAGGTCAGCACTCTGCCCTCGGGACCGAGCGCACAGACTCCGATCGGTAGCTGCTCGAGCAGAGCCTTGAAGTAGCGCTGCGCGTCGTAGAGCTCGGAAGCGAGACCTTGCAACGGTTCGCGGGTGGCTGCGATTCGTTGCTCGAGATCGCGCGCGTGATCCGGGGCGGTCAGGCGGAGCTTTTGGGTTCGGATGCCTTGCCCCACGACGACGCGGGCCAAGACCGGTCCGACGAGCGCGCTCAGGTTTCTTTCCAGGCGATTGCGCAGGCGAAACAGCTGGATCGGCCGCGATTCTTCCCAACCGATTCCCAGATCGCGGAGCGCGCGTTCGACCTCGTTCGTCGCAACGACGCCGACGACTGGCTCGAGGCCGGCTCGAATCTCTCTGGGCGAGGTGGCCAACACCGCACCGCGTGGCGGGGGATCTCCGATCTCGGCGCAGGCGCGCGCCGCGTCCGCTTCGTCTTGGGTCGGCGCGTGCGAGAGCGATACCGTGACGAACAACAGCGCGTTGAGCACGAATGAGAAGAAGAATTGGAACTCGAATTTTTCGTTGGCCGGCACTCCCAACAGAGTCGCCAGGTCGAGCCAGGCCGGCAGATCACCGGACCTGATGAACAACGGAACCACTGAAACGCACAACCAGGCGCTGACGCCGGCGGCCAGCCCCGCGAGCACACCGCGTGCAGTGGCACGTTTCCAGAACAGCACGCCGACCAGACCGGGAATGAACTGCGCCACCGAAACGAATGCGACGAACCCACCGAAGTCGACCAACCGCCCCCTGACGCCCGCCAGCGGTACGAAAACCGCGTACGCCGCCAGGATGACCAGAGCCGTTACCACGCGGCGCCCCCAGCGCACGAACGCGTAGAGGTTTCGATCTGAAAAGGGGCGGAACAGCGGGAGCAGCAAGTGGTTCAGCGACATGGTCCCGAGTGCGAGCGTCGTGACGATCACCATCGCGCTCGCCGCCGAAACGCCGCCGATGAACACGAAGGTCGTGAGCAGTCGGCCGCCGGTCGCGCCGGCGATGTAGAGCACGCTGAAATCCGGGTTGCGCGCCGGGGCGAGCTGGGCTCCCGCCCAGAGCACGATCGGAAGTGGCAGAGCGAGCAGCAGCCTGTGCACCGGAAACATCCAGCCGGCGGTCGCGAGCGCCCGTTCCGCGTTGGCGGGCGCTTCCGCGAACGCCATGTGATAGAGGCGCGGATGGAGCAGGGTCGCGGCGAGACCGAAGATCACGAGAGTGCTCCAGGTGCTGCTCCGCACCGGTTCCATGAGCTCCGCCGTGGCCTGCGGGTGTTCGCCGACCCAGCGCGCCAATCCCGCTGGGCCATCGAACACGTAGGCGATCGCGAATCCTCCAGCGAGCAGCAACGCCCCGATCTTCACCAGGGCCTCGAAGGCGATCGCGACGGCCAGCCCTTCGTGCCGCTCACCGGTGCCGGGGTGGCGATGGCCGAAGAAAATTGCGAAGGCCGTCAGCGCGGCGCAAAAGGCGAAGCCGAGGACGTACGGTTCGCCGGTACCGGTGACTTGCCTCACGCTCTCCGTGAAGCCCTGAATCTGCTGCGCCAGATACGGAAGACTGCCGGCCAGCAGCAAGAGCGTCACGGCGACGCCGACCGCACGCGACCGGTAACGGAAGGCGAAGAGATCGGCAAGGGAGGGGAGCTGGTAGTTTCTGGTGAGGCGCAGCAGCGGCGTCCAGACCACGGGAACGAGCAGGCACACGAGCGTCGCGCCGAAGCCGGTGGCGAGCATCAGGTACCCATCCGTTTTGGCGAACCCCACGTTGCCGTAGTAGCCCCAGGTGCTCTCGTAAACGCAGAGGCCGAGGACATACACGATGGGGTGCTGGGTGAGCGCTCGTGGGATGAACCCGCGCTCTGCCGCGCTCGCCAGGAGGGCGAGCAGGCCGAGATAGATCACGGCGGCCAAAAGCAGGCTGCTCAGCTCGCTCATGCCTTGTTCTCGTCGGGTCGCGTGGCCCAGTAGCCGAGCAAGGCCAGCGCTCCCCAGAGCACGAAGGGCGTCAACCAGCCGCGCGAAGGTTGCGCCCAGAGCACGCGCAGCGGTGAAGCCACGATCAAGAGCGCGAACGCAGTCGCCAGCAGGGATCGTGCGCGACTACCGAGCGTCATGGCTTGCGTGTCCGAGGCGCGGCAATCCTACCGCGATCGGCGCGCGACTTGCCTTGCGACGTTCTTGCGACGGGCTGACAAGGTCGAGCTAGGCGAGGTTCAACCGCTTTAGTGCCGCCGCAAAACGCGGGTCCGGTCGAAGAGCATCGACGCGGGGATCGACCGCGAGAAACGCTACCCACACGTCATGGGCATCGATGGCGTCGTTCAAGGCAGAAAAAGCGCCATCTTGGTCACCCAGAGCGGCGCGCGCGGTCGCGAGGTGAAAGAACGCGGAACCGCGACCCGTGGTGGGGTTACGCAATGCCTCGAGCGCGTGCGCCGCGGCCTCGCGGTCTCCCGCGAGTGCCCGCGCTCGCGCGAGCGCGGCGGTCAACATCGTCGACGAGTCCGAAAGACACTCGCTGGCTTTCTCCAGCGTCTCGACCGCCTTCTCGAAACGCCCCCGCGCTTCGTGCACCAAACCGAGCTGATACCGCGCGTACCAGAAGTCGGGGTGAAACTGGATCGCCCGCTCACAGGCCTGCTCGGCGGCGTCGTAGTTTCGATCCCAGTACCGGATCGTCGCGGCGTGAACGTCGATGCTGCGAGAGTTGGCATCGCACTGCCTGGCCTCTTCGATCTCCTCGATCGCGGGCCCGAGCTGGTTTTTGGCCGACAGATACAAGGCATACCAGTGGTGGCCTACGCCGTAGTCCGGTGCGTGCTCGACGACGTGCTCGAATTCGGCTTCGGCCGCGGACCAGCGGCGCTCGAACAAGGACCGAACGAAGCCGCGCGTTGCGCGGGGCTCGGCGAGCGTCCGGTCGAATTCGAGAGCCCGCTCGACGGCGGCTTTCGCCTTGGCGGCGCCGTCCTTGGGCGAGATCCACCAGTAACTCCCGAGGATCGCGTAGCAGTCGGCCAGAGCGGCGTGCGCGCCGGGAAAACCGCGATCGCGCTGCAAGGCCTGGTCGAAACACTCCTTTGCCTTCCATAGAGCGCCACGCTCGCGCTCATTCCAGTACGCGCGGCCCACCTTGCACTCGGCGACGGAATGGGCGGAAGGCTCGAAGACCACGTTGAACTCGTGGACGAAGGCATAGCCCCTGCCGGGGACGGTCTTGACGTACGTTTTGCGGCGATTCTCTTTCCCGCTCGGGCGTTCGAGGATTGCCCTCAGCCTGCAGACCGCCGAGTCGACACTGCCCCTGTCGGCTCGCGGCCCGAACACCTGCTGCCGGAGCTCTTCCTTCGATACGTCGTGAGGCACGGCCTCGAGCAACAGCCGTAGAACGTGCGCTTCCTTTTCCGGCAGATCGAGCAGGCTTTTTCCCGCGTAAAGCAGGCGCCCGTCGAATCGAAAGGGAAAGGTTCCCCAGCGATACCAGCTTCTCTTCGCCATGCGCGATCGACGGTATCACGCGGATCGAGCTTGCTCAGAACGCCGTAAGATCCTCGCAAGAACGCGAAACGAGCTCACCTTCCGTTGAGGGGCGACGCGGCTTCTGACTCGTGGGCTCCAGACTCCGAGTGTTTCTCGTGGGCCTTGAGGCGCTTCTTCACGCGATCGATGGCGCCATTGAGCGCGCGCTCGCTCGGTGCATGGCCGGAGTTGCCTCCGAGGTCTCCGTCGAAGTTGGCTCTCGCGATCTCGTCGTGTGAAAAGCCGGCTTTGAGCAACTTGAGCTCGAGCATTGCCAGCGTGTGCTTCGAGGGTCGCCTGGCGCGGCTGGGTTTTCGCCAGATGTGCTCGAGCGCGGTGAGCTCTGCTGCGAGCTCTCCGGTGAGCTGCAAGGCGCAACGCGTACGGACGACGGGCGTTTGGCCGCCGTGTGTCACGAGTAGAGTCTCCTGGCTTTCGTGCCGCGCCGCCGCCTTGCCGAAGTCGAGCAGCTGAGTTCTGAGCTCTGCGATCTGATTGAGCCACTCGCGCGCCGAGCCCTGCTCGGGCCCGAACATCTGCCTCAACCCTGCGAGCCAGTTCCACGCCGCGAAGGCGCCGTCGCTCGTAGTCGGGCGAGCGTGTGACGCGTGAACCAGATCCATGATGGTATTGAGCGCTGCCACGACGTCGAAACCGAACAGCTTGTCGATCCTGTCGTCGCTATCGCCGCGCCGGATGTGCGGGAAGTACTCGAGACCACAATCGGCACAGCGCTTCGCAACAGCTCCGTTACCGTCGGTTACGTTTTCTTCCACGAGGGTCACCTTGTCGTTACGCGCCGGGCTCTCCCACGTGCACCGGGCGCGCGCCATTCTCGCACGGGTGTAGCCGGCGCTGGCCCATTTCGCGCGGAACGGGCCCTCAAATTCGCGCCCCCGCGGGCCCCGGGGGCGTGGATTTCCGCATCGCGACCCGGTTAGGAGGCCTGACTGGACCCAGGGGTGTCGTTACGTTTCGAGGCATCCCCGTCCCGGTTCTGGCCCCGCCGGCAGCTAGTACTAGTCGCGTACCAGTCACTCGACGCGCTTGAATAGTCCCGGGTACGCGAGCACGAGACCCTGGGTGTCGACCTCGATCTCGCGCACGAAGTCCGTATCGAGCGACTCGAAACGGTAGCGCGCGAGCGGCTCGATGCAGACGTAGCGTTGCGGATCGGCGATAGCCGAAAGCTCCGGCATCGTCAGGTACGCGACCTTGAGATCGGCCGATTCGCCGGCGCCGAGGCGGAGGCGGCGGATCGGCAGCGTGTTCGTGAAGGGGGTGAGCGGCAGATCGACGTCGAGCGCGCCGTCGAGATGGGGTAGCGGGGTGCCGTTTCCGTCCCGCCAGTAGCCGGCCCCATCGCTCAGCAGGATCAGGTGGCGATCGGTGTCGAGGAGGCGCGCTTCGATTTCGCGCGTGTGCCAGGCGCCGTCGCAGACGATGCGGAAAGTGGCGGCGAAGTTCCCGTTCCCGGTGTGGCCCAGCACCACGGCGTCGGCGACGATCCGCTCGCGTTGCTCGCGGAGCACCAGGTGCTGAAGTCCGGGGCCGTCCCACTCGCACCAGCGAAGAAACGTGAGCTTGCTCATCGCGAGAGGGTAAACACGACCCGGCACGACCGCGGATTTTCGAGGAAATGCCCCGCCCCGCGCTCCGGGGGGCCGGTTGGGGCCGGGGCCCCGACCGACAACGAGACTCGGTGCACAATGCCGCGAGAAACCACGCGCCGGGGCAAAGCGTAACGACAAATCGGCGGGTTAGCGCGCGAAAGCTTTGATCGAAAGCCACTAGCTTGTGGCTACACTTGGAAAGTAATGCAGGCCGTTGCCGCGAATCCTTCCGGTCCGCTCGACGAAGAGCGCGCCTGGACGTTGATTCGCGAACTGCTGCGCCGCACGCGCAACGGCGGATTTTCGGCGCGTTCTTCCGGCCTGCGCATCGACGACGCGGGCCGGCTGGAAGAGGTGGCGGCCGACCACGCGTGGATCCGAGTCGATCCGGCCGCGGATCGCTGCTTTCAAGTCGTGGCGCGCTTGTCGCCGGCAATGACGGAGCTGCTCGCGCTGTACCTGCCGCTCTGTCTCGGAAAGAGCGGGAGGGCGCTGTGTTTCGCCCACGTCGGGCAGAGCCTGGACGGACAGATCGCCACCGCGAGCGGTGCATCTCGAAACGTGACCGGGCCGGAAAACATTCGCCACATGCACCGCTTGCGCGCCCTGTGCGATGCGGTGCTGGTCGGCGCCTGCACCGTCGAGCGCGACGACCCGCAGTTGACGACGCGGCTCGTGCCGGGCTCGAACCCGGTGCG
>Ga0111538_10014970_pt1 | contig 10209 bp, 8 predicted proteins | sample SoiMethybrSBSTD1_FD_79669 | JGI IMG/M metagenome (GOLD analysis project Ga0111538, IMG submission 79669) | Bulk soil microbial communities from a Populus tree surrounding site in Tennessee, USA - Soil MetaG P. TD hybrid SBSTD1 (version 2)... | ecosystem: Environmental > Terrestrial > Soil > Tree... | reverse complement strand
TCCTGCCCGATGCGCGTACTGCCTCGCTTCGCGACGTGCGCGTCGGTCTCAGACCCGCGAGCGCCGATGGGCTGCCGATCATCGGCCCGCTCCCGTCGTCTCCTCGCGTCGTTGTCGCCACGGGGCACTACCGTAATGGCGTGCTGCTCGCGCCGATCACCGCGGCGATCGTGCGTGGGTTGCTCCTCGATGGCGTTCAGGATCCGGCGCTGGAGTGGACTGGGCCCCACCGGTTGCGGACCAAGTGAGGAGCCCCAAAAGAAAGACATGAAGCGCATGAAGGACATGAAGGGCATGAAGGGTTATTGGGCTAAGAAACTCTTGATACCGTCGGTCAGCTTCCGGACATTGAAGTTGATGAGCAAGGCCTGTCGAACTCCGGACAGTTTGAGGTACGTCATTGCCTGCGCGTGGTGAATTGGCAACAGTCGTTCGATGCTCTTCAACTCGACAACCAGTTCGTCCTCGACGATCAAGTCGGCACGAAAGACGTCGGCCAATCGCAAAGTTCCGTAAGTAAGTGACAGAGGGACTTGTCGTCGGAACGCAATACCGTGGCTCTCGAGCTCATACTCGAGACACTGGCCGTACGCGTGCTCGAAGAGCCCTGGCCCAAGCGCACGATGCACGGAGATGGCGTGTCCGATGACTGTTTGCGCGAGGGGACTGGTAACCAGCGTCACAGGCACGAATCATGGGTGCAAGAATCGAACCCGACGCGGAACAACATCATTCAAAGGACCACGTGCACGTGAAGGCAGTTTCTGCAATGAGGCGCCAAACCACTTTAGGAAAAAACGCAGTATTTCCTTCATGTGCTTCATGTCCTTCATGATCTTCATGTCCCTTCTTTTGGTGCACTTCACGGCGACGGCCCTTCCTCACTATCATGAGGAACTACATGAAGCTCACGCCTGACCAGATCGATAAGCAGCTCGCGCAACGGCCCGGCTGGACCGTCAAAGGTGACGGTCTGGTACGGACGTACGCCTTCGAAACGTTCCCGGACGCGATCGCCTTCGTCACCAGGCTGGCGTTCGATGCCGAGGCCGCCGATCATCATCCCGACTTGACGGTGAGCTATCGCAAAGTCACCGTCACGTGGAGTACGCACAGCGAGGGCGGTATTACCGAAAAGGACTTCGAGGGCACGCGACAGGCGGACGCGGTGGCCAACCGGCTCGGGTTCAAGGCCTGAGCCTGCGGCATCAGCGGCGGATGTGAAGCTCAAAACCAGCTATAGCGCCCGTGAAGTGGCCGCTTTGTCGGGCCTCACCGCGAGACAACTCCAGTGGTGGGACGCGAGCCGGGTGTTCCCACCCGCGATCGCGCCGCGCCGCACGACGTCGGGCGGGTTCACCGAGCGCCGCTATTCGCCGGTCGACGTCGTCGAGTTGGTGGTCCTGGCCGATCTCCGCCGGCACGGGTTCACGCCGGCGGACCTGAAGCAGCTGATGGACACGCTGCGCGCCTACTTCCGCCGCCGGCTCTCCGAGACGCTCGACGATGCCGGGGAGATGCGGCTGCTCACCGATGGACGCCGGCTGTTTCTGCGGACGAGACAGGGTCATCTCTTCGATGTCCTCGGCGATCCGACCCAGCCGCTCGTGACCGGCGAAGGACTCCCGCTGAGGCCAGTAACAGGCCGGGCCCGGCCGCGCCGAAAAAAAAGGAAGGCATCATGAATTCGTCAACGGTGCGCACGCCTGCCCGGCTCACCTTCGCGCTGGTCATCAGCGTCCCGCTGGTGCTCGCGGCGCAGTCGCGCGCCACGATTCCTACGCCGGAATCGGCGTTCGGGTTCGCGCCGGGCGCCGACCAGAAACTCGCGACCTATGACCAGGTCGTCTCCTACTTCAAACAAGTCGACGCGGCGTCCGATCGCGTCCGCCTGATGGAAGCCGGCACGACGACGCAGGGCCGGACGTTCTATTTCGCGCTCGTGTCGTCGCCGGCCAATCTCGAGAACATCGATCGCCTGCGCGAAGTCGCGCGGCGGCTCGCGCATCCGGCGGGGATGACCGACGACGAAGCGCACAAGCTGGCGCGTGAAGGCAAGGCGTTCGTGCACATCGACGGCGGACTGCACTCGAGCGAAGTTGCCGGATCCCAGCACATTCCACTCCTCCTCGAGACCATCGTCCGCAACGCCGACGACCCGGCCATGCGCGCAGTGCTCGACAACGTGGTGCTGATGCTCTGGCCGACCATCAACCCCGACGGTCAACAGATGGTGACCGAGTGGCAGATGAAGCACGCGACGACGCCCGAGGCCACGGTGCCGCCGATGCCGGAGCTGTACCAGGAGTACGTCGGCCACGACAACAACCGCGACGCGTACATGCTCGACATGATCGAATCGCGGGCAATCGAGCAGACGTGGCGCGCGTGGGAGCCGACGATTATCTACGTGCACCATCAGTCGGCGCCGTTTCCGACGCGGATCTGGCTGCCGCCCTTCGCCGAGCCGATCGCGACGCACTCGCCGTACCTGCTGTCGCGCGAAGTGAACATGATCGGCATGGCGATCGCCGCCGGGCTGGAAGAACGCGGGCAGGTCGGCGCGACTCACATGGGGAGCGGCTACGACGCGTGGTATCCGGGCTACATCGACTACCTGCCGATGTTCAAGAACATCGCGGCCTTCTGGACGGAGACTCAGGGCAACGGCGCGGCGCCGCGGACCTCGCAGCCGGAGCAGATTCCGGCGGACATGCGGCGGCCGCAGTCGCTCTACTCGAGCCCCTGGCTCGGCGGCACGTGGCGGCTGCGCGATGCGGTCGAGTACATGCACACCGCGTCGATCTCGGTGCTCGAGTACGCCTCGCGATACAAGGAATCGCTGCTGTACAACCGGTACCAATCCGGCCGCGACCAGATTCTCAAAGGGCGCCGCGAGGCGCCGTACGCGTACGTGATTCCGCAGGACCAGCGCGATCCGGTTGCCGCGGTCGAGCTGTTGCGCCGCCTGGCGTTCTCCGGTGTCCGGGTGATGCAGCTCGAGTCGCCGGCGACCATCGAGAAGGCAACTTATCCGGCGGGGACGTGGGTGATCCCGACCGATCAGGAATTTGCTGCGCTCGCGCGCGAGGTGCTCGACGTTCAGAAGTACCCGGAGATTCGCGAGTCGCCCAACGGTCCGCTCGATCAGCCGTACGACGCGGCCGGGTGGACGCTTCCGTTCGCGATGGGTGTGAACGTCGTTCAAGTCTCGACGCCGATGGGCGACGAGATCAAGTCGCGTATGCGGCCGCTCGGCCCGGCCCCCGACGCGAAGGCCAAGCCGGTCCCGTACGTCTCGACGCGCGTGGATGCGGCGCCATTCGACAGCGTGCCGGGCGCCGGGTTCGACACGAATCCCAACGCCGCGGCAATCGTGCCGCCGGCCGGGAAGATTACGGGAACCGGATCGGCGCTGGCCGTCAATCCGGCACAGAACAACGCGTTCCGGGCGATCAACCGGGCGTGGCGTGGCGGGCTCGCCGTGCAGTTCGTTGCCGGCGCGAATCCGGCAGCGGCGCGCTACGTGATCAGCGGCCTCACGCCGAACGATCAGAATCAGCTCGTCGGCTCGCTGGCGCTCAGCGCCGAGCGCACGACGGCGACGGGGACCGCGGTCGTTCGCCCGCGCGTCGCGCTGTTCCGTCCGGCGAGCGCGAGCATGGACGAGGGCTGGACGCGCTGGGTGCTGGAGCAGTACGGCTTCGACTTCGTGCGGGTGACGCAGGCGGACATTCAGTCCGGCATGCTGCGCGACAAGTTCGACGTCCTGATCCTGACCAATGACGGCAGCGTGCTCGACACGCCCGGCCGCGGCGGCGGTGGCGGTGGCGCCGGGGCGGGGGGAGCGGGGAGAGGCGCCGCGCCTCCCCAGGCAAGCCCGGCCAACAACGAAGCGCGGATCCGCGCGATCGACGAGTTCGTCAAAGGCGGCGGCACGCTGGTCTGTTTCAATCGCGCCAGCACGTTCGCGATCGACCAGCTGAAGCTGCCGGTGAAGAACGTCACCGCCGGTCTCAACCGGCAGGATTTCTTCGTTGGCGGTTCGCTGCTGCAAATCACGCCCGATCCGTCGCAACGGGTGATGACCGGCATGGCGCCGACCGCGGCGGTCTTCTTCGATTCAGGTCCGGTCTTCGAGACGCTCGAGGGCTTCAAGGGTAACGTCCTCGCGCGCTACGCGCCCGAGGGCTCGCCGCTGCTGTCGGGATTTCTGCTCGGCGAAAAATACCTGCAAGGCAAGGCCGCCGCGCTCGACGTCGAGCTCGGCGCCGGCCGCGTCGTGCTGCTCGGCTTCCGCCCGCAATGGCGCGGTCAGCCGTTCGGCACGTTCCGCGTGATCTTCAATGCGATCCTGATGGGAAGGGCTAACTAAACTTCAAACTTCGAACTTCGAACTTCGACTTCGAATACACCGTCTACAGGCTGCGGAGGAAGGCCAACAGCGCGGTCTTTTCTTCCGGACTTAACCGAAGCCCGAACTGGTGGCCGACGACCGGTCGCGCGGTGGCGCCTGGAGGAATCCAGCCAGTCGGCCGGTAGTCGTCCTTCAGACGAGCAGAGTCGAACATCTCCTCGAGGCTCGTCAGCGAGCCGTCGTGAAGGAGGAGCGGGCGATACCAGACGCCTCTCAGTGACGGCACCTTGTAGAAACCCGTACCTTTCCGCGTTTTGAGCGCCAGGCCAGGATCGGTGCCGACCGATCGCATCAGGATGTCGGCCTCATTGGGATGACCCGGTGACGGCCGCCAGCCCTGAGCGATCGTCAGTTTGCCGTTGGTGTATGCGGGCGGCGTGTGGCACTCGACGCATCCTTCACGCGTGAAGATCTGCTCGCCGCGGGCGAGCGTCTCCCGAGGCGCCACGTTGGGGTTCTTCCTCGGTTCGAGCGACATCAGATAAACGCCAATCGCGTACAGCACTTCGTCCGCGTAGCGGGAACGAATGTGACGCTGGGCATCGGTCAGAATCCGGTACTGGCCGAAGTCCATCGGATCGACGCCCGTCACGAGCGCCGCGTAGCGGGCAACGTCTTCGGGTCCGCGCAGCCGATGCGTGCCCGTCGCATCGAGGTAGCGGCTGTACTTCAGATTCTGAAGATCCACGATCTTCGTCACATAGTACGGACTGCCGTTGGCGCGCGCGAAGACGCCATTCGAGAACGAGCGGCCGATTCCCGCTGTGCTGTTGAGCTGCTGCATGCCGGCGACTGACATCGCCTTGTAGGACGCGACCGGATCGTCCGGCACCCACGGCGTGTGGAACTCGCGCCAGAACCCGACCGGAGCCGGATCTCCCTCGTAGAACGCCCGCAGGCGCCGTGCGGTGCCCTGCGCCCCAACAAGCGGAAGCTGCGGCAGCAGCCGCGCGCCAGCACCGCGCTGCGCTTCCGGATCGCGGCCGCCCGGTCCGCCAAATCTCACTGTCTGATCGGGCTGAAGCGTCCGATGACAGAACCCGCAGGCGCCGATTGACAGCATGACGCCGCCCTGGGTGACGACCCAGCGCGGGCCGAACGCCGTCCCGTCCGCCAGCTTGATGACGCCCTTGAACGTCTCCGGATCGCGCGCCTGCGCGATGATCGCCGGATCGTTCGTTCGCACGAGCACAGAATCCAGCTCACGAAACGCCCGCTCGCCGGCGGCAATCCAGTCCGCGGTCGATCGGATTTGGCTCGCGTCGACCATCGGTTCGGGCTTGCGTTTCTGCAGATCCTCCCAGTACCCCGGCGGTTCGGCGTCCGGATGGTAGACCGGATAGGTTTTCAGGTTGTCAGCGGGAACCGCGTAGTACTCCGCCTCGGAATAGTGCGCAGGCCGGACGTTGGGGCCGGCGACGGGCGTTGCCCAGTCGGCCAGATCGGCGTCGTTCCAGATTCTCGGAGCACGGATGGTCTGCGTGTAGCCAAGCGACCAAGCACTGGCCGCGAGAGCTAGGAGCGTTGCCGTGAGGCGCGACATACGTCCTCCCGTCAAGAACAGTTGGAAAGTCTGGGCTTGTGCTAAATATTGTAGCGCCGCGGGGACGCGGGACAGCCGACCTTTGATGCCAGGCCTACTCGATCGGAAAGATCTGCTCGAGCCCCTCGACAGGGCGCGGAATGACGTGCACGCCGACGAGCTCGCCAACCTTGCGCGCGGCGGCAGCGCCGGCATCGGTCGCCGCCTTGACCGACGCGACGTCGCCGCGGACGATGGCCGTCACCAGCCCGGCGTCGACTTTCTGCCATCCGACGAACACGACGTTCGCGGTCTTGACCATCGCGTCCGTCGCCTCGATCATGCCGACGAGTCCGCGCGTCTCGACGAGGCCGAGCGCTTCACCGGGGAGTTCGGCTGCCATCGCGTGAAACTATACCTCACTGCTTGCCAAAAGCTGACATGAAGGTCATGAAGGGAATGAAGGACATGAAGAAGAAAAAGAAAAAACCTTCATGACCTTCATTTTCTTCATGTCCTTCATGTGTGCTTTGCTCTTGGCGAGTGTTTTGACGCTCTTGATCTTGGCACGTCACCAGACGCGGGCGCGCGCCGCGACCGGAATCCGATCCACGATCTCGAGTCTATCGACGAGCAGCAACTCTTCAGTCAGATTCGCGACGACGCACGCGTGATTCGGAAGCAGATGCACGCGATCGCCGGGCTTGAGCCGGCAGTCCGGCGTGACGCGCGCGACGGAATGCTCCTCGGACAGCCGCTCGATAACGATCGACGGATCCGGGTGCCGCGCTTCGAGGCTCGCGTAGACGAGCCCGTAGCCGACCGACGTGCCGAAGCCGCGCAAGCCGTCCGAGCTCAGCGTCTTCGACCCGGCGTCGAAGACCACGCGCGCCGGGTCCGGCCGGCTGACGACGGTCGCGACGATGCCGAGCGAGCACTGTTCCACCGTCGCAGACCCGAGACCGACCTGCGTGCGATCGAAGAAGACGTAGTTGCCGGGCCGCATCTCGGTGACGCCCTTCTGGGCCACGATGAAACGCGCCGTCGGCGTCGCCCCGACGCTGATCTCCTGCACCTCGACGCCGTCATTCCGAAGCCCCGCGGCGAGGCGCGTGAGAATCTGGATCTCGCACGCCGCGATCCGCTCCAGCGTCTCGTTTGATTCTGCATGGTAGCCGTGACCCGCGTGGCTCAACAGTCCCAGGAAGCGCAGGCCCGGACACGCCGCGATCGTTCGAAGCGTGCTGGACGCGTCAGGCAGGTCGGGATTGATGCCGCAGCGATGAAACCCCACGTCCACCTTGACCAGCACGTCCAGCCGCCGGCCGGCAGCGGCCATCACGGACGACCACTGCTGCGCCACCTCGAGATTGTCGACGACCGTGGAAATTCGAATCCGATCCTGAAGCGCCATTACGCGTTTCGCGTTGACAGGATTGGTCGGATACGGCAGCCGGACGTCCGCGATGCCGGCGTCCGCGAAGATCTCGGCCTCGCCGAGCTTCGCGCAGCAGACGCCGACCGCGCCGGCCTCGATCTGCATCCGCGCGATCGCGGGGCTCTTGTGCGTCTTCGCGTGCGGCCGCAGCCGGACGCCCGCGCCGGCGGCGCGCGCCTGCATGGCGGCGATGTTCGATTGCAGCCGCGCGCGATCGACGAACACGCGCGGCGTCGGGATTGAGTGAAGGGATTCGGCCATCTGAAGCTGGAACCTTTGCGGGTTCCAGCTTACAGATTAGATGGCCGCTATGCCAGGAATCCGAGCGGGCCTTTGTATGCGTACCCCGGGAAGATCTTCGACACGTCCTTCGCCCCGAGGTGGCTGGTGACGGCCTCGGCGAACACGTCGCGGAAGTCCGTTGTGATCGCGAGGTCGCGGCCCTGCCAGAGTTGGTCGCGCTCGAGTCCCGGCCACTTGCCGTAAACCTTGCCGCCCTTCACGCCGCCGCCGAGGATCAGCATCGCGTTGCCGTGGCCGTGATCCGTGCCGCGGTTGCCGTTTTCCTTCACGGTCCGTCCGAACTCCGACATCGTGATGAGGACGACGTCGGCCATGCGATCGCCGAGATCCTGCGCGAAGGCCGCAAGCCCGGAGGCGAAATCGTTCAGACGGTTCGCAATCTGTCCCTGCGTGCTGCCCTCGTTGGTGTGGTGATCCCACTGCCCGGTTTCCGCGAACGCCACCTCGAGGCCGAGGTTGCCCTTGACGATTTGCGCGATCTGCTTGAGCGCATCCCCGTACGCGGACGGCGGATACTGCGCGTTGTTCGACGGTTGGTAGCCGGCCGGATTCACGTCTTTGATCATCTTGACGGCGTCGAACGCTTCCTTGCCCGTGGGCCGGAGCAGCGAGTCGGCCGCCTGCGCGTACTGCGCCTCGAACGACGACGCCATCATGTCGCTGGCCATGCCGGCGCGGACGCCGAACTGTCCCAGCTGTCCGATGGCGAGTGCCGGCGCGCTTCCCTGCAGCGTGCGTGGGAGCGACGGCGCCAGCGCGACCGCGCGGAACGGGCTCGCGTTTTCGTGCTCCTTTGCGTGGAGGTAGCGGTTCATCCATCCGTCGTGCGTGCTCTTGACGCCCGGCGTGCCGCTCTCCATGTAGTCCTGCGCGTCGAAGTGCGAGCGCGTCTCATCGTGCGATCCGCAGGCGTGCACGATGGCGAGCTCGCCGCGCTTGAAGTACGGCTCGAGCGGCGCCATGCGCGGATGCAGCCCGAAGAACCCGTCGAGATCGATCGCACCGTCCTTCTCGTTCGGCTTCTGAATCGCGATCGACGGACGCGCGCTGTAGTAGGCCTTCTCGCCGAACGGCACGATCATGTTCAGGCCGTCGACGGCGCCGCGCTGAAAGATGGCGACGAGCACTTTCTGACGCGCCTGCGCCGCTTCAGCGGCGCGCGCGACGAATGCGGGCGCGAACCCGAGACTCACGAGCGCGAGGCTGCCGTTCTTGAGGAAAACGCGTCGGGTCATCATGACAAGTGCTCCTGTCAGGCCAATGGCCTGACTACCGTCTCTGAAACTCCGGTGATCCCAGCGTCAACGCCACGAGCTGCTGCGGCGTCTCCGCGCGCGCGAGCGTCTGGCGTGTCGTGTCCGCCACCTGGCCGGACAGGATCGTCTGGATCAACTTGTCGCGCGTGGCCTCGCTCGTGTCTGGCGCAAGCGAGTTCATGTCGATCTGCAGCGGTATGCGCGCGAGCTGCCCCGGTCGCTGGAAGCCGAACCCGTCCGGCGGCTGGTTCGGACGCGGCCGTGGAGCGAACTGCGGCTGCCCGGGCTGATTGGGTTGCCCGGGCTGATTGGGCTGACCCGGCGCACCGAAGCGGCCCGCGGCGAACTGGGGCGGCGGACCGGGACGGCCTTCGCGGCCCAGCGCCCGCATCTGCTGTCCGCCGTTCACGAGCTGCACCGCGAAGTTCATGCGATTGAGCAGCGCGCCGGTGTTGACCCACGCGTCGGCGGTCATCGAGTACCCGGTCGGCGGCTGGCAACCGTAGAGCGGCATCCCGAGCTCGCGCATCTGCGCGACGAGCGGCTGCGCGTTCACGACCGTCGCACCCGACGCGCGAATCGCCGAGACGACGAACTCGAGCGGCGTCTTCACCTTGGCGCGGTACGCCTCAGCCGCGTAGAACTCCGGCGACGTGATGATGAGCTTGGTCACTTCGCGGAGATCGCCCTTCGTGTCCAGGAACTTCTTCGCGGCGCGATCGACCAGCGCCTTCGGCGGATCGTCGGCGACGAAGCGCTGCGCCAGCTTGAACGAGATGTGATGCGCCGTGGACGGATGTTTGGCGAGGATGTCGAGCACGCGCTCGCCTTCCTCCTGTCCGCCGCCCTTCGGGAAGTGCACGCCGAGGATCGTCTTCTCGTCGGCATCGTGCATCTGCGGCCGGAAGAGGAAGCCGCCGCCCCCGCGCGGCTGATCGATCGTCCAGCCCGTCAACGCGCGTGCGACTTCGATGACGTCCTTCTGCGTGTACCCGCCGTCGACGCCGAGCGTGTGCAGCTCCATCAGCTCCCGCGCGTAGTTCTCGTTCAAACCGCGGCCCTGCCGCTGCTGCGGCCGGCGCAGCTGCTCGAGCCGGATCATGATCTGCTGCCGCTGTTCGGGACGGATGCGCGGATCGTTCAGCCGCCGCTCCATCTCCGGGCTGATCATCACGGTCTGATTCGGCGAGGCGCTCTGGAAATTGTCGAGATAGAACAGCATCGCGGGGCTGTGCGCGGTCGCGCCAAGCAGCTCGCGGAAGCTTCCCAGCAC
>Ga0111538_10014968_pt1 | contig 10209 bp, 5 predicted proteins | sample SoiMethybrSBSTD1_FD_79669 | JGI IMG/M metagenome (GOLD analysis project Ga0111538, IMG submission 79669) | Bulk soil microbial communities from a Populus tree surrounding site in Tennessee, USA - Soil MetaG P. TD hybrid SBSTD1 (version 2)... | ecosystem: Environmental > Terrestrial > Soil > Tree... | reverse complement strand
TATTTGTTGGAAGGGTGATTCCCTGGTCAACTCCCGCGTAGGCCACGGGGTTCTGATTTGGCGGAGGCGGCGCTGCATTTACCGTTACAACAACTGTGTCATCATCAGTAGCGCCATAATTATCTGTTACCACCAATCTGAACGAATAAGTACCCTGGGTTAAATTATTTACTGCGGTGCTGGTACCTGACGAATTCACGATTGTATACGATGCTGGTCCACTAATCTTCGACCATGCAAAACTGGAAATCGTTCCATCTGGATCGGCTGATGCGGCTCCATTTAAAGTCACCGAACTTGTAGGAAGTGTAATGTTTTGATCAGCGCCCGCATTTGCAACAGGCGAAACATTTGGCGGCGGTTGCGCACTATTTACGGCGATGTTTACCGTATCATCGTCAGTTGCTCCTACGTTATCAGTAACCACCAACCTGAATGAATATGTTCCCTGAACTAAATTATTTACTGCAGTTGACGACGCACCGGTGTTCACGATAGTATAGGTTGCCGGACCACTGATCTTTGTCCATGCATATGAACTGATACTTCCATCAGCATCTGAAGATGCTGTTCCATTCAATGTTACAGAGTTCGTTGGAAGTGTTATGATCTGATCTGCCCCCGCGTTTGCAATAGGTACAACATTTGGTGGAGGCGCCCCTCCATTTACATTGATCAAAACGGTATCATCATCAGTGCCCCCGTTATTATCCGTCACTACTAATCTGAATGCATACGTTCCCTGGGTCAAGTTGTTTACCGCAGTAGTAGAGCCTCCTGAATTCATGATGGTGTATGAAGCTGGTCCGCTGATCTTAGACCACGCGAACGAAGAAACAGTTCCATCAACATCCGAAGATGCAGTACCATTCAAATTGACTGTATTGACGGGGAGTGTAATAGTTTGATCAGGTCCTGCATTTGCAACAGGAGGATTGTTAGGTAGTGTGACCGTTATGTTCACCGTATCTTTTGCAGTTAATCCAAGATTATCAGTGACCATCAATTCAAAAGAATAAGTTCCATTCACCAGGTTGGAAATAGACGCGGTTGCATAAATAGTGGGACCCATTGTAATTTGTGCAGGCCCGCCAATTTTTCTCCATTGGTAGCTCGCTATAGTTCCATCAGGATCATATGTCCCCCAGGAATTCAACGTATACAAATTGACATTGATAGTGGCATCTCCTCCAGCAACTGCAATAGGAGGAAGATTGGTTCCAGGCGGCGGAGGATTTACAGTAATCACAACTGTGTCCTTAGCAGTTGCGCCACGATTGTCGGCAACAGTTAACTGGAAAGAATAAGTTCCGGCCACCATATTACTAACGGTAGTAAATGCCTGATCGAAATTGGTGATGGTATACTGGGCGGGACCACTGATCTTAGTCCAACTGTAGCCAGTGATATTACCATCAGGATCTGAAGATCCACTTCCATTTAAAAAAACTGAATTCGTTGGAATGGTTATCATTTGATCAGGACCCGCATTCGCGATTGGTGGAATGTTTGGCGGTAGTGCTACCGACGTTCTGGATTGATTGAGGAACCATTCATAAATATTTGTTGGACTCTGCCATGCATGCGTAGTATCATAAGCCATGTCCCAAATCCAGTGATTTCCCTGCGGATAAATAGTCATCAGTGGAGGCGTTGGCGGACCGCATGAATTCAACATGCTGATAGCACTTGTTGTACAACCTACACCAACTAATCCATCATCTTGCGCATGAAATGCCCAAACTGGTGTGTTGGCTTGTGCTATGTTACATAAATTGCCCCATTCACAAGTTCCGCATACAGGTGCAATAGCGGCGAATTGCTTCGCATTTTCTATAGAAGTAGTTGCATATCTCCATACGCCTCCTCCACCTAAACTCAATCCGGTTAAATACATTCTGTTTGTATCAACGCGCATGTTTTGTTTGGCCCATTTCAACATTTCATCGACATAGAAATTTTGCCAGCTTCCAAAATTCTGACTCAATTGAGGAGACAATACAAGGAAAGTTTGCCATTGTCCATTTACGTAAAATCGCATTGGACTTCCTTGTGCAATATATTTTGGAATTGCATTAGCTAACACCATTGGCAACTGCCCTTGTCCATCACCTCTTTCACCAATGCCGTGAAGAAAAATTATCAGGGGATATTTCGTATTCGGATTTGCGTCGTAATCAACGGGCTTGTATTCGTAGAATCCAATGAATACACCGTTTGGAGCAACCACTGAACGTGGTACTTGTTGAGCAAAAGAAGAACTTACTATCAAGAGCACGATCCAACACATCCACAGTCTTCCATAGGAGTAAAGCTTAGTTTTCATAAGCTCGGTTTTTCAAGAGTTAGGATTAGGATATCAGCTTTAATAACACGGACGTATAGCTGCAATGCTATATAACCATAACGCTTAACCGTCTGTGTAAAGTACTTACCCAACTTACTTTCTTTCGATGTACTTGAATGAAAAATGGGTAGGAATCGCGTTTAAAAGGGAGAGGATTGCAAGTGGCTTGCTTACAGCAAATTAAAGACCAGTCCTCCATATTTCATGTTCAGTTGGGAAAATGTGGAAAACTGCAGTGTTTTTTCGTTGATCTACGATGGAGATCCTTATGGGGTGTAAGTCTTGGGAGTGTGCAAAAATTCAGTTCTGTTTGACTTTATTCGCAACAACGCCTTCACCATTTTCCCTATCAACACCGGCAAATACATAATTGCTTTTACGGTCTTCCTATTATAAAAGGAAGAAGGAACAGCTAGCAATAACGAAAGCGCAAACAAGCTCATCAGTAATAACCACCAGGTTGGAGCAGGAAATAGAAAATCAAGATTAAATGTCAATTGTACAATTATTAGAATCAGGAAAAAGCCAAAGGAAAGGATGTATAGACTTCTCGGCAGTAAAAGGGTTTGGAAAAATTTATTCCAAAAGTTGATATCCTTCTTTGCTTCTTTTATATCGGGTTGGAGGAATCTCTTGAAATGATTCAGCTGTGCTTCCAACCAGCGTACGCGTTGTTTCTCAAAGACTGCCGCACTGCTCACCTTTTCATCATATACAATGGCGTCATCAGCATATTCAATAGTAGTGTGATTGCACATCAATTGAATATCTACTTCCCTATCTTCTCCGGGGTTCGTGAGGATATGAGGCAGGTTAAAAATGGAACGCAATTCTTTAAGCCTGAACGCCATTCCTGAACCAATTGGTGTTGCTGAAAGTCCAAGCGCTCTCTGGCCTTTCCTGAACAAATGGTTGTTGATCTCTTCGCTGATGGCGTCCAGCACTGCAACGGGTGTCTGCTGATTCTTTGCGGCCCGATGACATTGTACCGCTTCTGCGCCTTGCTGAAAGGCAGCATTTACCGATTCCAAACAATCTTCCTTCATAATATTATCAGCGTCCAGGATCATCGCAATATCAAAGTCCTCATCAGAAATTTTATTAAGCGCTTTATTCAGTGATTTCGCCTTTGTACTGGTTTCAAATTCCACCTGGATCACATAAACCGGAATAGCTCTCAACCTGATAATGGTTTCGGTTTTCAATTTATCTGCAATCACAAATACCTTGAATTTACCCGGTGGATAATTGTGGCTCGCGGCTCTGCGAGCTGTATCGAGGATGATCACATCCTCTTTATAGGAAGGAATAATAACTGCTATTGATTTTTTCTCAGGTACAGGATGATAAATATTCTTCCTCCGGAATCTGCCAGCTAATGACACAACGAATAAATACACAACACCAGTTGCCAGGTATATGAATAGTATCAGGAAAAAAATAAATCCAACTATTTGTAACATGCTCAAAGCATTTGCTTATCTGACCGGTGAATAACTGGAAGAATACAAATTCCAGATGGCGCCTTTCATAAAATATCGCAATTGAAGAAATTGTTTTTTAAAAGCAAATTGCAGAACCGACTTAGGCACTGTAAAGAATACAAAGAACAACGAGAATGCCGCGAGTTGAAAAAAATTGGTATTTCGTCTCATATACAAAATGCGATTCCTCGTGTGATAATAGATCTTTATGGGGTTACCCTTTCCCACACTCATTGATTCCTTATGATAAATCACAGCGTTCGCAGTATACCAAATCTTAAATCCTGCTTTGAGGATCCTTGCTGACCAATCCCACTCTTCATAATAAAGAAAGAATTTCTGTGGAAACATACCTACTTTTTCAATCACTTCGCGCTTCACCAGCATGGCACAGCCGTGCGCACCATGCGTAGGACCAGAAACATCAAATTGCCCGCTATCCTGCTGTTTTTCTCCAACTGTTGATGTTCTCCCTGTAAAGTGATTCATCGGGTTAAAGCCGGCATATTGAATGACATTGGGTTCAGCCCAGTATTTAATTTTAGGGCAGGTAACGCCCACTGCTTCCTGCTCAAAAAAAGGTTGTAGTAATTTTTCCAATAGGTCGGGAGTGACCTCAGTATCGTTATTCACTATAAATATATACTCACCCCTGGCTTGGGAAATCCCCCAGTTGTTGCCACCCGCAAATCCAAGATTCTCCGGGTTGCAGAGCAACCTTGCTTTCGGGTAATTTTCGATATTGATGACGGCGCGAATGTCCTCTTTGGATCCCATATCACATACGAGGATCTCATAATGGGGATATGTGACCAGCTTGAATGAATCTAAGAATTCTTTCGTGACCCGGGCCTGGTTATAATTGAGGGTCACAACTGAAATCAGAGGCATTCGATGTGAATACATACGCTTATACTGAAAACAAAAATACCAGATTTAAGCGTTTGTTTTTTGAATGAGCGCGGTAGGTGTGTTTGCCATGATCCAGAGATCATATGCAAAATTGTACTTGGTAGCGTAATAGATGTCCAGGTTAATGCGCTCTTCTACAGACATATCTTTGTTGCCTCTTTTCTTGATCTGCCACAGACCGGTAATTCCCGCTGGCGCCAGGAAACGTTTAGCCCACTCATCGGTAGTAAGTGTAGCTGCCTCATACAATGGTAAAGGCCTGTTTCCAACCAGCGACATATCACCCAGCAGCACATTGATCAATTGTGGCAATTCATCAAGACTTGACTTGCGAAGGAATGCACCAATCTTTGTAATTCTTGGATCGTTTTCGATCTTATAGAATTTGGGACCAACTGTAGATGTTGAAGTATATTGATTCAGGTGAGAGTAGTCGGAGATCTTTAAATCTGCTCCTACCACCATCGTTCTAAATTTATAAAAATTGAAAATCTTGTATCCCCTTCCGGCACGCTTGGCCACATAAAACACCGGCCCCTTTGATTCTAACTTGATAGCAAGTGCAATCAATAATAAAACAGGGCTGAAAATAACAAGCGCGATTGCAGCGATGATAACATCGAATACTCTTTTTGAAATACTGTGCTGATTGCACAGAGTAGTGGATGTTTCAATTTTCTTTTGCCAGCCGTTTGTAGAGTTCGATTTTGTCTTGTTGAGGAATTTTGCCTTAGCCAGCAATCTTTCTTTTGTGAAGTCCTCGAGCGAAAGAATCTCGTCCACAATTCTCTCTTTGCGGAAGCGCAGTCTCAATTCTTTTGACATTCCCTGGTCGTCAAGAATAAAAGGAACTGTTTCTAAATCTTTCTGACCATTCAGGAAGCAACGAAAATCAAGAATCGCTTCATAGCCTAATTGACTATCGCAAATAATGATATAAGGAAGGGCGTGAGAGTGATTGAGTAAGCGAACCAACATTGCCTTTGCGTTGGCACAGGATTCAGTAGCATATCCGCTTTCGAAAATCCTGATCAACTTATCAATGCGGGACGCGTTGCTGCCAATATAATAGAACTCAGTTTTGGCAACGCTTAAATTATTCGCAACCGACGTGGAGTGGAGCGAATAATGTTTATATGTTTTTGCCTTATTGGCTGTGAAAGGTAAAGTTAGTACTTCCATAAAGTAGGTGTTGACGGTTTAAGAATCTTCATTAAGGTGTGGATTAATTCGACATCTCAACTACCGCATCAATTTTCCTGATCGTTCCATGAACTTCTTCAATCAGGTCAATTGGGTTAAATGGTTTGGTAAAGAATCGTGCCAAGCCGAGCTCTTCACATTTCTTCTCCGTTTCTATTTCGTCCAATGCCGACAAAACAATTACGGGAATTGAACCATATAAACCGCTTGTAGCCAGTTGTTCAATGAGCTCCCAGTTTTGCATGTCGGGTAATTGTGGATCTGCAATAATAAGGTCCGGAAGATCATTTTGAGAAAGCCAGTTAATAGCTGAGCAACCATCGGCTGCTGTGATTACCTGGTAATGTTTGTTAAGTAAGGTGTGCAATAAGTACCGAATTGCCTTACTGTCGTCAATAGCTAAAATTCTCCTTTTCATGGACAGATGAAATTAAGTTTAAAAAAACTCAATCTTTCAGTAGGCTTGCGATTGGAACAATAGGCTCGCAGAGGTATTGGCATTTCCCTTTTTATTTTGGAAAAATTAAATATGGTTCAGCAGGATCGAGAAGTGGATCAACGATGTTATCCAAGGTTATCGAAGGAATTTCAAGGGATTTGTGGTACTACAAGAGTCTTTCGCCAGAGGAGTTTTCAGAGGCTTTGGGAATGCCGGGTAAAAATAGTAAACTATTTCAATAAACCAAATTTGTTCCTCTCACTATCTCTAAATCCCAGAACCCAAATCTCACAAAAATTCTTTACAAAATGATACCCGTATAGTGGTATTTTAAAAATCATGCCGCTTTTTGCCGAGCAGCTTTTTCCCAGAGTACTGATTGCCTGTTTTGGATGAAGCGGGCGAAGCCGATAAACACAGAAAGGTTCATAAAAAGAAAATAATAGGGTATGTAAACAAATTTAATTTTAATGTTGCGACTCGCATAAATCCAACCAATAACTGCCAAACTGTAGAATGCCAATTGTAGAAATAAGAACCCAACATAAAATCCGCCCCGAAGGTATACGGCCAAAATAAGATTAGAGGCAAGTAATGTGCATAAACAAATTGGACAAAGGGTCCATCGCAGGATTCGATGGGATATAAATTGGAAGGATAGGACGGGATACTTGAATACATTAAATAGGTCCTTTAAGATCCCCATGGCCTGGAAAGCCCCTGCACATATCCGCACTTTTCGCTTTTGTTCATCTCTCATTGATAAGGAAGCGGATTCCACCGCGTATGCCTTCGGTTCATAGTGAACTACATAGCCTTTCATGCATACTTTTAATGACTGAACGAAATCCTCGATAATAGTGTCCTCGGCTGCCTTTTCGAATAAGGATGTCCGAACAGAAAATAATTCGCCCGCCGCACCTACTACTGAATATAATTGCGCATCTAATTTTTTTAGAAATGATTCGTACTTCCAATAAATCCCTTCCCCGGTGGCAGCAGCCATTCCCTGTTTAGGTACCTGGATTTTTTTCTCACCCGCCACCGCGCCTACCCTTGGATCTTCATAATGCATTGCAAGGTTCCGTATGCATTCTTTATTAAGAAGTGTGTTGGCATCGCAAAACACTGAGATCGGAAATTTTACAAAATCAATTGCCCGGTTCATTGCAGCCACCTTACCTCTCCTTGCCGGTTCATGCAGTAATTCAAATCTTGGATTTCGGCTAATGATCTCTGGTGTTTTGTCGGAAGATCCGTCTGTTATAAATATTATCTGCAATTTTTCTGGCGGATAGTCCAGTGCCAGTGTGTTATCAATCTTTGCCTGTATAAAATCTTCTTCGTTCCAGGCAGCAACAACCAGGGATACTTCGGGTTCGTATGTAGTGGATACGGCCGACTTTTTACCCTTGAAAATATTTTTTAGCCGTACCAGGAAATATAACAGTATCCCGTATCCGACATAACTATATACAATCACGAAAAGACTTACCCAGAAAATGATTTTAATGATCGTCATCAATGAAGAGTGTGTGTAATCGGAGGTATAATAATCGGATCGGAAAAGTAACCAAAATTGTTGTTGCGGCAGATTGTTTCCAAATTATTTCCGTTTCTGAATTTTATTATTATTTTTGACGCCTTAAATGACTCTCCCCAGTCTGTATCCCTAACATCCACCGAAAACCTTCGTGATTACCTTATTCCTCTCGAAAGCCGATGTAACCATTAGTACACCTCCAATATACCTCAACTGTATTTAAGGCGGATCGGTATCCCCTCGATTGAATTTTTTGGGCATAATTGAAACCTCATTAACTGTCTTCTTATGAAGCGACTCTTACTTCTTACCACTATAGGATTGCTATCCTATGCACATCTGTTTGCGCAACCTAACGTATTTGACCCGGCGGATCCAATGGTCAATTTCAACGCCGGAGCTCCAAGCGGTAGCGCACAAAATCCGGTCACCAATTGGGGCAATGTGCAGAAGTGGGTAGTTACGCCAAGATTCACCTGGGATTCAGCCAGATTTAAGGCCTATCACTTCAACGGAGTTTCGTTCCGTGTTATGTTTCCACGGTCATACCAGCACAATGTAAATGATGGTAAGAAATACCCGGTGATGTTATTTTTCCATGGAGCTGGAGAGAAAGGTTGGATTTACGATAATGAGTTGCAATTGCTACATGGAGGAGAATTCTTTAAGAATCAAGTTAATTCAGGACAATTCGATGGTTTCCTTATTTATCCCCAAAATACTGGTGGCTCATTCGGCGATAGCTATTATCAGCCGACGTTTGGTGTAATCGACTCCCTTGCGAAGTATTGCAAATTGGATTTAGATCGAATTTTTATAGATGGATTATCGGCAGGAGGACAGGCTTGTTTCGAAGTATTACTGTTATATCCCCAGAGAGTGGCAAAGGCAGCCCCCAGCTCTGCAGCGTCAACGGGAGCCCTGGGAGGTTTGAATAATTTTATTCATATCCCAATATGGATGGCCACCGGCGGACAGGATAACAATCCCCACCCGTTAGTGGCACAACAAGTTTATGAGACCATAAAAAATGCGGGAGGGGATATAAAATGGACTCTTTATCCAGACCTTGGCCATTTCGTTTGGAATAACCATTGGCAGGAACCTGGGTTTGTTCAGTTTATGAACGAAGTGCATAAGGCCAACCCGTTGGTATATTTTCAACACAATCAATTCTGTCCTGATTCGGCAGTGAATGCGAGACTAGGAATCACCGGAGGCTTCGCGGCATATGAATGGCGAAAAGATGGCGTAACAATTCCGGGCGCCACTTCGAATGAATATATCGCAACTAGCTTCGGGACCTACGCAGTGCGCTTCAAACGAACGCTTTCGGGAAATTGGTCTGAATGGTCCCCAAAGCCGGCGGTCATCAGTCAAAAAACTACCTCCACCACTCCCGATATTCAAGTAAAGGGATTAAGAAGCGTGGTATTGCCTGCGCCAGACGGCAGTACTATTGTGCCGTTGAAGGAACCACCGGGATACGTGACTTATGAATGGTATAGAGTAAGCGATAATGCACTGGTTGGAACGGACAGTATTTTTAATGCAGCTCCCGGAAGATATACGGCAAGAATCAAGGAACTATTTGGATGTAACGCATTCTTCTCCGACACATTTGCCGTAGTAAATGCAAATGGACCAAACAAACCCTTCCCCGCAAAGAACCTGTCTGCATTCCCACTCTCTCCAACCACTATGCAGTTGGACTGGACCGATAATCCAACTCCCGCATTTAATGAAACAAATTTTGAAATATATCGCGCTGATGCAGCAACCGGTCCATTTAAATTAATTGGCATCACCGGTGCAAACATTATTTCGTTTGTTGATGTAGGTTTAGAGCCCAACACCAACTATTATTATTTGGTTAGGGCGGTAAATAATTTTAGCGCCGCTCCCAACAGTAATACTGCGCTCGGTAAAACTACAGTGGACAAACAAGCGCCTACAACGCCAATCAATCTCAGGATAAATGGAATTACACGTTTCTCTGTATTTCTCCAATGGGATGGCTCCACAGATAACGTGGGTGTTGAAGCCTATGATGTTTATATTAATGGAACAAAAACTTTTTCAACTGCTGATACGAGATTTATCGCAACCGGCCTGGATAGTTTCCAGAATTACAATTTCACAGTACGGGCCAGGGATATAGTTGGAAACTTGTCGCCACACAGCAACCAGGTAACGGCATTTACCAAATTGCAGGGTTTAGTATACCAATATTACGAAGGCGATTGGGACAATCTTCCCGACTTCAATGCATTGCCTATTG
>Ga0111538_10014967_pt1 | contig 10209 bp, 9 predicted proteins | sample SoiMethybrSBSTD1_FD_79669 | JGI IMG/M metagenome (GOLD analysis project Ga0111538, IMG submission 79669) | Bulk soil microbial communities from a Populus tree surrounding site in Tennessee, USA - Soil MetaG P. TD hybrid SBSTD1 (version 2)... | ecosystem: Environmental > Terrestrial > Soil > Tree... | reverse complement strand
TCCTTGATCAACTGTAATTCTTTTGCAAGCGGAACAAATGGCTGGTTACATTCATAGAGTATGTAACGTAACATATCACTAAGTCCCATTACCAACTTTGAGCCTATTGGGGCTATTCCTTGTGTATTCGCATAAATATTATTTAATGTGTTGAACAGAAAATGCGGATGTATCTGGGCTTTTAGCAACTGCAACTGGGATTCTGTGTTTTCTTTTTGTAATTGGAGATTACGCTGTTCTTTCACATACCAGTGTTTCATCAATTTGATGGCCGCAGCTAATCCTCCAATGGTTAGACCACCTCTCAGGCCGGCAAGTAATGATAGCCAAAGTGAATTACTGCGGAAGCGGTTCAGGATTGTTTGTCCCCAATGCTGAAAAAGATTTTCTCGTACGCCATTTAAAATATACCTCTCAATCATCCCAGATAAAAAGCCGGTGGCCAGGCATATCAGAATCACCGCAACCGCAGCATATACGTATTTGCCTTTTACTATGAATTTTGGAATGACAAGGTACATTAGGGTGTACGCCATAAACATATGAGGGATGAGGAAAAAGGTTCCATTAATAGCAGATGATAGAATTCTCTCTGCTGTCGTAACACCCGCTAATATTGGAGTGTAGCCATATAAAATGACCTGGAAAACCCACCAGGTAGACCAAAACAGGAAATGTCGCCAAAAGCGATATTTAATTTGATCTGAAAATATGAATGGATAGCGTTGCATATTCACCCGTCATAAATTTAGACAGGATTTCTGCCAAACCGTAGCCAAATACAGGATAGTTGCTGAAAACAGGATTTTCGTCGACAAACGAGTTTAGTCGGTATGTTATCCAACCTGCTACCAGTGCTCCACTTGGCTCACAGCTTTGAATAAGGCTCAACCTCGTAAAACAATTTCAGCGCAACGCTTTAGCAACCCATTGTTCATTTTCTGTGATCGTGTGACTTTTTTCGTAAGCCACGATGGATTGCTCAAGAATTTTCTTCAACCTCATTTTTGTGCGGCTCTTATTCAGGTTGATCTTTACACCATCCACTTTTTCTCTATACACAAGAACATTGTCATTGTCATAGAAGTGGATGATTGAATTCAAAGGACTCTTTACATTGCTTTCCACAACCCAGTATCCTTTGTCGGATATCCATCGGGGGATACGCTTTGAAACTGGTTGTGCTTCATCCTGTGCAAGACTGGTAAGTGAAGTAGTGAGAAACAGTAGCAGGGCTATTGCAGTGATCACTTTTTTCATGGCTAATACTTTATTTGATTAATCTTGTTGTCGCGGTAAAACTATACAGTACATTAGTCGCATAATTTTAAAATAGGCGAACATGGTCAATCGGCAAACAGAGATATTTTTTGAGTGGCCCAACAGATAGTTGATTCATGAAATGATTTTGTCGACGACGAATTGCTTCAACCTCTATTCAAATCTTCCTATATGTCCGAGTATCTGCAACAGTTGAACAAATTGAAATCATATTTTGAAAGCGGAGTTACCCGGGATTATTCTTTTCGTAAAGAGCAGTTGCGAAAACTGAAACAAGCCTTGTTGAAATATGAAAAGGACTTGTATAGTGCCCTGCAATCAGATCTAAAAAAGAATGTAGAGGAAAGCTGGATCACTGAAATTGGATTCGTCATTAACGAAATCAACTATACCTTGAATCACCTTCGGCAATGGATGAAGCCAGAGCGCGTTTCCACTAATTTGCTGAATTTTCCTGCGAAGAGTGTTGTCTTGAAAGAACCTTTGGGAGTCGCGCTGATTATTGGACCCTGGAATTATCCATTGCAATTACTGTTTACACCGCTGGTGGGCGCCATTGCCGCCGGCAATTGCGTAGTATTAAAACCAAGTGAGTTTGCGCCTGCAACGGTCAGCGTGATGGAAAAAATAGTAGCGGAAACCTTTTCGAATGAATACATACTCTTTGTGGATGGTGATGGCAGTGTTGTAGTGCCAGCACTTATGAAGCAATTTAGATTCAATCATGTTTTCTTTACCGGCAGTACTTCAATTGGGAAAAGAATTTACCAGGCCGCTGCCGAGCAAGTTGTTCCTGTTACGCTGGAATTGGGTGGCAAATCGCCTTGCGTTGTTGAAGGCGATGCCAATCTAAAAGTGGCGGCGAGAAGAATTGCGCTGACTAAGTTTTCCAATGCCGGGCAAATGTGCGTAGCGCCTGACTATGTCCTGGTGCATCGCAGTGTACACTCGGATTTCGTCTCCTTGCTCAAACGGTACATTACTGAATTCTTTTCATCTGATCCATCCACTAACTATAGTTATGGAAAAATCATCAATCAAAAGCAATTTGATCGATTGACGCAGTGGATGAAAGAAGGGGAAGTGACTCATGGTGGCAACCATCAAAGAGAGACACTATATATAGAGCCAACACTAGTTGAAATTCCTGCTGGGAAGAGCGGACCCGAAAACCCGTTGCTGAGTGAGGAAATATTTGGTCCGGTATTGCCGATTTTGCCCTTCGATAAATTTGAAGAAGCCAAAGCGATCATCAACCGCAATCCTGATCCGTTGGCTTTTTATGTTTTTACGAGCAACGTGAAGAACGAAGAGAAGTGGATGGATGCAATTCCCTTCGGAGGCGGTTGCATCAACAACGCGTCCTGGCACCTCACCAATCAACATCTTCCGTTTGGTGGCCGTGGCAACAGCGGCTTCGGCAGTTATCATGGGAGAAATTCTTTCGAAACTTTTTCGCATCGCAAGGCAGTGATGAAAACACCCACCTGGTTTGATCCCGCCATCAAGTATCCACCTTTCAAGGGACGGTTGGGCTTGTTTAAGAAAATAGTTGGACGATAAATCAACTGGCAATAGGCAACTGGCAATCGCAACCTGATTGGGGGGACCCCTCATGAAATTGAAAATTGTTACGTGAACTGAATAGTTCCCGGTATTTATTTTGTAGTTATTCCGGAAAAAAACAGATGGAAAAAGTTTTTTTCTCATTGATCGCGGTTTTTTTCTTAGTAGCCTGCAATAATTCTGGCACAAATGATAAGTCAACGGCTGACAGTCTCAACCGGGCTCCCACCATTGATACCGTTGACAGGAAAATGGACACAGCGAGTTATGAACGGAATGGCGTAGTGGGCGATTCAGTCAAATAATTAATTGGCAATCCTTCGCCGAGAATAAAGGGAATTTATAATAATAGCGGGCACATTTGATCGTCCAGTCTTTGTACTATAGTCTCTGTACTTTGTACTAATTTGCGAGCTATGCAAGATTATCTGAAGGGACTGAATGATCCGCAAAGAGAGGCCGTACTTCACCTTGATGGACCACTCATGATAGTGGCGGGAGCAGGTAGCGGGAAGACGAAGGTATTGACCACACGCATCGCCCATCTCATGGCCCATGGGGTGGATTCATTTAATATACTAGCCCTCACATTTACCAATAAGGCTGCCGCCGAAATGAAGGAAAGGGTGGAGCACATTCTTGGCAATAATGAGGCAAGAAATCTCTATATCGGCACCTTCCACTCAGTTTTCGCCAGGGTATTGCGCGCCGAAGCTCCGAAGCTTGGCTACCCTAATCATTTTACCATCTATGATACTGATGACGCCAGGAGTGTAGTGAAATCAGTCATCAATGAATTGAACCTGGACGATAAGCATTATAAACCTAATACGGTTTTGAATCGAATCAGCAGCGCTAAGAATGCGCTTGTTGGTCCGGAAGAATATGCTACGGATTATTACATACAGCAAGAGGACATGAGGTCTAACAGGCCGGCTATATCCCAGATATTCGCGGCCTATGTGAAGCGTTGCTTCAAGAATGGCGCGATGGATTTTGACGACCTGCTGTTCAATATGTACAAGCTGTTGAAACTCTATCCTGAAACACTGTACAAGTACCAACATAAGTTTAAGTATATACTCATTGATGAATACCAGGATACCAATCCGGTACAATATGAGATCGTGAAGTTGCTCGGAGCAGTACACGAAAATGTTTGCGTGGTTGGCGATGACGCGCAGAGTATTTATTCCTTTCGCGGTGCCACTATTCAAAATATTCTTCAATTCCAGAAAGACTATGAAGACGTGAAGGTGGTGAAGCTTGAACAGAATTATCGAAGCACACAAAGCATTCTGAATGTCGCCAACGAAGTAATCAAAAATAATAAGGGACAGATTCCAAAAGTATTGTGGACCGACAACCAGGAAGGTGAAAAAATACGCCTGGTGCGCAGCATGACCGATAATGAGGAGGGAAGATTCGTAGCAGATAGTATCCAGGAATTGAAACTCAGAAATCATTTTCGCAATAAGGATATCGCGATCCTGTATCGCACTAATGCTCAAAGCCGCTCGTTCGAGGAAAATCTTCGTCGCATGGCTATTGCGTATACTATTTACGGTGGCATCAGTTTCTATCAACGCAAAGAGATCAAAGATTTCGTGGCTTACCTGCGCGTGATTGTAAATCCAAGGGATGAAGAATCACTCAAGCGGATCATCAATTTTCCTGCAAGAGGAATTGGAAAGACCACTATTGATAAAACAATTCTTTTTGCGAATGAACAGAACATTACCATGTGGGAAGTATTGGAGAGGGCAAGTGCCAATGGGTTCAAGGCAGGGACATTGGAAGCGATCGATGGATTTGTTACCATGATTAAGAGTTTCCGAAGCATGCTTCAAAATAGGAACGCATATGAAGTGGCTATGCATGTAGGCAAGCAGACCAATATTGTGAAGGAGCTTTTTAATGATAAGAGTACAGAAGGAGTTTCAAGATATGAGAACCTCCAGGAGTTGCTGAATTCAATCAAGGAGTTCACTGAAACGCCGATGAATGAAGAGAGTGGTGAAGTTGGAGATAAAGGGTTAGGTACTTACCTGCAACAAATCACTTTGTTGACGGATGCCGATGAGAAAGATCCTGATTCTGATACGGTAAAGCTGATGACCATTCACGCTGCAAAGGGATTGGAATTTCCTGTTGTATTTGTTGCAGGATTGGAAGAAATGCTTTTCCCCAATGGAATAAGTGTAAACACAAGAGAGGAATTGGAAGAAGAACGTAGATTATTTTATGTAGCGATAACCCGGGCAAAACATAAGCTTTGGTTGACGTATGCAAATACAAGGTATAAATTCGGTTCATTAGTGCAGAATGACCCAAGTCGTTTTATTGATGAACTGCCTGCTCAATATATAGACCGATCTTTTGCCGGCGGTGGTGCCCGCAACCAGGGCAGTGCATTGCCAGGCAGCGCATTTGAAAGGATGAGTCGTGGCTTTGGTTTTGGAGGCAATCGGGAATCGACTGAATATAGCAGCAAGCCATCTTATCTCAACGTACCAACCAAGCCTAAAACGGTTGAGCATGTTCCTTCTCCCGATTTTGTTGCGAGCGATATTTCAAAATTGCAGGAAGGTAATAAGGTAGAGCATCAAAAATTTGGATTTGGAACTGTTACTAAGTTGGAAGGCAGCTCACATAACCCTATAGCCACCATCAAATTTGAACACAACGGCGATAAGAAGATCATGCTGAATTACGCGAAGCTGAGAATTGTGGACTGATTTAAAAGCTTAATTCACCATTTACCATTCACGACTCACGAATTGAATGTTCAAAAATCGGTTGTAACGCGCTCCATTAAGTTCTACACTTGCAAAAACATTTTATATGGTTGTGGCCTCGTTACCTGGAGAGGATGTTCTTTATGCCGCACTGTTGAATAAGGATAGTTCATTTGAGGGGCTGTTCTTTGTTGGAGTAAAAACCACCGGCATATTTTGCAGACCTACCTGCACTGCACGAAAACCAAAGAAGGAGAACTGCACTTTTTTCAAATCCACGAAAGAGGCATTGTTGTATGGATTCCGTCCGTGCAAAGTATGTGAGCCATTGCGATTAAACGGCGACTATCCTGAAAGCGTTAAGAACATTATCAAAGAGATCAACATAGATCCGTCGTTGCGACTAAAGGCTGCTGACCTTCGCAAGCGTGGTATTCAACCGGAGAAACTCACGAGGTGGTTCAAGAAAAATATGAACATGACTTTTGTGGCATATCAAAAAAGCATTCGTATTGGGAATGCTTATGGACAGATTCGTTTAGGTGAGCAGGTGACTGGAACTGCATTCAATTCGGGTTATGAGTCGTTGAGCGGCTTTGCTGATTCATTTAAGAAACAAACCGGGTTTACTCCAACTCAAAGCAAGCATCGGAAGGTAATTGTCACTACACGCATACCAACAATTCTTGGGCCCATGCTTGCCTGCGCAGTGGAGGAAGGTATTTGTTTGCTTGAATTTGTTGACAGGCCGATGCTGGAAACACAATTAAAAAGAGTTCAAAAAATATTAGGTGGAAAAACAATGCCAGGTCTTAGTAAATATTTTGAATTATTGTCGATGCAGTTAACCGAGTACTTCGAAGGCAGGCGCAAACAATTTACAATACCGATGGTTCTGGATGGCACATTGTTCCAGCAAAAAATTTGGGACATACTCCAGGAAATACCTTACGGCGCCACGCGTTCCTACCAGCAACAGGCAGAATGCGCTGGAAATAAGAAAGCATTGCGGGCAGTTGCAAAGGCAAATGGGGATAATCGCATTGCTATACTCGTTCCCTGCCATCGTGTTATTGGATCGAATGGCAAACTCACCGGATATGGGGGTGGACTTTGGAGAAAGCAATATTTGTTGGATCTGGAGAGGAATAGTACAAAGACGCACCCTGAAAAATGAATATTGATTATTTACTGAAACAGGCCTCTCTGGAGTACAAAGTACAAAGACAAGAGCTTTAACCTTAGGCATAGACGGGAAATGGAACATCCTCAATTTAGAGCGGCGTAAAATTCTAAAGAGATGGGGACACCCAAAGTGTAAGGATTTATCTTTTTACTTTACGAGTAAGCCTTCCGTCTTTGTACTAAGTACTAAGTACTTTGTAGTCTACCTCAATTCCTCCAATTTTTCCCACGCAAACGCTTTCAATTTTGGAAAGAAATCCTGGTAGCAACCGTTCAACTCTTCATAATGCCGCAGAAACACATCACAGGCCGGTCGTGGATCATCCATGTAGGCGGCACGCCTAACCAATCCGCCAAAACTTCTGAATATACCTTCGGTGAACTGGTAATTGTATAACCAATCTTGCAGTTGCATATAATAAAATAATGTCCTGAACCTTTCCGGGAATAGTGGTTCCACTTCTTTCAGCTGATTATAGGTAGTTGTTGTAAAGTCCTTCAATTCATCTTTGGCGAATACATTATTATCTATAGCGAGGAAATGGTCATAGGCAACATCTACAAACGCTGCTGCATATAATCCGTATGCAGGCTTGAAGAATTGCTTTGCTCTTGCGGTGGCTTCGTGATCATCGGTAAATTGATCAATTGAACGGTGCAATTCAATGCCGAGTTGAATACGCTTTGGAAAATCGAATTTTTTTTTACCCTTTACAAAGTCGCTGAAGATATTTCCCGCAAGTATTTCTCCGTCGCCGAATGATAAATATGCGTGTGCCAGGTAGTTCATTGTGGTAAAAGCCAGGTGCAGGATGCAAGATACTGGTTACTTGTTACTGGTTACTTACCAGTTAGGGCTAAGCGCTTGTGAGATTAGCAAGCTTGAAGTAATTAATTACTCCTTATATAAGCACGGATCATTGATCACTTTGAATGGTTGCAACCGGATTTGTATTTTAACCGAGACTTAACCTGTTTTAATATTTCCTTAAGAAACATTTTAGAATGCTGATGTAACCTGCATTTCAGCCAATTTTCGCCGATATCTTTTACAATTCATACGTGGTTTCATTCATTTGAGTGAACATTCATAGCCATACATACCAATTGACTTGACTCCGCCTGTAACGTATCATACATTTGAATCGTCAAACAAAAAAATCAAAAATCAATAATCATTAAACCTTTTAAAATTTCTCAACATGAAAAAGTTCTTTATAACAATAGCACTGGCAGTAGCGGTAGTAAGTGTAGGTTTCGCAGCTGATGGAGTTAAGATCGACAGGAAAATACAAGCTGCATTCCAAAAAGAATTTTCTGAAGCATTCAACCCAACATGGGAATCAGTAGGAAGCGGTTTGTTCCATGTGAGCTTTACACAGAACAGCGAAGTAATGGATGCATATTATAATGAAGAAGGACAGTTGGTGACTTTATCACGTTATGTATCCAACGATCAACTTCCACTGTTGGTAACTAAAACAATTCAGAGCAAACTTGGTTCAGCACAGGTTGGCCAGATCAGAGAGGTGGTTACAGAAAATGAAACCAGCTACCTGGTTACAGCTAAGAAAGATAATAGAACAATAATAGCAAAGGTCTATACATCAGGTGGTTTCCAGATCGTAAAAAGAATTAAAAACGTTAAAGGCTAAAAAATAAAAGAAAGGCTGTAACCTAAGGACTGGATTAATCGTCAGATTTAGAAATAAAAAAAATTATCAACCCGATAAAAAACATTCAAAATGAAAAAAACAATCTTCGCACTGGCGTTTTCTCTAATACTAGGATCAGCCAGTTTCGCAAACAACGACGAATCAATTAACGAAAGAGCATCACAATCATTCAAGAAAGAATTTGCACAAGCTAAAGATGTAAGCTGGCAGAAAAGCGGTGACATGTTCAGAGCCACATTCACTTTAAACGAAAGAGTATTGTTTGCTTACTACAGTCAATCCGGTGATTTGATGGCTATTACCAGGAACATTACATCAGATCAACTTCCCATCGCACTTCAAACATCGTTGAGGAAGAATTATACTGAATACTGGGTGTCTGATTTGTTTGAAATGGTTTCTGGCGGTCAAACCAGCTACTACATCACTGTTGAAAACGCAGACCATAAAGTGGTTTTGAAATCAGAAGATTTTGGAAGTTGGTCAACTTACAGAAAGGAAAAGAAAAATGCAGAATAAGCAACTTCAGTTTTCTCATTCATAAAGTCCTCTACGGACAAGTTGGTTTTAGTTGGAAAGTTAACCCCGGCATTTTTGTTGGGGTTATTTGTTTTTGGAAGACGACAGACCACTGACAACAGACCACTTTGCAGCGGGAATTGACAAGAGCTATCGAGTATGAGAGTCTAACAATTTCGTGAGTTGCCAATTGCCAGTTGTCTGTCGTCCGTCGTCCATTGTCTTTCCATACCTTCGCACTCTAAAAATTGGATTGTCATGAAAGGACCAGTTTCAAAATTCGTCGAACACCATTATCGCCATTTCAATGCGGCCGCATTAGTAGACGCGGCAAAAGGATATGAGACTCACCTGGCTGAAGGGGGAAAAATGATGGTGACAGTTGCCGGTGCAATGAGTACTGCCGAATTGGGAGTTTCACTTGCAGAAATGATCCGCCAGGATAAAATTCATATTATTAGTTGCACGGGAGCAAACCTTGAGGAAGACATTATGAACCTGGTTGCACATAGCCACTATAAACGGATACCAAACTGGCGCGACCTAACACCGCAACAAGAATGGGAACTTTTGGAGAAAGGATTAAACAGGGTAACGGATACCTGTATTCCTGAAGAAGAAGCCTTCAGAAAAATTCAACGCCATATTCATAAAATCTGGAAGGATGCAAATGATAAGGGGGAACGTTATTTCCCTCATGAGTTTATGTACAAACTGCTGTTGAGTGAAGTAATGAAGCCGGATTACGAAATTGATCCGAAAGACAGTTGGATGATAGCGGCGGCACAGAAAAACATTCCAATAGTTGTTGGCGGATGGGAAGACAGCACTATGGGAAACATATTTGCATCTTATGTGATCAAAGGAGAAATTAAAGCCACCACAATGAAGAGTGGAATTGAGTATATGGTGTGGCTGGCTGATTATTATAAAAAGAATTCTAGTGGAAAAGGAATTGGATTCTTCCAAATTGGCGGTGGTATTGCCGGAGACTTTCCGATTTGCGTTGTGCCGATGATGTACCAGGACCTGGAAATGCATGACATTCCATTCTGGAGTTACTTCTGCCAGATCAGTGATTCAACCACATCATATGGCTCTTATTCAGGAGCACATCCCAATGAAAAGATCACGTGGGGAAAGTTGGATATTCATACACCGAAGCACATCATAGAAAGTGACGCAACAATTGTAGCGCCTTTGATATTTGCATGGTTGTTGGGATGGTAAAATCAATTGGCAAC
>Ga0111538_10014964_pt1 | contig 10210 bp, 8 predicted proteins | sample SoiMethybrSBSTD1_FD_79669 | JGI IMG/M metagenome (GOLD analysis project Ga0111538, IMG submission 79669) | Bulk soil microbial communities from a Populus tree surrounding site in Tennessee, USA - Soil MetaG P. TD hybrid SBSTD1 (version 2)... | ecosystem: Environmental > Terrestrial > Soil > Tree... | reverse complement strand
TGCGGCCGGCACGGTGTACCTGCGCGCGCACCCGGAGTTCTATCCGCTCGCGGGCAACTGCCGGAACATGCTCGACACGAACGTCAGCGCCGAAGCGGCGCTCGCATTCAAGGTGGCAATCGCCAGGCGCCTCGCGCCGATGGGCGAGCGCATCGAGGCGTTGTACCCCGGGCTCGCGCGCGGCGAGGGCGCGGCGCTGCTGATGAACAGCTACGCCTTCATCATCGGCCTGTGGCAGCAGGCGGACACGCCGCTCGTGCTGCGCGACGCAATGAAGCGGCCCGAGATGGCGATCTTTCGCATCGACTTCGAGAAACAGCTGATCGCGGCACTGCTCGACCTGTGGCAGAGCGCAGAGCGCCGCGGCGCACAGAGGAAATCATGAAAGCCGAAATTGCGGTACTCGCCGCGGCGATCGCGCTCGCGGCCTGCGCTCCGCAGCCGGAGCAGAAGGCGGAGGAAATCCGCCCGGTCCGCGTGCTGAAGGTCGGTGCGACGCCGGCGACGCGCTCGTTCGAGCTCGCGGGCGAGGTGCGCGCCCAGCACGAGACGCGCCTGGCGTTTCGCGTCGGCGGGAAGATCGTCGAGCGCCTCGTCGATGTCGGCGCGACGGTGCGCGCCGGCCAGCCCATCGCGCGGCTCGACGGCAACGATTTTGCGCTTGCTGCCGCCAGTGCGAAGGCGCAGGTGGCGAGCGCCCAAGCCGAGCGCGAGCTTGCGGCGGCCGACCACGGGCGCTACCGGGAACTGCGCGACAGGAATTTCATCAGCCAGGCGGAATACGACCGGCGTGCAAATGCCTTGTCGACGACCGAAGCGCGGCTCGAAGCGTTGCGCGCGCAGCATCGCCAGGCCGCCAACCAGGCAGGCTATGCGGTGCTGAGCGCCGATACCGCCGGCGTGATCACCGCGATCGAGGCCGAGTCCGGGCAGGTGGTGACCGCCGGACAGACCGTCGCGCGCCTCGCCCGCGTGGGTGACAAGGAGATTGCGATCGCAGTGCCCGAATCGCAGCGCGAATTCATCGATAAGGCGACGGATTTCTCCGTGACGCTGAGCGCCCTTCCCGGCAAGTCGTGGAAGGGCCGCCTGAGGGAATTGTCTCCGGCTGCCGACCCCGTGAGCCGTACCTATGCTGCCCGCGTCGCGATCGTCGATGCGGACGCAGAAGTGGAGTGGGGCATGAGTGCAAGAGTCGCCGCAGCCGCGAACGGCGGGGCGCCGAAGATCGAGGTGCCGGTCGCCGCACTGTACGCAAAGGGCGACCGCCCGCAGGTGCTCGTCGTCACCGGCGAAGGCACCGTCAGGCCGCGCGCGGTCCAGACTGCCGGCATTGCCGGCGAGCGCGTCGTGATCGCATCCGGGCTCAACCCGGGGGACGTCGTGGTTGCCGCGGGCGCGCAGCTGCTGCGTCCCGGGCAGCGGGTGCGCGTGATCGAAGGCAGCTAGGGCGTGGGCGAGGGCCGTTTCAACCTGTCGGCGGCGGCGCTCCGCTACAAGGAGCTGACGCTTTTCTTCCTGGTCGCGATCGCGCTCGGCGGCGTTGCGGCGTTCTTCCAGCTCGGCCAGCGCGAGGACCCTGACTTCACGTTCCGCGCAATGGTGATCCGCACGCTGTGGCCCGGCGCGACGGCCGAGCAGGTCGACCGCCAGATCACCGACCGGATCGAGAAGAAGCTGCAGGAAACGCCGTACTTCAAGTGGACGCAGAGCCATTCCAAGCCGGGCGAATCGCTCATCGTGCTGGAGCTTCTGGACACCGCGCCGGCGCGCGAAGTGCCGCAAATCTGGTACCAGGTGCGCAAGAAGCTCGGCGACATCCGGCATTCGCTGCCGCCTGAAGCGCAGGGCCCGTTCTTCAACGACGAATTCGGCGACGTCTACGGCTCGATCTATGCGTTCACCGCCGACGGCTTCACGCTGTCGGAGCTGCGGGACCACGTCGAGCGCGCGCGCCAGGAGGTGCTGCGGCTGCCCGACGTCGCCAAGGTAGAGCTCGTCGGCGTGCAGGACGATCGCATCTACATCGAGCTCTCGTCCAAGCGCCTTGCCGCACTGGGAATCGATCCGCAGGCGATCGGGCAGGCGCTCGCGGCGCAGAACGCAATCGTGCCGCCGGGCGCCGTGGAAACCGGGCAGAACTCGGTCGCGCTGCGCGTGACCGGTCAGCTCGATTCGGTGCAGGCGATTTCCGATCTGCTGCTGCGCGCGGGCGGCCAGACCTTCCGCCTCGGCGACATCGCGCGGGTGGAGCGTGGCTTTGCCGACCCGCCGGTGACGACGATGCGGTTCAAGGGCCGCGAGGCGATCGGGCTCGCGGTGTCGATGAAGAGCAACGGCGACGTGCTGCGGCTCGGCGACAACCTCAAGCGAACGATGGCGCGCCTGAAGTCCGAGCTTCCGGTCGGAATCGAGTTCGACCAGGTCTCGGACCAGCCCGGCGTGGTCAAGCACGCGGTCGGCGAATTCATGCGCTCGCTGCTGGAGGCCGTGGCGATCGTGCTCGCGATCTCGTTCCTTTCGCTCGGTTTGCGTACCGGGCTCGTGGTGGGGCTGACGATCCCGCTGGTGCTCGCCGCCACGTTCCTCGCGATGCGCTGGTTCGGCATCGACCTGCACCGGATCTCGACGGGGGCGCTGATCATCGCGCTGGGCCTGCTCGTCGACGACGCGATGATCGCGGTGGAGATGATGCATCGCAAGCTGGAGGAGGGCTACGACAAGCTGCGCGCCGCGAGCTACGCGTATTCGACGACGGCGTTCCCGATGCTCTCGGGCACGCTCATCACCGCCGCGGGCTTCCTGCCGATTGCGACCGCGAAGTCGACCACCGGCGAATACACGTTCGGCATCTTCGCGGTGACCACGCTGGCGCTGGTGATCTCGTGGTTCGCCGCGGTCATCGCAACGCCGTTCATCGGCGCGTACCTGCTGAAGGAGCACCCGGTCGCAGCCGGCGAAAAGCCGCACGACGTGTTCGACACGCGGTTCTACAACCGGCTGCGCCGCGTCATCGAATGGTGCATCGTCCGCCGCAAGACGGTGCTCGCGGCGACGGTGCTGGCGCTCGTTCTGGGCGGCCTGGGCATGGGCCTCACCGAGAAACAGTTCTTCCCGTCGTCGAACCGGATCGAGTTGATGGCGGACTTGTGGCTGCCCGAGGGCGCCTCGATCCGCGCGACCGAGCGGGAGGCGGCCCGCCTCGAGCGGCTGCTCGACGGGGATCCGGGCGTCGCGAGCTACGTCACCTACGTCGGCAACGGCTCGCCGCGCTTCTTCCTTTCGCTCGACCAGCAGCTGTTTCGCGCCAACTTCGCGCAGGTCATCGTGCTCACCAAGGACATCGCGTCGCGCGAGCAGGTGATCGCCAAGCTGCGAGCGGCTCTCGCGAACGATTTCCCGGGCGTGCGCGGGCGCGTCAACCGCGTGCCGCTTGGGCCGCCGGTCAACTACCCGGTGCAATTCCGGGTGCTGGGCGAGGACGCGGCGAAGCTGAAGGAGATCGCCGAGCGCGTTGCCGAGAAGATGCGCGCCAATCCGTATACCGTCGATGTGCATCCGAACTGGGGCGATCGGGTGCTCGCGCTGCGCGTCGACGTGGATCAGGAAAAAGCGCGCGCGCTCGGTGTCTCTTCGCAAAGCGTTTCGCGCGCAGTCGCCACTGTTGTTTCAGGAACTCCGCTCGGCCAGTACCGCGAGAACGACCGCCTGATCGACGTGGTGATGCGCGCGCCCTCCGGCGAGCGCGGCTCGCTTGCGGCGCTCGGCGAGCTGGCCGTTCCGGCAGCGAGCGGCCGCAGCGTTGCGCTGGCGCAGGTCGCGAGCGTCGGCGAGGTGCTCGAAGAGCCGATCCTTTGGCGGCGCAGCCGCGAGCTTGCCCTCACCGTGCGCGCCGATATCGTCGACGGCGTCCAGGCGCCCGACGTCACGACTGCGATCGAGCCGACGCTCGCCCAGATCCGCGCCAGCCTGCCTGCCGGCTACCGGATCGAGGCCGGCGGCGCGTTCGAGGAGAACGCCAAGGCACAGGCGTCGATCGCGGCGGGCATGCCGATGCTCCTCGCGGTGATCTTCGGGCTGCTGATGCTGCAGTTGAAGAGCTTTTCGCGGTCGGTCCTGGTACTCCTGACCGCACCGCTCGGCATCGTCGGCGTCGCGCTTGCGTTGCTCGTGTTCGCCAAGCCGTTCGGGTTCGTCGCGATGCTGGGTGCGATCGCGCTCGGCGGCATGATCATGCGCAACACCGTGATCCTCGTCGACCAGATCGAGCACGACGTCGCCGCGGGCCACCCGGCCTGGCTTGCGATCCGCGAGGCCGCGGTGCGGCGGTTCCGGCCGATCGTCCTGACCGCCGCCGCAGCGGTGCTGGCGATGATCCCGCTTGCGCGCAGCGTGCTGTGGGGGCCCATGGCGTATGCGATCATGGGAGGCCTGATCGTGGCCACCGTGCTCACATTGCTCTTCGTCCCTGCGCTGTACGCCGCGTGGTTCGGCGTTCGCGTTCCGGTGAAGGACGCCGCAGAGCAGACCAGAGAGCCGCAGCTGGCGCCGGTCGCATCGCCTTCCTGACCGGATGTACGCCGAACCGGTCCTGCTCGACACCACTCCGCACATCATCACGTCGCTGCTCGCGATGGGGATGGCGCTGGCGTTCATCATCGCGGACCGCCAGTCGCCCACCAGCCGGGCGCTCTCGCTCTTTCTCGCCGCGGTTGGCCTCGCGATCGGCATCGGCTCGCAGATCGCGCACCCGCTGCATGCGCGGGGCATCGTCGCCTGGTGGGACGGATTGTTCGCGATTCCCGAGACGCTGGCTTTCGTGTTCGCGTACGAATGGGTCCTGCGCGTACGCCGCACGGTGCCCGCGCAAAACCTGAAGACCAGGGGGCCGGACAACCTGCTCCGCGTCGCGCAGGGACTGGCGATCTTCTACGGAATCGCGGCGATCGCGTTCCCGCGGTTGCGGGTGGATCACTTCATCAACGCCGGGTTCGCCGAAGTATTCGAGCGCGGCCAGCCGGAGTTCTGGCTGTTCGCGGTGCCGCTGACGTTGTCGCTGGTGTTCGGGCTGTTTCCGGGGCTCTTGATGCTCAGGCGCCGTCCCGACCGGGCCGAAGCGACGCGCCTGCTTGCGTTCGCGATCGCTGCGCCATTCATGGCCTCCGGCGTGGTTCTTCCGCCGACGATCGCGCCGGTGGCGACCGCGATCGGGCTGCTGATCTTCCTCGTCGGCGCGGTCCAGTATCACGTCGTCCAGGGGCGCCGCGCGCAGTTCATGTCGCGGTTCCTCGCTCCCCAGGTCGCCGAGCTCGTGCGCGTCCGCGGGCTGAAGAGCGCGACCGAGGAGAAGACCGTCGAGCTCTCGGTGGTGTGCTGCGACTTGCGCGGGTTTACCGCGTTCACCGAGGCGACTTCGTCGCGCAAGGTGATCGCGATCCTGCGCGAATACTACGACGCGGTGGGCGCCGCGGCGGCCGAGTTCGGCGGCACGATCAAGGACCAGGCCGGCGACGGGGTGCTGATGCTCGTCGGCGCCCCAGTTGCCTTCGACGATCACGCGCGCAGGGCGCTCGAGATGGCCAAGCGCATCCGCGAGAGCGGAGTCGCGATCACGTCGCGCTGGTCGGATGCGGACCTGAGGCTCGGCGTCGGCGTTGGCGTCGCGAGCGGCTATGTCACCGTGGGAGTGATCGGCGCAGCGTCGCGCCTCGAGTACACCGCAGTCGGCCCGGCGGTCAACCTCGCGGCGCGGCTCTGTTCGGAGGCCTTGCATGCGCAGGTGCTGGTCGACTCGCGTACGACCGCCCTGCTCGAGGCGGGCCCGGCCCGGGGCGAGCTGAAACCGGGCGAAGCGCTCCAACTGAAGGGCTTCCAGCAGCCGGTACAGAGCTACGTCCTGTCTCCCGCGTAAGGTCGTCCGCGGCGCGCGATGTGCAAATCGCAGCCAGTTGGAGTAAGTTTCCGCCTGACGAGACCTATAAGCGAGGGCTGCCGTCCATGGTCAAGATGCACCCGGTGATTGCGGAATACTTCGAGAAGAAGCCGGACCTGTATCCGCACGCGCTGGAAGGCAGGTACTCGCGCGTGTTCAACAAGATCATGGCGATGTGGGGAAGCCAGGCGCTGGAAGAGCATTTCTCCGACCTGATCGTCGACAAGCGCGGCGGGCGCCAGGGATTCCCGGCCGACGTCGCCGCGGACATCATCCTGCTCTCACGGTTGCACACCCGGCTGCTCGAAACCGCGGGAATGAAGAAGTCGGACAACCCGGACGACCCGTGGGGCGACGAGCGGCTGCGCCACAAGCTGGCGACCGAGCAGATCGAGTACACCAAGGAAGGGTTCCTCATTGCGGTCGAGCGCGGCAACGAGCGTGCGGTGAGGCTGTTCCTGAATGCCGGCGTGCGGCCGGACGAGAAGGACCAGCTCGGCGTGACGCCGCTGATCAAGGCCGCGATGTTCAATCGCGGCTCGGTCGCGTCGCTGCTGCTCAAGGCGCATGCCGACCCGAACACCGCGAATTCGCAGGGCTATACGCCGCTGCACTGGGCGTCCCTCAAGGGCTATCTCGACATCGTCGAGATGCTGCTCGCTGCGGGCGCAGGCGTTGACCCGCGCAGCGGGCTCGGCCTGACTCCGCTGATGCAGGCCGCAATGTCGGGTCATGCGCGCGTGTGCGACGTACTGATCGCCAAGGGCGCCGGCGTCAACGAGGCGGACAAACGCGGCAACACGCCGTTGCACAAGGCCGTCAACGATGGTCACGTGGCCGTAGTGGAAGTCCTGGTGGCGGCGGGCGCCGATGCGACCAAGGGCGACGACAAGGGCGTGACCCCGCTCGCGATCGCCCAGCGCAAGAAAAACCCGGCGATGCTCGCGATTCTCGCGAAGTCGGGTGCGCCGAGCCGCGCCTAGGCGCGCGGGCGGATCGCCGACTTCGGCCGGAAGGCCTTCACCACCGACTCGTCGGTCTCGATGTACGGGCCACCGATCAGGTCGATGCAGTAGGGCACTGCGGCAAAGATTCCCGGAACATCCGGCGGCAATCCCTGCAGCGTCTCGCGAATCGATTTCGGTTGTCCCGGCAGGTTCACGATCAGGCACCCTTTGCGCACGACCGCAACCTGGCGCGACAGGATCGCCGTCGGCACGAAGCGCAGTGAAATCTGCCGCATCTGCTCGCCGAAGCCCGGCATCACGCGATCGGCGACCGCGAGGGTCGCCTCGGGAGTGACGTCGCGCGGCGCGGGACCGGTGCCTCCGGTCGTCAGGACGAGGTGGCATCCGACCGAGTCGACCAGATCGCGCAGCGTCGCTTCGATCACCATCTGCTCGTCCGGAATCAGCCGCGTTTCATCGCGCCAGGCGGGAGCGGCGATCGCCTTGCCGAGCCACTCCTTCAGCGCCGGAATGCCTTCGTCGCGATAGGTCCCGGCGGAAGCGCGGTCGCTGATCGAGACCAGGCCGACGACCAGCGTTGCGCTCACGGGCACGTCTCGCGCAGTGCGCGAAACAGCGCCCGCTGCGCATGAGGCTCGCGATTCGCCGCGATTTCGCGGCGTGCGTTGCGGATCAGCGTGCGCAGCGCCTGCAGGTCGGCGTGGGCGTGCTCGCGCGCGAATTCCGTCAGCGCGGAATCGTCGCCGAGCAGCCGCTCGCGCCATTGCTCGAGGCGCCGGTGGCGCGCCCGGACGGTCGCTGCGCTGCCCTGCAATTCTTCGAGCGCGGCCCGGATCGGTTCGGCGTCGACGCTGCGCATCAGCTTGCCGATGTATTGCAGCTGGCGGCGCCGCCCTTCGTGGCTGGTGATCCGCTGCGCCTCGCGCACCGCGGCCGCGAGCGGCTCGGGCAGCTCGATCCGGTCGAGTTGCCCGGGTGCGAGCTCGACGAGCGCAACGCCGAGCGCCTGCAGCGCATGCATCTCCTGCTTGCGCCGGGTCTTGCTGACGATTTCGTCCTGCATGGCGCTGTTATGATAGCGCGCCATGCCGGCCGAGCGACGCTTCACGTATTCGCACGACGAGCTGCGCGAATACGCCGAGTCGATGCTCGCGCGGGCGCGCCGCGCCGGCGCCTCGGCATGCGAGTGCGAAATTTCGGAGGCCTACGGCATCTCGGTCACGGTCCGCAAGGGCGCGGTCGACACGATCGAGCATCATCGCGACAAGGGCATCAGCGTGACGCTGTATGCCGGCGAGCGGCCGAATGCGCGCCGCGGGCACGCGAGCACGTCGGACTTTTCGCCGGCCGCGCTCGAGCAGACCGTGCAGGCGGCGTTCTCGATTGCCCGGCGCACCGCGGTCGATGATTGCGCGGGGCCGCCGGAAGCCGAGCTCCTCGCGCGCGAGACACCCGACCTGGACCTGTTCCATCCCTGGGACCTTGAAGCCGAGGAGGCGATCGACATCGCGCAGCGGACCGAGCGCGCGGCGTTTGCGCTGTCGCCGAAGATCCGCAACTCGGAGGGCGCGACGATCTCGTCGCAGCAGTCGCAGTTCGTGCTCGCGAACAGCGTGGGCTTCGTGCACGGGTTTCCGACCTCGCGCCATACGCTTTCGTTGTCGGTGATCGCCGAAGACCGCGGCCGGATGCAGCGCGACGACTGGTACAGCGCAGCGCGCGTCCCCGGCTCCGTCGCGGACCCGGTCGCCCTGGGCCGCTACGCGGGCGAGCGCGCGCTTGCGCGGCTGGGCGCGCGCAAGGTCCCGACGTGCAAGGTCCCGGTGCTGTTCGAGGCGCCGGTCGCGTGCTCGCTGATCGGCAGCTTCGTCGGCGCTGTGAGCGGCGGCGCGCTGTATCGCAAGGCGTCCTTTCTCGTCGATGCGCTCGGCAAGCAAGTCTTCGCGCCTCAGGTGACGATCGAGGAGCGGCCGCGCGAACGCCAGGGGCTGGCGAGTTCGCCGTACGACGAGGAAGGCGTCGCGACCGCCGAGCGCGCAGTCGTGCGCGACGGCGTGCTCGAAGGCTACTTTCTCGGCTGCTATTCCGCGCGCAAGCTCGGCATGCGCTCGACCGGGAGCGCGGGCGGCAACCACAACCTGGTGGTGCGCTCGGAGCCGACTGACCTGCGCGGCATGCTGAAGCGGCTGCATCGCGGCCTCTTCGTGACCGAGCTGCTCGGCCACGGCGTGAATCTCGTGACGGGCGATTACTCGCAGGGTGCGGCGGGCTACTGGGTAGAGGGCGGAGAGATCGCATTCCCGGTCGAGGAAATCACTGTCGCGGGCAACCTGCGGGACATGTTCCGGTGCATCGCCGGCGTCGGAGGCGACGCCGTGGTGCGCGGCTCGAGGACAACCGGCTCGATTCTGATCGAGGGCATGACGATCGCCGGCGATTGAGCGCACGCAGCCAGCTGGCCCGAGTCTTGCGTGCATTGGGACCGGATTCCCAATATGCGATTCGAACGCAAGCCGACAGCCGGAGTGGACGTGGTCGCCGTGATCGCCATGGTGCTGGCGTTGCTCGCGATCGTCTGGGCACGGATCGAGGTATTCGGCACCCGGGACATCGAGGATGCGCTGACCGGCGAGGTTTCGTCGGCGTCCGCGTCGTGCAATCCTCTGCATGCGGAAGCGCTGGTGCGAAACCGCTCTGTGGCCGGCTTCACCCAGTAAATCCAACCGATTGCCGGCAACGGCGCTTCGGGCATAATCGCTGCGTCCGCACCATCGATCGCGGCATTCCCGGGAAAAAGAATATGAACATGCGTAGACGCGTCGTGTCGTATCTCCTCCTTGCTGCGCTGTCCCTGGCCGGGATGCCGGCTGCTTTCGCGCAGGCCCAGAAGGCTGCCCGCTCGCCCGACGTCATCTTCGTGCCGACGCCGCAGGAGGTCGTCGAGGACATGCTGCGCCTCGTCGACGTCAAGAAGGGCGACGTGCTCTACGACCTCGGCTCCGGCGACGGCCGCATCCCGATTACCGCGGCGAAGCTGTACGGCATTCGGGCAGTCGGCATCGACATCGATCCGCAGCGCATCGCCGAGGCTCAGGAGAACGCGAAGAAGGCGGGCGTGACGCACCTGGTCGAGTTCCGCCAGCAGGACCTGTTCATGTCCGACTTCCGCGAGGCGAGCGTGATCACGCTGTACCTGCTGCCCGAGCTGAACGTGAAGCTGCGGCCGCGGCTGTTGCAGGAGCTCAAGGTCGGCACGCGGATCGTCTCGCACCAGTTCGACATGGGCGACTGGAAGCCGGACAAGAAGCTC
>Ga0111538_10014963_pt1 | contig 10212 bp, 8 predicted proteins | sample SoiMethybrSBSTD1_FD_79669 | JGI IMG/M metagenome (GOLD analysis project Ga0111538, IMG submission 79669) | Bulk soil microbial communities from a Populus tree surrounding site in Tennessee, USA - Soil MetaG P. TD hybrid SBSTD1 (version 2)... | ecosystem: Environmental > Terrestrial > Soil > Tree... | reverse complement strand
TGGATCGACCGACAGCAACCGCACGAAACTGCGGGCGAGAAGGCCGGACGCAATCAGCAGGATCAAGGCGAGCGAGATCTGCACGATGACGAACGTCGAACGGGCCTGCCGCGGCACGGCAGACGTCGAGCGGCTGGCCAGCGTGCCGCGAAGCGCGGGCGTGACGTTGGTTCGCGTGAACGCGAGAATCGGCAGCGCCGCGGACCCCAGCGCCGCGACGACGCCGGCGACGGCCGCGAAGGCGACCACCGTCAGATTCAGTCCCGCGACGCCGATCACCGGAGACGTCGGCGGACTTGCCGCGCGAACGAGCGCGACGATGCCCCACGACACGCCGATGCCGCCCACCACCGCAATGCCCGCGATCGCCGCGCTCTCGGTCAGCACCTGGCGGACCAGCCGCGCGCGATCGGCGCCCAGTGCCGTCCGCACCGCGAACTCGCGCAGCCGGGCGGCGAGCAGGCTGAAGAACAGATTCGCGACGGTCGTGCACGCCAGCACCAGAATCAATGCCGCGCCGATGCCCAGGAGCAGCACCGTGCGGTCGAGGCCGCCGGCGAGGTGCGTCCTGAGCGGCATCACCCACGCGCGCGTGTTCCTGTTGGTCCGCGGATGCAGCGCCGCGAGCGTCGCGGAGACGGCGTCCAGCTCGGCCTGCGCCTGTGGCAGCGTGACACCGGTGCGCAGACGGGCGACGACGTTCCAGTATCCGCCGCCGCGGGATTGCCGTTCGTAGTCTTCAATCCTGGCTTTCGGCGTCCACGTCTCCATGCCCGGCGTCAGGATGCGGGGTTCGAAGGACACCGGCAGTACGCCGACGATCTCGAATGGCAGCCCGTCGAGACGGACGGTCTGGCCGACCACACCCGGGTTGGCGCCAAACCGGCGTTGCCACAGCCCGGCGGAGAGCAGCACGACATTGCGTCGCAACCGATAGTCGTCGGCGGTGAAGAGGCGGCCGTACAGCGGCTCGACGCGCAGGATGTCGAAGAAGCCCTCCGTTACCTGCGCGTTCGTCAGGCTTTCGGGCTCGCCGCCGCCGGTGTAGTCGCGGCTGAACGGCTCTGCTGCGGCCATCGCCTCGAAATTGCCGGTGAGCTGCGTCTGCCAGTCCAGAAAATTTCCCGGCGACACGTCGTCGTCCACGCCGATCGCGGTCGGCGTTCGCTGCCAGAGCATCACGATCCGGTCCGCCTGCGCGTACGGGAGCGGCCGCAGGAACATCGCTTCGACTGAGCTGAACACGGCGGTCGTCGCGCCGATGCCGAGCGCGAGGATGGCAATCACGAGTGTCACGATGAGCGGCGATCGCCCGCCAATCCGGCCGAGATGCCGCAGGTCCTGGAACGCCTCGCTGTCGCGCGTGAACTGTCGCCGCAGCCACGCGGCGTCGAAGAGCGATCCCAGCGCGTGTCTCGTCAGCGGCATCTGTTCTCTCCAGGTCGACCGGCGCTCGCGCTCGAGCGTGAGATGCCCGTGCAGGATTTCGCCTTCCCACTCGCGAAGCCACGACGATCGGTCCCGTGCCGGCACGATGAGGCCGACCAGGCGCACGACGGCCAGTGCAAGCGACACGAACGGCGGGAAGCGTCTTCGCATGTGACGTCTTCGTTACGCGCGGCGCATGCCTGCGCGCGTTGCGGCTGCGGTCAGGATCGGAAACCGCGCGCGTGCCTCTTCGACCAGCGCCTGGCCGTCGCGGGTAAGCGCGTAGTACCGCCGCGGCGGCCGTTGCTCCTGCTGCGCGACGCGCGCGGATTCCCACCGTGAGGTTGCGAGTCCGTCCTGTTCGAGCCGGCGCAGGATCGGGTACACGGTGCCGCTCGCGAGGCCGGTGGCGTCGAGGACGTCGAACCCGTGCCGGCTTCCGCGTGCGAGCGCGTCGAGCACGAGGGCGGTGGCGGAGGACAGGCGTGGCATGGTAGTAGACTATCTATGTAGAATACGACTGTCAAGTGTCAATCTGAAATCTGGAATCGGGGAATCTGCAATCTGAACGGCAATCGGGGAGTCCGGCAATCTGGAATCTATCGGAAATCTAAAATCTATCGGGGAATCGGGGAATCGGGGAATCGGGGAATCGGAGAATCGGAGAATCGGAGAATCGGAGAATCGGAGAATCGGAGAATCGGCGACCTCGTCCACCCGAGATGTGCTCTCAAGAATCTGCGTACTTTCCCAACCGACCGGTACGCAACTTCTACTGTTTTCCGTTCGGTTTGCAGAGATCTCTAACACCGTCATCTGGGGTCGCGCTGGTGCGAGATTTGCGGGGCCTCGTCTCGGTGAATCCCCAGGAACTCCGGCAGCGCTTGGCTCTCTTCGCCCGCGATGCGGACGAGTTCGCCGCGCCGCTCCTCGAGCCGATCAGGAGCCGCGAGGCTGCGCTGCAGCTGAAGCGCGCGTCGAGCGGGGCGGCGGCAAATCATCGGGCCGCCGGGCGCGCGCGGTCGAAAGCGGAATTCGTGTCCAAACTGACTACCGCGCTCGAAGAGGCCGATGAATCACAGTACTGGCTCGAGCACCTGCGGGACTGTGGTCTGGCGTCGAAGCCGCCGCTCCTTGCCGAAGCTTCCGAACTTGTTGCGATCCTGACGAAGTCAGTGGAGACAGCGCGCCGCAACCGTGGACGCTGGTAGATTCCCGATTTCAGATTCCCGATAGATTTCAGATTCCCCGATAGATTCCCGATTCCCCGATAGATTCCCGATTCCCCGACTTCCCGATTGCCGTCAAGATTGTAGATTCCCAGATTTCACTTTTCAGATTCAAACGGCAGCTTCCCTCCATCGTCAGTCTCCTCATGGCTGCCGAAGTTATGCACGCCGGCCCCGAGCAGACGCACCGGCCGGCGCCCGGCCTCGGTCTTCGCGAGCAGCTCGACGGCGCGCCGCGCGATGTCGTCCGGGTCGTTCGTCGGCGGACGGGTGTCGCTGCGCGTGATGGTCGCGAAGTCGTCGTAGCGAACCTTGATCGTGACCGTGCGCGCCAGGATGCCGCGGCGCTGCAGCCACGCCGCGTTGTCGCGCGCCATCGATGCGATCTCCTCGCGGATCCGATCGAGATCCACCAGATCGCGCGCGTAGGTGCACTCGCTCGACGAGGATTTGGCGGGACGGTTGGGTTCGACAGGACGATCGTCCTGACCGGACGCGAGCTTGACGAGCCACTCCGACAGACTGCCGACCGCCTCCCGCAGCGTGTCCAGGTCCGCGGTGCGCACGTCCACCAGCCGGGAAATGCCGCGATCGCGCAGCCGTCCGGCAGTGACCGGTCCCACGCCCCACAACGCGTCGACCGGCAGCTGTTGCAGGAAGGACTCGACCCGCTCAGGCGCAATCACCGTCAATCCGTCAGGCTTTCGCCACGCCGACGCGATCTTCGCCAGGAATTTGTTCGGCGCCACACCGGCCGACGCCGTGAGCCCCGTCGTCTCTCGAATCAGCGTCTTCAGCCGCCTCGCGACGTTCATGCCGAGCGGCTCGTCCCAGGCGTTCTCGGTGACATCGAGGTACGCCTCGTCGAGCGAGAGCGGCTCGACGAGCGGCGTGACCGATCGGAAGATCGCGAAGACCTGCTGCGAGACCGATCGATACTTGCCGAAATCCGGCGGGACGATTACGAGATGCGGGCACTGGCGGACCGCGCGTGCCATCGGCATCGCGGACCGGACGCCGAACTGGCGCGCTTCGTAGCTTGCCGCGGCGACGACCCCTCGTGACGCCGGCGATCCGCCGACCGCGACCGGCTGGCCCTTGAGGTCCGGGCGATCGCGCTGCTCGACCGACGCGTAAAACGCGTCCATGTCGACGTGGATGATGCGGCGGCCCACGAACGGTGATCCTGGCACAAGGCTGTGTCAGATCAGGCCATAGGCCAAGGCCGAAGGCCGAAGCAAGATCAAGTCCCAAGCCTCGGGCCTCACGCCCCAACGCCCCACGCCTCAGGCCTGCAATAAGATCACCGCATGAACCGATCCCGACTTGTCCTCCTGCTCTCCGCCGTCGTGGCCGCGTTTGCGGTCGGGCCGCGCGGGATGCAGCAGACGCAACCGCAGACGTCGTTGAGCCTGCCGGCTGAGCGTCACCTCCGCAATGTGAAGCAGCTCACGTTCACCGGCGAGAACGCCGAGGCGTACTTTTCGTTCGACGGCAAGCGCCTGTCGTTTCAGAGCACCGGCAAGTTCCCGTGCGATCAGATCTTCACGATGAACATCGACGGCACCGACCTGAAGCAAGTCAGTTCGGGAAAGGGCCGGACGACCTGCAGCCATTACATGCCGGACGGCAAGTCGATCATCTACGCCTCGACGCATCTCGGTGGCGACACCTGTCCGCCGGTGCCGGGGCGTGAGCTCGGCTACGTCTGGCCGATCTATGACACCTACGACATCTTTCGCGTCAACGTCGACGGCACGGGACTCCGGCGGCTGACCAGCACGCCCGGCTACGACGCTGAAGGCACAGTCGCGAAGGACGGACGGATCGTGTTCACCAGCGTGCGCGACGGCGACATGGACATCTATTCCATGAACGCCGACGGCTCGGATGTCCGGCGGCTCACGAATCTTCCAGGCCCCGACGGCGGCCCCTTCTTTTCGGCTGACGGCACGAAGATCGTGTTCCGCGGCCGGCATCCCGCCCCGGGCCAGGAGCTCGACGACTACTTCTCGTTGTTGAAGAAGGGACTCTGGCGCCCGACGCTGCTCGATGTCTTCGTGATGAACCGCGACGGGAGCGGACTGCGTCAGGTGACGCGCGACATGGGCGGCGCGAACTGGGCGCCGTTCTTTTCACCCGACGGCACGAAGATCATCTTCGCAACGAATTTCAAGAACCCGCGCGGCCCGAACTTCGACCTTTACCTGATCAACGTCGACGGCACCGGGCTCGAGCAGGTCACCTTCAGCGAGGCCTTCGACGGCTTCCCGATGTTCTCGCCGGACGCCAAGAAACTTGTCTTTGCCTCCAACCGTAACAGTGTTAAAGAAGGCGACACGAATCTCTTCATTGCCGATTGGGTTTGGTAGCGCCCGCGAGCATTGAAAAAAGAGGCGCTCTAACTAAAGAGGGTCACCATGGATCAGATGACCATTTCGCCTGAAGAACGGACGCTTGCCGCGATCACACACCTTTCCGGTCTGTCCGGCTACATCATCCCGTTCGGCGGTGTGCTCGTGCCCATCGTCATCTGGATCGTGAAGAGCGAATCGCGCGTCATCTCGAGCATCGCCAAGCAGGCGATCCTGCTGAACCTGATCGTGTTCCTGCTGGCGATCGTGGGGATCATCCTGATGTTCACGCTGATCCTGATCCCCGTGGTCATCGTCCTGGCCGTGGTCGTCGGCGTGGGCGCGATCGTGCTGCCGATCGTCGGCGCCCTCAAGGCGAACCAGGGGATCTACTATCGCTATCCCGTCGTCGGCATCGCCCCGGACGGCTCCGCCGCGGCCTCGCACGTGTAGCTCATTTCCCGAACGCCCACAGCGCCTGCGTCGTGCGCACGTAGAGCCGGCCGTCGGCGATCGCGGGCGTCGCGTAAACGTCTTCGTTCAGCGGATTGACGACGAGCGGCGTGAGATCGCCGTCCGGTTTGAGGACTGCGACAACGCCTGGCTGGCTGGTGAAGAAGACGTGACCGTCGGCGGCGATTGGCGAGGCGAAGTAGTTGCCGAGGGCGCCGGTCAGCCGCCCCTGCTTGAGGACGTCGCCGGTGGCCGGATTGAACGATGTGACGATGCCGCCATCGTTCACCATGTACAACACGTTGTTGTAGAGCAGCGGCGAGGGCAACTGCGGCACCGACCGTTGGTACTTCCAGACGATCGACTTGTCGGTCATGTCGCCGCTGCCGCCGAGCCGGATGGCGAGCATGCCGTTTTCTGATTCCAGCGCCGCGCGGATGTACTCCCACTCGGTCTTCGAGATGGCTCCGTCGTTATCGAGATCGGCAACGTTGAACCATCCCGGCGGCGGTCCTTTCGGGAACTCAGCTTTTGACAGCGTCCCGTTCTGGTCGGCATCCGCGGTCTTCCAGGCTTCATCGGCCGATGGCAGCACGATCTTCCGGCCCGGATCGCCTTCGGGAGACCCGTAACCATTGATGTAGAGAATGTTGCTGGCGATGACCGGCGTCGACTTGATCTCCCACGACAGCCCGCGCACCCACCAGAGTTTCTGACCGTTCATCGGATCGTAGGCCGTGAGCTGGAACGAGCCCGGCAGGAGAATCTGGTCGCGGCCGTCCGGCGCGCGCCAGACGATGGGCGTGGCATGGCCGCTGGTGGCTTCGGGCCGCGGCGTCTTCCAGCGCTCCTTGCCGGTGCGCTTGTCCAGGGCCAGCAGGTGCGATCCGCGGCTTTGATCGACGGCGAGGAGCAGCAGATCGCCCATGACCACGGGCGAGGCGCCCATGCCGTAGATGTTGTTGAACGGGCCGAGCGGCACGCGCCACAGCTCCTTGCCCGTCGCGTCGTACTTCACCAGTCCGTAATCGGGGAAGAACGTGTAGACCGCATTGGTCTCGACGGCAACCGACGGCGACGCCGGATTATTGCGTTTGTCGATCGGCGGTTTGGCCTGACCCGGCGACGCTGCCTCCCAGATCGTTTTGCCGGTCGCGCGATCGAGAGCGACCGTCAAGAGAGACTTGTCACGGACGCCAGTCACGTAGATGCGATCGCCGAACAGAATGGGCGACGAGTAACCCAGTGGCAGCTCGACGCGCCAGAGGAGGTTCTTGTCCGGACCGAATTCGATGGGGACGTTCGTCGCGTTCGACACCCCTGAGCCGTTCGGGCCGCGAAAGCGGATCCAGTCCGGCTGGCGGCCAGGCTGTGCGGCGATGGCGAGCGACGTGCCGAGCGCGACGACGGTGGCAACAGCGACGCGGAGCAGTGTGCGCATAGGGAGATGCGGATCGTACTAGAATTCGCGCGTGGCAAAACGGAAATCCAAGTCGCCGTCCCTCTTCGATCTCGAGTCTGACGCCAACGTCCTGAGCCGTCCGCCGGCGGACACCGGCGAGGAGCGGGTGGCGCTGCACGAGGCCGCGCAGGCGCGGTATCTCAACTACGCCCTGTCGGTCATCACCTCGCGCGCCCTGCCCGACGTGCGCGACGGGCTCAAGCCGGTCCAGCGCCGCATCCTCTACACGATGTGGCAGCAGAACCTGACGGCCGACACCAAGCACCGCAAGTGCGCGAAGGTCGTCGGCGACGTGATGGGCAACTATCACCCGCACGGCGACGCGGCGCTCTACGAGACGCTGGTGCGAATGGCGCAGCCGTTCTCGCTCAGGTATCCGCTCGTCGACGGATCGGGCAACTTCGGCTCGCTCGACGGCGACAGCGCCGCCGCGATGCGGTACACCGAATGCCGGCTGGCGCGCATCAGCGACGAGCTGCTGGCGGAGATCGATCAGAACACCGTCACGTTCCGGCCGAACTACGACGGCACGAAGGAAGAGCCGGTCGTGCTGCCGGCGCGGATTCCGAACCTGCTCGTGAACGGCGCGACGGGCATCGCGGTCGGCATGGCGACCAACATCCCGCCGCACAACCTCACCGAGATCTGCACGGCGCTGGTCAAGATGATCGACGCCGACATGGAGCTCACGAGCGCGCAGCTCTGCAAGTACGTCAAGGGTCCCGATTTTCCGACCGGCGGGCAGATCGTGAACACCCCGCAGGAGATCCGCGACATCTACAAGACCGGCGCCGGAACCATTCGCATCCGCGCGACGTGGCAGGAAGGGCCGGCGTCGCGCAGCGGCAAGACGATCTACATCACGAGCGTGCCGTACACGGTCAACAAGGCGACGCTCGTCGAGCGCATCGCCGAGATTGCGCTGTCACGCAAGCTGCCGCACCTCCTCGACGTCAAGGACTTGTCGACCGATGACGTGCGGATTTCGCTCGAGCTCAAGGGCGACGCGAACAAGCGCATGGTGATGGCGTATCTCTACAAGCACACGCCGCTCCAGTCCACGTTCCCCGTCAATCTGACCTGCCTGATTCCGACGGAGAATTCGCTCATCGGCAAGCCCGAACGGCTCGAGCTGCACGACATCCTCTGGCAGTTCCTGCACTTCCGGCTCGAAGTGGTCCGGGCGCGCCTCAAGTACGAGCTCGAGGCCCTCAAAACGCGCATCCACATTCTCGAAGGCTTCGCGATCGTCTTCGACGCGCTCGACGAGATCCTGAAGATCGTCCGCAAGTCAGACGGCAAGGCCGATGCGGCCGCCAAGATCATGAAGCGGTTCGAGCTCGACGCGGAGCAGACCGACGCGATCCTCGAGCTGAAGATCTACCGGTTGGCGCGCCTCGAGATTCTGGTCATCCAGAACGAGCTGGCCGACAAGCGCAAGCGCGCCAAGGAAATCAGCGGCCTCCTCAGACGGGACGCGGATCTGTGGAAAATCGTCCGCGGCGAAATCGAGCTGATCCAGAAGACGTACGGCGATGCGCGCCGGTCCGAAATCGTCAGCGAGGTCGACGAGGAAGAGTACACCGCCGACGACTTCATCGTCGAAGAAGACAACGTCGTGATCGTCACGCGCGATGGATGGGTCAAGCGGCAGAAGGAAGTGAAGGACATCGCGTCGACGCGCGTGCGCGAGGGCGATGCGGTGCTGGCCGTGTTGCCTGGAAGCACACGGGCGACGGTCGCGTTCTTCACGAACTTCGGCGTCGCCTACACGGCACGGATCGCCGACATCCCGGCGTCGACCGGATACGGGGAACCGATTCAGAGCCTCTTCAAGTTCAAGGACGGCGAGAAGGTCGTCGCCGCCGAGAGCCTGGATGTGAAAAAGCGGGCGGGCCTCGTGTCGAAGGGAGCGAAGCCGGAAAAAGCGGCGATGGAAGACGCGCCACCGCCACCCGTCCATGCGCTCGCGGTGACGAGCGACGGGTACAGCCTGCGGTTCTCGTTCGAACCGTTCATCGAGCCGAGCACGCGAGCCGGACGAAAATTCGCCCGCGTGGCCGACGGCGCCGAAGTCGTCGGCGTCGCGGCCATCACCGGCGCCGAGATCGTGATTGCCGCCACACGTCAGGCGCGCGCCATGTTGTGCAAGGCCGACGAAGTGAACGTCCTCGGCGGACCGGGCCGCGGCGTCATCCTGATCAAGCTCCAGAAACAGGACGACCGCCTGCTCGGCTTCATCGCGTCCACCGGCGATCGCGATCTGCTCACCGTCGAGACGACGCGCGGCGCGGAGCAGACGATCAGCACGGCGAAGTACGGCGTCACGAGCCGGGGCGGAAAAGGCCGGGAGCTCCTGCAGCGAGGCGAGTTCACGCGCGTCGTGCCGCGCGCGCCGGAACTGCCCTCGAGTTCCACGGAAGCCTGAGCGTTTCTATTAACATATGCCCTTGTCTGGAGGATCCGAATGCGTGTTCTTGCTCGAAGGAGTTTCTTCGTCAGCTGCATCATGCTCCTCTTCATCGCCGGCGGCGTGGGGCACGCCCGCCAGGCTCAGCAGGCCGGTCAAGGTCAGCAGGCCGGTCAAGGTCAGCAGGCCGGTCAAGGTCAGCAAGCCGGTCAAGGTCAGCAAGCCGGACAGGGTCAGCAGGCCCAGGGTCAGGGCCGCGCGCAGGCGCCGCCGCAGAACCTGAAAGTGTTGCCCAAAAACCTGACGCGCCAGCAGGTCACGGCGCTGATGCGGACGTTTACCACCGCGCTGGGCGTGCAGTGCACGCATTGCCACGCCGGCACGCCGCCGCAGCTCAACTACGCGGCCGACGAAAAGCCCACGAAGGAAGTCGCGCGCAAGATGATCCACATGGTGATGCACATCAATGACGAACATCTCAAGGGCATCGGCAGCCAGACGGAGCCCGCGGCGCCTCCGGCTGCCGCGCCGGCGGCGGGCGGCGGAGGACAGGCGCCGGTTCCGGTTCCGCCGCTCGGCGACGGACCACAGAAAGTGACCTGCTACACCTGCCATCGCGGCCAGCTCAAGCCAGCGACTTCGCCGGGCGGGGGGAATTGAAGGGCAAAGGGCAGAGTGCCCTCTGCCCTTTGCCCTTGAGATGAGCTCCCCATGTCCGTGATCCGCAAAACCCTGCTCTGGGCGTCGACGAACGCCTGGCTTCGCGAGCGCGCCATGCGCACGAAGTTCGTCCGGAAGTCAGTCGTGAAGTTCATGCCCGGTGAGCGCGCGGAGGACGCCATCGTGGCGGCGAAGGATTTGCAGCCGACGGGCCTG